>VFQP010005768.1_pt1 | contig 10577 bp, 13 predicted proteins | sample 3512351 | NCBI WGS metagenome assembly VFQP01 (sample SAMN10412372, study PRJNA504923) | tailings metagenome | isolation source: Relicate 1 Philex TSF1 revegetated site | place: Philippines: Tuba, Benguet | collected 2017-08-29
GATGGGCGCTGCTTCGTGCCCGTGGCCCGACACCGTCGTGGCGCTGTCCGCATGGCACACCAGCACCTGGGCGATTTCACCCCGGCGCTCATTCTCTGGCTGCCCTGCATGGCGCGTGCAGGCTCGAGGCGGCCATGAACGCCGCCATCCGCTACAAGACGCTGCTCTTCACGCAGCAGCCCCCCAGCGCCAACAACCACCCCAACCACCCGCCAACCGACGCCCACGCGCCGGTGCCGCCGCCCCTCCCCGCCGCCGCCATGACCACGACCGTGGCCGACGCGGACGCGCTGCTCGCCGCCCAGGGCCCGCGCGGCCCGCAGACCATCCTCGGCCCTGAGCGCCCCGCCCACGCGCACGCCGCCGCCATGCAGCCGCCGCCGGCGGCCCACTCGGCCGGAGGCGGCTCGGTGGCGGGCAGCACCATGCCCCCGCCGCCGCCTCGCCGCCCGGCAGGGCAGGCGCCGCCCCCAGCAGCGGCCACCCACGGCCCCGTGAATGGCGGTGGCGCCGGCGCGCCGTCCGCGATGGGCCCGCCGTCACCACCGTTGCCTGACCTGGCCGCCTTGCCGGAGCTGGCGACAGGTGTGGAGATGCCTGATCGGGACGCGGATCTCATCCTGGTGGCTGACCCGCTGGAGGGACCCGCCGCCGAGGAGGGCCCTCCGCCCGCCTTGCCAGCGGCGCAGCAGCCAGAGCAGCAGCAGCCGCTGCAGCAGGCGGCGGGCAGCGTCGCGGGCGGAGGTGGGGCGGCAGCGCAGCGGCCGGCGGGCGCGGCGGCGTGGGACGCCGGCGTGCAGCCGGCCTTCACCGTCGGCGCCGGGGGCCCGGTGGTGCGGTCGCCGGCGGGCAGCGGGCTGGGCAGCGGCGCGGCGCAGTGGCAGCAGTGGCAGGACCAGTCGCCCAGCGCGTTCGCGGGGGCGGCGGCCGAGGCGGCCTGGTCCGCGCGGCCGTTGCAGGTGCGCACGCGTCCAACCTTGCGGACTGCGCCGTCGACCTTGCGCTTCATCGACGCGCTTCCTCGGAAGCGCAAAGAAGCCTCCGAACGGCTTCGAGGCCACCGCTTCGATGTGGTGTTGGCCGGTCGCAGGACTACGTTGTGCCTTCGACGGGCGCGAGGTGCACGCCGGGCTTTGCCGAGGCGCTGCTGGTCAAGTACTGCTGCAGCCTCCCCGGCAACGACGTGTGAGTGCGCGCCGCGCGTCCGCAGAGCTGTTGCATCCCCCGATGGCCCGCAAGGTTGCCATCCGCCAGCCCCGCGCGCTCAGCACGCCCCGTCGCTGCCGCGATCGCTCCTTGCGCCCGCAGGTTCACGCAACTTAAGCCTCAGTTCGCCATGTCGGCCTACCCCGGCGGGCTCTTCACGTGCCTGCTCACGCTGCCGAGCAACTCGCGCACCAGGGGCGCCACGCAGGCGCTGCTCAGCTTCCACGGGCCCCTGCGGCACGGTGCGCGCCAACCCCAACCAAACTGGCAAGCTCCCACCCGCTTCCCTGACCCACACTGCAGAGATTTCCAAGAGGATTTTCGCTGGTGCTTGCAGGCCGCAAGAGCGCGCAGGCGGCCGCGTGCCTCGAGGCGGTCCGCGCTCTGCACGCCGACGGCGTGCTTGACGACTACCTGGAGCCCGCCTCGCTGGCGCAGCGCCTCTCGCACACTGGCACGCGCTTCGCCGCGCACGCCGTGCTGGCCGCCCGCATCGTGCAAGGAGGTGCGCCGCCGCCATCACCATCCCGCCACGCTCCGCCCTGGCTTTGCGCATCACATCGAAACGACGCCTGGCCTTGTTCTCCACATGTTCACACATGCAGAGATCGTGGGCTACATGCCGCGCGTCAAGCTACCGAACAAGCTCGCCCACGTGCTGCGTCCAGTGCCCCAACGCGTCACCGCGCCTTCCAAGCGACGCGCCGCGTCCACCACCACGCGCTCCACCGCAGCCACCCAGGCGCCGCGCGCCCGCCAGGGCGCGCCATCCACGCCAGCCGCCAGCGTTGCCGGCCCCGCTGCCGCTGGCAACGGCGGCGGCGGCGCGGCCGGCCCGGGGAGCACGGCGCCGCGAAAGCGCAAGGCCGAGGCACCGCACCCGGACATGGAGCGGTCGCCGGCGCAGTCGCGCAAGGCCACGCCGGACGCCTCGGAGGACGACGGCGACGCCTCCGCCCGCTCCTCGCCTCGCGGCAGCGCCGCCGGCAGCCCCGCCCCCGCCCCGCAGCACGCCGGCAGCTCGCTCGCGGGCGCAGGGCGGCCCGGGCCGCCGCGGCAGCCGCGCAAGGCCGTGCGGGCCAAGCGCAAGGCCGCGGCGGCCGCCCCGCCATCCGCTGCGCAGCCCATGGACGTGGCGGCGGCAGCGGCACCCCCTGCCGCCGTCATCACGCCTGTGGGCACCGCAGCGGCCGCAACACCGACTCCGCCCGCCCACCAGCCGCGCCCGGCGGCCGCGCCGCCTGGCGGCAGCCCCGCACCCACCCTCTCCCCCTCCACCGCCACCGCCACGCCGAGCGGCGGCACCGCCGCCAGCCCCGCCGCCGCCAGGGCCGCGAGCGGCACCGCGGCAGACGACGGGACGGTCACGCGGTGGCTGTACGGCTGGGTGGTGCAGCCCTTCCCCAACCCCACCGCGGAGATGCGGGGCCCCCTGAGCGCCGACGTGTACCTGGAGGAGGGCCCGTGGCCCCAGGCGCCCGACCCGCCCACCAGCCCCGAGGCGCTGCTCACACACCTCCAGGTGCGACCATGGAGTCGGGCGGCGCGTGTGACGGGTGTTTGCGCCGGTCTGGTTTCCGCTTGGTGGTCGACTGTTGAGGGAGGAAGGCTGTCGCGCAACGGAGATTAACCCCAAAAGTGAGCCTCAGGGACGCTTTCCGTGTGCGTTTGCTGTATGCGCAGCACCAGCAGCGCCTCTTCGCGCCGGGCATTGCGCCGTCGCCCTACGACCCAGCGGCCGCCGCAACGCCCTCGCTCGGCGGCGCAGCCGCGGCCCCGGTGGCAGCGGCGACGAGCGGCAGCGGCGGCGCGGAGCCGGCGGCGCGGCGGATGCCTGGCGTGGGCGAACCTGTGCTGCATCCGTATGGGCTGCTGCTGCCCAACCAGCTGCCCGCCTCCAGCTACGTGCCCTTCAGCGTCTGGCTGCCCAACAAGGTGAGCTTTACCCCGACTTCCATTGTCCACCACCCGTCACCATGGCAATGTGTTGGGGATGCTTCGGACGCCCGCAAGCAGGAGCAGGTGTCCGTCCCTGCCACGCACGGCATGTAGCCGCTCTGTGGCCCCGCTGTGGCGCCTCTTCCTGCACAACCTTCACACACGCGCGCTTTTGAGCAGGTGCACGCGCTGGCCTCCGTGGTGGAGCTGGGCAAGCACCGCATCGCCGCCGCCGACGTCGCCGCGCTGCGCGCCGCGCACTCGGCCTACCTGTCCCTGGCCCTGGCCAAGCAACTCAGCGCCAAGCAGAAGAGGCCGCCCGCCGCCGACCCCGACGACCTCGACGACTATCCCCCAGCTGCAGGCGCCGGTCAGCCTGCCCAGCCGCAGCCGCGCAAGGCTACGCCAGCCCAGCCTGCGGGCGGCGGCGGAGACAGCGGGCACGCGGCAGGCGCAGGGCCGCAGGCGCCTGGCGCGCCGGGCGAGGAGGGCGCGGGCGGCGGCCAGCGCAAGAGCAAGGGCAAGAGCAAGCGCAAGGGCGGCGAGGGCGGCGGCGGCGGCGTTGAGGGCGGCGGCGGCGGTGCCGCGCCGATGGGCCCGGCGGCGGCAGCGGACGAGGGCGGCGACGCGGCGGCAGAGGCGGCTGGGGTGGCGGGGCGGGCGCAGTCGGTGGCTGGCGCGGCGCGCGAGTGGCGGGAGCGCATGCGGCTGGTGGAGCTGGCGGCGGCGCTGCGAGCGGCGGGGCGCGACGTGCTGCCGCTACCCGCCGACGGCAACGACCCCACTGCCACGTCGTCACCGCGCTGCAGCCCAGGTGCGCGCCTCCTCTCCTCCTCTCCGTGCTGCCGCCGCAGCACGTGCTCACGATGTGGTGCTGCGACGACCCGAGTTGCGGCTGTTGCTTTGTGCGCCCGCAGCCATCCCTGACGACGACCTACCGCGGGAGCCCTGGTACCTGGTGGCCCCCGTCACGCTCGCCTCGCCCGCCGCCCCGGCCGCCCCGCCGCCGCACAAGCGCGCGGCCCGCACGCCTCCGCGCGACGCGCCGCCGCACGCCGCCCGCCCGCGCGCGCACGCTGTCGTCGACTGGGCGGCGCTGTGCCGCCTGGCGGCGGGGCCCGTCCCCGTGCAGGACGCCGTGCCGCTGGGGCCGTTTGCCGTGCCCGGCGCCGCTCCGCTCAACGGCGACGCAGCCGCCCCGTCAGCCAGCGCCGGCGCCCTCCCGCCACACGCGACGGCGCCGCCACCGCAGGAACCGCTGCCGCAGCAGCAGCAGCCGATGGACGTGAACCAGCAGCAGGAGCAGCAGCAGCGGCGGCAGGTCATGGCGTCGCCTGAGGAGGCCGCGGCGGTGTCAGCCCGCCTGGACGAGGCGCTGCGGGGCCGCGTGCTCGTACCGGCGTACCGCACCGACGCCCGCCTGGTGTACCTCGGCCCCGCCATGTCCCGCACCGTGCGCGCCACCCAGCTGCCTGCCGCCGGCGCCGCGGGGCCAGCGGCGGGCGGGGAGCGGCCGGCGTCCACGCTCGCGGCCCAGAACGGCAGCAAGGGCGATGGTGGTGGCGGCGTGGTGGGTGCTGAGGCGCTGGTGGAGGGAACGGCCGCCATGAGGATTGAGGAGGGCGGCGGCGCGGGCGCGCGGGTCGGTGGAGCGGGCGGCGTGGCGGCGGCGGCGGTCTCACCTGAGCAGCAGGAGCAGGAGCGGGAGCGGGCGGAGGCAGAGGTGGAGGTGGTCGTGGAGGAGTTGACGCCTCGGCGGCTGCTGACACTGGGGGACGTGGTGCTCGGCGGCGCGCCTGCGAGGGCGCAGCTTCAGCTTCAAAAGCAGCAGCAGCAGCAGCAGCAGCAGCAGGAGGTGAGGCAGGAGGAGCAGCGGGAGGAGCAGCGGGCGGAGGCGCCGGAGGGCGGAGCGGCTCCGGGCGGCAAGAAGGGCAAGGGCAAGGGCAAGGGCGGGCGCCGCGCCGGGTCCTCCACCTACCAGGCCATGTGGACCAAGTGAGGCACGCGTGCAGTGGGCACGGACGGGCGCGCAAGCAAGCTCAGCGGGTGGTGTGCATGGCACGCAGCTCAACACTCCGCGTGCATCTTTTTCTCCGCGTTGCAGGATGCACGCGTGGCTGGGCGTGCAGGGCATGCCCGCCTGCACGCCGCTCATCGCCGCCGAGGTGCGCCCTGGCCTCCCTGCACGCCGGCCATGTTCGGACCCCTGCCCGCACATCCTAACCTGGGCTGCCGCATCGTCACGCAAGGAGCACAAGCTCAACTTGAAACTGCCTCACTGCTCGCTGCGCAGATCGGCACCACCCGCTTCATCAAGCGCGACCTGTGCAAGCCCGCCGACCTCTCGGCCCGCCCCGCCAAGCCCAGCACGCGCGACCGCGCCGCCGCCCACGCCCGCAGCAGCAAGAAGGGCGCCGGCGCCGACGTCCTGACGCCCGTCGCCGTCGCCCAGGCCCGCACGCGCAAGCCGGCGGCAGCAGGCGCGGCCGACGACGGCGTGCCTCCTGCTGCCGCCGGCGCCATGGGCGCGCTCTCGGCGGCGGCCGGCGGCGCGGGGCCGGCGCCCATGGCGGTGGACGGCGGCGGCCCCGGCGGCGCGCTGCCGGCGGGCGCAGCGGCACACGCCGACGGCGGCGCGCCTGCCGCTGCGGCGGCGTCGCCGCCCATCACGTGCTGGGAGGGCGCGGAGCTGGTGTTGCCGGCGGCAGAGACGCCTGGCAGCGGCGACGGCGTGGGCGTCAAGTGGCAGAACGTGGACGTGCTGCTGCCCGGCGCGCTGCTGCTTCACCCGCTGACGATGACGGAGTGGTCGGGCCTGACGTGCCTGGCGAGCCTGGTCAAGCGGCTGCAGGCGGTGCTGGCCGTGCACGAATGGCACCAGGTGGTCATGCCGCACACCAGGTGCGTGGCCGCTCTCAGAGGGACCCCGTGCGTGGCTTGGTTGGCCGCTGTGGGTCGGCTGTGTGTCAGAAGCAAGGGAGACGAAGCGGCAGATTCGGGGAGGCGCTGCCACGCCTCAGTGCTGCAGCGCACCTCGTCCTGCGCGTGCAGGCCGGAGCTGCGCCTGCCCCCGCTGCGCGACGCCATCGTGTGCTTCACGCCGCGCTCGGTGAACGACTCGTTCAACTACGAGGGCGCCGAGCTGCTGGGGGACGCCGTGCTCGACTACCTGGCCGCCGCCTACCTCTTCCACGCCCTGCCGTGAGCGCCGCGCCGCGCGCACGACTGCGGACAGCAGCAACCGGCATGCGTGCGCAGCGCCTGCGCCGCGGCTGCTTGCTGCAGCCGCAAGGGCTAGGGCGAGGGTCGGGGCGTGCGCGAGGTGCGCAGCGTCGCGCTGCGCGCCCGTGATTTGCAGGCACGAGCACGAGGGCGTGCTGACCGAGTGCAAGGTGCGGCTGGTCGCCAACGAGGTGCTGCTGCGCCTGACCGAGGGCGCGCGCGGCAAGCAGCAGATTGAGGAGGAGGCGCTGCTCGCCGGCATGCCGCAGCTCGAGCTCGAGCAGGTGCGCTGCGTGCGCCCTCGCTTCCCTTGGACACTTATTTGTGCACGCCGCCGTCCTTCGCGCCTTGCCGGCGCACCTTGCGCACGTCTCGCTACGTCCGTCCTTGTCATCGACGGGATGATGGCGCGCAGGCGCACCTGGACATCATCAACCACATGCGCAAGCGCGGGCACGAGCAGGCGGCGGCGGCGCGCGACGCGCACCTGAGCGCGGTGCTGCCGCTGCAGTCCTACATCCAGTCGCGGCCGCTGGACGCCGCGTTCGAGTGGACGGCGGGCGCCGACCTCAAGCAGTTCGACCAGCGCACGCGCAAGGTCAGAGGGGCTCGAGCACGCTTTTTGCCACCAGATTCTCCGGCTGACTCTTGCCGTCGTCGCCGCGAGCCCGGTCGTCCCAGCCGCTCGTCGAGGTCTCGCGTCTCTTTTCTGCCCGCACACCGTGTCCGCAGGTGGCCGGCAAGACGGTGGGCGACGTGGTCGAGGCGCTGGTGGGCGCGGCGTTCCTCGACGCCGGCGGCGCCGAGGCGCTGCGCCTGGCCACGGCGGCGGCGCGCGGCCAGGCGCTCGTCAGCGGTGTGGGCGGCGGCGGCCGCGCGGCGGCGTCGCTCCCTGCTGACAGCGCGGCGGGAGGGGCGACGACGGAGGGCGGTGCGGGCGGCGCCGTCGTGGCGGGCCTGGCGCACTGGGACCACCACAAGCTGACGGTGGCGCTGCTGCGCGCCGCCGAGTTCTGCCACCACATCCAGGCGCGTCGCGGCTCCTGCGTTCCTGCCCCTCCCGCTCGCTCTGTTCACGGCGGACGCGCTCCAAAAAGTGCGAGCAGGCGCTTGGGTTGCTCGACGCCTGCGCAGGTGCTCCCTGGTAGCGCGGCGGTGCTGGCGGCGGTGCACCAGTCGACGGGCATCCCGTTCGAGATCGACGCCAGCATGATGGCGCGCGTGAGGCAGGCGCAGGAGCGCGCGCCCGTGAGCGCCAAGCAGCGCGCCGTCGACCTGCGCCTCGCCCAGGTGTGTGCTCTCTGGCCCCGCATCTTGCCGCCAAGCACCCCAGTCGAGGGAACTTCCTCCTCTTCACGCCTGTGCCCAGCGCCCTGCCGCCAAGCAGCCCCTGGCGAAGGCTCCCTCCTCTTCGATCCAAAAGCTGCCTTGCTGCACGGTGGCCGGCTGGCGCGTGCGGTGTCGGTGGCGCGCGCAGGAGCTGCGCCCGCTGCTGGGCGGGTACTGGTTCCGGCGCCCCGAGCTGCTGCGCGAGGCGCTGACGCACTGCTCGCACCCCGTGCCCCCCTGCAACCATCGGCTCGAGTTCCTGGGCGACGCCTTGCTCGGGCTCATCTGCGTGTGCCACCTCACGGCCGCCTCGTGCCTCTCGTCGCTGCGCAAGATGTGAGGGCGCCGCTGCCGCTCCTGCATGCTCTCCGCCCCGCCTGAGGCCACTCTTGTTAGACGCCTGTAGCAGCGCGTCCTCGCCAACCTCCTGGTGCGCTTGCGTCGTGAGCGGCGTTTGTGCGGCGGGCGACGTGGCGCGGCACGCGCGCAGGGGCGCGGCGGGCCGCCACGTGCGCGGGCTGGACCTGATTGACCCGGGCATCATCACGGACCGCGGCAACCGCCTGGTCAGCAACAAGCACCTGTCGCTGCTGTGCGTGCGCTGCGGCCTGCACAAGCACCTGCGCACGGGCCTGCCGGCGGTGCGGCACCTGGTCGGGCGCTTCGAGGCGCAGCTAGAGGAGTTTGCCGCGCGGGACGAGGAGGAGTACGAGGTGCGTGCCCCTGCCACCCCTGCCAGCGTTGAGGGGGCATTGCCGAGGGTACCTTGGGCTTCCAGGCACGCGGCGCGTTCGTGGCGCGCTGTATGGCGGGCTGCGGCGCAAGTGAAAGTGTGCTCATGACGCCTGGTGGCGGTGGCGCTGTGGCGCTGTGGCGGTGTGGCGCAGGCGGAGTGGCGCCGGCGGCAGCGGTGCGTGGAGGAGGGCACCGACTACGAGCGGCGGCGGCGCAAGTACGGGCAGAGCACGGGCGCGCCAAAGCTGCTGGCGGACCTGGTGGAGGCGCTGCTGGGCGCTGTCATGATCGACTCGGGGGGAGACATTGCAGAGGTGCGAAGCTTTGAGCGAGGTGAAGGGCGGCGCCTTGCTTGCAGGGGGGTGCAGGAGAGGGTGCCATGCCCTCCAAGCTCGGCTTGAGGATGGCTCGCGTGCGTGCGCGCCTGCAGGTGTGGCGGGTGCTGTGGGGCATGGTGGAGAAGGCCGAGATGAGCAAATTCTACATGTTCGAGTGAAGGTTGGGCGCGACAGGCGTCGAGCAGCTGCTGCTGCTGGCGGGCGGAGCGCTGGCGGGGCCGGAGCGCCGACGGGAGAGCATGCATGCGGGATCCGGACGGGGTTGTGTATACAGCTCATCATGCTCATTATTGCGCATCTGCCTTCCCTTGTTGCGGCCATGTTGACTTGACTTGCAGTAGGTTGGACCAGCGCACTCAAGAAGAAAGCGCGACTCAGGGCGCACACACGCCGCAGAGCCGCAGCAAAGATGATCTTCGCTATGGGCTTCGGCTTGGGGCTCGGCACGCTGGCCGGCCTCTCGGTGAGCGAGGTGGCTGCAGCACGAGATGATGCAGAGGCCAGGCGGCGTCGCCTCAGCCCCAGCAGCCACCACGGTCGTGCCATCAGCTTTTCTGATGTTCCAGATCGGCGCTGGCCGCGCGTCGTGGTGGCGCTTCGGCTGGGCCCGCCATTTCTGCCCGTAGTCGGTGATGCCGCTCGCCGGCTCGTCGCGGATCTGCAGGTCGGGCCCTACCTGTTCAGCAAGGCGTTCGCCGTGCCGACCAAGTACGCTGGCAAGCTGGGCGAACAGGCCGACAGCGACCGGCTGGTCGAGGTGCCCGACGCTGGCACGCCAGTCACCGCCGAGATGAGGGCGCTGCTGCCCTTCACGGAGCCGTGGGTGCAGTCACCAGACTACGAGCGGGTGCGCAGGCCTGCTTGCGCCTTCTCTGGGATCCTCGTGGCAGCGGCGAGGCGTCGCCCGTACGCGCGCACAAGCAGGACCGCGCAGCATCAGGGTCCCCACCACCACCAAGGAGCGCTCCGGCAGCGCAGATGCGTTTGGGGGTTCCTGTAGCAGCGACAGGCTGCCTCTTGTGGCGCGCTCATGGCAGCCGTGAACATCTCGGCGAGGACGGCCGTTGCTCAGAGCGATGCCGCGCGCCACCACCCCTGGGATGGTGCCGCAGGTGTCCATGATCAACCGCATCCTGGCCATCATGTGGCCCAAGCTCACCAAGGCCATCCTCGCGCAGGTCCTCCGGGACGTGGCCAAGCCGCAGCTGGACAAGCAGGTCTTTGCCAAGGTCCGTGTGCTGGGCGGGACAGGCGCACTGGGGAGCCGCCGGCACAAGCACAGGAGTCTCAGCCTGGTCGGGGTAGCACGTCGACGTCATGACTGTGCTGCTGCTCCTGCGCAGTTCCCCTTCATCGAGGACATTGTGCTGGGCACCACGAGCATGCGCGACTCCAACAGCTGGGGCGCCTGGATCAAGGACAAGGTGCGTGGGGGCCACATTGTCCCCAGGCGGGCCGCCAGCGGCAGGTGTGCAGCGGCGACGGCGCTCACCCACTCACGAGTGGCGCCTCCCTCTCGCGAGCAGGTCTTCTCGCTGGGCACCGTTCCGCCGCGCGTGGGCGGCATCAAGAACTACAACACGGCGGACGACGAGGTCATGCTCGAGGTGCCGCTCATCTGGGGCTCCGACCTCAAGGTAGGCGCTGTGGACATCCGCAAGGGGCATGGCGGGCAGCGGCACGACCGCTGCGGGTGTCCGTGGCAGCACCTCGGTTGCTGGCACGGTGGATGCGCCGCAGATGGACGTCGGCGTGTTCCTGCGCCTGGTCCCCGTCCGCCTCTACGTGCCCGTGGAGATCTCGCACATC
>VFQP010005769.1_pt1 | contig 10576 bp, 19 predicted proteins | sample 3512351 | NCBI WGS metagenome assembly VFQP01 (sample SAMN10412372, study PRJNA504923) | tailings metagenome | isolation source: Relicate 1 Philex TSF1 revegetated site | place: Philippines: Tuba, Benguet | collected 2017-08-29
GTCTGCTGCCCAACGGTCACTCGTCCCCCGCCTGCACCCATGCGCCAAGCCCTCCCGCACAATTGCAACCCACTTTCTGCTGCTCGGCGGCCTGCCGCGCCGCGGCAGCGTCCATGCCTTCCAGCTGTGCGCCAGAACCCGTCATGCTGCCCGCAGTCAGCAGCCCTCCACCAGGAGTCTGCCCGGCCGCAGCAAGGCCACCTCCGCCGCTGGCAGCTGCAGCCATGGCTGCTGCTGCAAAGGCTGCCGCAGCCGGGTTGGTGCCGCCCGGGTAGGTGCCGCCGTACACGGCAGCACCAACGCCCCGGCCGCCCCAGCGGCCGCGACCCCGCCCACGGCCCCGGCCCCGGCCCCGGCCAGCCATGAACCGCAACCGCTCATCGTCTGGCTGGCTTGGCCGGAACTCTGCACCGGCAAACACGGAGGGGGAGTGCAGTCGGTGGGGTGCAGGCGCCCTCTTGCACGCCTGAGCAGAGACAGGCTGCCTGTGCGCTGCGCATGTGAAGCCCAGCCCGTGCACCAAACGTCCAGTGCCGCATGCGAGCAGCGCTGGCCCGCCCTGCAGAGGCGTCCGGCCAGTGCGGCCCGCACCCACCGTCGTCGCTGTCAAAGTCGCTGGGCGCCTCCACGCCCCCCCGTATCTCCTCCTCCTCCTCCTCTTCCGGATTGTACTCCTCCTCCGCCTCCTCATCCCTGCCACCGCCCTCCTCGTCAGAGCCCGCGGCAGCGGCCGCCGCAGCCTGCACCGAGGGCACGCGCTGCATGGCCTTGTGCCGCGCAGGGCGCAGCCGCTCGGCAAGCTCGGCGGGCAGCGCCTCTGGCAGACCGTGCTGCTCTCGCCAGTAGTCCGCCGCGCGCCACAGGCAGTTGACGCCTGCCACTCCCTGCTGGCAGGCAAAGGGGCGGGGAAGTGTGCTGCACAGGCTGAGGACTTCTTGAAGCAGCCATACCCATGCAAGAGGGAAGCAGAAATGCATGATCTAAGGCACCGCCTGCAGACGCGTTAACGCGAGCGAGCTTCCAGCCCCTCTCATCGCTGCCTCTCACCGCCACGGGCTCTGCTGTTGCCACCGTCTCCACCCAGCGCCGCAAGAGCGGCTTGTTGAGCGCCGCGAGCCGCGAGCCCTCTGCCGGCCGCTGCAGCTGCTCCAAATGCAGGCTGGAGCGCTCGCCAGTGGGTGCGCCGCCCGGCCCAGACAGCCAGTCCACCACGTACACAATGGACGCAGGGTCAACCGGGCCTTGCTCTCCCTCCTCATCACTGCTGCTGTCTGCGCCCTCGCCCGCAGCAACAGCATCAGCGCCTGCGCCGGCGGCGCCATTCTCCCTCGCGCGCTGCGGCAGCTGCACCTCACGCACTATGCAGGCCGCGGTGCTGCCATTCTCTCGGGTGCCCACCAGCTGCTCGGCCTGCAGCCAGGAGAAAGAATCGCCCGTCAGCGTGCATGGCCCATACTGGGCTGCAAGCACGAGGCGGTGGGCGCTGTGTGAGCAGAGCAAGCACTCCATTCCGCCGTGCCGCTTTGCCTTCTGAGATCCGGCAGCAGGCTGCCAGCCAGATCCTGGCACGCTGTGCAGATGTCTCACCACAACAAAGCGCGAGGCAAGGTGCTCCAGGATGGCGTCGCACAGCTGGTCAGCATCCTCCAGAGAGTGGTGTACCAAGCGAATGGCCTCGGCCTCATACAGCTTGGGAAACTGCAGGCAGGCACGCGGCAGGGCGACCGCTGGTGTCGGCGCGCATCAGGGGCGCGCACAGACAATGCAAGGTAGGGCATCATCTCACGCAGAGGCCGCGGCCATGCATACAGACCCAGAGGTTGAGTCTTGGTGCGCGCAGCGCGCATTGCTGTGTGCTGCTGCGGCCAAGACGCTGGCCCCGACGCACCTGGTGCACAACCTCCTCCACCTTTTGCTCCGAGAGGAGGGCCTCCTCGTACGTCCCCACCGTCCCGGTGTACTTGCACCGCCAGATGCGCAGCCGGTAGCTGTGTGCTTGCTCCAGGTATGCCCTGCGGCACGGATGGAAATCGCAGTCAAGTGCTGCTGACCAGCTGCCTGCATCAAGCGCAGGCAAGGATGGGCAGGCCGGCACAACACGACGCCGGCGCCCAGCTGTTGGGCCGCTGCCGCCGCCCTGGGCTGGGAGCAACCAGCGGCGCTGCGAAACCCGCCGGATGTCCTCCCAGACCTATGCTAGCTGGTCTGCTGCACCGGGGGGCCTTCGAAAGCCTGAGAGCAGCATGACCGGCTGCCAGGCGGGCGATGGCTTTCTGATCGGCGTGGCTCACTCGTAGGAGTCGAACACCTCGCCGGTAAAGCGGATAGCGAACAGCGGGGCGTCCCCGCTGAGAGCAGCGGGAAGCCCCGTTTGCAGCTGGTGCTGCTCGCCCTCCTCGTTCAGCGGCATGCTACCGGGCTGCACCAGCCATCTTACTGCAGTCTGGAAAAAGGAAGGTGCTCGAACAGGCGGCCTGGCCCTAATCCTTGAGCGCAGCAGTCTTCAAGTCCTCCAGGTCACCCTCTGCCGATTTTATCGCGGTCTAGCGCCAGTTAAATTGTGAAAATCGCATTTAGGCGGTGCGGAGGGGCAACAAGACAGAACGGGAGGGGTATAGGCTGCCGGCGAGAAGGCTGCTGCTGCCACGCTGCCTCGCCACCGCCGTCGGCAAGCCTGCACCAAACCGCAGCCGCAGCAGCCACGGAGCATCAGTGCATGAGGTCGTCTCGGTGCCAGTCCAAAGCGGGACTGTCGGCATGCTCCACTGCAACGAGCACGTAGCCGCCCTCGTATTCCTGCACCCCGAGGGAGGGCACGCGGGTTGGCGTTCAAGAGCCAAGACATTCATGCATGCTGTATGTCAGACAGACCCCACTGACAGGATTTACTATTTGCATGTTCCGTCAAAATTCCAACGATTATACGCACCTGCTTGATATCCAGGATGTCCTCTGCCGCAGGCTGCACTTGCACCATGCTGGCCCGCATGCGCAGTGCGGCTAGCGCACCCAGGGTGGCCGCAAACATGGCCTGGATGGGGCGCAGAAGGAGCAAGGGATAGCTATGCCGAACAGGCTGAAACGTCTCCTTTACACCGCGGGAGCCACAGCACCCATGCGTGTGTTCAGTTCTGGGCAGCTAGCAACCTGAACGAACTCCACACAAGTGCTCCTCACCTTTTCGCGCACAGCACAGCACAGCAGCGCACGGCCGCCTGGGCGTAGCCGGTGCTTGATCACTGATGGCACCAGCAGGACCATTTGCCTGCAAGTGACGGCAGCACAAAGCACTAAGAAAGGACCTAAACGCCTGAGGCAACAATTACGCATTGGCCTGGCATGCGCACGTGCACGCTGCCAAGTCGAGCTTCTCAGAGCCCTTCCTCTGACCACTCACCACTCGTACATAATGTCAGTCCCAATGATGACATCAAACTGCTCAGATGCGTCCAGCCCAGGGGCACCGCTGTCATTTGAGGCGGTGTCAATAGAGGCCCCAGGCGCCACAGCCGCTGTCCGTGGCACGCCCGGCACCTCCAGCAGCGCTGCACGCTCCTCAGTGCCCAGCTGGGCAAAGGAGTCCTGCCAGTCGTAGTAGCGAATGCGCATGGGAGGCGTGGTAGCATCCCATGACGCTGCAGGCCCTTCTGCCCCTGCTGCTCTCTGATCCTCTCCGCGGGGCGCCTCGGTAGAGCAGCCGCTGCCATTGCCCAGAGCCTCGCCAAGGATGTCGTCGAAATCATCGCTGCCGCACTCGCTTGCGTCTTCGGGGTCCCAGGCCTCTGCTTCTGCCAGCCTCTGCCGCCGCTGCTCCGCCGCCGCTGCTGCCGCCATTTCATCGTCTTCGCTGCTATCCGCCACTGCACCCTGATTTGCTGCTGCCCCATTGATTGCCGCGCTGCCAGCTGCGTTCAACTGCACGCAGTCCCTCAGGTTGCGCAGCACAGGGTCTGAGTAGTCCGTGAGCACCACCTCTGCTGCTCCAAGCTTAGCCGCGAGGATGCCGCAGCCGCCGCAGCCGCTGCCAATTTCCAGCACTCTGCAGTCCGACACAATCTCGGGGTGCACAACCATCTCCCTGCGATGCACGAGGGCAGTGTAACAGCGCTGCGGCTCATGAGCCCTTGCCGTCAGGTTGACTTGGTTGGGGGGGCCCATGGCAGGCAACCAAGGTTGCACAAAGCGTGTCAGCATACCGGCCTCCACCATGCTCAGTGTGCAGCCCAGGGCTACCTGCACAAAGTGTGAGAAGACGTCCAGACCTGCAAAGGGCTTGGGACATGACGGGTGTTGCCGGTGTGCTCGGAGCAGCATCGCTTCACGCTAGCCGAGGGCCCGCGATTCAAGCGAACCTCAGCATCTTCTCATCAAACACAGCAGCGCCATATGCTCAGCAATCACGCCCTGCAGTGCACCTTGGCGCCCGTGCCGTCGCCCAGGGCCCCCTCCTTAAGCACCACGGAGTAGTCTCCATAGGTGAAAGTGCGAGTCTGCAGGCAGTGCAGGATGCCAATGAAGGCAATAAAAAGCGCGCAGGGCATAAAAGTGGCACAGGGCTCACCACCCTGCACAACATCTCAAACGGCCATGCAAGCAGGAGCTGGAGTACACCCGGATTGAGCCCAGTTGATTGCCGGCAAACCTGGCTAAGCAAGCCGCCGCTGCAGGCGGCAAGCACAGCAACAGCCAGAGAGTGCAGCTCTTCGGCATCTGCAGGGGCCACAAGCCCAGCCAGCAGGCTGCCTCGGGCTTGGAAGGCACGAGTGACTGTGCCTTTCATCGAGCTAGTGATTGCTGTGGACCACAATGCTGAGCAGGTCACCTTTCCGCTGGTGGCCATGAGGCCGCTGCATGCTGCCAGCGCATCAGATACATCATTCAACAAATCCTCGTCGTCTACTCCAGCCAAAATTGTGCAGCAGGTTGGGTGGGCGGACCGGGTGGGCAGTTTAGGTGGGCAGTTTGGGTGGGCGATGTATGGCTCGCTGCGGCGCAGGAAGATGAGTGGCAGGCATACCAGCCAGGAAGGACCTTACCTGTGAGCTTCAGCAGGCTGGTGAGCAGCGGCACGGCGCCTGCTTGCCTAGCCTGCACCGACGGGGTGGGAGCCGACGGAATGCACCGTCAAGGCATGCATCGGGGAGTGTGTGCATGCGCTTTGAGGGCGCCACTGACTTACCGTACGGTGAGTACTTTTAGGTATGCCACAGTACGGCCGCAGATGGCAAACAGGGCCTCCAGACCGTAATGCCAGGAGTTTTCTCACCTCGGCCACATATGCCTCAGAATCCAGTGCTGCCACCAGCTCCCTCAGTGCCTGCTTGGCCCGCACCAGGGGCGCAGCACCTCCGCAACCGCGGGCACGCTTGAAAGCACGCAAAGCATCCAGCCAGCGCTCCACCCGCTCGCTGGCTACAACAGCCGCCAGGAAGTGCTCCTCCAGCTGCATGCGGCCTGCCAGCCTGCGCTGGAGGCCTGGTGCCAGCTGGTGCGATAGGGCAGGCCTGGGCTGCTGCTGGTGCCACCTAGGGTTTGTTCGTCTGCCTGCGCGGGGGAGACAAGAAGCAAAACCACACTGATGCAATGCAAAGAGGAGACAAAGCCTGTGGTGGTACAGCTGCCGACGGCAGCGGGAGAGGCCAGCAGCAGTGGTCTATCGGACGGCGAATGTGGCCGCTCCGCTTGCTGCAAGAGACTACAACCAATTGTGCGATAGACCTGCCGGCGCGTTTGCGTGCAGCTGTGCGGTTGGCAACTGTGGCAAATGGAAACTGCTCAACTGCTCACTTTGGCGCCCGTTTGGGAGTGCTTATATCCCCAAGGGACCAGTAGAAAATAGTCCGATGCCGCAGAAACATGCATGCACGCGCGGAATGACCCCCTCTGCTGGCGGGCGCGGTAGGCACGGCCCACATGCTCTGCCACCTCGCCACCGTTTCCTATGCAGACTCGTCAGCAGGTTTCACATGAACAGCAACGTTGCAACAGTGAGCCATCAACTGCCATGCCGCCTGCCTGGGTCTAGAGGCTCAAGCTGCACTGCGCGTGCTGTGACCAGCCCCCGCCCCTCTGCCCCTGCCTCCTGTGCGCCAAAATCATCTGGCTCAAACCTGAAGCTGCTCTTGGCCTTCAGCGCCGAAGCTGAGGCTGCCCGACGGTCAATTGCTGCATCTGTGACGCTGCCCTGCTTGTCAAGCGAGACTGCCAGCACGCCTATGGCAATCATGCAGGTGCCCGCAACTCCAAGAATGCCGAACGGCTCAGAGAAAAAGATGGCTCCCAAAACGTGCGCCCTGCATCCAAGTAGGGCCAGCAGACAGGATGCAGTCAGACGAACCGTCCGAGAGACAGCTTTTAGGTAGTGAGCCCCTAGCCGGCCTGCAGCTGCTGTTAGCAGTGCCCTCGCTCCTCTTCTGACGCCCAGGAAGCAGAAGGCTGCTTGATTGCCTGCACGTCAGCTTACCAGATGACCTGCGTGAAGTTCAAAGATGAGCCCCGCGCCGCCTTCTCCAGCTGGAAGCCCCGGTTCAACAGCAGCTGGGCTAAAAAGCTGGCGCAGCCCACTCCCAGCAGGGCGAGGCAGGCGCGGCCAGAGGGCACCACGGCCGGACGTGGGACGCCAAGCGTGGTGAGGATGGCCCCGCCCATAAGGGACACCAGGTGGAACCACGCAGCAATGGTCAGGCTGGGCGCGCTCCTGCACCCAGCGGCGAAGACGGCAATGCAGGCCTCCACATGAGCGTACGCATGAAACGGCGGTGACCATCTGTGTCGCGACAGCACCCGAGTGAGCCACCAGCAGCGCCACTGGCCCACCCGTGTACATTGATGATCCTGACGACACAACCCGCTTACGCACTGGCCGATGATGCGGATACTGATGTATGCCAGGGAAGCCAGCACAGCGCCGACCACGCCCAGCACAATGCCCGTCAGCCTGTCGTCCGGCCACTCGTGCTGCTTGCCGGCACGGGCCAGGCCCACAAGGTGCATTGCAAAGGGAGGTTGCGCAACCAGCACCACGCCTGCCAGGCTGGCCGTGCACCTGCAGCACAGGGCGGATAAAGGCTCGTCATGCTGCAGGCCTCCGCATTTAACACATGCCACTACCCACCGGTGAAAGTTTCCTTCAATTGGCCGACCAAGCCCCAGGGCTCACCCGACGCCGGTCAGCCAACCAGCATGCTCCCGCAGCAGCAGACGGCCCAGCAAAGCGCAGAAGGCCGGGTTCAGGAAGAGCAGCGTGATGCTGTCCGCCAGTGGGAGTTGACCAAGCTCATGTAGAAGCAGGCCATGGAGGCGGTGCCTGAGGAAGGAATTAACAAACACGGCGGCAGGTGTTTAAGCATGCGCAGTGGATCTGTGATTGAGGCTGGTGTAATTTTAACTTATGCCCTCAAACTCTCCTATTGTACACTGAAAGACAGTCTCTCGGGACGCACCAAACATCCCACGCAGGGCGAGCAGCCAGAAGGGCGGCTGGCCAAAGAGCGGTGCATCTCGCGGCACAGCTGCGGAGAAGGCGAGCGCTAGTGCGGATCGTATCGCAATGATCTGCGGGGACATTACATTGCTTGGCGCATGAGAGCAATGGGTGTGAGCTGTGCGGAAAGCAGATGTTGCGAGGCAGACAGCCCTACCGCTGATACTAATGCTGCCATGTCGTGCAGTATGTTCCGACCTGGAAGAGCGATACTCGCGGATCTATGCTCTCCACTGACTTGACCAGTGCCGCAGCACAAGCGAAAACGAAAGCGCTGCCAAGAATACAAACTGGCCCGTTGTGCCAAGCGGCTCCAGATATCGCAAGCAGTGCAGTTGCGACGCCGCCCCCGCCACCACCACAGGTGGCACCCTTGGTGGGCGTTGCAGCTGCGAGCGAATCCAATCCTGCGCGATCCAGCAGTAACGATTCCTCGTCACAAGCTTGCACAAGCTCCTCCTCCTGCTCTAAACGTGGGTGTCCACTCATGTTGCAAAAACATGAGGGCTCTTTCAGGGAGTTTCGTAGTTATCGACACAAACACACAACCAACGAATGAGTGTTCATGCGGCGGCATGTCCCACCTCATGCGAAACGAGCAAACTCAGCAGGACGGAGCAGGCTTGAAGGGGTTGCAGCTCATTAAGAGCGGCTTGGCCGATCGATCTTGATCATCTGAAAGTACAACTATTGTTCGATCCCTCATAAAGCAAAGAAAGCAGGAAATGACCGGTTTGGGCAGCGACCTCTTAAAGCTGTTGCACTCCTGAGCTGTCTGCAGCGTGATCGGAGCACAGGTAGGTAGTCCAGATCGCTGAGCAGGACCATACACGAGGCACTCCTTGCCTGTCAGCTGTGTCGGTGGCGGCGTCCCGCCACTGGGCTGAGCCTGCCAAGCTAGCATCTTGGCCAGCTCAAGAAGGTTGCTTTTGCGGAATGCAATCCACAAACATGCACCCTTTTTGGTTCTGTAACTGGACACCCAGCAGGCACCGGTGCGGCTGCCACCTTCGATGGCGGCGCAGCAGGACGTGCGGCGCCGCGGCGCCGCTGCCAGAGCGCCCAAGGATGCGGACACTGCCCTTGCAAAGCGCCGCAGTGTCCGCGCTGCACGGCGCAATGCAGCCTGGCTTAAAGGTAAGGCCATCTGCAGCACGTGCGTGGAAATGTGGGCCAGTGATGGCCACTAGGCGGCCCGGGCATGAGCAGGGGTCTCGAGCGACCAGCCGTAGCCTCATCTGCATTCCCATCCATGGCTCCTGTGCAGCTGGTGCTGGCGTGGCTTCCATGCTGGTCCTGTGGGTGGTCCATCTTGTCACGCGTGAGCGCGTCAAATGCCCCTGCACTCCATGTATGGTGGAGTGTGCCATCGCCTATTGTTTCCCAATGCTTGCAAGCACGTGATGGGTGCCATATGGTGATCCCCTTGTGCTTCCCTTTGCAAAATTTCTATCCCTTCCTGCTGGCCTGCAGGCCAGCGTGTGCCTGTCGTGCTGCGCCCCTTCCCTGGTCGCCTACTGAAGCAGCTGCCACAGTTTGGCGGGCAGCACGCTGAGCAGCTGCTGTGGGGTACCTACCGCCCAGGCTACTACTTTGGTGGGTGTGCATGCTGGTGCGTGACCCGTCTTGCCAACTGCACGCCTCGACATCGAAGTGCAGCATGCCAGCTCAGCAGTGCCAGCTTTGAAGGTTGGGAGTTGTGCATTACGCGGGCGTGCCTTCTGCACCCTGTCTGCTCCAGCGCTCACCCAGCAGCCCGCCGCGGTGACCCGCAGGCATGCGCATGCGGCAGCCCCGCTCGCTGCTGGTGGGGCTGATGTGGGTCGACCCACAGGGCGAAAACCCGCTGGCCAACATCAGGCGCGCAGGCGACAATATTGTCTGGTTGTGCAGCGGCTGCTGTCTGTCATGCTTGGCTTGCGCCAGCACACCACTGTTCACTGGCTGCTTTCCACCACCCTGGGGTGTCAGGGCTTGACTCGATCAACACAGGATGCACCAGCGCACAGGGTCCAGCAGGTCATAACATCCCGGCAATGCTTGGTGGCTGATTTGCCAGCCCCCGCAAAAGCTGAGCTGGAAGCGGCTGGCCACGGCCCCTGCAGGCACGAGGCGAAGCAGAACGACGGTCTGGCCAAGTATGGCTGGCTCCAGCACGACGGCCAGGGGTACGGCCTGCAGGAGCTGTGGGACGGGCATTACAACATCACCACCGCCTGGGTGAGCAGCTGGCTGCAGCCTGCCACCCTCGCGGGTGAATAACCTGACTGGCCGTGTCAAGTCCGAGCAAGACAGTCTGTGCCCTGGTAGGAATGCAGGGCCACGAGTGCATGGGCTGTATTGCCAGCCAGCCTCGTGCCTTTAACAGCTTCCTTGTTTTCACACATCTTTGCCGTCACTGCGCAGGCCAAGCACCTGTGCGCCGATTGCGGGCCCGGCGGCGACTGGGGCGTCACTGTTGCAGTGCAGCAGCGGCGCCGACGGGAGGCGGGCACAGATGATGTGCAACACGAAGAAGAAGAGGAAGAAGAAGAAGAGGAGGAGCAGTCGCCGCCGCGAGTGGTCTCCTTCTTCGTGTATGTGGCAAGCGAGGATGGCAGCCCGCTCCAGCTGGACCCGCCTGCAGCTGCAGCGGCTCTGCAGCAGCCCGCGGCGGCAGTTGCATCGGCGCCTGCGCCGGCCGTCAGCGGCCGCCTGCCCCCGCTGCGCGGCTGGCAGCTGCACCTGCGGCGCACCGACAGCACCGAAGTACAGGCTGCTGTCAGCTACCTTGGCCTGGCCACCCCTCACATGCACAACCTGACAGAGGCGGTGCAGCAGGGCCTCTACGCCAGCCTGCAGCGGCAGCGCAGCCAGGGTGCCCAGCAGCTCCGGTTGGAGCTGCCCAACTTCGTCCAGCCTGGCGCCAACGTGGCAGTCTTCCAGGTCACCTCCCTGCTGCCCCTGGGGCTCGACCTCAGCTTCATCTCCGGGCTGCCCAGCGGCAGTGCTGAGGCGCCGGCGGGCCGCCTGGCCACTGTGTCTGGCCCAGGCCTGCAGCAGCTGTTGGTGCAGGGTAGTGCTGCCTTTGAGAGCCGCTTTGCAGCAACCTTT
>VFQP010005770.1_pt1 | contig 10575 bp, 9 predicted proteins | sample 3512351 | NCBI WGS metagenome assembly VFQP01 (sample SAMN10412372, study PRJNA504923) | tailings metagenome | isolation source: Relicate 1 Philex TSF1 revegetated site | place: Philippines: Tuba, Benguet | collected 2017-08-29
GCTCGAGCATCAACGGCATGATCTACATGCGCGGCCAGGCGCGCGACTACGACCACTGGGCCACGCTGACCGGCGACGACGCCTGGCGTTGGGACGCCTGCCTGCCCGATTTCAAGGCCCACGAGGACCATTACGGCGGCGCCAACGACCACCACGGCGCCGGTGGCGAGTGGCGCATCGAGAAGCAGCGCCTGCGCTGGGACATCCTGGACGCGTTCGCCCAGGCGGCGCAGCAGGCCGGCATACCCGCCAGCCCCGACTTCAACACCGGTGACAACGAAGGCGTGGGCTATTTCGAGGTGAACCAGAAAGGTGGCCTGCGCTGGAACACCGCCAAGGCCTTTCTGCGCCCCACCTGCTACGGGCGGCCCAACTTCGAGATGTGGAACGGCGCCCAGGTGGCGCGGTTGCTGGTGGAGCGCGGCGCCGACGGCGGGCTGCGCTGCAACGGCGTGCAGGTCTGGACCGGCCAGGAGATGGTGACGGTGGAGGCCAGCGCCGAGGTGCTGCTGTGCGCCGGCAGCGTGAATTCGCCGCAGATCCTGCAGCTCTCCGGCCTGGGGCCGGCCGCGCTGCTGCAGCAGCATGGCATCGCGCCGGTGGCCGACCTGCCCGGCGTGGGCGCCAACCTGCAGGACCACCTGCAGATCCGCGCGGTTTTCAAGGTGCAAGGCGCCAAGACGCTCAACACCCTCGCGTCCACCCCCTGGGGCAAGGCCGCCATCGGGCTTGAATACCTGCTCAAACGCAGCGGGCCCATGAGCATGGCGCCCAGCCAGCTCGGCGCGTTCGCGCGCAGCGACGCGTCACAGCCCCACGCCAACCTGGAGTACCACGTGCAGCCGCTGAGCCTGGATGCCTTTGGCGAGCCGCTGCACCGCTTCCCGGCCTTCACCGCCAGCGTCTGCAACCTCAACCCCACCAGCCGCGGCACGGTGCACATCCGCAGCCCGCGCTTCGAGGACGCGCCGGCCATCGCGCCCAACTACCTGAGCACCCCCGAAGACCGCCAGGTGGCGGCCGACAGCCTGCGCCTGACCCGGCGCATCGTGAGCCAGCCCGCGCTCGCGCCCTACCGGCCCGAGGAGTGGAAACCCGGCACGCGGTTCCAGAACGACGAGGAACTGGCGCGGCTGGCCGGCGACATCGCCACCACCATCTTCCACCCGGTGGGCACCACCGCCATGGGCCGCGACGGCGACCCTATGGCCGTGCTGGACAGCCACCTGCGCGTGCGCGACGGCCGGGGCGGCCGGGTGGCGGGCCTGCGGGTGGTGGACGCGGGCGCCATGCCCACCATCACCAGCGGCAACACCAACAGCCCGACGCTGATGATGGCCGAGAAAGCCGCCGGCTGGATACGGTCAAATTGCTAAAAACAATTCCCGACAAGGGTTACCCCGCATGCCCCATGGCGGTGCAGTTCATACAATATTGACACTCGCAAACGGTGCATGCCTGTCACAGACAGCCGCACCGGATGCTGCGAGGGACCGAGGAGACACACGACTCGAACAACATATCCCAGCGTCCCGAGAGATGCAGGTAATTGAGAACAGCCGGCCTTTGTGCCGGCTATTTTTTTGCCTGAGCGAAATGGGAGACAGCCAGTCGCAGCGCCGCCGCCGGGCCGCCCCCAGGCGGCTCAGCCCCCTCGGGGGGCAGCGAACCACGCGCAGCGGGGAGCGTGGGAGCTTACCGGTTGCACATGGGGCAGAAAGCCGGATCGGCCTTGCCCGAAACCTTGTTGTGTTTGACGTGCTTGCAACTGGTGCATTGCCAGGCCTTGCCCGACGACACCGAGGTGGGGAACCCGCAGGCCGCACAGGGCAGACCGGGGCGTGGCAAAGGCTCGCCAAAACCCGCCGTGGCACAGGACGGGCACGCCGTGCGCAGCCGGTTGGCCAGGCGCATGGCGGCGCGCTGGATGTGGCGCATGCGCGTGGGGTTGAGGTGGGCGCGCAGCTCGGAGCGCAGCTCAGCCGCCGGGTGCTCGGCCAGGATGCGTGAAACCGCCTCGGCGATCTGCTCGCGTGTCGTCAGCCCCTTGACCATCACGCCCGCTGCACCGGGCAGGCCCACCATCACGGCGTGCTCGGGCAAACGGTAGGGCGCCAACGCCGCATCGAGCTGGTCCATCCGTTCGACGCGGCGCTCGTGGTTCTGCATCAGCGTGGTGGTGCTCTGCACCGTGCACTCGAAGCCGGTTTCCAGGTCGGCCCAGCGCAGCCACTCGATGTTGATCATCTGCAACGGCACCGTGGGGTGGGGCCGGAAACTGCCTTCGGATGCCATGAACACCCGCCCGCCGGGCAGCAGGGCCTTGGCGGCCTGGATCTTGGCATCGAGCGCGAACAGCGGCCCGTTGGGGCGGTCGACCGCGCCGCAGAAGGTGCCCAGCCGGTCGGTGTCCACCGCCACCTCTTCCACGCGGGTGATGCCCATGGCCGGCGTGAGCACCTCGCTCAGGGCCGGCCCCTTGCCATGCAGCGTGGGCAGGTAGACCGTCAAACCCTGCCACTGGCTGGGGATGCGGGGACCGATCGCGCTCATCGCGGGGACAGCACCGCCATCGTGAGGCGCGAGACGCAGGTGGGCTCGCCCGCGTCGTTGGTCATGTCGATCTGCCACACCTGCGTGCTGCGGCCCACGTGGACCGGCCGCGCCACGCCGGTGACCCAGCCGCTGGAGACGCCGCGCAGGTGGTTGGCGTTGATGTCGAGGCCAACGGCGCGGTAGCCATCAGGCAGGGTGAAGGCTGCGGCGCAGGAGCCCAGGGTTTCGGCCAGCACCACGCTCACGCCACCGTGGAACAGGCCATACGGCTGGCGTGTGCGTTCGTCCACGGGCATGCGCGCGCGGATGAAGTCGTCACCGACCTCCAGGAATTCCATGCCGAGGTGGGACGCGGCGGTGTGGTTGTTGAGCTCCGTCAGGATCTGTACGGTCAGGGGCTGTTGCCAGATGGCGCCGGTTCGTTCGCTCATCCGCCTCAGGCCTTTTCGTCGAGCAGGGTACCCATCACCTGGGCGGACGTCTTGAGCACCTGCACGTTGGCCTTGAACTCGAACGCGGCCATCTTCTGGTCGACGATGTCCTGCACCAGGTCAGAGCCGGCCTGGGCGGCCTTGCCCACCGTGGTGGACACGCCACCCCCTTCGACGGCCTGCGCGCTCACTTCGTCGCGGCGGAAACCGTCGGTGCTCAGGTTGGCGATGTTGTTCGCCGAGGCGTTGAGCCGCGTCTGGGCGGCGTTGATGCCCGACAGGGCAATGGAGGACAGGGTGTTCATGGCGGTCACCTCACAGGTCAGCGGGCAGTTTACGCCGTTTCACAGCCGAAAACAGCGGGTACGGATAATGCGTGCCTCAGGTATACCACCCGTCACTTAAGCGAAGCTTTACCCCTCATGTCCAGCATCGTCCTGCGTTTCCTGGCCGAACCCAGCACCGTGAACTTCGGCGGCAAGGTGCACGGCGGCACCGTCATGAAGTGGATCGACGAGGCCGGCTACGCCTGCGCCACGGCCTGGTCCAAGCGCTATTGCGTCACGGTCTACGTGGGTGGCATCCGGTTTCACCGGCCCATCATGATCGGCGATCTGGTGGAGGTGGAAGCGCGCATCGCCTACACCGGCAAGACCAGCATGAACCTGTCGGTGGAGGTGCGCAGCGGCGACGTGAAGACCGGTGCCCTGGAGACGACGACCGAGTGCCTGATCGTGTTCGTCTCGGTGGATTCCCACGGGCGGCCGACGCCGGTGCCGGTGTGGACGCCTTCGACGCCTGACGAGGTGACGCTGGCGGCTCGGGCCAAGGCGCAGCTGGACGCTTCTCGGGCAGCTGGCTGAACGGGGTTTTCTCCCCGAGGCTTCGCGGGATCGGGGCGCCGGTATGCCCTGTTTCGCTCATGTCCCCCGGGCGCTGCGCGCCCTCCTCCTTTACTTCGCTACACAGGGCATACCGCCACCCCGATCTGACACGATGTTGGTACACCACCGGTGGCGCGCACGGGTGGTGGCAGCCCTCGGTCACCCCGTGGCCGAGGGCCAGCGAAGTCACCGACAGCACATCAAGATCACTTGCCGCGATTCAACACCGCGTACAGCAGGATGGCACCAAACGTGGCGGTACCGATGCCGCCCAGCGCGAACTCGCCGAACTTCAGCGTGTAGTCGCCCGTGCCCAGCACCAGCGTGATGGCAGCCACGATCAGGTTCTTGTTGTCCGAGAAATCGACCTTGTTGTCGACCCAGATCTTGGCGCCGGCAATCGCGATCAGACCGAACACCACGATGGACACACCACCCATCACCGCCAGCGGAATCGCCTGGATCAGCGCGCCGAACTTGGGGCTGAAACCCAGCAGGATGGCCATCAGCGCAGCCACCACGAACACCGCGGTGGAGTAGATCTTGGTCGCGGCCATCACGCCGATGTTCTCGGCGTAGGTCGTCACGCCCGTGCCACCCACGCCACCGGCCACCACCGTCGCCACGCCATCGCCCATGAAGGCACGGCCCATGTAGACGTCCAGGTTCTTGCCGGTCATGGCCGTCACGGCCTTGATGTGGCCCAGGTTCTCGGCCACCAGGATGATGGCCACCGGCGCGATCAGCAGCATGGCGTTGGCGCTGAACACCGGCGCGCTGAAGTTGGGCATACCGAACCAGGCCGCGTTGGCGATGCCGGACAGGTCCAGCGGCTTGCCCAGACCCAGGCCGTTGGTCAGCACGGCGTAGATCACGCTCGCGATGATCAGACCCATGAGGATCAGCAGGCGCTGGATCATGCCCTTGGTGAACACAGCCACCAGTGCCACGCTCAGGAAGGTCACACCCTGCATCCAGGCGTCAAAGCCGGTGGGCGCCATGTTCTTGATGGGGATGTGGGCCAGGTTCAGGCCGATCACCGCCACCACCGCGCCGGTGACCACCGGCGGCATGAAGCGCTCGATCCAGCCCGTGCCCACCACCTGCACGATGGCACCGATGATGAAATACACCACGCCGCAGGCGATGATGCCGCCCAGCGCCACGCCGATGTTGCCGTTGGCGCCCTGGCCCGCGTAGCCGCTGGCCGCGATCACCACACCGATGAAGGCGAAGCTGGAACCCAGGTAGCTGGGCACCTTGCCACCGGTGATGAGGAAGAAGATCAGCGTGCCCACGCCGCTCATGAGCACCGCCACGTTGGGGTCGAAACCCATCAGCAGCGGCGCCAGCACCGTGGCGCCAAACATGGCGATCAGGTGCTGCACGCCCATCACCGCCGTCTGCGGCCAGGGCAGGCGCTCGTCGGGGCCGATCACGCCCCCGGCCTGCAAGGAGGCGTCGGTTTTTTCTTTCCAGCTGAACATGCCCATCGCTCCATCCTCGGTTGTTGAAGTGGCGCGATGCTAAAACAATTCCTATGCCAGGTGGGACACCACCGCGTCCAGCACCAGGGGTGCCTTGAGCAGCCGGGTGTGACCCAGGCCACGCGTTTCCAGCAGCCGCGCCCCGCTGATGGCCTGCGAAAACGCCAGTCCGTCGGCAAACGGGTTGGTGCGGTCCTCACGGTCGTGCACCACCAGCGTGGGCTGCTGCACGCGGGCACCGGTAGCGCTGGGCTCGAACTGGCGCATCAGGATGCCCTCGCGCGCCTCGATGCGGTGCTGCAGTGCCGCCCGCGTCGCCTCGCGCAGGCCGAACACATGGGCGAACAGCCGGGTGTACTCGTAGGGCGAGGCCGGCGGCGCCAGCAACACCAGCCGATCCACCTCCAGCCCCCGCGCCGCTGAGTGTGCCAACGCGTTGGCGGCCAGCGAATGCGCCACCACCGCGCGCACCTCGTGGCCCTGCTGGCGCAGCCGGGCCACCGTGTAGTCGATGGCGCGTGCGAACTGCGGCAGGTTGCTGGTGCCGCCCCGGCTGCGGCCGTGCGCGGGCATTTCCAGCAGCACCGGGCGCAGGCCGCGTGCGGACACGGCGGCGGCCAGGTCGCGCATCTGCCCGGCGTGCCCACCCCAGCCGTGCACCAGCAGAACCACCGGGCCATGGGGCGCAATGGGGCGGCTGTAGACGGTAAGGCTGGCGTCCTCGAAGCCCCAGGCCTCCACCTTCCAGGTGGCGGCCCAGGGGTGGCGGCGCTGCAACCACTTGGGCGGCAGCGGCGTGGCAAACAGCCGGGTGGCGGCGCGTGTGGCCAGTGCGGGCGACAGGCGCTCCGAAAGGCCCAAAGCCCAACGGAACCAGCGCGTGCCCCGGCTGGCGTTGTAGTAGCTGGCGGCGGATTCAAGAGCGGTGGGTGTCATGGTGTTCTCCGGATTAATTCGCACACTTGTGCGAAATAGGGGCAAAAAAAGGTCAAATCTGGTAGCCACGGATCAGGCGGTCCCAGGTGGCCTGGGCACGCGCGGCCGCGTGGGTGTCGCGCAGGAAGCGGGTGTCGTGCACCAGCCCAATGGCCAGGCTGCTGAGTTCACCCACCACCTGCTCGGCGTCGGTATCGGGCTTAAGGTGGCCGACCTCCACCGCCTGCAGCACCGTGCGGCGCAGCGCGGCGCGCCAACGCGTCACCTCGGACAGCAGCACTTCGCGCAGCTCGCCCTCGCGGTCGTCCAGCTCGAAGGCACCGGCCGTGTAGAGGCAGCCGGTGTTCACCTCCACATCGCGCACGCGGATGAACCAGCGGCGCACGATCTCCTGCAGCCGGGGCAGTCCCTTGGGCGCCTGCATGGCAGGCACGAACACATCGGCCAGGAAACGGCGGCCGTATTCCTCGATCACGGCTTTCTGCAGGGCCTCGCGCGAGCCGACGCGCGAGAACACGCCGCTCTTGGACAGGCCGATGCGGTCGGCCACCGCCTGCAGGGTGATGGCCTCCAGACCCTCGGCCGCAGCCAAGTCCAGCGCCGCGCCGACGATGGCGGCGCGGGTGAGTTCGCTTTTCTGGGTTCGGGCGTCCATGGCGAGAATTTAGCACGATCGTACGAAATTACGCAAGCGACACGATCAACCGCTCATCGGCCCACATAATGGGCGCACACGGAGACAAGCGTGAAAACAACACCCCCGCACGTGCCGCAGCTGCGGCTCTACCAGGACTGGCTGGCCCGCGAGCGCGGCCTCACATTCGACCGCTACGACGCCATGTGGCAGTGGTCGGTGACCGACCTGCCTGCGTTCTGGCAAAGCATCTGGGACTACTTCGAGGTCGAGTCGCCCACGCCGCACCGTGCGGTGCTGGAAGGCGGCCCCATGCCGCACTACCGGTGGTTTCCCGGCGCGCAGCTCAACTACGCCCGCCAGGTGTGGCGCCACGCGGCAGCGGCCCAAGCGGCCGGTTTTCCGGCGGTGGTGAGCGACGACGAGCGCGGCCGCGTGCGCGAGCTGAGCTGGCCGGAGCTGCAGCGCCAGGTGGCGTCGCTGGCACTGGCGCTGCGCGAGCGCGGCGTGGGTCGCGGTGACCGTGTGGCGGCCTACCTGCCCAACATCCCGGAAACCATCGTGGCCCTGCTGGCCTGCGTCAGCCTGGGTGCCGTCTGGAGCGTGTGCGCGCCCGACATGGGCACGGCCGCCGTGCTGGACCGTTTCCGGCAGATCGAACCCAAGGTGCTGATCGCCGCCGACGGCGTGGTCTACGCGGGCAAGGCGCTGGACCGCAGCACCGTGGTGCGCGAGCTGCGCGCGGCGCTGCCCAGCGTGGAACAGCTCGTCGTGCTGCGCTGCCCCTACACCGACGCGCGGGTGGACGAAGCGCTGGACTTCGACACCCTGACCACGCGCGACGACGGGGCCACCGCCGCCTTCGAACCCGAATGGGTGCCGTTCGACCACCCGATCTGGGTGGTCTATTCCAGTGGCACCACCGGCCTGCCCAAACCCATCGTGCACGGGCATGGTGGCATCCTCATGTCGCTGCTCGCGCTCAAGATCCTGCACAACGACATCGGCGCCAGCTACGCCGCCAACAGCTGGGGCGAACGTTTCCACTGGTACAGCTCCACCGGCTGGGTGATGTGGAACGCCCAGGTGGGGGGGCTGGCCGGCGGCAGCACCATCTGCATCTTCGACGGCAGCCCGGGCGGATCGAAAGAAGCACCCGACTGGACCGTGCTGTGGCGTTTCGCGGCGAAACACCAGGTCACCTTCTTCGGCGCCGGTGCGGCCTTCTTCACCAACAACATGAAGGCCGGCGTGGACCTGGCCGCGCTGCAGGCTCAGGGGCACGACCTGTCGGGCATCCGCGCGCTGGGCACCACGGGCTCGCCATTGCCCGAAGACGTGCAGCGCTGGGGCACGGCGCAGTTCGAGGCGATTGGCACGCCCGACATCTGGTGGTGCAACATCTCGGGTGGCACGGATTTCTGCGGCGCTTTTATCGGTGGCAACAGGGAACTCGCCCAGGTGCCCGGCCAGATGCAGTGCCGGCTGCTGGGCTGTGCGGTGGAAGCCTGGAGCGAGAGCGGCGTGCCCGTCATCGGCGAAGTGGGCGAGCTGGTCTGCACCCAGCCGCTGCCGTCCATGCCGCTGCATTTCTGGAACGACGAAGGCGACAAGCGTTACCTGTCCAGCTACTTCGACACCTACCCCGGCGTCTGGCGCCACGGCGACTGGATACAGATCGGCACCGACGGCGGCTGCGTGATCTACGGCCGCAGCGACGCCACCATCAACCGCCACGGCCTGCGCATGGGCACCAGCGAGATCTACAACGCGGTGGAAGCGCTGCCCGAGGTGCTGGACTCCATGGTGGTCGATCTGGAATACCTGGGCCGCGCCAGCGAGATGCCGCTGTTTGTGGTGCTGCGCCCTGGCCTGGCGCTGGACGACGCCCTGAAAAACCGCATCAACGGCGCGATCAAGACCGCGCTGTCACCGCGTTTCGTGCCCGACGGCATCTACGCGGTGGCTGAAATTCCGCGCACGCTGTCGGGCAAGAAGCAGGAACTGCCCATCAAGAAGCTGCTGCTGGGCCAGCCCATCGACAAGGTCGTCAACCGCGACGCGATGGCCAACCCCGGCAGCCTGGACTGGTTCGTGGCCTTCGCTGCGGGTCGCCAGGCCTGATCAGTTCGCCACCGTGAAGCGCCGCCCGGTGTGGCGCTTCTGCTCCAGCTCGTCGACGATGGCCACGGCCAGATCGGCCACCGAAATGCCGGCCGGCGCTTCGCCCTGGCCCGGTAGCAACTGGTCGCCACCAGTGCGGTACTCGCCGGTGCGCTCACCCGGGGCCAGCGCGATGGGGGGCGACACGAAGGTCCAGCTCAGACCGGACTCGCCGCGCAGGCGCGTCAGCAGGTCGCGCGCGGCGCGGGCGCCGGCCAGCCACTCGGCCGGAAATTCGGGGGTATCCACCAGCTGCACGCCGGGCGCCACCTCCAGGCTGCCCGCGCCGCCCACGGCCAGCAGGCGCACACCGGCCTGCTTCGCGCCGGCCACGATGGCGTCGTAGCCGGCGGTGAACAGGCGGCCAATCTCGGCCTCGCCCCAGCCGGGGTTGTAGGCACTGGCCAACGCGTCATGGCCGGCCACGGCGCGCGCCACCTGGGCGGCGTCGGCCACGTCGGCCAACACCACGGTCAGACCGGGGCGGGGGGCGTACTTGGCGGGGTTGCGGGCCAGCGCGGTCACGGTGTGGCCGCGCGACAGCAGTTCTTCGAGCACGGCGCTGCCGACAAAGCCGGTGCCGCCGATCAGGGCGATGTTCATGGGGAATCTCCTACAGTGAATAAACGATGGATGTAGTTTCTTTTCTTCAAACCAATCGCGGTAGATGGCAATATTCACCATCTGTTTGTAGAAAAACTAATGAATCAAGCCCAAAACTGGACCGAACAGCTCAAACGCATGGCGCTGTTCGCGGAAATCGTGGAGGCCGGCTCCATCAGCGCCGCCGCGCGCCGGCTGGGCAGCACGCCTTCGGCCCTGAGCCAGCAGCTGCGCCTGCTGGAACAAGGCCTGGGGCTCACGCTGCTGAACCGCTCCACCCGCCGCCTGACGCTGACCGAGGCCGGCGAGCGCTACTACCCGGCCTGCGCGGCCATGGTGGCCCAGGCACGCAGTGCGCAGGCCACGCTGGAGCGCCTGCGCGACGAACCCGAGGGTGAACTGCGCATCGCCGCGCCGGTGGGTTTCGGCCCGCTGCTGGCCGCCGCGCTCCAGCCCCTGCGGCCCCACCCGCGCCTGCGCCTGCACCTGCTGCTCGACGACACCCCCATAGACCTGCTGCAAGCGCGCGTGGACCTGGCGCTGAGGGCCGGGCCACTGGCCGATTCCAGCCTGGTGGCCCGCCACCTGGGCGACCTGCCCTGCCAGCTGTGCGCCGCCCCCGCCTACCTGGCCGAACGCGGCTGGCCCCAGCAGCCGATGGACCTGGCGCAGCACGACTGGCTGGGCCTGCCGCCCCGCAGCGGCAGCACCGAAACGCTGGAATTCACCGGGCCGCAGGGCCAACGCGAGAGCGTGCGCCTGGGCGCGCGCGTGCTGGCCTCGCAGGTGCTGGCGTTGCAGGACATGGCCGAAGGCGGCTGGGGCGTGTTCGTGGCGGTGGCGGACGACGCACGGCGTGCCTTGGAGCAGGGCCGGCTGCT
>VFQP010005771.1_pt1 | contig 10575 bp, 7 predicted proteins | sample 3512351 | NCBI WGS metagenome assembly VFQP01 (sample SAMN10412372, study PRJNA504923) | tailings metagenome | isolation source: Relicate 1 Philex TSF1 revegetated site | place: Philippines: Tuba, Benguet | collected 2017-08-29
GCGCCGGCACGAGCACGGCAGAATAGGGCCATGACCGACCAGAACCTCGCCGTTGTTGTCCTCGCCGCCGGGCAGGGCACACGCATGAAGTCGTCCCGCCCCAAGGTCCTGCACTCGCTCGCCGGCCGGAGCCTCATTGGCCATGTGTTGGCGACGGCGGGCGAACTCGCCCCGGGCTACGTGGTCGCCGTCGTTCGCCACGAGCGCGAGGCCGTGGTCGCCACCGTCACCGAGCTGATGCCCCACGCGGTCATCGTTGACCAGGACGACATCCCGGGCACGGGTCGTGCCGTTGAGCTCGCGCTCGCTGCCCTCCCGGCCGACTTCTCCGGTGACGTTGTTGTGGTGTCAGGCGACGTGCCCCTGCTGGATGCCCCCACCCTCGTTTCGCTCATCGAGTCGCACCGCGCCGCATCCGCTGCGGCCACCCTGCTCAGCGCGATGATGGATGACGCCACCGGCTACGGTCGGGTCGTTCGCGCCGGCGACGGGGCCCTCGATCGTATCGTCGAGCAGAAGGATGCCTCCGAGGAGGAACTTGCCATCACGGAGGTCAATTCGGGAACCTACGTGTTCCGGGTGGGCCCGCTGCGCGAGCAGCTCGCTCGGGTGACCACGAACAACGCCCAGAACGAGAAGTACCTCACCGACGTGATTGGGCTGTTGCGAGCCACGGGCGCGCCGGTCGCGGCGATGCCCGTCTCCGACGGCTGGATGGTCGCCGGCGTCAACGATCGTGTGCAGCTCGCCGAGGCCGCCCGCCGGATGAACCAGCTCATCGTCACCAAGTGGCAGCTCGAGGGTGTCACCATCCAGGACCCGGCGACCACCTGGATCGACGCCGACGTGACCCTCGCCAAGGACGTCGAGATTCTGCCGGGCACCCAGCTCAAGGGCGCAACGCTCGTGCAGGCGGGCGCGATCATCGGCCCGGACACCACCCTCGTTGACACCGAGGTGGGTGCGGGTGCGACGGTCAAGCGCACGGATGCCACGCTCGCCGTGATCGGAGCGAACGCGTCCGTTGGCCCCTTCGCGTATCTCCGCCCGGGCACGTACCTCGGCGCCGACGGCAAGATCGGCACGTTCGTGGAGACCAAGAACTCAACGATCGGCGCGGGCAGCAAGGTGCCGCACCTGAGCTACATCGGCGACACCGAGATCGGCGAGCACACGAACATTGGCGCGGGGGCTATCACCGCCAACTACGACGACCTCGAGAAACACCGCACCCACATCGGTTCCCACGTGCACTCCGGCTCGCACAACGTGTTTGTGGCCCCGGTCACGGTCGGCGACGGCGCCAAGACGGGTGCGGGTACGGTCGTGCGCAAGGACGTGCCTCCGGGGGCGCTCGCGATCACGGTGGCACCCCAGCGCAACATGGCCGGGTGGGTGCAGGAGAACCGCGCGGGCACCGAGTCCGCGAAGGCGGCGGACGAGGCATCCGGCGAGCGGTAGCAGCGAATAGAATCGGTTCACGGCGTCGTACTTCAGAGAGCGGGAACAGTGTCCGAGATCAAGATCACCGGTGAAAAAAGGCTGGTGATCGTCACAGGACGAGCTCACCCGCAGCTCGCCATCGACATTGCCGACGAGCTCGGCGCGGACCTGGTGCACACGGATGCACGGACCTTCGCCAACGGCGAGATCTACGCCCGCTACGACGAGAGTGTGCGCGGCTGCGACGCCTTTGTTATCCAGTCCCACACGAACCCCATCAACGAGTGGTTAATGGAGCAGCTCATTATGGTCGACGCGCTCAAGCGGGCATCCGCCAAGCGCATCACCGTGGTCTCGCCGTTTTACCCCTACGCCCGCCAGGACAAAAAGGGGCGCGGTCGTGAACCGATCAGCGCTCGTCTGGTGGCGGACCTGTACAAGGCCGCCGGTGCCGACCGCATTATGAGTGTTGACCTCCACGCCGCCCAGATCCAGGGCTTTTTTGATGGCCCCGTCGATCACCTCTTTGCGATGCCCGTGCTGTTGGAGCACTTCCAGCGCCAGCTCGACCCCGCGACCCTCACGGTGGTGAGCCCCGACATGGGCCGTGTGCGGGTTGCCGACATCTGGAGTGACAAGCTCGGTGCGCCGCTGGCGATCATCCACAAGCGCCGCGACCCGCTTGTGCCCAAACAGGTCTCGGTCCACGAGATCGTGGGCGAGGTCGAGGGACGCATTTGCCTCATCGTCGACGACCTGATTGACACCGGCCGCACGATCGTCAAGGCCGCCGAGGCCCTCAAGGCGAACGGGGCCACGGGGGTTGTTGTGGCCGCCACCCACGCCGTGTTCTCGGACCCCGCGACCGAGCTTCTCCAGAGTGAGTTCATCGACTCGGTGGTCGTCACCGACACCCTCCCGGTGCCGGAGGAGAAGCGGTGGGATCGCCTCACCGTGCTCCCGATCGCGCCACTCATCGCCCGCGCCATCCACGAGGTGTTCGACGACGGGTCCGTGACCAGCATGTTTGATGGAGCCGCATAGTGACCTACTCGCCGCCTCGCCCCTGGATCTCGTCCTACGCGGAGGGGGTCCCCGCGGAGCAGGAGCTCCCCACCGGGTCGTTGTACGACCTCGTCGCCGCATCCGTCGCGGAGTTTGGGCCGAACGTTGCGCTCGAGTTTTTTGGCGCGGAGACCACCTATACGCGGATGCTCGAGCAGATCGATCGCGCCGCCGAGGGCCTGCGGCTCCTGGGGGTCCAGAAGGGTGACCCGGTCGCGATTGTGCTGCCCAACTGTCCACAGCACATCGTCGCCTTCTACGCGATCCTTCGCCTCGGCGCGATTGTGGTTGAGCACAACCCGCTGTACACACCCCGGGAACTGCGTCACCAGTTCGAGGATCACGGCGCACGTTTTGTCATCGCGTGGGACAAGGTTGTCGAGTCCATCCAGGACTTCCCCGCGGATGTTGCCGTCGAGACGATCATCTCCGTTGATATCACTCGCTCGATGCCGTTCTCGACGCGCTTCCTGCTGCGTCTACCCATCGCCAAGGCTCGCGAGTCACGCGCGGCGCTCACCACAACGGTCCGCGGGACGATTGCCTGGGAGGAGCTGCTGAAGTCCGACCGGATCGACAGCCGCATCATCCGGCCCGACTCCGACGATGTCGCGCTCATCCAGTACACCTCGGGTACCACCGGGTACCCCAAGGGGGCAACTCTCACCCACCTCAACCTGCTGGTCAACGCGGCGCAGGCGCGGTCGTGGGTTCCCGGGGTCAGTCGGGGAACCGCCGTGGTCTACGCGGTGCTGCCCATGTTCCACGCCTACGGGCTCACGTTGTGCCTCACGTTTGCGATGAGTATGGGCTCGCGCCTGGTGCTGTTCCCACGCTTTGACCCGGACCTCGTGCTGCCGGTAATCAAAAAGCACCCGCCGACCTTCCTGCCTGCCGTGCCGCCGATCTACGAGCGGCTCACCAAGGCGGCCGACGAGAAGGGGGTCTCGCTCAAGGGCATCAAGATCGCCATCTCCGGTGCGATGCCCCTCTCGGCGGCCGTGGTCGAGCCGTGGGAGGCCCGCACCGGGGGTTACCTCGTTGAGGGCTACGGACTCTCCGAGACGAGTCCCGTGCTGATGGCCAACCCCGTGGGTCCCACGCGTCGCGCGGGAACCGTGGGCCTTCCGCTGCCCAGCACCGAGATTCGGGTTGTTGACCCGGAGAACCCCACCGTCGACCGGCCCACCGGCGAGGAGGGCGAGCTGATCGTCCGTGGTCCGCAGGTCTTCAGCGGGTACTGGAAGAAGCCCGAGGAGACCGCTGCGGTGTTTGTGCCGGCGAGCGACGGCGGTGCGGACTGGTACCGCACGGGCGACATCGTGTCGGTCGACGCCGACGGATTTGTCACGATCGTCGACCGCATCAAGGAGCTCATCATCACGGGTGGCTTTAACGTCGCCCCCAGCGAGGTCGAAGAGGTCATTCGTCGCCACCCGAGTGTCGCGGACGTCGCCGTTGTTGGCCTGCCGAGCGAGCACTCGGGGGAGGACGTGGTTGCGGCCGTGGTGCTCGAGCCCGGCGCGGAACTCGACGAGGAGGGCATCCGTGCACTCGCTCGCGAGAACCTCACGCCCTACAAGGTGCCCCGGCGCGTGATTGTGGTCGACGAGCTGCCCAAGTCCCTGATTGGCAAGGTGCTGCGCAAGAAGGTGCGCGACTCCCTGCTCTAGGGCTAGGTTCGCTCGATCGGCGCCGAGGGCAGCCTTGCCCCGCCGGGAATCAGGCCCAGCGAGGCGATCAGGGTCTCGTCGCCGCCAAAGGCACGCGCGTAGCAGTTCCACCCCATGCCCGCCGGGCTGACGATCTCGAACCGGCTCAGGGACTCGACCGCCTCGGGGGCATAAAACGCCGTGTAGGCCGCACACGTCGCCGCAGCCGTGCGATTGGCCGTGCCGATTGCGACGAGGATGCCCGGCAGCACCAGCGCGGCGAGGCCCAGCACAACAACCACCCGCATAAGCAGCTGCAGCCGCGGACCCCGCAGGGGACGCTCGTGCGGCTGGTACCCCGCAAGTTCGGGCTCGTCCTCGTCGTCCATGGGCCCATTCTCGCATCGTGGGCGAGAGACAACCCTGAGGGTTAGCTCAGCCGATCGCCACCGGACCGGATGCCGCGGTCACGTCGCCGGAGTGGTCGAGCGTCACCGAGACGGCGGCCCCACCCACCCGCAGGCCGGTCACGTCGAGCTCACCCAGCGTCCCGCGCGGCGACACGTGCAGTTCGCCCGCCTCCGGCGAGAGGCCGAGCACACTCGCGAGCACGACCACGGACGCGGCTGCCGACCACGCCTGGGGGCGGCATGCGGCGGGGTAGGGGAGGGGGCGCGGCGTGTCCGCCTCGCCCGAGTGGAGCTCGGGCATCCGGTAGTCGAAGCCGTCGGCGGCGGCGAGGAGCCCGGCGATCAGCACGTCGGCCTCGGCCAGGCATCCCTCGCGGGTCAGCCCCGCGACCGCAATCGCGGTGTCGTGTGCCCACACGGTGCCACCGTGGTAGCTGAGGGGCCAGTAGCCGTCGGCGGTGGTCGACATCGTGCGCAGCCCAAAGCCCGACGACATGTCGTCTCCCACCAGCCGCGCGGCGACGGCGCGGGCCTGCGCGGGGGAGAGGAGGCCGGATCCCAGCACGTGACCGGCGTTGCTGGTTACCGAGTCGACGGGGCGCTTGTGGGCGTCGAGGGCGATCGCGAGGTAGGGCCCCCGGTCGTCCGTGAGCCAGAACGACGCGTGGAAACGCTCGCGCAGTGCCGCTGCCCACACGCGCCACTCGTCACCGCCCTCTCGTCCGAAGTGGTCGAGGAGCGCGGCGCCACCGAGGGCCGCCTCGTACGCGTAGGCCTGAACCTCAACAAGGGCGATGGGGCCGGTGGCAAGGGTTCCATCGGCGAACTGCACGCTGTCGCCCGAGTCCTTCCAGCCCTGGTTCGCGAGCCCGCGCCCCGAGGAGTCGATGTACTCGAGGAGCCCGTCACCGTCGGCGTCGCCGAAGTCGCGCATCCAGCCGAGGGCTGCCTCGAGGTGGGGCAGGAGTGCCTCGACCTCGGAGTCCGGCATCCCCCACCGCCAGGCGTCGTGGAGCAGGCACACCCACAGGGGTGTCGCGTCGACGGTGCCGTAGTAGAGCGGCGGGAGGGTGATGCCCTCGCTGGGAAGCTCGAGGGCGGCGCGCCTCAGCTCGTGCATGATCTTGCCCGGCTGCTCGGCGGTCTCCGCGTCATCCTTGTCGCCCTGCAGCGCCGCGAGCGCACGCAGGGTGCTCGCCGCGAGTCGGGTGCCGAGGGGCAGGAGCATCCGTGCCGCCCAGATCGAGTCGCGGCCAAACAGGGTAAAGAACCACGGGGCGCCCGCCGCGAGAAACTCCTCGCCCGGCGCGTGGCTGGTGGTCAGGCGCAGCGCAGACAGGTCATCGAGGGATGCCTCGATCCACCGCTCCACCCGTGGGTCGCCGCCGCGCACACTCGCGCCGTGCCACTCGGGCTTCTCGTCGACGCCTCGGACCACCCCACGGGCATCGGTTGCGGTGAGTTCCCACACCACCGTGACCGACCCGCGCGCGGGAATAGTGACCGACCACTCGAGTTCGAGGGCATCGTCGACCACCCGCACGAGCGCGCCGCCGATGTTCAGTGCCACGGCGATCTCGTCGTTCGCCCACGAGACACCCTCGGCAGCAACAACGGGGGCAGGGGGTGGGGGCAGCTCGAAGCCCGCCTTGACCACGTCGAGGAACGACGCGTCGTTGCCGAGGCGCGCGACCACGATGGTGTTGATCGGGTGCCGCAGGCGCGACGTGATCGTGTACTCGTCGCGCACCCCCGTGGTGGTGGCGGTGCGAGTGAGGTGCGACTGCACGTCCGGGTCGGCCCCGGGGCCATCGAGGGTGCGGTGGAGTTGGGTGATCCGTGCCGTCGAAGCGCCGAGCAGGGCGGTGCCCGTGTGCTCGGGGACGGCACCGTCGACGGTGTACGTCAGGGACTGGAGAACTCGCACGTCCGCCACAAAAACCCCATGAATGGGAGCCGAGCCAATCGACCCATCGGGGGCAAACCACGCCTGGGTGGGGGCGGCGAGCACAACCATTTGGTCGTGCAGGAACGGCTGAAGAGCTGCGGACACTAAAAACTCCAGAATGGGGGTGGGTTAGTTGGTGGAGCTGTCGAGGTGCGCGAGTGCCTCGATGAGCGCGCTCTTGCCGTCGAGCACAACGTCGAGCATGGTGTCGGCGGAGGCGGCGGCATCCCCTCGGTTGATCGCGTTGTACACCTCGCCGTGGGCGACCGCATCCTCGCTGAAGTCGACGACGTCGTGGACTCGCACACGCTGCTGCACACTGAAGCTCAACTGCATAAAGTCGGCGACGAGGCGCCCGAACCGCTGCAGAAGTGCGTTGTGGGATGCCCCGTAGACGGCCATGTGAAACTCGACGTCGCTCGCGGCATACCGCTCGTTGTCCTTGGCGCTCTCAACCATGTCGAGGTGCGCGAGCTCAATCCGGCGCAGGTCGGTCATGGTGGCGCGCCCCGCGGCGAGACGCGCGGCGGCGGGCTCCAGGATCTGGCGCAGCTCGATGAGATCACGCATGATCTCCTCGCCCTTGCCCTGGGTGGCGTACCAGCGCAGGATGTCGCTGTCGAACACACTCCACAGGTGAGGCTCGCGCACACGCGTGCCAATCTTCTGCCGGATCTCGACGAGTCCCTTGGCGGCGAGCACCTTCATGGCCTCGCGCACCGACGTGCGGCTGACGCCGTACTGCTCGGTCAGGTCGGCCTCGCGGGGGAGCAGGTCACCGGGCTTGTAGTTGCCGCCGACGATCTCCGCTCCGAGCGCCTCGATGACGCGGCCCTGGAGGCCACGCATCGTGTAGCCCGACCTCGATTCGAGGTCGGAAGCGAAGTCAGCCACGTCGCTCCTTAACTCGTGTCAAGCGTCGACCGTCACGGCACGCCCGGCGGAAGTGCCACTAGCGTACAGCGTCGTCCCATCCACCGAGATGTCGACGGTGCGCAGGTAGGGGCCGAGGTTCTCGAGCGCCACGTCCAAGCCGAGGCCCGGGGCATCCGGTGCGCTGATTTCACCGTTCTCGTCGAGGGCGAGGCCGGTGCTCGTAATGTCGCGGGCGAGCGCGCTGGGCTCGGCGGGGTACTCGCAGATGCGGTGGTCGGCGAGGCCCGCGAAGGGCTGGAGCGAGGCGGAGAGCGCGAGGTGAGTGGTGAACGTGTGGTTGACGTAGGTCACACCATGCGCGTGGGCGTAGTCGGCGACCGCCTTGGCTGGCCCGATGCCCCCGATACGCCCGGTGTCGATCTGCACGTAGCTGACCTTGCCGTAGTCGATGAGGTTCGTGGCCATGTGGGTGGTGTGCGCGCCCTCGCCACCGGCGATGCCCACACCCTGGCTGCGAGCCGCGAGTTGTGCGTGTTCGCCGTAGGCGTGCGCGAGGAACGGCTCCTCGAGCCAGGTCGCTCGGGCCTCGGCCAGCGCGGGGATACGCAACGCCGCCGCCTCCACGTCGCTGCCCCAGATCTGACCGGCGTCGACCAGCAGGATGCCGTCGGTACCGAGCGCCTCGCGGGCGGCCATCAGGTGGTCGGCATCACTCTGCACGGTGGTCTCGCCGAACCCACCCCACCCGACCTTCACGGCACGGAAGCCCGCGATCATCGCCGCGGATACGTGCTGCATGGTCTGCTCGGGCGTCTCGCCAAACAACATCGAGGCGTAAGGAACCTTGGGGGTCGACTTCTCGTAGCCCAGGAGCCTCCACACGGGCTGCTCGAAGCGGTGCCCCAGCAGATCCCACAGGGCGATCTCGATTCCGGAGAACGTGTGGGCCGCCTGGAGGAGGTCCATGCTGTTGCGCTCGACCAGCGCGGCAATACGCGCGATGTCCTCGGGGCCGTCGAGCGTTTCACCCAGCACGGAGGCCGCAACGGGCTGGCAGACGCCGTGTGACCGTGGGGTCACAAACGCGGCGATCGACACGAGCGGGGATGCCTCGCACTCGCCCCACCCGACGTACTCGCCGGAGGTGACGCGCACCAGCAAGGCGTCCTGGCTGCCATCGGCGGCCAGGGTGACCTCGGGCATGGCGGCGTAGAAGAATTCAACGCTATCGATCTTCATTGCTGCTTTCCCGCAATTCTGGCCATCATGTCGACTTTGATCATATTTAAGCCCGACTCTTCCCCGGAAGTACCGAGTTGCCCCGGGATCGATCCGAATTTACATCATACATATTGGTCAACGGAAGACACCTCCACCGAATACGCGATGCGCACCGCCCGCCCTGGCGTCACGAGCACACTCGTGACGTGGCCCGCCGCCGTCAACGGGTTGGGGTGCGTCGAGACCGAGTTGTCGAAGTCGAATGCCGCAGCAATTGGCTCGACCCCCAGTCCGCGGTACCGCCGATTCCAGGGCTCCTCGGCGAGCACGCCGTCCGACAGCCACAGCATGAGGTGTGGGATGACGCGGCGATCCCAGTCGAGGCGCACTCGGGTGCCCTCGTCCCGGAATCGCGCCACGAGGGGGCCGCGGACGTCGGCGAGGAGCACCACGTCCTCGGTGCCCGACCCGAGCGGGAGCCGCGACAGGTCCACCGCACCACCATCGCGGGCGGGCACGGCATCCAGCGCCACGAAGGTGGACGCGGGCAGGGTGGGGCCGACCCCTGGCCACACGTCACCCGGATAGGTGAAGCCGCGGGAGAAGTCGACGTCGAGCTCGAGCGCGCCCGGCTCGATCGGCAAGCGAAGGATGGGATGGAGGCCCACCGCGGTCGATACCGTCTCGCGTGCGTGCAGGGTGAGGGTGAAGTCGATGGCGGCCGCTCCCGGTCGCAGGGTGATCGTGCGCTCGACGCGCGAGATTCCCTCCGGCTCCGGATAGTCGAGGGCCAGTGAGACTCGATCCGGGCGCGACTCGACAACACTCCAGTCCTCGTCCGCCGACCGGCCGTGGGGGCGTTCCGGAGCCTCGGTCGGCACCAGTGACTGCCACGCGGAGGAGATGCCCGCGGGGGCGCCGGCGGAGCCAAACGGCACGGCGATGAACTCGGCCCCGAGCATCCGGAGGTGCCCCGGCTGGGCGTCGAGGCCGGGCTCGCCGATCCATGGCGCACGCGCAAACGGGTGGTGGGTGCGGCCGTCGATCGTGAAGACGGCATCAACGAGCATGCCCGCCGTGGGGGAGACGACGGCCTCGACACAGCCGCTGGACAGCCTGATCTCAGCCATTGCCCAGTCACCTCCCAATGTCGTCGTCGACGGTGCCACTTTCGCCCGTTTCGTGTAAAGGTATTATCTAAAGCGAAGTTGGGTGCTACATTACGGGACAAGATACCCGTCAGTGAATCCCAAATTCGCTGACATTCCTGACACACTAGCCAGCGCTGAGGGCAAGTGGTTAGGATTAAGTAAGACCAATGACGTTCGAATAGATGGATCATCAGATGGCCGGCACCTCCAGCACCGCCCTCGTAACCGGGGCCGCGAGTGGCATCGGGAGAGCCGTCGCGGCAACACTGGCCGCCGACGGCACGTCCGTGGTGTGCGCCGATTCGAACGCGGTCGGCCTGGCCGAGACCATCCAGCAGATCGTGGCCGCGGGTGGCACGGCACACGCCGTCACCCTGGATCTCACCGACTCGGATGCCGTGGCAGCCCTAGTCTCCTCGCCCGATCTCGACGGCCTCGAGCAAGTCGCACTGTGCGCAGGAATCTACAAGCCCACGCCGGTCGACGGATTCTCCCTCGCTGACTACCAGCGAGTGCTCGACGTCAACCTCACCGCGGCAGTCACCCTTCTGGTGGCCCTAGTGCCGCGTCTTCGTGCGGCAACGGCGCCGCGGGTGGTGACCGTCTCATCCATTCACCACCAGTTCGCCGAGGCCACCTCGAGTGCATACGCGATCTCCAAGGCAGGTCTGGTCGCGGCGACCAAGGCCCTCGCCGTCGAGCTCGCGCCGGACGGCATCCTCGTCAACTCGATCGCCCCCGGCTTTATCGACACGCCCATGGCGGTCTTGGCTGACGGAACCACCGAACACGACAGCGAGCACTTCCGC
>VFQP010005772.1_pt1 | contig 10574 bp, 9 predicted proteins | sample 3512351 | NCBI WGS metagenome assembly VFQP01 (sample SAMN10412372, study PRJNA504923) | tailings metagenome | isolation source: Relicate 1 Philex TSF1 revegetated site | place: Philippines: Tuba, Benguet | collected 2017-08-29
ACGGGGGACCTCTAGATCCACAATCTAGCGCTCTAACCAACTGAGCTAAGGCGGCAAACCTTTGCGTTTTCAACGCGTTGGCGGGATCCGACGGGGCGGACAGCCAATTCTCCATGCCGGGCGTGGGCCGGGCGTGGCGGAGAAGATGGAGCTTATAGAAGCGCGGCGCACCGGCCGCAACCCTGATCGCGCGGCTTTCTTGAAGCCCCCCAGGCCCCTGTCGTCGCGGCCGGGTGTGCGCTGCCGCACGCGCCCCATGGGTGCCGAGCGCGGCAGCGGCTTTGAATTCACAGTTTTCCCCATCAGCTTAGCGCGCGGACTTCACGACTAAGGATAGGATCTCGTTGAGTCCTGCCGTAGGTTCGCACCATGAGCCATCCGCTTATGCAGTTCGAAGGGGGTCTGCCCGCAGTGGTGCTCGCTCCGCTGGAGACGAGCGGCAGAGCGGCGGCGCTGCTCATCGACGTCGCGGCAGGGCAAGTTCTGGCGGCCAACAGCAGAGCCGCTGCCGTCCTCGGGCTTTCGCCGGGCGATGCCCCGCCGTTCGATGCCGCGATGCCCGCGCTCGCGCAGATCCGGCTGATCGCGTCCGGCGGACAAACGCGAGCGGATGCAGAGGCGCTCCTCTTCTGGACGCGAAGCGGCACGGTGCGGCTGACATCGAGCATTCAGGTCGTGCGTGCGGGCCAGCGGACCTTGGCGATCATCGTCGGAGAAAACGTACCCGCGCACGTCAGCCCTCCTCACGCGGCTACGCCGGAGCTGTTCGCGGGAGACGACGCCGCCAAGCTGAAGGAGATCGCGCGCCGCATCCGGGAGGGCCAGCAGGACGGACGTTCGGAACGGCCGGCCTCGAATGGCGCGCACACCTCAGCCCGTGGCGCCGCGAAGCCGGTGACACCCAAACCCGGTAACGGCTCGGCGCTGCCGGACAGCGCACCCTCCCCCGCCTTGCGCGCGAGCCTGGCGCACGAGCTCAAGACGCCGATCAGCGCCATTGCGGCTGCGGCGGAGATCATGAAGGCGCAGCGTTTCGGTCCGCTTGGCACGTCCCGCTACGTGGGCTATGCCGCCGATATTCATGGCAGCGCTCAGCATGTTCTCGGCGTGATCGACCGCATGCTGGCGGAGGGCGGGGCCGCGCTCGACTCGTCTCCGGGTGCACTGGACTTCACGCAGATCGATATTAGTGAACTCCTGGATGCGCTCGTGTCGCAGATGGCGCCGCTCGCCGAACAGGCTGGGGTTTCCATCAATCTCAAGCTTCCGGCGCGCCCTCCGCATTTGGTGGCCGACGCGACGAGCGTGCGCCAGATCGTGGTCAATCTTCTCACCAACGCGCTGAAGTTCACGGAGCCGGGCGGCCGCATCGCGGTTGAGGTCCGCTGCGACGGGGACGGGCCGCTCGAGATCGCTGTGAAGGATAGCGGCGCGGGCATCGCGCCCGAGGATTTGGCGAGTCTGCGCCAACGAAAGAAAGCACCACGGGATAAACTTCGCGCGGGAGACGACAGAGCAGGATTAGGCCTGGGGTTGCCGCTGGTTCAGACCCTCGCTGCCGCTAACGGTGGCGAGCTTCAACTTGACAGCGTGCTTGGCGAGGGCACTTCGGCTGTCGTCGTATTCCGCAAGGATCGGGTCATTCCGGTATAATGCTTCCAAAGTGGCCGCCGGACACCTAGGTATCCCGCTTCTGCGGCATCGTCGCACAATTGTTGACTTTCTTGACGTAGTTTAGCGGCACTGCTTTATGGACGCGCATCTTGCAGGCCGCTCCGGCCAAGCCGGCCACCAGCCGATACCGGGCCTTGCCCCCGAATATTGGAGACACGATCGATGACCTCACGCCTTTCCCTGCGCGCAGTTTTCCGCGCTCTATCATTGCCGGTGTTCGTCGCGGCAGCCGCAGGCGGCACAGTCCTCCCGGCCCATGCCGAGGAGGTGGTGAATGTCTATTCGTATCGCGAGCCGGGTCTCATCGATCCCATTCTCAAACAGTTCACCGCGGAGACCGGCATCAAGACCAACGTCGTCTATTCGAAGGATGGTCTGATCGAGCGCATGGTGGCCGAGGGCCGCAACAGCCCCGCAGATCTTCTGATCACGCCCGAGTCCGGCTTGCTTATTCAGGCCGAGACGGCCGGGGTGACCCAGGCTCTCAAGTCGAAGGTGCTCGAAGACGCTATCGATGCAAAGCTGCGCGACCCGGAAGGCCACTGGTTTGCGCTCACGCGACGTGCGCGCGTTGTTTATGCCTCGAAGGATCGCGTGAAGCAGGACGCAATCACGTATGAAGAGCTGGCCGATCCGAAGTGGAAGGGTAAGATCTGCATCCGCTCTGGCCAGCACACCTACAATATCGCGCTGATCGCATCCATGATCGCGCACGACGGTGAGGAGAAGGCCGAGAAGTGGTTGATTGGTCTGCGCGACAATCTTGCCCGCAAACCGGCCGGCGGCGACCGCGAAGGCGTGCGCGACGTTCAGGCGGGGCTTTGCGATCTCGCAATCGGCAACACCTATTACATGGCCGCGATGCTGAAGAATCCGGAGCAGAAGCCGTGGGCCGATGCCGTGAAGATGCTGTTCCCCAACGCTAACGAGCGCGGCACGCACGTCAACATCTCGGGAGCGGCTCTCGCCGCCAACGCGCCGCACCGCGACAACGCCGTAAAGCTGCTTGAGTTCATGGTGTCGCCTGAAGCGCAGGAGATCTATGCGGAAGCCAACGGCGAATACCCGGTGATCGCCTCCGCCAAGACTTCCGATCTGGTCAAGAGCTGGGGCGAGTTGAAGTCCGACTCGATCTCGCTCTCGGAAATCGCCGAGCTTCGCAAGAAGGCGTCTGAGCTCGTCGACAAGGTCCGGTTCGACGCCGGTCCGAGCTCCTAAGCCTCACGGACTGGGTTGATTGCATCGGGGATGGCCCGCGGGCCGTCCCCGCATTTACATTGCGGCTGACCGATCTCTTGACGGTGCCGACGCGGGCCGCAATGGTCTTTCACAATGAGCCTCACTCCACCCCTTTCCGCCGATCAACCACCCTCTGGGTGGCGCGACCGGCTGCGGCGTTTCGCTGACGGACGCCAGGCGCAATCGCATGCGCCGGGGTGGAGCTTCGTCGTCCTGCTCATCGTGTCCGTTATCGCGCTGCCCGTGGTCGCCATCCTCTATCTCGCGATCACAGCAACGCATAACGACTGGCCGCACCTCATGGGCACGGTGCTTCCGCAGGCGCTGAAGAACACGCTCGTGCTCGGTCTCGGAACAGGGTTCCTGACGCTCTTCGCCGGAACCAGTTCGGCATGGCTCGTCACCATGTACAGGTTTCCAGGGCGGGGCACTATCGATCGCCTGCTCGTGCTACCGCTTGCCATCCCGACCTACATCGCCGCGTACTGCTACAGCGAGCTCTTCGACTACGCCGGTCCGGTGCAATCGGAGCTTCGCACGCTGTTCGGATGGACGACGGCGAGCGACTACTGGTTTCCCTCAGTCCGCTCACTGGGAGGCGGCATCTTCGTGATGTCGGCAGTTCTCTATCCCTACGTCTATCTCGCCGCGCGCGCGACGTTTGTCCAGCAGTCGGTTTGCGCGCTCGAAGTTGCGCGCACGCTCGGACGTACGCCGATGGGTACGTTCTGGGCTGTGGCGCTACCGCTGTCGCGACCGGCGCTCGCGGCCGGCGTGGCGCTCGTCTTTATGGAGACGCTGAACGATCTCGGCGCGGTGCAGCACCTCGGCATCGAAACATTGTCGGCCAGCATCTACGCGACATGGCTGCAGCGCTCGAATCTCGGCGGCGCAGCGCAGCTTGCGACCGTCCTTCTCGGCGTGATTTTCCTGTTGCTGGCTTTGGAGCGTGCGGCGCGAGGCGGTGCAAAAGTTCATCACACGACGGGCCGCTACCGCGCCATCCCCTTCCAGGACATCGAAGGCTGGCGCGGATATGGGGCGGCACTCATCTGCTCGGTGCCGTTCATCGTCGGTTTCCTTGTCCCGTTCGCGCTGCTGATAAAATTCGCGGCCGGGCACGTGTCCGTGGCAATTGAGGGCGGCTTTCTCAAAGCGGCCTGGAACAGCGTGCTGCTCGCCACCCTCGCGGCCGGAGCAGCGGTCGCGCTCGCTCTTCTGATCAGCTACGCACCGCGCGTCGCGCGCACGAGCTTCACGCGGGCTGCGGCGCAGATATCGGGCTTCGGCTACGCGTTGCCGGGCACCGTGCTCGCGATCGGCGTGCTCATTCCGCTCGCGGCTTTCGACAACAGCGTCGATGCGTTTTTCCGCCAAACGTTCGGCGTCTCGACGGGCCTCATCATTTCCGGTTCGATCGCGGCGCTCGTCTACGCCTACGTCATCCGGTTTCTCGCGGTGGCGCTCGGAGGCATCGAAGCCGGGCTCGAGCGGATCTCTCCCAATCTGGATGCAGCGGCGCGGACGCTTGGTGAAACGGCAGCATCGGCATTGTGGCGCATTCACCTTCCGCTGCTCGTACCTGCGCTCGGGGCGGCGGGATTGCTCGTGTTCGTCGACGCGCTCAAGGAGCTTCCGGCCACGCTGCTGCTCAGGCCCTTCAACTTCGAAACGCTGGCGACGCATGTGTACGGCTTCGCTGCGCTCGAGCAAATCGAAAGCGGCGCCCTCGGGGCACTGACGATCGTGCTCGTGGGGCTGTTGCCTCTGGTGTTGCTCCACCGGGCCATCGCAGGCGGAAGAGCCGGTGGCGGAGCTTAAAAAACGTCGGCCCCGAAGCCGATCACTCCGGGGCCGATGCCGTGGAGATTAGGCCGCGCTACTGCTGCACGCCTTCGACTTCGAGCGCCAGTTCGACTTCTTTCGAGGCCGGGCCGAGATTGAAGTTAATGCCGTAGTCGGCGAGCACGAGCTTCGTAGTGCCGCTAAACCCTGCGCGCGTGCCTCCCCACGGATCCGCGCCACCGCCGACGTACGCCGCGTCGATCGTCACCTCCTTGGTGACGCCACGCATGGTGAGATCGCCGACGATCTTGGCCTTGCCGTCACCGGCGGGAGTGACCGACTTGCTGACGAAGGTCGCCTTGGGGAACTTGCCGACATCGAGGAAGTCTGCGCTGCGGAGATGCTTGTCGCGCTCGGCGTGGTTGGAGTTCACGCTTGCGGTATCGATCTCTACGCTCACCTTGGAGGCTTCCGGCGCCTTGTCATCATAGCTGAAAGTGCCGCTGAACGTGTCGAAGCGGCCGGCCAGCCAGCTAAAGCCCAGATGCTTGATCCGGAAATTTACCGATGCGTGTGCGCCTTTCGTGTCGATGGTGTAGTCCGCAGCCTGGGATTGGCCCGGGACTGCCAGTGCAGCAACCAAAGCAAGCGCAGCAAGACGACGTGTCATCAAACTTTCCTTTCCAGTGATGATATCAAGTGATGCTCGGGCCGGACCACATGCGCGAGAGCGTGCGATGCCGGTCGATAACGTGATGCTTGATGGCCGCGGCGGCATGAAAAGCCGCAAGCACGATGACGGCGTAAGCGAGCCAGGCATGAACGGCGCCCGCAGCATCCTCGAGGCCTTTGTTCTCGCCGGGCGACGGCACACTGAACAAGCCGAAGACATCGATCGGACGGCCGTCGGCGGTCGACATCAAATAGCCGCTGACCATCAGCGCCAGCAGCAACGGATAGAAGCCCCAATGCACGATGCGGGAGACCGTTCTTTCGAGGCGGCTTAGCTCGTCGTCGGCGGGTTTGGTGCTGGCGAACCGCCAGCCGAAGCGCAATGCCAGCGCGATCAGCAGAAGAATGCCAACACTTTTGTGAAAGTCCGGAGCGGAATGGTAGTAGGGGCTGTAATAGTCGAGGTCGACCATCCAAAGACCGAGGCCGAACATGCAAACGATGGCCAACGCCATGAGCCAATGAAGCGCGCGGCTCACGAAGCCATAGCCCGACGCCGTATCTCTCATTTTCATTGCCGCGCTGTTCCCCGTCCGCTCAACCCCGTAACCCGTAAGTCATTTCTCATTCGCATCGCTTCAAGGCAGAAGCGCAAAGTGAGCGGCGCGAGGGCGGAATCACACCGTTTCGTGTTCGGCGACAATGGCCATTCGAATTCGAGGGCCCGCAAAAGATGACGGCCGCGAACTGTTTGCTCGCGGCCGTCATTACCTAGGTATATTTCCGTATTAGAAACGGAAGTAGAGGCCTACGCCCGGACGGCGATAATAACGATAGGGGTAACCACCATAGTAATTGCCGTAACCGCCGTAGTAGTACGGGCGATGGCGCCAGTGGCGATGATGGCGATGGCCCCAGTGACGGTGCCGCCAGCCACGATGATAGTGGCGGTGATGGCGTCGGCCGACTTCATGGACAGTGCCTTCTGCAGGCACTGCCGACTTCGTTGCGAGACCGGCCTGGCCGGCCGTCATAGCCTGAGCAGGGACCGTTGCGGACATAAGTACCGCGCTGGCTCCAAGCACGGCCATAGCGATGAACTTTCGCATGGCTTGATATTTCCTTTCTGCGGTTGGTCCCGGCTGACTTACGAATGATCTACGAAATGCGGCGTCAAATAGATCATTCGATTGCGCTTTCAATTGGGCGAGTGCCGACATATCCGACGACGTACTATTTCGCGCTGCGGCGTGTCGCTGAATTACCTACTCAACCAATTTATCGCGCCCCGGCGCGACAATCTGCGGTGCCAGATCAACGCGAAATTGGATACGTTTGTTCCTGTGGGGCCATCACTTCTTTTGAGAGCAAAGCACGCGAGAGCCACGATTGGCTCTTAGACTGCCGAGTTCAACGCGGGGATCACATCAGTCGCACCGAGCGCGCGCCGGAGTGCTCACAGTGAGTTATCAATCGCGTCTCGATATCGAGAGCTCGACGTACCTTCCGCACGTGGACGGATTGCGCGCGCTCGCAGTTGCGCTCGTCGTGATATTCCATGCGTGGCCCAGCGCGCTGGCCGGCGGCTTCGTCGGCGTCGACGTCTTTTTCGTCATCTCGGGTTTCATTATCACCCGGCAGATTTTCTCGGAAATGGAGACCGGGAGTTTTTCCTTTGTCTCTTTCCTGGGACGGCGGGCGCGCCGTCTTATTCCGGCGGCTTTCGTCTGCTGCCTGCTCGTCACAGCGGTTGCCGCGCTCGTGTTGATGCCGGACGCGCTCGCGCGTTACAGCGAAAGTCTTGCCGCCGTCTGGACGATGACGGCCAATTTCTACTTCTTCTCAAGTTCCGGCTACTTCGATACGCCCTCGGCAGAGGCGCCGCTGCTCCACATGTGGTCTCTCGCCGTGGAGGACCAATTCTATCTGACGTGGCCGCTGCTGTTGCTCCTGCTGTCGCGGCGCCTCATGACACGCCCTCGGATCATCGCGGCGGTGCTCGGTCTCGCGGCCTTGTCGCTTCTCCATTCGGCGCATAGCGCGGCGACGAACCCGACCCTCGCCTTCTACCTGCCGTTCTCCCGGGCTTTCGAACTCTTGGCGGGGTGTGCGCTCGCTCTGGGCTATCCGTTGGTCAAATCGATCGCGCCTCGCACCAGGATCGCGCTCGATACGATAGGACTTCTGCTCGTCGTATTGTCGCCGGCGTTCCTTCACAGCGGCGTTCCGTTCCCAGGCTTTGCCGTGGTGCCGACCATCATCGGTTCGGTGCTGCTGATCGGCGCCGGCCTCTACGGGCCTACACCAATATCCAGGCTGCTCTCTGCGCGTCCGGTGGTGATGACGGGCCGGATGAGCTATTCCATCTACCTCTATCACTGGCCTGCGATCGCGTTCTCGACCTACTGGCTCGGGCGCGCACCGCATGCGGGAGAGGCCGCCGTCATCGTATTGACCGGCCTCGCGCTCGCTGCGCTGTCGTGGCTGCTCGTGGAGCAAAAGGCAACGCAAGCGCTCCGTCTTTACCACCTGCCTGCCACGACGCTTCTCAAGCGCACCGCGGTGGCCGGCACCTTCTTCTGCCTGCTTGCGATGATCGGCGGCTTCACACACGGACTGCCGCAGCGGCTCGACGAGCCCGCCTACGAGGTCTACTCCTCCGCATCGGAAGGCAACCCGCTGCGCGCGACATGCGATGGATACGATCGCGCCTTCCGGCATAACACCTATTGCTCTTTCGGACCCGCCCCGAAAAAAGGCGCCTCGTACGACGTCGCGATATTCGGAGACTCGAACGCGGACCATTTCGTGCCGATGATCGCAGCGCTCACCGAAAAGGCTGGATTGTCCGGCAGGCAAGTGACGCAAAGCTCCTGCGCGCCATTGATTGGAGCGGCCTACGACCGGGCGCAGTACATCGAAGAGGATTGCGCGCGCTACCAGGAGACGATCCTGCAATTTCTGGATCGCAATCCGAACCTCAAGCTCGCGGTGCTATCATGGGCTTGGGTCAACTACGGCGGGATCGCCCATGCCAATCGCGTTTCGGCGGCATCAGGATCCCAGGAGGCGCGGTCGTTCTCCGAGTTCGCGGCGGCGACGATCGCCATCTTCCGCAAGCGCGGCATCGAGGTTCTGATCGTCGGGCAAGTGCCGCACCTGGACAGCTTCTCGCTGCGCTGCCTCGCCGATGCCGCGCGGCGCGATACCGAAGAGACCGACTGCACCATGTCGCGGCAAGCCGTCGACCGGCAACTCGATGCGTATCAGGCCGTCGTGCAGAAAATCGATGACGACGATACGGGCGTCTGGTTCTTGGACATGCGCAAGCTGCTCTGCACAGATTTGCTCTGCAGCGCCTTCAAGGACGACGTGCTGCTCTATCGCGACAACAAACACTTGAACGGCAAGGGGGCCGCCTACCTCGCGCGGTATGCAGCGTTACCGCCGCTCGGCCCCCACTGACCCACGCGCTCCCAGCTGATGCTCACGCGACAGGTTCGGCGACGGGCGCCAACCCGACGACAGCCGCGGCCTGACGCGGCTTCTTCAGCTCGACGATCAGATTGTCGTCGAACAGCGACATCCAATTCATCCAGCGGAATTCATAACCGATGCCTTGGGCAAGGTCTCTGAGCGAGCGCGGCGTGAAATAGTTGACGTGGTCCGGAAAGCGGAAGCCGCACCACTCCGCACCCATGATGAAGCGGTTGGCCGAGTTGTAGTTCGGCGAGCGCAGAAGGATTGTTCCGCCCGGCTTCAGTCGGCGAAACGCGCGCTCCAGAATCAGCCGCGGCTGGGCCTCATGCTCGAGGTAGCTGCGCATGATGATGCTGTCGAAAAAGCTTTCGGGAAACTTTTCGATGCCGGTCGTCGCGGGCTCATGATGGACTGTGCCGCCACGCGCTTCGAAGATCGGACGCGCCTTCTTGCTCAGGGCTTCGCTGATCTCGATGCCATAGGGTGTCGGGCCTTCCGGAATGCGGGTTGCGCCGCCGCAGCCGATCTCGAGAACGCGGCCGCCAGGTGCAACGGCGCGCGCGTGGCGCGCCCGATCAATCACCTTGCCGAACTTGAGCCTAAAGCGGGTCAACGCATCGAAACGCGCGAGCTTGTTCGTTTTCTTGCGGCGCTCTTTCTCCTCGGCGTGCTGCTTTTCCCACGCGAGGGTGACGGAGAGGTCGTCATAATCCGGCACGCGGCCGAGATAGACGAACCCGCAAGTGTTGCAAGCGACGACGGGCCATGGACTGCGCGTATACTTGGCGACGACGGAGGCGCCAGATTTTTGGCACACCTCGCACGTCGGCCGCTCATGCGACCTGATCTCCGACATGTGTGATCCCTCGAAAGGGCGCACGCCGTCGATCGGTGACGCGCGGCGGCCCCGTTAGCTCCTGAACGGGGTCGAAGTTATCGGCGCCATATCAACGCAGCAAGACAATCCGACTACGCCGGAAAAGCCGCCGTCGGATCATGTGGCAACTACTTAGGTATGGCTCAGGTGGCGGCTTAACCGAGCGGCCCGCTTCTCAAAGCGGCGATCTGGTCGTTGAGCGTGTCGCGCAGCACGGTCATGGCGGCCGTTCTCAGGCCTTCCTCATCCATCGTGCCTTTGACTGGGATCTCGACGGTGGCCTCGAGCCACTGACGCGACACGGCAGGATCTTCCTGGTCGCCGATGACCAAGTGAATGAGCACGGCGCGACCCACGCCAAGCATTTCGAACTGATGCAGCTTCACGCCCCACCCTCCGCCAATCCCGCGCGATGGAGAAACTAGGGTCGAGATGCGGCTGAGTTGGGGCAAGAACACCCTTTCAGTCCAAACGACAATCGCCGCCGGCCAGGACCGACGGCGATTTCAAGACTTGTCTGCTTTGGCCCTACAGCGGGATGTTGTCGTGCTTCTTCCAGGGGTTCTCGAGTGTTTTGTTGCGCAGCATGTTGAGCGCGCGGCAGATGCGCCGGCGCGTGCCGTGCGGAAGGATCACCTCGTCGATGTAGCCGCGCTCGGCAGCAACGAACGGGTTGGCAAAGCGCTTCTGATACTCGTCGATGCGGCCCTTGATTTTCTCCGGGTCGTTCAGCTCCGCGCGATAGAGGATCTCGGCCGCGCCCTTGGCGCCCATGACCGCAATCTCGGCCGACGGCCAGGCGTAGTTCACGTCGCCGCGGATGTGCTTCGAACTCATGACGTCGTAG
>VFQP010005773.1_pt1 | contig 10574 bp, 4 predicted proteins | sample 3512351 | NCBI WGS metagenome assembly VFQP01 (sample SAMN10412372, study PRJNA504923) | tailings metagenome | isolation source: Relicate 1 Philex TSF1 revegetated site | place: Philippines: Tuba, Benguet | collected 2017-08-29
GGAGGTGCGACGGCGGGTGGCGCTTGTTGAAGGCGTCGTTGGCGCGGCGGAGGCGAGCGAGGATTTCCGTCTTGGTGAGGACGGGGGCGGGAGGAGGCGGCGGCGGGGGCACGGCGCCGGCGGCGGCGAGCGAGGCGCGGGGCGGGTGGCTGCCCCCTGGGATCTTGGTCGTCGCGGCGGCGGGCTTGCCGCCGGCGGCGCCGTGGGGCGGCGGCTTGCGCGGCCCTGGCGGGAGGAGGGTGGCGTGGGCGGCGGCGCGGGCGGGGGAGAGCGAGCGGCCGGGCGGGGCGAGCGGGGGGGTGATGGGGCGCCGGGAGGCGGGTGGGCGCCGAGTCGGCGGTGGAGGCGTCGGCCTCGGCCGCTGCTGGGGCATGCGAGGACGGGGCCTGCGCGCCCTGCGCAGCGGGGCGGGCAAAGCGACGAAGCTGGTTGTGATGGAAGCACAGGGGATTTGGAGGAGGCTCCCTGAAAGTCAACGTGCTCCTTGAAAGTCGCGCACCGAAGGGGCGGCGACATGCGGAGCAAGGGGCCCGGCGGCGCCCAGCGGGGACCCCATGAGGCACGCGCTGTCTGACGGCACTGCCGGCTGCGGCGGCGCTGTGCTGGGGTGCGCCGCGGCAAGTTGCACCTCCATGCCTGCGTGCGGCAAGGGCGGCGCATGGCGAGGTGCGCAAACGGCTGCTGGACGCTAGCAGGTGACGTGCGCTTGCCGCGCTGCACACTTTGTGAAGCACACCCTGTGAGTTGCACACCTGCTGGTGCCGCCGTGCCCGCCGTCGCCTGCTGCGCGCCCGAGGCCCTGGGCAGGTGCGACGGCGCCGCCCTGGCCACCTCCATCTCCAGCCTCTCCTTGGTGGTGCGCGGCGACAGCAGCAGCGACACAAAGCTCTCGCACGAGTGCCCGGCGCCGCGCACGGCCTGGCTGAAGGTGGCGGGCACGCTGTCGTCCATGTGGCGGGACAGCACCTCGTACACGGCCTCCTCGGTGGTGCGGCACGAGGGCGCCACGCTGCCCGACTTGGAGCTGCCCTTGGACAGCGCGCCCAGCACGGCCAGCGCCGCCAGGCTGCCCTCTGCCGCCGGCGCCGCCGCGTCGCCGGGCGGCGGCTTGGCGGAGGATGCCAGGGAGGTGGTGGGGGCCGGGCGCAGCTGCGGCGGTGCGTCTGCGGCCTGCGCCGCGGTGGCGGCGGAGGCGGTGGTGGTGGCCAGGTGGCCGTTGGAGAGCAGCTCGTCGGGAGCCCGCGGCGAGGCGCTGCGCTCGCCCGACTGCGTCTCCGCGGTGGTGCGCGGCTTGAGCGCCGCCGCGGTGGTTGTTGTGAGGGCGGGCGGCGGCGGCGGCGGCGGCGCGCGCGGGAGCGCGGTTGTCGGCACCGCCAGCGCTGCTGCCTGCGAGGTGGTGAAGTGCAGGCGGAGCGTGCGCGGCGCTGCTTATCTCGTCGTCCTGGCGCGCTTGGCGTCTCCTGTTCAGGCTGGCGTGGCAGGGGAGGCGTGCACACACTTGCGAGCGCCCACGGCGCCACAACCACCCCTGCCCTTCCCAGCCACATGGCAGAGCTCGGTCTTGCCAGACTTCAAGAGGGATGCTGTGCGCGCTGAACGCGGTCCAGAAATTGCTGCTGGCGCGAGAGGCGGGCTGTACCTTGTCCTGGTTGGCGAGTGCGGGCAGCGGGGCTGCGGAGGAGCTGCCCAGCGCGCTGGACCAGGTGCTGGAGGCCCGCGCCGAGCTGCTCAGCTTGCCTTGCTGCTCGGAGACGTGCTGCGCGCCGGCGCGCGGGGGCACACACGGCCGGGTTGTTTGTGTGCCACCCCGCTGGTGGAGCAGCGCACGGCCACCACGCGAGCCAGCTGCGCACCACACGCGCACCTTGGCCATGCGCAGCGCGAGCAGCTCCGCTCGCAGCTGGGAAGCGTGAGAGCTCGCGTCCTGCAGCAGGTTTAGCATTGCTGCGTTGCTGGGGCCGGAGGGGCGCGCCGCTGGTTGGTGCTCCGCAATGGGTGCAGGCGCGGCGACGCTGCTAGAGCGCGCGCTCTGGCTGCCTGCGCCGCGCATTCCTGTCCTCGCTCGTCTTGGTGCTGCTGCTGCTGTGGGCCAACGCCTGCCAGCCAGACGCCCTGGCGTGCTGTTGTGCGTCAAGCTCAGGGCCGCTGCCACGGAGACACCATCCGTGTGGTGCTGCTGGAAATGCTGCTCGCAGGGCGCCCTGCTGTGGAGAGCCACGCCGAGCAATCGCAAGCCCTGGTGGTCAGCTCCCGCGCCACCGGGCCGCAAGAGGAGTAGAGTTGATGAGGGCGGCACCAACACCAGCACTGCACACAATTCGCCACCCCATCCGACACCTGCGGCGGACCCCACCGGTTGCCCTCCACGCCGCCGCGCGTGATCATCACCACCTAAGGAGCCCCGCCATGGAAGGACAGAAGCAGGAGCTCAAGAGGCTGGCGGTCTTTTGCGGCTCCAACAGTGGCGCCAACCCGGCGTACGCCGCGGCGGCCAGGGCCCTGGGCCAGGAGATGGCACGGCAAGGTGCGCCGCCAGCGGCCTGACCACCACCCGGGCGCAGCTCATGACTCGCAAGTGAATAGGCTCAAGGCGCTGCACGACTGCACGCAGGGATTGGGCTGACGTACGGCGGCGGCACCGTGGGTCTGATGGGCGAGGTGGCGCGCGCGGTGCTGGGCGCCACGGGCCAGCAGGACTCGGTGCTGGGCTTCATCCCCGAGGCGCTGGCGCCGCGCGAGGCGAGCCGCATGCAGCTCTGCATCCCTTGAACACGGCAAGGACGGTGCCCAGCCTCCGCGCGGCCCGTTCGCATGGATCGACGGCTGGCGTGCGCCTCTCTCCTGCACACTCGCCGCAGGTGTCTGGCGAGATGATCGGTGTCGTCCACTACACCAAGGACATGCACGAGCGCAAGGTGGGCTGATGAGCGCCGCCTGTGGGAGGGAGGGTGCGCTCCGCAGCGGCGGCCCAGGCCGGTTGCGTGCGCTGGCGCGTGCACACTGGCGGCGCAGGCGCTCATGGCTGAGAACAGCAACGGCTTCATCGGCCTGCCTGGAGGTGCGGGCGGGCGTGCAACCACACGGTCTTGGGCCCCCTAATCACGGCGTCTGAGGCGGGCGCGCCAACGAGCGCTTCAGAAAGGCCTGCCTGCTGCTGCGTTGACGGCGCGCGCAGGCTTTGGCACGCTGGAGGAGCTGCTCGAGGTGATCACCTGGTGCGTGGCCAGTGGCGGCGCGTGGCCTTGGCAGCTGGTGCGCAGCACGCTGCCGGCCCCGCTGCATTGGGACGCCAAGGAGCGCGTGTGCGCGCAGGCAGCAGCTTGGCTTCCACAAGAAGCCGGTGGCCCTGCTCAACATTGACGGCTTCTACGACCCGCTGCTTCAATTCTTTGACAAGTGCGTCAACGAGGTGAGGCACTTCTCCAGGGACAGAGGAAAGGAAGGGAGGGGTGAAGGAGGAGCACTGTTGCGCGTCGTGCCCGGCACGGCGCCTGGAGAAGAGCTCTTTCCGCTGGCCGTCAAGCAGCGCGACCCGCACCGGCGCCGTGGGGCGGCGCTGGGCACCTGCCACGTGCGTTTGCGCTGGTGGCGGCATGCATGACCAGGCAGCGACGGTGGCGGCGCTCGTGGTTTGCTCTCGCGCTGTGCGCAGGGCTTCATCAAGGCTCAGCATAACAAGGTGATTGTGTCGTCCGACCCGGCGGAGCTCATCGACCTCATGCGCCAGCACCAACGTGAGGGGCTTTTGGGAGCAATCCGGGACGAGCTTGCTTGCGTGCGGAGGGAGGGAGGGATTTCCCTGCCCGCACGCGCAGCCTAGCGGCACGTGCTTTGGGACCGTCGTCTCTTGGTAGTGCTTTGTGCGACGGGGGCGCTGCGCAAGCGGAACCTGACGGCGAGCAAACGGGGTGTTGCGTTGGCGTCGTTGCCTCGCCTGCGCAGCGTCCATCAGCTACCCTGACCTCATGCGCATCCAGGCCGAGGGAACCAACGGCGCGACGGCGGGCCCGTGAGCCCGGGCGCATTGGGGTGCTGGCGGCGGCAGCAGCAGGATGTGGCCACTGACTGTGAATATGGGGGGCACTGGCAGGCGATCGTGCTGGTCCTGGCGTGACTGACGACTTCACAAGACTGCGCTGCGTCACACGGCGATCTGATTCCGCCTCCGCATGCCCTGCCGTCACCCCGTGTTCGCTCGTGACAGATGCAACCGTCTTGGCCACGGCTGTCGTGATTGCCGCGTGGAAGCGCGCGCGGACCTTCAGACCTTGCAGGCCTTGCTGAATGCTGAGCCTGCGAGCCGGTCAGCGTGGCGTGATGGCAGTCTTGCAGCCACAACCAAGGGTTGCGCGTGCCACGGGCAATTCGTGCTCCACACCTGCTACTTCTGCTGTGCCCTGGGCTGGCCGTTGGGCTGGCTGTGCCCTTGCTGCTCTTCGCGTGGGCCCTGCCGCCATGCGCCACGGCACTCGCGGCACCTCCGGCTCGAACGCTCACCAAGTCTTCACCACCAAGCCTTCAAGTCTTCATATGTTGCAGGCCTGCCAGGGTCGTGGCTTCAAAAGCAAGGCGTGCACCACGCTGAGAGCAGCAAAGTCATTACGCACAACCATCGGCACCGCGTGCGCGCGCGTCATCTCAACACGTCACGCGACCCTTTATCTCAGCAAACACGAGTGAAGAAGCATTCCGCGGACGGGATCCTGATCAAGAGCTCGTGCAGAGGTCAGTCGACCGCCGCCGCCGCCGCTGCCCAGGCAAGAGAGCATGGAGGCGAGCGCGCCCGTACGCTGAGCGGGCCGCAAACCAAACTGCCACGCCTGCACTCAGCGCCACCGCGCGCTACCGCCGCCACCGCCGCCGCCGCCGCCGCCAGCGCTGCTACCCCCCCCCTCCGCCTCCCCCTCCGCCTCGACGCGCAGACGGAGGGGCCGGGGCCGGGGCCGGCGCACGCGCGCGCGCGCGGCCACCTCCACGCGCAGCCGCACCCCCACCACCACCACCACCTCCACCACCACCTCCCCCACCACCTCCATACTCGCGAGCAAGCGCCTGCTCCTTTTCCGTCTCTCTCTCCCTCGCTGCCAGCGCTCTGAGCAGCACGGAGAGGGTGGGCGCATCATGAATCTTGTTCAAAATGCGCGCAGTCTCCCCGCCCAGCTGAAAGTACACCTCGCCGCCCCGCCCACTCTTGTGCAACAACAAGTCTCGGTCGTTCAGAGCGACGTGCACCTCCTCCACCTGGCTCGTATACTGGTGGATGCCGTTGACACGCAGTTGCGCCCACCACGTGCCTTTGCTTGGAATGTAGTGCAGGTGAGGCAAGGCAAGGTTCGCAGGCAAAGGCCGAGGAGGCTTGCGCAGCCTCCTCTCAGCAATGGTCCGGGCCTCGTCAACCGAGATGCGCGCAGCGACCGCCGCATCGCGCAGCAGCTTTTGGCTGCGACTCGCCAGCTGCTCGTTACTCAGCACGGGATACGCACCCGTCGCCGCCGGGCCGTTAGGGAAGTTAGCGTGATACGGCTCAGGCCGGTGGTCCCCACGCGGCATGCCAAGGTGCCGGGCGGAGTGCTCGAGCAGCTTCGCAAAGGTCTGGCGCAGGTGCTCGCGCAGCGCGGCGTTTCCATCCGCCACGGCAAAGTCACCCATGCGCCGGCGGTACACGTCTCGCCCCGGAGCAGTGCCCCGATCCCGAGTGGTCGGCAGCTCGCGACCCAAGTAAAACTTCATCGATTGGCGCGCGATATTCCCGCCCGACGGGGGCCCCAGCCCCGTCATCGCAAAGTACGCGTCAACGGGACTCATGAAGATCATCGCCACGGACCCCTTTGGCAGTTTCAGATCACGGCACGCCTGCTCAGGCAGCACCGTGACATGCGCGTCGGACTGGTGGGGGTTGGCGGGCAGCATATTGTTCGATCCTCCCTTCTTGCCCTTCTGTGTGATCAGGGCTTGGGTGTAGTGTGAACGAGCGGGTTGGGAGGGTCCCTGTGCCACAAACGAAGAGGTCCTCACGCTCAGCATGACAGTGTGCGCGGGGCGACCAGGGAGCTTGCGCTTCTTGGCCAACTCCTGGGCAAGCGCCCGGGCCGCAGGAGTGAGCGCGTGCGCGTGCAAGGTTGCCCACCCGACCCCCGCCATAGAGATCTCCCAGTCGGGGGCCAGCGCCCTCTGCAGGGCGGCGGCGGCGACGGCGTCATCGATGTTGTGCTGGGCCTTCCCCACGGCAGCCGACCCCAACGCATCAGACAACTTGACCAGGGGCACGCTCGAAGCGGCAGCGGCGGCGGCGGCGGCGGCGGCGGCGCCACCACGGCCACCACCACGCACGCCCGCACCACCACCGCCGCCACCCGCGCCCGCAACCGCACCAACACCAACGCCGCCACTATCACCCGAAAAGGTCCCGTTCATCAGGCCCACCCACTCCCGCACTGCGTCGTCGTACGGCACGAACGTCCCCAGCACAGTGTCGTGGCCCCTGAATCGCAGCTCAATGCCATCAGAGCTTACTATGTCTTTCGCCCACAAAGACAACGAGTAGCTTTTGTTTACTTGCGCGTCTGCGAGCGCCGCCCTGATCTTCTCCCCCGTCACGACAAAGGCCACCACGTGCTTGCGGTTGGGCTTGGAAATGTTGGGCTCCTTGCCAAACAGCTTGGAGACATCAAGGAGCAAAACAGCGACGGACGTGTGGCCTGCACGCTCCTTCGTGCCCTTCCGTGCGCGCATCCCACTCCCTGCCATGCTTGCCTCCCACGATTGCATTTTCGTTTGGCTCCGGTCAAACTTTGCCCTGTTCGGGCGTTTTGCGGTGAGCGAACGCATCTTGAACTCAGTGGAGGCTCCCAACTTGTTCGCGACAGCACGTGCGGACTCTTGCGCCCCAACCGCAAACACCTCGTTGCGGCAGGTGAAGGCATCGGTGCTACCGTCTTCAGGCAGGCCTGATGTGTGGAACCGCTGGCCCTGGTCGCCCCGCCCCTGCTTTTCCAGCTTCTCAGCATCGCTCAAAAACATCATGGCGTACGTTTCCCCCTTCTTGTAGGTCGGGCCAACGAAACGATCGAACGTGCCCTTCATGACCTTGCTGGGGACAAACCGAACGCCCTCGTCCTCCTCCTGCTCGTCCTCCGACTCCTCCTCCCCACTGCCACTCCCCTCCCCGTCGGACCCGTCCGAATCGTCGTCCGAGTCGCCAGAGTCCCCGTCGTCCCCACCGCCCGGCGCGCCAGCCGCGCGCGAGGCGCGGCGTGGCGGCCGGCCGGCCCCAGCCCCGCCGCTGGCGCCCGTGCCGGCGTCGGTGCGTGCCTTTTTGACGGGCCCGCCCCCGCCGCGCGAGGGCGCGGCGCCGCGCTTCCCGCCGGCGCCACCGCGCGTGAGCGTGGCGATGAGGCTCTCACACCTTGAGCGCCCGAAGGCCAGGGCGTTGCCCAGGGTGATGCAGTACAGCGTGCGCACGTACACGTAGGCGAGAGTGGCCAGGAAGTACACGGATGGCGCGGCATCCTGCACGCGCACCGCACCGCAGAGCGAAAGCTCGGTGGGCCCAGCGCGCAAGGACAGCGGCGCGCGACGCCCAGGGAGCCCGGCGCAGCCCACCCGCTCCGCGTGGCGCACCTTGACGAATCGGCGCAGCACGCCCAGGTTGTGTGTGACCGAGCGCAGCACTCCGCCGAACGACGACGCGCGGGCGAGCAGTAAGGTGTCGGCCGCGTCCATCAGCAGCACCAGCAGCGCAAGCAGCGCCGCCTCGGGCGTCGGAGGGCTCGCCTCGCGGCGTCGTTCGCGCAGAAGCTGCCGGCGCAGCGCGCCGCTGTGCGTGCTGCGGTGCTTGGGGGTGCGCGGGCCGGCGGGGCGGTTGCAGCGCATGAGCGCCTGCGTATGGGCAGCGAGGAGGGGCGTCGCGCGCAAGCAAAGCAAGCTCCGTGGATCAGTGATGGGCGAGCACGAGCTGCTGGATCGTCAGGCTCCCCGAAAGAGAGGCGCGGCGAGCGCGGCGACGGCCTCACCAGGCGGGCGAAGAGGGCGGCCTTGACCCGCGCGCAGGCAGCCCCGGGCCCTCGCTCGAGGCAGGCGAGCGCCAGCAGGCCCAGGGCGGAGCGGCTGAGCGGCGGCGCGGGCGCGGCGGCGGCGCGCGCCCAGCTGGCCCACACCGCAACGTGGGCGGTCCACGTGATGAGGGTGAGGGCGGACGCGGCCTCGAGGCCGAGAAGCGCCCACCAAGCGCTCACGCAGGCCGCCAAGAGCTGCGGGGCGATGGCAGCCGAGGGCTGCGGCGCCGGCAGGCCGATGCGACCGGGCGCGGCGCGGCCGCCCAGCGCGCCCCCATGGCCGCTGCCAGTGCTCACCATCTGCACGGGCGGGAAAGCGGGATCGCGTGCGGTGTGATGGCCGCGCTGCGCCGCCGCGGGACGCGCGGCGTGATGCAGTGTGGGGCTGCGTGGCTGTAGGGCGTGCGGGAGAAGGCTGGGGTCATGTGCGAGATGGTGGTGGCGTGGGTGTGCAGCGTGGCGGTGAGCGGGCAGAGGCCAAGGGGGGCTGAGGCCGCGCACAGTGTAGGTGTCCAGGGCCAGCGTGCCGCAGCACAAGAGCAGCAGCGCGGTGGAGAGCCAGCGGAGGGCCCGGAGCGTCGCGCCGTCGTGGATCTTGGCAGAGGGCACGCAGCGCTTGCGTCGGGGCGTGCCTGCGCGTTGACGCAGAGCGCATGGGCGGGGCGTCAGGTCAGGGCGTGGGTGGTGGGGCGCAAAGGCGGGGAGCGCCGCGCGGCAACCGGGCGGGTGAGCGAGGGCGCTCACGTTGGGGGCGCGCGCAGGGCTCTGGTGAGCTGGCGGGCTTGGGCGTGAGCGTCTTGGCGCGGGTCTTCGACTTGGCCTTGGCCGGCGTCTGGGAGGCGCCTGCGCAGGGGGATGGATGGGCGGCCTGCAGGCTTGCCTTGGTGATGAGCGGCAGAGGAGGAGCGCACATGGGCGGGCACCGGGGTCGGGGGACGCCACTCACGCTGAGCGCGCTGGGGACGGGCGGGCGGTGGGCGGCGGCGGCGCGGCGGGGACGGGTTGACCTTGCGCGATGTGGCGTCTGCGTGGGGCGGGGTGGCGAGTGGGGAGGCAGGGCGCGGCGCGCTTGTCGGAGGCACCCCTCACATGCCTCACATGCTGCTGCGGAGCGGCAGGTGCGATGCTGAATGCGGGAGCGCACCCGTCGCTGGCGGCGCGATGACGGGCGTGACTGACGACATGTCGGTACCAGGTGGGAAGAAGACGAAGGGCTCTTGGTACGGCAGGCGCTCTGCAGCACGCACGCACGCACGGAGGCACGGCAGCGTAGCGTGAGTCTCACTGTGGGACGGGGGCGTCGCCTGCCGTCACGTCCCGCCGCCCGCACAGCAACGCACGCCGGGCGTGGCGGCGGCCGTACCTTGCGGCGGGCAGGGCCCCTTGTCCTTCACGCGCGTCTGGCATAGTGCCGTGGGGCCGGACACAGGGTACCAGCCTGGGATGGAGCCTGCGCGGCGCGGCGCAGCGCGACGTGTGGGTCGGGCGAGCGAGCGAGCGGCGTGGAGCAGGCGGCGAGCGGAAAGCGCGACGTCGTCCTCGCTCACCGGGAGGGGGTTCCTTGCGCCTGGGGCGGCGCCGTGGTGCGTCAGCCATCTGCGGGCGTGGTGGGGGATGGCAAGGAATCGGGGGTGCGGGGTGGGGGAGGAACGGGCGACGGGGCCGGCGCGGCGAGCTGCCAGGTCGGTGCGACTTGCTGGGGTGTGTTTGAGCTTCACAACGTCTGGTGTAGCCGTCTCCGCCGAGCAGACGAAGTGATGGGTGGTGTCGAGAGCAGACGAAAGTGAATTGGTGCTGGCCGCGCACACCTCGAAGCTGGAAAGCAACTGGTAGGGCTCTTGACCGCCCGCGTCGCCCTCAGCCGCTCCTTGGCAGGCCGTGCGCCTCCTGCGTGTGTTGTGTGGCGTTGTGGGGCGGGGTGGGGCGGGGGGAGGTGAAGCGACACCGTGTGTCGACTCGAGCAGGAGCTCGCCCCGTGCGCGCTGTGCGGTGGGGCAGCTGTCGTGGGCGCGTGCTGCCGTGCGCGCGCGAGCGCTGAGGGCCTGCTGCTGCGTGCAGAGGATCCTCGCAACGCACCTGCTTGCGGGGCCCAAAGTGCACAGCGCTGCGTGTTAGCCGCTGCTCGACGCAGAGTCAGCGAGGCCGGGCGTCCAGCTGTGCGGAAGTGCGTGTGCACACGACTGCCGGGACAGGCAAATGCATTTGTGACGCGTGTGCGAACCTCCATCGCCATGCTCGCGCCGCGATGGTGGGCCGCGCAGCTCCGACTTCCGTCTGACCGCCGGGATGTACGGCCGAGTGTACGGGCCGGGATGTACGGGAGGTGAGCAGCACCTCGTGGTCCAGCAGCTCCCGCCGCGGCGACCAAGATCCCGGGAAACAACCACCCGCCCGCGCTTCTCTCGCTGCCGCCGCCGTGCCCCCGCCGCCCCCTCCCCGTCCTCACCAAGACGGAAATCCTCGCGCGCCTCCGCCGCGCCAACGACGCCTTCAACAAGCGCCACCCGCCGTCGCACCTCC
>VFQP010005774.1_pt1 | contig 10574 bp, 8 predicted proteins | sample 3512351 | NCBI WGS metagenome assembly VFQP01 (sample SAMN10412372, study PRJNA504923) | tailings metagenome | isolation source: Relicate 1 Philex TSF1 revegetated site | place: Philippines: Tuba, Benguet | collected 2017-08-29
GCCAAGGAGAAGCCCTGGGTGTGTGTGTGGGGGGGGGGGGTTCAGGGCGCACCTCGAGCTGCATGGAGCAGGGCGTGGGCAGGCCAGAGACGTCGAGGCTCACGGCCCAGCACGTAAACACCTGCGCGGCGGCGTGCGGCGGCGGCGGCGGCGGCGACGCGCCGCGGGCAAGCGCGTCACGGCGGTGCCCGCCCTGGCGGAAAGAGGTGGCGCGAGCTAAGCAGAGCACTAACCACGTCGCTGGCGACGCCGGCCGAGCAGGCGGGCCCCAGCACCGCGCCCAAGGTCTCCGCGCCGCCCTGCCGGCCCTCCATGGAGGCCGCCAGCGCGCCTGCCAGCGCCGCCACGCGGCGCGCCCGCAGCCGCCCCGGCGAGCGCTGCCGCGACGCCGGCGCCCGCGCGCCCGCCTCGGGGACGCGGTCCTCGCCGCCCTCGGCCGGCGGCAACGGCGCACCGCCGCCGCCGCCGCAGCCGCCGCCCTCGCGCTCCTCTGAGCCCTCGCCCACGGGCCCCCGGGGGCGCGACGTCTCCTCAAACGCGGCCGGCGGCGGGTCGCGCGGCAGCGGCGGCGGCCGGGCGGCGGCACCGCCGCCGCCGCGGGGGCCGGGCGGCGCCGGCACGCGCACGTGCTTGTGCAGCAGCAGCGCGGCGAGCATCTGCTGCTGCACTCGCCACTCCTGCGGCAGCGGCGGGTCGTCGGCGCCGGCCGCCGCCGCTGTCGGTGGAGGCCGCGGCGCGCCCTCGGGCGCCGACGAGGAGGAGGGCGACGACGACGACGCATGGCGCGGTGGCGCGGTGCCGCCGCCGCCGGCGGAAGCGGAGGCCTGGGCGAAGGAGGGCGGCGGGAGCAGCCGCAGCTTGATGGGCACGTCGCGGCCGGCGGCGCGCGCCAAAAAGCGCACGCCCTGCGCCGTTCGCGACGGCGGCAGCGCCGTGATGAGCGAGCGGCGCGTGGCGAGCCGAACCACCAGGTGCACCAGCTGCGGCGGCGGCGGCGGCGGCGGCAAAGCGTCGCACACGGCGGCGGGCGGCGGCGGCACGACGAGCACGCAGGGCGCCAGCGCGGCGACGACGACGGCGCTGTTGGCGAGTTCGTACCATGCGACGCGGGCGCCGCCTGGGCCGGCGGAGCTGAGCGTGCTGCTGCTGCCGCTGCTGGTGCCGCTGTACGCCGTGCCGGCCGTGGAGGGGATGGAGCTGCGGCCGAGCGCGGCGGCGGCGGGGGTGGCGGTGGTGGCGGCGGCGGGGAGCGCGCTGCGGGGCGGGGCGGGCGAGAGGCCGCGGTGGTGCGCGGGAGGGAGGGGGGCGGTGGCGGGAGAGGCGGGCGCCGAGGCGGCGGCGGCGGCGGCGGCGGCGAGCGCCAGGCTGGCGCTGAGGTGGTGCGTGGGCAGGAGCTGGGCGGGCGCGCGCTGCGGGAGGGAAGAGGAGGCGGGGGGCAGCAGCGAGCGCTGCTGCGCCGCCATGGCTGAGTGAAAGGCGGCCGAGAGCGTCGACTGCGGCGCGGGCCGCTCTGCGGGCGCCGCCGCCGCGTCGCCTCCGCCGGCGGGTGGGTGGCCGACGGCGGACTCTGCCCAGGGCGGGAGCGACGCCGCCGCTGCGGCGGCGTGGGCGGAGGAGGTTGCGGTGGAGGCGGTGGTGGGGCTCGAGGGGATGAAGTACGCCGAGGGCGGCGTGGCGGCGCTGGACGTGGCACTGGTGGGCGCCGGCGAGCTGTCAGAGGGGTGCGGCGGCAGCAGCGAAGCCTCGCACGTGTACACGCGGTCGCCCTGCTCCACCTGCGGGCGCGAGCCGCCACCGCAAGACAGGTGCGCGACGCCGGCGTGAGCGTCCCTGCTGCGTCGTCGGCGCGCCTGCGTGCGCCGCGTGCGCTAGGGGCGCGCCGGCGTGGCGCCGGTGTGTGTTGGATGTTGCGTCTGTTTGGACACCTCGGCGGGGCCAGAGCCCAACTACCGGCAGTATCAGATGTCTCGCAGCAGCATAAAGGCAAGCGAGCCAGAGCACGTCGTGTGGTCGCCGTCGCCGCCGCACCTGCAACTCAACCGATGCGCCGGGTGGGATGCTGGCGCCGGCGCGCCGCAGCCACTGCGCCCAGGGCGCCCGCTGCAGCCCCAGCAGCAGCGAGTGCGCCGCCCGCTCCGCCCCCGCCCCGCCCGCCCCCGCCCGCCCCGCCGCCGCCGGCCCGCCCTCCTCCGCCGCCGTCACGCTCCCGTCGCTGCCTGGCGGGCCCTCCCACGACGCCTCCGACGCCCCGCCGTCGCCGCCGTCGTGCTCCGCCGCCGGCGCACGCCACGCCGCCCGCCCCCCGCCTCCAATCCCACCCACGCCGAGCGACGACGGCAGCGGCACGCCACCTTGCCAGAGCTCCGGCGGCGGCTCCTCCACCACCGCCCCCCCCGGTGACCCGCTCGGAAGCTCCTGGTCGCCGCCGCCGCCGCCGCTCAAAGACGCGTCGAGGTGGCCGGGCTGCTGCGGCGTGCCGCCGCCGCCGCCGCCAATGCCGCCGACGTCGTCGTCATCCGTGGTGGCGGCGGCGGCGGCGGCGGCGGCGGCCGCGTCCGCCACCACCACGGATGCGTCCGAGCCGTCTTCGCTGGCGTCCTGCGTGACCTGGGTGAACTCGAGGGTCACCTCTATGCAGCCGGCGCGCACGCAGGCGCCGGTGAGGAGGAGCGGCGCGGCGGCGGCGGCCGCAGCCAGCGGAGTGCAGGTGGGGTGCTGCGGCGGCGAGGAGCCGTCGGCGCCGTTGGCGCCCGGCGGTGGCGGGGACGCGGCGGCTTGGGGCCCGCCGCACGCCCTGCGAGGCGGTGTGCGCGTTGGCGGTGAGCCAGCACAGCAGGGTGATGCCGCCTGGCACTGAGCAGAAGGACAGAGTGCACGGTTCGTGTGTCCCCACCCTGCCGCCGCCTGATCTGGCGCCGTCCTGCAGCGCACCTGGTGAGCTGGTCAAACAGCCAGCCCGTTGCCTGTTCTGGCGACGTCCCTCCCGCCACCTCGTCTGCATGCACGCCCCGCATCTTGACGCGCGCCGTGAGCGTGATGGCGGGCGCCGGGTGGTCACGCCGCTGCGGCGCACGCCCACGGAACGAAGTGTACTCCGGCGGCTGCTGCGTGAGGGCTGGGGCTGGGAGCTGCGTTGGCGGCGCGCCCGGCGCGGGCAGCGGGGTGTCTGGAGGCGGCGGCGGCGGCGGCGGGAAGAGCGTGAGGTGGGGGCAGGGCGGCGGGGGTTGAAGGAGCCGCGCGGCGAGGGGCGCGGTGGCCGGGCACGGCTCCGGGCTGGCGGCGGGCGGCTCTTGCGGGAGAGGGGCCTTGGCACTGCTGGACTGTTGCCGCGCCTGGCTGCGTGCGTGGCTTGGTGAGGGCGCCGCTGTGGTTGACGGGCTGCAGAGCTGTTGCTCAGCGGCGGTGAGAGCGGCGGGAGAGCGCGAGCTTGCTGCGGGAGACGCCTCCCGGCCGCTGCTGGAGGTGGTGCTGGCCGCGGAGAGCACGGACGTGCTGCTGCTGGGTCCCCGGGGACTGCCGTCGCCGCGATCAGCGCCGCTGGCTCGGGCCGCGCGCCCCGGGTCCCACGCCGCCGGACTGCGCCAGCGGCCTGGTGTCGGAGCCTGCTCAAAAGGAAGCGGCTGCGAGTGAGTGCTGCATGGCGCTGCGTCTGGCGTGGACGTGGGGAGTGGAGGGAGTGGCTCCTGGTGCGCTGGCGCTGGCCCGCCGCTGGGTTGCGCACACGGGTCGGCAGCGTGGCAGCCCGTGGCCAAGCCCAGCCGTGGCCTCAGAGGCACAGCAGCCGCGCCGAGAGCTGCGCCCTGGCCGCTGCAGCTGTGGCTTCCCGCTTGGCCCCAGTGCCGCTGCCCCCCGTCGCACCACGCGGGCACGGCCCTCCTTCTCCTGTGCACCGCGCACGAGGTGAACACGGGCACGATGGCGTGCTGTTCGTGGCGTTGCGAAGCGCCGGGGGCGCCTGCGGCCCGACGAACCAGAAGGAGAAGATTGCGCTGCGCTGCGGGCCCGGTGCAGCTCGCTCACCGCGCGAACGCCATCGTCGAGAGCACGCCGCCGCGCTCTCAAAGCAACGCCATGTCATCGCCCGGCGCTCTGGCTCCTGCTGCTCCGGCGCCCTGAGTCATCAGCCTCCGCAGAGGGAGGAGCCTCTCAACGTTGCTGCGCATCCACGAGTGCACTGCTTTCAGTGAGCCACACTTGGCTCATCATCTGCATGCACTTCTTCTCAAGTCGAGTCCTGCCCGACCGCTACCACGGCGCAGGTGGTCAGGGGCCCGCACTGGCGGCAGGTCACCTCGCCAGCAGCGCCGCCCGAGACGCAGGCGGCGCCGCCGCGCTCCTCTGCCCGGGCGCCACCGGCAGCCGCTCCCGCCCCACCAACTGCTGCCGCGCGTGCAGCGCCACCCAGTCCCCCGGCCCGCCCGCCGCCGCCGCCGCCGCCTTAGCGCCCCGCCCGCCGCCGCCCGCCGCCGCCGCCGCCGCCTCGGCCTCCAGCTGCGCCGAGACGGCGTCCAGGCACAGCCGCAGGTGCACCACCTGGTACAGCAGCGTCTCGTCCGCGCGCGCCTTGGGCACCAGGCCCAGCGCCTCCACGTTCACCTGCGACGCCACAAACGGTGTGCGCAACGCCCAGCTGCGATCGATCGCCCGCAGCCAGCCGTGACCGACCGGCGTCCCGAGGCGCCGGCGCCGGCGCCCCACGTCGCAAAAGCCTCAAAGCGCAGCGCCCGAGCAGCCACCGCTTGACGCGTGCGCCCACCGCGCGCACCTGCTGCTCCAGCCACAGCGCGAGGTTGGCGCCCGCCGCGCCCAACGGCTCGCTGGCGCCCGCCGCCTGCTGCGCCGCCGTCTTGACGGCCTGCAGCCCGCCCGACCCGCCCGCCGCCACCGCCGCCGCAGAGAACGCCTCGACCGCCGCCGCGCCCATGCGCCGCAGCGCGCGCACGCGCAGCACCGGCGCGCGCGCCGGGTACTCGCCGTAGACCCTGAACGAGCCCTCCAGCTCCACCATGCGGGCGCGCGCGACGAGGCGGTACACGCGGCTGGCGGCGCGGCACGCCGCCGCCGCCGCCTGCGCCGCCTTGAGCTGCTGCCGCCGCGCACGCGCCGCCTGCTCCGCCGCCGACGGCGGCGCCGCCGTTGCGCCGCCGCCGCCGCCCGCCGCCGCGCCGTGCTGGGCCTCCTCCTGCTCCCGCGCCGCCGCCGCCGCCTCCTCCTCCGCCTCCTGCTCCAGCAGCAGCAGCTGCGCAGCCACGCCGCCGCTCCCGGCTCGCCAGTCCATGTCCCGCCGGCCGCCCCCCCTCGCCTCCTCCCGCCGCCGCCCATCCTCCTCCGCCGCCACCCCCGCGCCCTCCTCCCCATCCCCCTCCTCGCGCTCCCCGCGCTCCTCCCCGTCGCCCTCGCGCGCCGCCGCCGCCTCCCCATCCTCCATCTCGACGTCCGCCGTGGCGGCGCGCCGCGCGCCCTCGCTGGCGTCGCGCGCATGGTGCGGCGGCGGCGAGGCGTGCAGCGGCCGGGAGCGGGACAGCGCCGTGGGCAGGCGCGCGTGGTCGTCGTCGGGCGGCAACGCGCCCTCCTCCTCCTCCTCCTCCTCGTCCGCCGCCGGCCTGCCGCCGGCGCCGCGCGCACCTGCCGAGTTGCCTGCGCGCGTAGCGGTCAGCGTGGCGGTGCGCTCAGGGGAGTGGTGCGGCACCATCGGCGCAGTGTTGGTTTTGTCGTGCGGTGCGGCGCCGCGAGCGGCGGGGCGTGCGGCGTGAGTGCGGGTCTGCAGCGCGCCGGCGCCAGGAGTCGCTGCCTGCGCCCGCTGAGGCCCTCCCAAGGTGGGCGGCCGACGCCGTCGGCACCGCGCCCTGACTGCCGAGCACCACCTTGCCGGTCGCTCCCAGGGGGCGGTCGCACCAGCACGCGGTTGCCCATCAGAGGCGCGGGAGGCCACCGCCTGCGCCAGCGTCGCGCCACCCCTTGCGAGCGGCCGGCGCGGACAAGCTCATCAGGGACAGCGCGGTGCCGGCCCAACCACCCTGAGGGCTGCGGCGGCGCGAGCGACATGCTCGTGCCGGGCGCGCCGCAAATGCCACCCCAGATCAACACGCCCCAGCCCTCGCGGCACTCCGCGGGAGCGAAGCAAATCCACATCAAGTCAGAGGCTGCGCTGAGGAGGCACGCACAAGGGAGAGCGGGTGCGCGTGTGGCAGCGCGCGCGGGGTGGGTGGGTGTGGCAGGGCAGTTATCATCAACGGCCGGCGAGGGGTGCGGCGCGCCAATGGTCTTCGTCTGCCGGGCGTGCTGTCCGCCTGGGCGTTGCGCACGCACCCCTGGGGCGCCGCTCAGCAGGGCCCACTCCCCAGGGGGGCCACAAGGCCGGTGGGGGCAGGCATCACGACATGGCCCGCAGTCGTGTGACCAGCACACGCCAAGCAAGGGCCCACCCAAACACCCACCTGCCGCGCCGTCCGCCGCCGCGCCGCCGGCCCTCGCCGCCGCCCGTCCCCGCTCGCCCGACGCCGCGACGAGCTCCCCCTCATCCCCATGCGCCGGCCCAACCACCTCGCCCTCCTCCTCCTCCTGCTGCTGCTGCTGCTGCTGCTGCGGCCGCCCCGGCCGCGCCGCGCCGCCCCGCAGCGGCGCCCCCGCCGCGACGTCGCCGCCGTTGCTCGCCGCGCCGCAGCCGCCGCCGTTCGCCTTGCCGTCGCCGTCGGGAGCGGCGCCCTTGCCCTTGCCGGCGTGCGCCACCTTGCCCTCCGCGCCGCCGCCCGCCTGCTGCTGCTGCTGCTGCTGCTGGGGTCCCTGCTGCAGCTCCCACGAGAGCAGCACGCAGGTGGGCGGCCCCTGGGGGTACATGCTCATGTCCACGGGCAGGCAGTTGCGCTGCAGGACCCGCGTGCTGAGCAAGCCCCTGCGGCGCAGCACACACAGCACACACAACGCACCCTCCCCAGGATTAGCTCTCCAGGAGCCACGCATCGCTCCGCTGCGCCCGACAACCCCCCCCCCCCGCCCGCCCCGGCCGGCGCCGCGCGCCGCTGCGCCCGCCCGCACTCACCCGGCGGCGCGACTCACTTGAGAACGGCCTCTCCGAGCTTGAGCTGCCGCAGCCGCTGCACCACGCACGCCGCGCGCTGCTGCCGCCGGTAGCGCTCCAGCCCCGCAAGCACCTGGTCGGTCTGCTCGCCCGGCTGCAGCTGCAGCGCCAGCTGAGGCAGAGGCAGCACAAAGTCCAGGCCCGCCAGGTGCTGGCACCACCTGCGGCGGCGCCAGGGGGGGGGCCAAGCGCGGCACCGCGCGGCGATGGCTTCAATGGCTGGCCTCACTTGCCACGTCTCCCCACACGGCTGCCTAGCAGCGGCGCCGTGGGGGGGCCGCGCGCAGTGGTTGGCTCCCTCTGCCCGCCCTCGATGCCCCATGGACAACAGCTGCAAGCCCACGCACCTGTACGGCCGCGCCGCGCGCTGCGCGCTGTACCGGAAGCTGCCCGCCTGCAGCTGCGAGAGCGCCTCTGGCGGCGCCGCCGCGCCGTCGTCGCCGGGGAAGAGCGCCTGCAGCAGCGGCGCGTCCTGCGGGTCCTTGCAGTGCGCCGTCACCACGCGCAGCGCCGGCAGGTGCTGCAGCACCACCGTCAGCAGCACGATGGGAGGCTTGAGCGCCGCCACCGGCGGCGGCGCGCCGCCGTGGCTGCCGGCGGCGCCGCCCGCCGGCTCCTTGTGCACGTGCAGCTCCACGCTCAGAGGGTGGGGCTGCGCGGCGCGAGCACCAAGGCCACACAATGCGGTTTGTGACATGATCATCTGCTTGCCAGAGACGGCTCCACCAGACGTAAAGCTCAACACACACACTGCTGCTCGTGTCAGTTGGGTGGCCAAGGACGGCGTCTCCTGCCAGGCCAGGGCGCGCGTGGCCCCCACACAGGGCGCTGGCGGCGGAGAGCTGCGTAATGCCGCCGCGCTGGCGCGGAGAGGGCCCTGGCACGCACCTTGTATAGCTCCTCGACGGAGGCGGGCTTGCCGTTGGGTTGAGCCTCGTCCCCGGGCTCCTGGGCCAGCTGCCTGGCGAAGCTCTCGGCCTCGTCGCTGCTGCCGACGATGCTGGCGCTGCAGCCCAGCTGCATGGCCTGGCCCACGGCCACCAGCTGCGAGTAGGCGATGTAGAGCGGCGTGGGCAGCAGCTCGGCCGCCCGGCTCATGCTGAGCTTGAGCGGCGCGTTCTGCGTCAGCACCATCTGCAGCGGCTTGGCGTGCGTCTCCACCGTCTTGAGGCGTGCCTGCGCGGGGCGCGGATCAGCGGCGCGGGGGGCGATCCGACCTGGCGATCTTGCGGTGTGTGCGCTCGCGCGGAGCGCCCTGTCGTCGTGCGTCCCGTGCAGCGGGCGCGGCGCAGGGGTACCTGGAGGTCGTTGAGCGCCTTTTGCTGCGCCGCGACCTGCTCCTGCGAGGTCTCGCGCTGCTGCTTGAGCTCGTCGAGGCGCTTGACCAGCTGCTGGCGCAGGCGCTGCTCGTGCACCAGGCGCGCCTTGGCCAGCTCGTGCGCGCTCTGAGCGGCCAGCGCCGCCAGCTCCTGCTCCTCGGGCGTGGCGCCGCTGCTCTGCACCGCCTGCCAGAACTGCGCCTCGGGCATCAGCGCCACCGCCTCGTCCTTGACCTTGCTGACGAAGCTGCGGCACGCCAGGATCTCCTTCTCGTAGTAGCCCTTCTCGTAGAGCAGGTTCTGCAGCGTCGAGTCCGAGCCGTCCAGCGACAGCTTGGTGCGGCCCGTCTCCTCCTTGGCGGCCTCCACGCGCGCGCAAAGGCGCTTGTTGGCCTCCTTCACGTCCAGGATCTGCAGCAGGCCGCCCGTGGCCAGCTCCTGCAGGCTCTGCTTGCCCGCCGCTGCCCCTGCGTCCTCGGGCCGCGCACGCTTGGCGCCCACGATGGCCGTGGCCAGCTCGCGCAGACGCTGCAGCTCATTCTCCATCCTGCAGGAGGGGGCTGCTGAACAATTGCTGGTGGCATGGTAGCGACGGGGCGGTTGTTGGGGCATGGGCACGCAGACCTCGCCCGCGCCGTGCGGCAATCGCGGAGAAGTGCTCGCATGGCTGTGCGGTCGGCAGCAGCGCAGCATGAGCAAGAAGGATGCGACGATGGTGGGCAGAGCAGGCAGCCAGGAGCAGCGCCCGCTGCCGCGTCGACGTGCTTGCTGGTGCTGTGTGGGCTGCCAGCAGCAGGGAAGAGCAGCCTGGCCGCAGCTCTTGCAGCCACGGCAGCGGAGCAGCCCATCCAGCCGGGTGAGCGTGCTGATGGCACGTGGGCTTCCGACCGCGACGCAGCCTCCGCCCCACACGGCTGCTCCGCACGGTGCACACTGAGGCGTGCGCGCAGTGGAGGTGCACGTGGTCAGCTTCGACGCATTCCTTGAAGCGGAGGTGGCGGCACAAGGTGCGATGCTCTGGTGACGGAGGCGGGGGGGGGGCACGGGCGGGGCGAGGCGGGACGCGCCGTCAGGCTTGTCCTCGCGCTCCGCTCGCTCGCAGGGCACTTCAGCCAGGACGCCTGGAGGGTCAGCAGGGCCGTGGCCATGCAGCGCGCCGCCTCCCTGCTCCTGCTGCCCCCCGCACGCACACTCGAGGGCGTGGACGACAACGCGCCCCGCAGCACGCCTGCACCCACCTCGCCTCAGCAGCAACCACAACCGCAGGAGCCAACCCACGTAAACGCCACGACTGGCGATAGGGCCGCGAGTGAGGCAAGCGGCGGGGCTCCCGTCGACCATCACGGCACAGAGGAGAGCGCCAGCAGCACAGCGCACCCCTCACCAGGGCGGCGGCGACGGCGGCGGCGGCGGCTCGTGGTGCTGGACGACAACATGCAGCTGCCCTCCATGCGCCACGAGTGCTGGCAGATGGCGCGGCGAGGTGCGTGCTGGCGGCGCCTCTGGTTTCCCCCTTTTTGGCCGCCCGCCACGCAGCACGGCGCCCGCTGGCGTTGGGCTCCGCCGCGCACGTCGAGCGTCGCGCATGCCGTGGGTGCTGCCGCAGCGGGCGCGGCGTACGCGCAAGTCTACGTGGCGTGCCCGCCGCACGTGGCGGCGGCGCGCAACGCGCGGCGGGCTGGGCCGCGGCGCGTGCCGGACCCAACCGTGCAGTCCGTGTGGCAGGCGCTGGCGGCGTCCCCGCCTGGGGGGTGCGGCGGCGGGGAGGGCGAGGGCGATGGCGCTGCTCCTTCCCAAGAGGGCAGGCGTCCGTGGGAGCGCAACACCTTGGTGCTGGGCGAGGTGCAGGGTGGGGACGTGGACGGCTTCGCTGGTAAGGCGCAAGCACGTGCTGCCTCAACGAGGTGCGTGGGAGGCTCGCTGCTAGCGCTGAAACCTCCGCCGCATTGGAGCTCTGGGCGGCGGCTTCAAGACGGCGCCACGCTGGCGCGCAGGGTGTGGTCATGGCTGCTCCAGGATGGAGGAAGCCAGGGCTGGGGTGCGGCTGCGCCGGCGCCGCACCCTCACGCGCAGCTGCTGCGCCAGAGGATGGAGTCGCAGCGCACCAACGCCGCGAGCCTGGTGCACGTGGTGGACCTGGAGACACGCCGCCTGGTGTCCGAAGCCATCCAGCGCGC
>VFQP010005775.1_pt1 | contig 10572 bp, 12 predicted proteins | sample 3512351 | NCBI WGS metagenome assembly VFQP01 (sample SAMN10412372, study PRJNA504923) | tailings metagenome | isolation source: Relicate 1 Philex TSF1 revegetated site | place: Philippines: Tuba, Benguet | collected 2017-08-29
CCCATTTGCTGCTCCATCAGGTATCGGTGAGCGCCGCGAACCCAGGCCGCGCATCAAAACTGACAATTATGTTAGTTTACGGGCGGCCTTTCGGCAATGGCGCCGATGCCGCTGCGGCACTAGGGTCCTGTGATGCTCGATGCCTATCTCGAACGCTGGAGCCTCGTGCCCGATGGCGCGCCAATCCAGACCCACAGCAGCGATATGCTGCCGGTTCGCCGGCAGGGCGAGCCGGCCATGCTCAAGGTGGCGCGGAGCGAGGAGGAGCGTCGCGGCAACGGCCTCATGTCGTGGTGGGACGGCGACGGGGCCGCCCGGGTGCTGGCGCACGGCGACGGCGCGCTTGTTCTTGAGCGTGCTGGCGGCGGATCGCTCGCCGACCTTGTGCGCAGTGGCCGCGACGACGACGCGACACGCATCGTCTGCGCCGTCCTGCCACGCCTGCATCGGCCGGCCGCGTGCGTCGCCCTTGCCCGAGCTGGTACCGCTTCGCGTCTGGTTCGCCGACCTGATCGAGGCGGCGGGACGCGGCGGCATCTTCACCGTGGCTGCCGACACGGCCATGTCCCTGCTGAACGACCCGGCCGGCGAGACGGTGCTGCACGGCGACATCCATCACGGCAACATCCTGGATTTCGGCACGCGCGGCTGGCTCGCCATCGATCCCAAGGGGCTGCGGGGCGATCCCGGCTTCGACTACGCCAACCTGTTCTGCAATCCCGACGACGCGGTCGCGACAGATCCCGCCACCTTCAGGCGCAGGCTGACCCTGGTCTCGGGCCTGTCGGGAATCGACCGTCGGCGGCTGGCGCGCTGGGTGCTCGCCTGGGTCGGGCTATCGATCCTGTGGCCGCCATTCGGTCCGCGCCGCGAGGCCGCGGTCCTGCGTCTGTCGGCGCTGGCGGCGGCCGAGGCCGATCAGTAACGCGCCATTCCGGGCTCGACCGCCTGCGCCCAGGAGTCGATGCCGCCCTTCAGGTTAAGGGCGCCGCCATAGCCGTTCTGGCGCAGGAAGTTGGTCACCATCCGGCTGCGGCCGCCATGGTGGCACATGACCACGATGGTGCCGTCCTTGGACAGCTCCGAGAGGCGCTGCGGCACCTGCTGCATCGGAATATCGACCGATCCGGCCACCTTGCAGATCGCCAACTCGTGCGGTTCGCGCACGTCGAGCAGGGTGTAGCTTTCCCCGCTGTCGCGCATCTCCTTCAGCTTCAGCACGTCGATTTCCATGGTTTGCCTCTCTCCGCAACGGCGTCCGGCGCCGATCATGGCGGCAAGTAGGGCGCAGCGCCAGTGATTGGAGCCGCCTGATCGTTTGATCCCGATCATGGTCGCCGGAAGGGCGGCGTCCTAGGTGTTGAGGCGCGCCGGCCGGCGATCGGGCCGCCGGCTCGGAGGATGGACAGATGACGGCAAGAGACGACTATGTCGAAAGGCTGAAGACGCAGCTCGATCGCTGGAATGCCGAGATCGACGGTCTGGAGATCCGGGCCCGAAACGCCACTGCGCAAGCCCAGGCGCAGTATGAAAGCCATGCCGAGACATTGCGGGCGCGCTGCCGGGAGGCGGCCGATCAACTCGAGCGCCTGCGCCAGTCGAGCGAGGCGGCATGGAAGGATATCGGCGCCGGGCTGGAGACGGCCTGGGCCGATCTGGGCGAGGCGATCCGCCTCGCCATGTCGAGAATGAAGTAGAGATCCCATGCTCCCCTATCAAATGACAGGTCCGCCCTCGACTTCGGGGACGCGCGCGGCCTAGGCTGTGGTCAGCTGTGACCGGGGACGACAGCAATGGACCGCTTCGACTACATCGTGATCGGCGCCGGATCGGCGGGCTGCGTGCTGGCCAACCGGCTGACCGAGGATGGCCGCGCGACGGTGCTGCTGCTCGAGGCCGGCGGGCGCGATAGCTCGCTGCTGGTGCGCATGCCGGCAGGCGCCGGCCAGCTGATCAAGGCCAAGGGGCCGTACAATTGGGGCTTCTGGACCGAGCCCGAGCCGCGGCTCGGCGGGCGGCGGCTGTGGTGGCCGCGCGGCCGGGGGTGGGGTGGCTCGTCCTCGATCAACGGCATGATCTATATCCGCGGTCACGCCCGCGATTACGACCATTGGCGCCAACTTGGCCTGCGCGGCTGGTCCTATGCGGACGTGCTTCCCTATTTCAAGCGCTCGGAGGCCCTGGAGGGCGGCGGCGATGACTATCACGGCGGCGACGGGCCGCTGCACATATCGAAGGCCGCGTCGCCCAACCCGATCTATCGCGGCTTCCTCGCCGCCGGCGCGCAGGCGGGGCACCCTCGGACCGACGACTTCAACGGCGCCCGGCAGGAAGGGTTCGGCCCCTATCAGCTCAATATCCGCGACGGCAGGCGCTGGAGCGCGTCGGCCGCGTTCCTCCAGCCGATCCTCGGCAAGCGCGCCAACCTCTCGACGGAGACGAATGCGCGCACCACCCGCATCGTGATCGAGAACGGACGCGCGACCGGGGTGGAATTCGTCCAGGGCAAGCAGCGCCGCAGGGTCTTCGCGAGCCGCGAGGTGCTGCTGTGCGCGGGCGCGGTGCAATCGCCCCAGATTCTGCAGTTCTCGGGCATTGGCGACGGCGCGTTGCTGGCGGCATCGGGCGTTGCGGTGGCGCATCCGCTGAAGGGTGTCGGCCAGAACCTGCAGGACCATCTCGACGTGATCCCTGCCTGGGAATGCACCCAGCCGATCACCGCCTTTACCGCCAACCGCGGCCTCAACCGGCTGAAGACCGGGCTCGATTACATGCTTCGCGGGCAGGGTGCGGGGCGTCAGAACTTTCTCGAAGCCGGGGCCTTCCTGAAGTCGAGGCCCGGCCTCGACTTGCCCGACCTGCAGCTTCACCTGGTCCTCGCGCTGATGCGCGATCATGGCAAGGTGCCCATGGACCGGGACGGCTTTTCCGTCCATGTCTGCCAGCTGCGACCGGAAAGCCGGGGGAGCGTGGGCCTGCGTTCTGCCGATCCGTTCGACGATCCGGTCATCGTCGGCAACTACCTGGACAGCGAGAACGACCGGCGTTCGATGCGAGACGGCATCCGTATCGTCCGGGAGGTGATCCGGCAATCCGCACTCGACGGCGTGCGCGGGCCCGAGCTCGATCCGGGCCCGCAGGTCCAGTCGGATGACGAGCTCGACGACTGGATCACCCGCACCGCCGAGACGATCTATCATCCTGTCGGCACCTGCCGCATGGGCGTGGCCGGCGACCCGATGGCGGTGGTCGACGACACCCTGAAGGTCATAGGCCTCTCCGGGTTGCGCGTGGTCGACGCCTCGGTCATGCCGACGTTGATCGGCGGCAATACAAACGCGCCCACGATCATGATCGCCGAGAAGGCTGCCGACATGATCCTGGGCCGTGCGGCGCCCGCCCCCGAGGATGTGGCCGAGCGCGTGGCGGTACCGGCATGAGTCTCGACCTCCTCGTCATCGGCGCGGGCCCGTTCGGCTTGTCCCTTGCCGCCCACGCGAAGCAGCAGGGGCTTTCGGTCGAGGTGCTCGGCAAGCCCATGGGCTTCTGGAAGGACAACATGCCGCGCGGCATGATCCTGCGCTCGGCCAGCGACTGGCATCTCGACGCCGACGGGCGGGACACGATCGAGGCGTTTCTCGCCGAACGGGGGCAAACGCCGGCTGACGTGGAGCCGCTGGCGCGGGATCTTTACCTCGATTATGCCGAGTGGTTCCGCCTGCGGGCGGGGATCGAGCCGCGTGCCGGGATGGTGCGCGCGCTGGAGCGAACCGCGAAGGGGTTCATCGCCACCCTGGACAATGTCTCGTTCGTCGAAGCCCGCAATGTCGCCGTCGCCGTCGGCTTCGCGAACTTCGCCAACCAGCCGATTGAACTGGCGCGGATGCTGCCGCCCAGCCGCTGGTCCCACACCTCCAAGCCCATGGATCTGGCGAAATTCAGGGACAAGAGGGTTCTCATCGTCGGCGGCCGCCAGAGCGCGTTCGAGTGGGCGGCGATCCTCGCCGACGAGGGCGCGTCCCAGGTGCACCTTTCGCACCGCCATGACTCGCCGGCGTTCGCGACGGCGGACTGGTCGTGGGTCAACCCGCTGGTCGAGGCGATGGCCGGCGACCCGGGCTGGTTCCGCCGGTTGCCGGCCGCCGAACAGGAGGCGCTGGCCAGGCGCCTGTGGACCGAGGGCCGCGCCAAGGTCGAGCCATGGCTCGAGGGCCGGGTGATGCGCGGCGGGGTGACGCTGTGGCCCCGAACCAACCCGGTTTCGTCGGAGGAAACCGCCGGCGGGCTTGCGGTGACGCTCGACAATGGCGAGGTGCTCGTCGTCGATCATGTCATCCTGGCGACCGGCTACCGCGTGCGGATGCAGCGCGTACCGTTCCTCGCTGAGCTGCAGCACGAGCTGGCGAGCGACGATGGATTTCCGGTGCTGGACGAGCATTTTCAGACCAGCATCCCCGGCCTGTTCGTGACCTCGATGCCCGCGACCCGTGACTTCGGTCCGTTCTTCGCCTTTACCATCGCGGCCCGGACCTCGGCCCGGCTCATCGTGGATGCGATCAGGAGCGGTTGAAACCGACCCTTTGTTCAGTTGACCCGCCGCGCGCCGCGGATGCATGGTTGTGGCGGGGAAACGGAGGAGAGCAATCGTGTCGGAAGACCGGTGGAAGGCCATCGAGGATCGTCTCGCGCTCGAGGACGTGCTGAAGGCGTATTGCGCCGCCGTCGATTCGCTTTCCGACATGGAAAAGCTGCTGGGCTGCTTCACCGAGGACGCGATACTCGACCTTTCGGGCATTCATCTGCCGCGCTTCGACGGCCATGCGGGCATCAGGCAGTTCTTCACCCAGGTGTTCGCCGACATGACGCACCATGCCCACTTCATCAGCAATTTCACGATCGAGCGGAAGACGGCGGATACGGCCTATTGTACCGCGTACATCATGGGGATGGGCGTCGCGCGGGATGGCCAGAGCGTGCATGTCTATGTGAAGTATTTCCTCGACTATGTCCGCACGCCGTCCGGCTGGAAGTTGAGCAAGTTCGCCGAGAGCGGCCTGATGCCGCTGCCCGAGTCTCTTACCGGCATTCACGGACGCGGCTGATGGAGACCATCAGCTTCAACGATCCGGAGGTGCAGCGCTGTCCCTTCGCGGCCTATGCCGCCGTTCGCAAGAATGGCCCGGTCTATCTCGACGCCTCCAGCGGCTTTTACATCGTCACCGGCTATGCCGAGATCATGAAGGCCGCGGCGGACGTGGCGACGTTCTCCAGCTCGACCGGCCAGCTCATCGTCAAGGACGCGCCCTACCAGGCCAAGGTCGACGCCATCTACCGCGAGCAGGGGATACCGCCGGTGGTGTCGCTGGTGGTCGCCGATCCGCCGCTGCATACCTTCCACCGGGGGCTGCTCGACAAGGTGTTCACCATCTCCCGCGTACGGCAGATGGAGGCGTATCTGCAGAGCGTGGTCGACGGGATCATCGACGGGTTCATCGATCGCGGCCAGCTCGAATACTATCGCGAGATGGCGCTGATGGTGCCGAACTACGTGATCTCGGACCAGCTGGGCGTACCGCGCGAGGATTTCGCCCGCTTCAAGCGGTGGGCCGATGCGGTCGTGCAGGAGGCCGATCCGAACAATGGCGAGGAGCGCCAGATCGAGATCACCAAGACGATCTGTGAGCTGCACCAGTATCTCCAGGTTCAGGCCGACAGGTACCGGAAGTCGCCGCGAGACTGCATCCTCAGCGACCTTGTGCATGCCGAGTTGGACGGGCGGAAGCTGTCGATGGCGGAGATCGTCTCCATCGTCGCGCAGATATTGCCGGCGGGCAGCGACACGACCGTCAGCGCCATGGCGGGCGCCATGTACCGGATCGTCACCACGCCAGGGCTGGAGGACGAGTTGAGGGCCGATCCGTCGCTGATCCCGAACTTCATCGAGGAGGTGTTGCGGCTCGAGGCGCCGGTCCAGGGGCTCTACCGCCGGGCGACGCGCGATACCGAGATCGCCGGCGTGCCGATCCCCGAGGGATCGACCATCGTGCTGCGCTTCGGCGCCGGAAACCGCGATCCCCAGCAATTCCCCGATCCGGACGCCATGGATATCCATCGCCGCAACGCGCGCCGGCACCTGACCTTCGGTACGGGCCCGCATTTCTGCGTCGGCAATCAGCTGGCCCGCGGCGAACTGCGCATCGCGCTGACGAGGCTGCTCGAGCGGGCGCGCAATTTCCGGCTTACCCGCGGCGAGGACGGGGTCGAATGGATGGCGCATTTCTTCGCCTATGGCCCGCATCACCTCGAAGTCAGCTTCGACCGGATCTGATCATGCCGGACGACATCCAGCTCATGGCCGACCATTTCCAGATCAGGCAGGTGCTGGAGCGCTATTGCCGTGGTATCGACCGACTCGACGCGGCGTTGATCGACAGCGTCTACTGGCCGGAGGCGACCGACGACCACGGCGTCTACAAGGGCCCCGGCAAGGATTTCGCGGCGTTCATCATTCCCATGCTCCGGGACGGGTTCGACGCGACCATGCATATGCTCGGGCAGTCGAACATCAGGGTCGAGGGCGCCAGCGCCGCCGCCGATACCTACTTCCAGGCCTATCACCGTCGGGCGGCCGATGGCGGCATCGCCATCGACATCGCGGCGGGGCGCTACGCCGACCTGTTCGAGAAGCGCGGCGGCGAATGGCGCATCCACGACCGGGTCGTGGTGATGGACTGGACCGACACACGCACCGGTCTCGAAGGCGCCGCCTTCGGCCTCGATATTTTCACAGTGGGCCGCCGCGGCATGGACGATCCCAGCTACGCATTCTACAGGTCGGCGCTGGGGAAGGCGTTCTGAGGCAGCCCTACTTTCCCGTCAGCTTCGCCACCACCGGCGCGAATCCGTCGACGCAGCGGTCGAGGATGCTGACATAGGAGAAGCCGTAGAGCTCGCGGCGGCGCTCCAGTTCCTCGCAGATCGCGTCGACCGAGCCGACGAGCGCGTGCGGAAACTTCAGGAATGTTTCCGCGTCCATGTCGAGCTGCCTCGCCATCAGTTCGGCAGTGCCCTTCCTGTCGTCGGTGACCGCGCCGTAATAGATGCCGATCTCGATCTCGATGTCGTCGAACCGGTCCCCCGCGCCCTCGCGGATCCAGTTGATCTTGTCCATGGTGCCGTCGGCGGTGGAATAGGCGGCGATGTTGCTGCTGTCCATCTTTCCCGCCCTGTTGTTGAAGTTGATGCTGGCGATGTCCGCCTCGCGCCCGGCGAGGCGCAGCACCCGGGGCGAGCCGCCGCCGATCATGATCGGCACCTTGCCGCGCGGGCGCGGCATGCCCTCGAAGCCCACGGCGCGGACCTGCTCGCCCTCGACATTCATCACCCCGCCGGCGCGGTGCGCCTTGGCGACACGGATGGTCTCCTCCAGGCGGTCGATGCGGCGGCCGATGGGGTCGTAGGGCACGCCCATGGCCTCATACTCGCCCTCGATCCAGCCGGCGCCCAGGCCCAGCTCCAGCCGGCCGTTGGACAGGAAGTCGATCGTCATCGCCTCCTTCACCAGGACGGCGGCGGGCCGGTAGCCGGTGCAGAATACCCGGCAGCCCACCTTCAGTGTCGTCGTCGCCTCGGCGGCCATGGCCATCGCCGGGATCGCGGCCAGGTCTTGCGGCGGATGGCCCCACGTGGCCGGGCCGGGCCCGAGATAGTGGTCGGCCAGATGGAACGCCGAGAAGCCCTGCGCCTCGGCCGAGGTCACCTTGCGACGCCAGTCCTCGGGCGTGTCGGCGTCATAGGCCTGCCAGGAAAATCGAAACGGCTTCTTGCGCATGCTCAAACCCTCCCCGGTTTTTGCGACATGTGTTGCATGGCGCTATTACATAGTAAGTGATTATTCTATACTAGCGGGAAAGCGGTGAAGCCGCCGCGAAACGGGGAACAGGGCCATGGTCGCGATAACACGGGTCAAGAGCAGCGTCATCACGCCGGCCGAAAAGGCGCCCGAGCCCAACCTCGGATCCGAACTGATCCCCAAGGAACGCTACACATCTCCCGAGTTCATGGAACTGGAATGGGAGAAGTTGTGGACCAGGGTTTGGCTGGTGGGTTGCCGCGAGGACGAAATCCCCGAGCCCGGCGACTACATCACCACCGACATCGGTCCCGAAAGCCTGCTGATCGTGCGCGGCGAGGATGGGGTGGCGAGGACGTTCTACAATGTCTGCAATCACCGCGGTAACCAGGTCAAGTTCGACCATTGCGGCAATTCGCGCACGCTGCAGTGCGCCTATCATTTCTGGGAATACGATCTGGCCGGCCGCCTGATCAACGTCCCGGACGAGCAGGATTTCACCCAGGGCTGCCCGAAGGACCAGCTCTCCCTGAAATCGGTGCGCACCGGCGTTTGGGGCGGCTGGGTGTGGTTCAATCTTGCGCCCGACGGCGAGCCGCTCGAGGAATTCCTCGGCATCATCCCGCACCATCTTGGGCCGTATCATTTCGACCGCATGGCGATGGTGATGAACGTCACCGTGGAGTCCGACTGCAACTGGAAGACGTCGGTGGACGCCTTCAACGAGGTCTACCACGTCCAGTGCATCCATCCGGAGCTGTCCTACACGATCGACGACGTCGACGTGCAGATCGATCTCTACGAGAGGCACAACCGCTATCTGGTGCCTTACCACACCTACAGTCCCCGTCTCGGCTACGAGCCGCACGAGGTGCCCGAGATCCTGTCGAACCAGCTCAAGGCGGTGGGCATGAATCCGGACGATTATATCGGCCGGGTCGGCGAGATCCGTGATGCCATGCAGCAGTACAAGCGCCGGACCCAGAAGGAGCGGGGTGTCGACTATTCGGAACTGAACGACGACCAGCTCACCGACAACTACCACTACATGATCTTCCCGAACCTGACGCTGAACATCTTCTCCGACCGGATGATGCTGTTCCGCCAGCGGCCGCACGAGACCGATCCGAACAAGATGTATTACGACGTCACCGTTCACGTCCGCGTGCCCGATAGCCAGCCGCGCCCGCCCATGCCCGACCACGAGCATGTCGCGTTCGGCGAGCGGTCGCTGGGGCTGGTGCTCGACCAGGACGCTGTCAACCTGCCGCACGTCCAGAAGGGCATGAACTCCGAGGCGTTCAAGGGGCTGTGGATATCCAGCCAGGAGCGCCGAATCCGGCATATGCACCATACTCTGATGAAATACATCGAGGCCTAGTTCGGTCGTCCAATTCATGGATTGGACTTGCAACGACTGCTTTCGAGGGTGCAGTTACCGGTGAGTAAAGACAGACGAGACGCCATGAGCACGCCAAAACATTCCCGGCCGGATGACGGCCCGGATCCGGACGCTCGTCCGAAGCGCCGCAAGCGCCTCGCCGCGCCCGAGCGCCGCGAGCAGATCCTCAAGGCGGCGCAGCGGGTGTTCATCCGCAGCGGCCTGGGCGGCTCGCGCACCCGTGAACTGGCGCAGGAGGCCGGCGTCAACGAAGCGACGCTGTTCACCCATTTCAAGACCAAGGAAGAGCTGTTCGACGCCGCTGTCGTCGAACCGCTGGAGAAACTGGTCGAGAAGGAAATGAACATCGACGGCAGCTACCGCCGGGCCACGTCGCTGGAGGAGCAGCAGCGACTCAACCTCGAGGCGCATCAACGGCTGCTGGACACCATTCGCGAAATCTATCCGCTGCTGATGACGGCATTGTTCTCGGACAGCGAGCGCGGCCGCCAGTTCTACCGGAACCACCTGTATCCGTGGTTTCAGTCCCTGGTCCCGAGCATCCGCGAGTCATATGGCGGACGGACACGCAACCGGAACCTCGATCCGCAGTTCCTGCAGATGATCGGCGTCGGAGCCTATCTCGCCCTGGTGATGGACCACAATTTCCGAGACCAGGAGATCGACGCGGAAAAGATGATCCGCACGGTCTCGACCCTGTTCGCCTCGGGCGTCTACGAAACCTGAAAGGCCGACAGGCCGCTACCAGACCTGTTCGAGCCGGTCCGCCTCGATCGATCCGTCGAGCAGTTCCATGACCCTGGCAGCGGCCTTTGCCCGGTGGTCCGAGTTCATGTGGGCCTCGTGCGCCGTCTGGTCGCGATACACTTCAATGGCGACGAATGTATTCGGGTCGCCGGTGCGGTAGGCCCGGTAGAACACGTTGCCGGGCTCGACCGCCTCCACATTGGCGGCGACGCCGGTTACCATATCCTCGAATGCCGCCGCATCCCTGGCGCGAACCTTGGCGATCACCGCGATCATCTTTCCCATGGATCACCTCAGATCGGCGTGCGGAAGCCCTGGTACCGACGGGTCGGCCACAGGAAATCGTAGCGGGTCTTCTCGAAGAACCATTTGCCGTCGACCTTCCGGTAGACGTCGTCATGGACGCCGATGACGCTGATGCAGTCGCCGATCTCCTTCTCGGTGGTGTGCAGCGACATGGCGTAGTAGCGGCCGTTCGCCGTGTCGGGTCCGGTGATGCGGATGAACGGATTGGTCGCGATATGCAGATGGGCAAAGGGCAGGTCGGCGTCCTTGTAGACCCGGGTCCAGT
>VFQP010005776.1_pt1 | contig 10571 bp, 10 predicted proteins | sample 3512351 | NCBI WGS metagenome assembly VFQP01 (sample SAMN10412372, study PRJNA504923) | tailings metagenome | isolation source: Relicate 1 Philex TSF1 revegetated site | place: Philippines: Tuba, Benguet | collected 2017-08-29
AGGTTAAGGGTTATCGAGCCGGGTGAGCTTGCCCGCCCGAGACGCTGCCTCCACTGCAGCGAGCCCTGCCCACCTGCGCGCTCTACACTCCATGACCCGTACTGTCGCCCGATGGGTCGAGGGTTCGGGCCGGCGAAGCTATTTGTCATATCGGCCCCCATCTGCTTGCGCCGCGCCTGGCGGGGTGGATCCGTGCGGCGAATTGCGGGAAGACCCTACCAAACAATTGACCTGCGCGCGCCCAGTCAGACCCACCTGCACCCTGCTCATGACGGAAAGGCGCGTAGTGCATCTGGCCCATAGAGGCGCGCTACCGTGCGGAGCGGAAGCGGGCCTTCGCCGCACAATGATCGAGTGACCGATAAGGGCCCGTCACGACGGTTCCGATCCATGCCGTGGTCGCGACGCACGCCGCGACCTGGCGGTCGGTGTGCGCCGAACCCGGTCATCCGATAGCGCTTGTCAGATGTCTCCAACGTCGGCGGAGCGGACCTTCACGACCGGGGTGCCGAAGCCTCCGGCTCCGCTCGGCGTCGAAGCCCTAGTATTGCCCTTGTCGCCGCGACTGGCTCGGCATCTGGTCCTACAGAGTTGCGATTTCAGTTCCTTCTCGAAGCGTGCCCCTGAAATCAAAGTACTCAGCTCCGGCCTAGAAAAAATCATTTGATACAAGCGCTTCCGAATAATTCACAAAATCGGCGCAGTCATCAGGTCCGGAGAATATCGGCCGTGAGAGACCGCTTTCGGGCCGCCTGGCACCAGGGCCAGTGCTCAGCCCCACCCGCACAACCCCCGAAAACAACGAGAAAATGCGGCCGCGGCCGGATCGGGAGAACGTTTCGTGAGGGCAAGTGGCGGAGGGAAGGGGACTGGCGTCTAACCTTCTCCACCTCGCGACAATCCTGAATAGGCACTCTGACCTGCTCATCGCCACCAGATGCGACCCTCGAAGTTCCCGGGCGCCGTCGGCGCAAATCCTCGCGCGCCGACGTTGAGGGACCTTCTCTCGTAGTCGCGCCATTCCTTCCATGTCTGCGCTCGATCCAGCGAGTATTGGTATCCGTAGTTGCGCTCCACGTCGATCCGGCGAAGCCGCGCGCGGAGCGACTGCTGCCTGGAAAGCGTCCGCTCGAAATCGAGGTACTTGTAGTGAAGGATCATCATCTCGTCGTTGGTCGGGTAGGCGATCTGGCCCGTTGGGTTCCCCCTGTGCCGACCCTCGTCGAAGCCGGTCGACGTGATCCTGTTCGGATCGAAGATGGAGAGCTTGTTCATGTAATGATACGGCGCGCCCACCGTGAGCGTGGACGCGAGGCGCCATGACGGATGCGGAAACCGCCGGCTGATCATCTGGTAGCCGACAGCCGGAACCAGCGTCACGCCCCTTTCGCTGCACGTCTTGAGATAGCGGGAAATGTCCCGCCCGCCGGCAAGCTCGAGATGCTCGTCGATCGCGGTCATGATGATCCAGTCGGCCTCGCCCCGGCTCTCCTTCCAGACTTCATTGTGCATCTCGCGATGCGAGAGCACGAAGCTGTCGGCCACGACCTTCTGGAAGCGGCGGATCTCGACCTTCGGATGCGCGGCCATCAGGTCGAGCGATCCGTCATCCGAGCCGTCGTCGTAGATCACGTACCGGTCGACCCAAGGGTCGTAATGCCTGAAGAAGAAGCCGAGCATGTCCGCTTCGTTCCAGCAGATGGTGTAGAGATGGACCTTCATGCCGTGCCGCCGCAGGAGCTCGGAGTGCCGTCAGCGGACCCGTCTCCGATCTTCCGCTTCAGGAGCCGGGCGGGGTTGCCCGCGACGAGTCCGCCCGCAGGAACGTCCCGCGTGACGACAGCCCCCGCTGCAACGAATGCGCCCGCCCCCACCCGGAGCCCGGGAAGGATGACCGCGCCCGCTCCGACGGTGGCACCTGCGTCCACCTGGATCTGCCCGGCCAGAACAGCGCCCGGCCCTATGGAGACGTAGTCGCCGCACCGGAAGTGGTGTCCGATGCTCGCACTCCTGTTGACGAACACATGGCTTCCAATCTCACCCTGCGCGCCCACAGACACGCCCGCTCCGACGTAGGAGCCGTCGCCGACCCTCACCGAGGACGCCACGATCGCCGTCGGGTCGACGAGGGTGAAGGGCGCCAAGAAACCCATCCGCCGGGCCTCGCTCGCCGCGGTCTGGCGATTTGCCGGTGTGAACAGCGGCACGAGGAACGGAAGCCCCTTGAGCGCGTCATCGATCTCCGACAGTGAGACGGCCTTGCCGGCTTCCGCCAGGTAACACGACCCCTCGTGGTTCCGGACGCCTGCGGCGAGGTCGAGACCGCGTCGTCGCAGACTCTCCTCGACATCAACGATGACAGGGGATCCGGTCGCGAAGAGAACCACCCGCCTCATCTGCGGACGGCCGCTACAATCGCCTGGACAACCTCATCCTCCCGTCCGGACACGACCTCCGGTTGGATCGGAACACTGAGGATCTTGCGGCAGAGTCTTTCCGTGACTGGGAGTTCGGATGCACGCTGAGGGATCAGCGCGGGATGACGGTGAAGCGGAGGGTCGTAGTGGATCGCCGTCCCGACTCCAGCCGCTTCGAGACCGGAGCGAACCCGATCACGATCGTCCACCTCGACCACGAACTGGTGCCAGACCGCGCCGGGGAGGTCGGCGGGCAGGCCCACGAGACCCTCGAGCTTCCCGATGTAGCGCCGCGCCGTCGCCTGTCGCTCTGCATTCGCGGACGGAAGGTAGGGCAGAAGCTCCGACAGAATGGCGGCCTGCACAGCGTCGAGACGGCTCGGCCCGGCCACGAGCTCGCTGACGCGGGACGGCGTCCGCCAGCCGTAGTTCGCAAGCATGCGGAGCCGGCCGGCGAGTGACGCGTCATTCGTTACGATGGCGCCGCCATCTCCGATGCACCCAAGGTTCTTCGTCGGATAGTAGGAGAACGCGGCGAGGTGGCCGAACGTCCCGACGGGCCGCCCGTCGATGTGAGCCCCGTGCGCCTGTGCGCAGTCTTCCAGAACCAGCAGTCCCAGCCGGTCAGCCACCTCCTTCAGCCGCGGCATGTCTGCCGGGGTTCCATGGAGGTGGACAGGAATCATCGCGACGGTCGAAGCTCCCGCAGCCGCGGCGGCCGCCCGCGGGTTCATCGTCCGCCGGACCGGGTCAACGTCGACATAGACCGGCTCCGCTCCCACGAGGCGCACCGCCTGTGCCGTCGCCGGTGCCGTCAGCGCAGGAAGCAGGACCTCGTCACCGGGTCCGACGCCCGCGGCCTGGAGCGAGAGCTTCAGGGCATCAGTCCCGGAGGCGACACCGATGCAATAGTCGCGTCCGCAGAACGCGGCGAAAGCCGCTTCGAAGGCGTCGACCTCGGGACCGAATATGGCGGCGTCTCCCGCGAGGACGCGCTCGATCGCAGCGTCGATCCTGTCCCGGTACCGGCGAATGCGCCGCATCGGAGCCGCGACCGGGAACCTGAGCCCCGGCCGGTCGAGAAACTGAACCGTCACGATATCAGGTCCGGCATGGCGTGCGGAAAGTAGGTCGTGCCTTCGTAGGACTGATCCGCGAGGACCATGACAAGGCAGTCCTCATCCATGTTCGCGATACGGCGCCAGACGCCCGGAGCAATAAGGTAAGCGGTCTCAGACGCCCGCCCCGTCAGCGTCAGTGACCGTTCTCCGTTGTCGAGATCGAGCCTGAACGTCCCCCGCAGCGGGACAAGAAGCTGCGCGCAGGACGTGGCGTGCTCCGCCCGCGCCGTCCCTACCGGGACGTGGTGGAAATCGATGAAGAAGGCTCGCGTTGCGAAAAGCCCCAGCCGCTCGAGCTCGATGACCGAAAGCTGTCCGCGTACGTCCCGGTACACCTCCGGACGAATGCTCCGCAGGCCGAAAAAATTGTCCGCCAGCACTTGCTCGATTCCGCTTGATTCCCCAATGCCAAGAATATCGAGTCCTAGGTGTGTGAGCACCACCACAAAAATGAGCGCCGACGGTTTAGGCGTGCGGATGAACAACCTTTCCTGTGACTGACTAACCGAGGGTGCGCGTGGCACAGTCGGCCTTTTAGGAAGTCCGCTTCGATTCATCGGTGACGGTGATGTCAAAGAAATCCGGCCTAGCTTAAGTTAGGATACAACATTCTTTGAGCTGCGCAGGGCGTGCCACTCGGAGAAGGCGGCGGCGGCCCCGCGCGATCGCGATGCCGCCCATGGGGCGGTAGGTCAACGACATCACCGTGATGAGGGAGCGCTTGACCGCCTCCGGCACCCGCTGTAGCTGCAGCGGCCGATCCAGTTGGTCCGGAAGGCCTCGGTCTCGTCCAGCGCCACCTACCTGCGGCGCCGGCAGGTGCGACGCCTCGTAGGCCGGCACAAACGGCACGCCCTCGTTTGCGCCGGCGGCGGACTCCGCCACCGTCGGGTGCGCTTCCTCCGGCCCAAGATCGGCGCAGCAACGCGAAATGGCGCCAGCATTGTTCACCTGGAGGCCGGCGGCGCCCGAACCTGGGCCGACCGGAAACAAGATCGCCATCGCTCGCGTTGATGACGCGACAGCACCCCGGCGAGGCACGCGCGGACGCCACGCCTCCGGCATGGTGCGGGCGGCGCCCGAAAGCCGGGCGGACGCATGAAGCAGGGAACGTACACATGAAGAGTTCAGCCTATGCAGCCGCGTTAATCTTGGCGCTCGCAACCCCTCTGGCGGCGCAGGATGCCGAGGGAGATGCGACGGCGGGCGAGACGCAGTTCAGCCGACAGTGCACCGCCTGTCATGCGGTCGCGGACGAGGAAGGCAACGTCATCGCGGGCAGCCGCGGAGGCGTCGGGCCTAACCTGCATGGAATCATCGGCGCCGCGCCAGGGTCGCAGGAAGGTTACGACGACTACAGCGCCTCGCTAGTCGCCTACGGCAAGACAGGCGCGGCCTGGGAGCAGGCCAACTTCGTCGCGTTCCTCCAAAACCCAACTGGCCACTTGCGCGAAGCATTGGATGATCCGAGGGCCCGGAGCAAGATGTCCTACCGGCTGCGGGACGAAGAGCATGCCGTCGACATCTTTGCCTATCTCGCGACATTCTCCGACGAGGAGGGCGCAGAAGGCGCCGCGGATGCAAGCGAGTGATCCGGATGTCCGGCCGAGGGCCCGGGGGCCGACCCGGCGTCGCGGTGCGATCCTAGGCCGGATGGGGCGCACGAGGCCGCCCAGGCACCGCGCCTGCCCAAGCCGAACTCAAGGGGACGGGGACACTTGCCGACCACACCAGCAGAAGGGAGAACCTCCATGAAAAACCTGATAACCGTCCGCCCCGGGCTGCCGCTTCTCGCCGTCACCGCATCCGCCCTGGCCCTCAGCGCCCCCGCCTTCGCGCAGGTCGGCACCAACACCAGCAGTCTGCAGCACAGCGTGGTGATCGACGGCCTCGACGAGCCGTGGGACATGGCCTTCGCCGATGCGGACACGATGTTCTTCACAGAGAAGTGCGACGGCTTGTCGGTGCTGATGCCGTCGGGCGAGGTCAACGCCCTGCTCGGGATGGGGCAGCCCGGCGGCGAGGGCGCGGGCGACATGTACAGCTCCCACGCCGAAGACCTGTTCTGCGAAGGGCAGGCAGGCATGATGGGGGTCGCTGTCGATCCGGACTTCGCGGAAAACCGCCGGATCTACGTCTACGCCACCTCAAACATGTCCGACCCGCACACCAACCGGTTGATCCGCCTGGTCGTAAACGAGGACTTCACGGGTGTGTCGGAGCGCACCGACATCGTGGACGATGTGCCCTACAAGATGGAGGCGACCGACCAGCCCTTCGGCGGACCGGGCGCCCACAACGGTGGCCGCGTCCGGTTCGGGCCCGACGGCTACCTCTTCCTGACGACGGGCGACACTCACAACGCGGAAATCCCGCAGAGCCCGACCCAGTTGGGCGGCAAGGTCCTGCGCATCGACACCGACGGGAACGCGGCCGAGGGCAACATGCCTCCTGACGGCTTCGACCCGCGGATCTACACTTACGGACACCGAAACGTGCAGGGCATCGCCTTCCACCCCGAGACCGGCGATGCGATCACGGTCGAACATGGTCCCTGGCACTCGGACGAGATCACCGTGCTGGAGAATGGCGGCAATGCGGGCTGGGATCCGCGGCCCGGCATCGCCGGGCGTGACGACACCTGCCCGGACGGCTACTGCGGCTACGAGCCCAACCAGATGGAAGGCATGAACCGCTACGAGCGGGCGCAGTACATGCCGATGACCGACTTCGAGACCTATCCCGACGCCATGCCGCCGATCTGGACAAACAATGGCTGGTCGCAGGGCAGTTCGTCGGCAGCCTTCCTAGAGGGCGACGGATGGGGCGAGTGGGAAGGTGCCATGGTCGTGGGGCTGATGGGCATCGGGTTCGGCGGCACGCCGATCGGCCAGCGCATCGACGTGGTTGAGATGTCGCATGGCGCGGACGGGATCTCAGTCGAGGACGTGACCGAGCTGACCCTGCCAATGGAGGCCGGACGCTTCCGCTCGCTGGTCATGGGGCCAGACGGCAGCCTATATGCTGCGGTGGACGAAGGCACGATCCATCGGCTGACGCCGCCCGGCAACTGAGGTCCCGGCGATTAGTCCCGAGGGTGGTGCGTCGTCCACGGCCTGCCGCCATTTGTCGAGTAAACTCGGAACGTGCGCCGAGCAAGCGGCGCGCGGGCCTGCGTGGCCGGCCTGCCCGGTAAAGTTCCCGAGATTCCTTCTTTCCGTCCTACGGGCGACGCAAGTTGACATAATCCTTGGTGAATGACGCGCCGCGAACCTGATGCGGCCACCTTGGAGTAACGATGATGTCGGCAAGTGTGTGGAAAGACCTGGGGCAGGGTGCGCGCGCCTCGGTGACGCGGTTCGCGCGGAACGAATACGGCGGCGCGACGGCCGAATGGGTCGTGATCACCGGACTGGGCTGCGCGATCGCGCTGGCCGTCACGATCGGCATCGCAGGGGGCACGACCCAGGCCGCGACGGCGATCACCGCGGATCTCGCCCGCGCCAACACCGCCGCGGCGGCCGAGGCGAAGCCGGCCCGGCCGCCCCGGCAGGACGACGGAAGCTGGCTTCCCGAACCGAACCGCGGGACCCCGTCGCCGGACTCGGGCGCGCCCGAGCGGTCGGCCGCGAACGGCTCCGCGTCCGACACGCCCGCCGCTGCGGGGGACAGCGGGGGCGGCGCAGCGAGCGGCGGCGCCGGAGGCGCGGGCGGTTCATCCGGTGGTTCCGCCTCGGGCGGTGAACCCGCGGCCGTCACGGTCGCGACCGACGCCGCTGCCTCCCCGGGGAACGGCAGCGGGAACGGGAACGGGAACGGGAACGGGACCGGCAACGGCAACGGCAACGGGAACGGCAACGGCAAGGGCGGCTCCTCGTCCGAAAGCGGCACGACCACGGTCGCGGACGGTGGCGGCGCCTGCGGTCTCGGCAAGGGCAACGCGTCGGCCACCGGCAACGCGAAGGCAAACGGCCGCGCAAGCTCGACGCCCGCATCGAACTGCTGAGCCACTCCGCAGCCGGCGGTGTAGGATGCTCACGGCAAAGGGGAGTGCGGGCAGCCGGAAGAGGGAACACCCCGCGTAATTGGGAATCGCGACTGTGGAGCCGACTGCCCGCTCGGAATGAATACCCAGCGGACGGGACAACACAAACGACTGGTGGGCAGGGAGCCTCCGCGTCAGCGATGAACCGCGAACCACCCGGAATCACACCGCAAGGAGGTCGCTTGACCGCTCCGCCAAGAATCGACCTCTCGCGGCCCAGTCATGATACTGTCGAGGCGTCATACTCCAAGGGAGGAGACGACCATGGCAGCCTTCAACATCGTTCGTATCCGCGTGAAACCAGGACACGAGGAGGCGTGGCTCGCATTCCATCGCGACCGGAGCATTGGTCCCCTCGCGGGAATGCGGTCACTCAACATCGTTCACACGGGTGAGCGAGAGTATGTGGTGCTGGGCGAATGGGACAACATGGCTGCGCTGGTGCAAGCGCGCCCCGAGATGATCGCGATGCTCGACAGCTTCCGCCACCAACTTGAGGACCTGGGTTCCGGCGTGACCGAGCCTCGCTCCGGTGAGGCCGTCATCACACGGAAGCGATAGGATCAGACCCCAAGTCGATAGCATAAACGGCCCTGAGGTCCCTTACCGTCGCGGCGCGAGCTCCAGACCGTCTTTTTGACAGTCGTGAGGCGCGGCGATTGATTGGCTTGTCCGAAAGGCTGTTCCGAGACGATCGCGTGGGACGCCGCGCCTCAAGGTAAGGTTACGCGATGAGGAATAGCGTCGCAATCAACGCGTAGGGGCAAAGGGCGGCGTCGTAGAAACAGACGGTTTCCCTGCGCTCTTCTGGCGCGGAGTGAAGGCGCGAAGGTGGTCCACTGATGGAGCGTCGAGGCCCATTGCCGGAGCTGGGAACCCGCTCCCCTGACAACGGTAATAGGTCCGGCAGAGATCGACCTGAAGCTCACGGCTCGTGAGGCAGCCTCGGCGTGCGAAACGCCGAGGCCTACGCACCCACCCAACACTAGCTACACTCACCGAACGGCCGACAACGGCGGCAGGTTCAGCAGGTTCGGGATTGAATTAGCAACGCTCTGTTTCCGAAAATGCTCCAAACGTGCCGGTTGACGGAAGGGGACCTGTGCTTCACCCTAGGTAGCATACGAGGATTGCCCCCTTTCCTCGTTAGCCGCCGACAACCATAGCCTAGGGACGCTCAAGGGCGACAGTGGTCGGCGGCACTTCCTCTTCCAGTTTTGGCAGGGAGCGCTGAGCATCCGCCGAAATATGGCCAAGCAGCCCCACATGAATGCATGTGCATTTTTCCGCGACCGAGGGAGTTAATAACTCAACCCAGATCAACGGAACTGCGTTGACCAAGCGCGGTTTATTGCGCGGGTGCGGGAGGTAGGGAGCAAAGGGTGAAACGGGTTACGGTTCTGGTAGTGCTTATCGTCGGCGGTTGCCAAGTTGCGTCGCGCAACATGACTGAGTTCGACTTCCTCACTCAGGTGGAGGCGCTCATCGACAAACGAGACCGATGCGGGCTGTTCCGCCTGGTAACCTCGCGGCCGGAGGCTCTGTCTGGCAATAGCCCCCTCGCCATCGAGTTTCGTAATTTCGTCGAGTTCTCACGAGCGCCATGCACGTCTGGCAAACCCATTCCGGAAGATGGTGGGTTGGACCTATATCCCGACATGAGGCTTGTTCACGCGGCGCGCCGCGAGCAACCGACTACCCGAGCGCCTGGGCTAGTGGCCGCGCCTTCTGTGCCATCGAGCCCAGCGGACAAGGCCGCGGATCGTGACGCTCCTCCCCCAACACATGCGCCAGCGCCGGACCTCAACGCTCCGAAGCAGCTCGTCGAGGAGGTGGTTCCGTCAATCCTCTCTAAGGGACAAGACAATGTGCAGCACTTGTCGGACCGGCTCGGTGCGGGTTCGCTCCTGAACGAGCTCAATGGCTTTGGCAAGGATGGCCTATAGCGAACGGGAATGTGCGCGGGCACCACCCCGACTTCGTGTCGAGAAGCTGGCGCCTCAGCGTAGACGGCTCACGCTGAAGCTCCCTGCGGTTGCCGCTCACCTCCGTAAACCCGTCGGCGACAACTACCCCTTGACATCGCGGGAAGTGGGATGCGGAGCCCCTGCTGGGGATTTACGGGACATAGGCAGGGGCTCCGGCGTGCCCGACCCACGAGGAAGCGACACACACGGCATCAACCTCACCTTCCCGTCGCCAGTTCCTTCCCGCTGTCGAAACAGTCTGTAGCCTTGTTGGGCTTAACGCCCGAAAGGCGTGGCGCCTGGGGCGAACGGGGAAACGCCCCCAGGCGCCAAAACCCTGGTCGGTCGTGTTCCCTACTGCAACAACTACCTCGCAGCAAGGAAGGGACGGAGCCCCTGCTGGGAACTGGGACAAGCTTAGGGGCTCCGGTGCGGCGGTGTCGGCGGTGATCCATTCCGCCTACACCGCAGCACGGTGCATCAACAGTAAGCGCCTTCCCGATCCCCTACGCGGCGAGGCTTGACGGCCGGTCGTATTGCCAAGGCATGAGGTCCTCGATCCGGCTCCGTGGGTGGCCGTCGAGGATCGCGCGCAGGGTCTGGGCGATGTAGTCGATCGGGTTCACGTCGCTCATCTTGCAGGTGGCGATGAGCGAGGCGAGCATCGCCCAGTTCTCGGCGCCGACCTCGTGGCCCGCGAAGAGGGCGTTCTTCCGTGTCAGGGCGATCGGACGGATCTGGTTCTCGACCGGGTTGGTGTCGAGCTCGAGCCGCCCGTCCTCGAGGAAGCGGGTAAGCCCTGGCCAGATGCCAAGCGCGTACCGGATGTCCTCCGCCAGCTTCGATGATCGCGGGATGCGCGAGAGCTGCGCCTCGAGCCAGGGTCGGAAGGCGGCGACGATGGGGGCTGCCAGTTCCGTGCGGGCGGCCAGCCGGATCTCCGGCGCGCGGCCCCGGACCGTCGCCTCGATGGCGTAGAGCTGGGCGATCTGGCGCAGGGCCTCTTCGGCGATCGGCGAGG
>VFQP010005777.1_pt1 | contig 10569 bp, 21 predicted proteins | sample 3512351 | NCBI WGS metagenome assembly VFQP01 (sample SAMN10412372, study PRJNA504923) | tailings metagenome | isolation source: Relicate 1 Philex TSF1 revegetated site | place: Philippines: Tuba, Benguet | collected 2017-08-29
GCCTCCCACAGGCCCATCATCGTGTATCCAGTCCACACGCGCTGGACGGTGAAGTTGCCCAAGCTCTGCGCCACACGTGGAAGTTGTTGGGGGCAGCAAATCGTGCGGCTGAGCCCGTTGGTGCGGCGCGGGACACTGACGCAATGCACGGACAGCATGGCGGGCGCACCTGGTTGTACTGAATGCCCGCCGTCGTCGTCACGTTGAACACCGGGTCCTCTGCGCGTGATGCAGGCAAGAGGAAGGGCCTCATCTCCGTCAAGTGCGGCAACAGACTAAGATGCACGCACGCTCTGAAGCCCCCGATGTCCAAATGTGCTCACCCCACAGAGTACGCAGGCCAAACGACTCTGACAGGCGGCGCTGCTTGCCAAAGCCGAGGTAGACGCCCTGGTGCAGCTCCGTGAACTCGCTGAGCGCTTGCGCGTACAGCTGCTTCAGGTAGGGCAGGTCGTCCACTGTAGACATGAGGCGCAGCGTCGGTACCTCCATACGGGCGAAGATCATGTTTATCGTGCGCGTGTACACCTGCGGGGCGAGGGCGGCGATTGCGCTGCGTTGGTGTCGCGTGGGGCCTGCGCATTCCCTGGCGTCATATGCGCACAGCCCGTGCACCAACTCACGGCAATGTCGGTGGAAAGGGTGCCGGCGCGCCCTGCGTGACGCGCAGCACACGAGCCATATTGGCTACCACAACCACCGCTCTGCCTTGATGGGCACGTGCATCAGCAGCACTGATGTCTGGGAGCTGGAAGGACAGGACCACAGTGGAACGGTGAGCGCCGCTTGACAGGACCCACCGATGTGTTTAAGGTCGTTGACTCGGCTCTCCTGGGCCCGCTGCAGGATGAACATGGCGAGGAAGGCCGCCAACTGGATGACGCAGATGGCCAGGGCGATGCCCATAGACTTCTTCTTGTAGTCCTCCATGGGAGCTTGCACCTGCCGCATGCACACGGGCGCGCGTGCACCACATGCATCCACTTGGAATGCAGCCTCACTCGGCGCTGCTCTTGGCTGCAGCTTGGCAACTAGAGGCTTCAGGCGCACCACTGGGCTGCTGAGCAGGCGGTAGAGCTTCTTGAAAAGCGCGCCGCGCTTGAAGTCGCTCTCAGTGGTGCCGGTCGCGTGGGCGGCCGCGTCGGCATCCTCTGGCATGTCGTCCCCTTGCACGCTCGGCGCGTCCGCCCCGCCGCCGCTCTGCGGACGCACACACACGCGCATGTATACTCAGTTTGAACTCAGTGTGAGTGCGGCACGCGAGGAGAAGAGGTGGTCTTACCAGGGCGAGACACCCTGTTCACAGGCGCGGACGAAAGATCTTTTGCTGTGCACAGGGGTGCGGCTCACCATTCGTGCGCCGCGCTCGGACGGCATGAAGTCACCCATGGACGCCGTGGCCGCGCCCTCCTGCCAGCTGTGGGCAGAAGCATCCACGCCCAGCTGCTGCTGCTGCTGCTGCTGCTCCCACACCGCGGGCGGCAGCGGCCCGCCTGCCGTGAGGCTGGACGCGACAAGGTCCCCGCCCGCGGCAAAGAGGGGTTCCGCCTGCCCACCACCCGCGAGGAGCTGCTGCGCGAGGCTCAAGCCGTGGCCCGTGTTGTCCGCGAGCACGCTCCCCTCCTGCTGCGCTGTGCTGCCCGTGGCCTGGCTCACCACCGCCAGCGACGCCAGGCCCGCGGGGTTGGCGGACAACGCTGAGCGGTCGCTCTTGCGGTGCAGCGCCACCAAGGGCGAGGGCCCCGCGTCAGCGGACGCCCCATGCCGGCTGGCCTTGACGAAGGGGGAGAAGGGGGCCACCTCCATCGTGTTGTAGGGCACCGGTTGGCCATGGCCCCCCTTGCTAAGGGTCAGTTGCGCCCTGCTGTGCTCTGGCAAGGGTTGCTGGTGCAGGATGGGCAGGGAGGTGGGCGGCAGCGTGGCCAGGAAGGCGCTGAAGTCAGGCCGGCCGAGGGAAGGAGAGGGGATGTGCATCACCAGCGTGTAGGCCACGGGGGTCTGCTGCGCGTTGCGCACCGCCTGCACAGCAAAAAGCACGCAGACCTCCTTGATGAGTCAGCGAGAGGGCAAATGACAAGCAGATGGCCTGGCAAGCAAAACTTCCCGCCGCACGGACCTGCAGGGTGAGGGTGAGGTCAAGGCCGTCCGCCATGTGCGTCGTCGTCAGCGTCTGCGGCGGGCCGCACCGCAGGTCCACCGGCGCGCCTGCAATGCCAAAAGGAGGCATCGCTTTGGCGAGTGTTGAAAATGCGGGCGCAAGCAACCTGCGTGGCTCCCAGGGCACTCCCCAACAGTCTTTGAGCTTCGAACTCACGTGACTTGAAGGCGGGTTTCTTCTCCGACATTCCCTGCACGCTGGCGCGCCTAGCGCCGCCCGTGGCCGGCACCTGGCCCAGCGCCCCGGCGATGAAGAGGTCGGTGAGCGGCCGGCCGCTGAGCGCCGGCACCAGCTGGCTGATGTGCCGGTCCGTGAGCTGCTGCAGGCTGCTGCCCCAGGCCAGAGCGGCGGGGTAGAGCTCCTCCAGCACGGCGTGCTCGGGCGTCACCACGTGGCCCAGGCGGTCGAGGCTGAGGACGGAGGTGATGAGGTCCGCGCGCCACAACTCCACCTGGTTTCGTGTCAAGGCGGAAGCGAGGGAAGCAGCGAGCGTGTGTACGCATGCCAGCTGAGCAGTCAGTCATGGCGCCAACGCGTCCCGCCAAAGGTGCGCACCTGTACCGACTCGAGGCTTGCGCTTGGGAACTTCTTGCTGGCTTGCGGAGCACGGATGCGCATCACCTGCGCACCCCAGGCAGATGCAAACTGCTCGCGCTGCCAACGCAGTGCTCTCTTGCGTGATGGGGCGGATCAGCCCGCCGTGCCGCACGGATCATCAGCAAGGATGTCCACGTGCCCCCTCTCCCTGCCCACTCACTGCTGGGATGGGAGCTTTGGTCATGAGCGCCTTAAGCTTAGGGTGCACGTCCAGCATGCCGCTTGGGCCGCGGCCTGAAATGCCGGGAGGAGAGCTCGGCAGCACGCCCACGCGCCACGACACGCCCGGCACGGCCAGAGACTTGGAGATCAGCTGGACAAAGGTCTGCGAGGCAAACATTTACGAGGGCACCAAGTGACACGGGGCGCTGGGTCACAGGCCTGTGCCAAGCCACGTGCACCACCTTGCACGTGCTGCATTCACCTGCTCCGTTGGCTTGCCAGACGTCGCGGAAGAGCTGAGCACGTCCACCAGGGCCGCCAAGTTGATGCCCACCAGCACGCGGAAGTCCAGCGCGAACAGGCTGGCCGACGCCATGGCGGATAGGCACGACTTGACCTGGCCGCTCAGGCCGACCTCCAGCAGCAAGCGGCGCTCGTCCAGGGCCTGCAGCGGCGCACCATTTTCCTGGTTGCTGTGTTGCGCGTGTATGCGTGGGCTACCTGGCCACCGTCAACGGTGACGGAAGCAGTTGCGTGAACGGAGGTGCGAGGCGACACGTGGGTTGTGCGTGGACCTCACCTCTGCGAGCGTGATCTCCTTGAACAGGGCCGTGTGGTACGTCTCGTCCTGGCCAGGGCGCTTGCAATTGGACGACACCGTTATCTGCAGGTGAGCACGCGGGCATGACATTCCTTCAAACTGCCCAGGTGCCCAGTGTCCTCCAGGCGCTGCGCTGCGTTGCCACCACGCATGCCCGTCTGCTCTACATCTGCTCAATGCACAGCCAAGCCGAGCGTACCTTGAACGGCACCAGCTGCGGCCGCGACTGCGCAGACGTGGCCTGCAGCACGACGGCCAGCCCGCTCCGGCAGCTGTGCAGCGGCGGGCGAGACGGCGCCTTGCTCTGCACAAAGCATTAGCCGTGCGCCACTACGCATCAGCGCTCGTTCCACCTGCCACTACGCGCACTACGAGCCTGCTTCGCGTGAAGCAACAGCAGCACAGCAATGTAAATCGTGACGCTTAGCGTACCGCCAGCAGGGACCGGTGCATCTGGGCAAAGGGCTCGGCCATGAGCTGCTCCACGGCCGTGTTGATGCCGCCGCCCAGCGCCTGCTGGCGGGTGCGCCCCAGCCTCTCGGCGAGGGCAGCGGTGATGTGGCAGACCTGGCCCCGCGCGTTTGTGACGAGCATCAGCCCCTGCAGCACATGAAGGAGCAGAGCTGGAGCAGGGTTTGTCGCTGGTGCGCACCAAGCGAGGCGCTGCGTGCATGGTGGCGCGTCAGTACTGCACAAACCTGTGCGTGCTGGTTGAGTGGCGGTCCGCTGGCGGGCGCCGTCACCGCGCCCGGCTTGGCGGGCGCCAGGGCAGGCGGGGCCGTGGACATGACCGACATGCGCCGCTTGATGTTGAGGTCGGGCGGCGGGGGGCTCCGGGCGGCGGCGGAGCTGCGCCTCAACTCGACCGCGTGGAACGTCATGGAGCCCATGCCTGCCCAAATTGCGTGAGAGAGGGAAACATAAAGTTAGTGCCGGGTGCGCTGCGCAGGGTGACTGAACTGGGAAGCGCCTTCACCAGCGTCAACTCACCGATGTTGATGACCCTGACATCGACCACGGTGCTCTCCACAAACTTGTGCGCCAGGCCCACGTCCAGTGCCTCCCACGCCGCGCAGCCCAGGCTGTCGTCCTCGTCCTCCAGCGTCCCTTGCAGCGCCTTGCGCGCAAAGCTGGGCAGCTTGCTGGTGCCGTTCTTGGTCAGCTTGGGCCCGCCCGCGCCCCCTCCACCGCCCGACACGCCCGAGCGTTGCGAGGCGTCGTGCACGCTGGCGTCCCCCAGGGGCGCTGACCCCACCAGGCCAACCGCCCTGAGCATATGCGGCTTGAAGTTCGTGCTGATGACGCTCAGGTTCATGTCCAGGCCGCTGCGGCCGTTCTTGTCCGCCAGGCTGCGGTGCTGGGCCGCCATCAAGGCCGCGCGCGCCTCACCCATCACCCTGCGGGGGGAGAGGGGGGCGTGCGGAGGCCACGGAACAGACGACGCACCTTGGAGAACCTGGTCGCGCCACGCTAAGGAGCGTTCGCTTTGCCAGCAAGTGCAGGGTGACCTCACGTTTCGAGCGTGGAGGCTCCGTTGACCACCAGCGCGGCGAGCTTGGTGCCCACCAGCTCCTTCATGTTGTAGGCTAGGAGGTCCTGTGCCACGCAACATGCGATGGAAACGCGCCTTCGTGTTCTGGCGAGCAGCAACCCGAAAAGACTCGGACCACCAGGTGGACACAGGTGGCTCTGACCTCTGCCTGGCTGCACATGCCCATGATGCTGCCGTCCTGGGCGACCCAGAGCGTCGACTTGTCCGGCTCCAGCGGGATCTCCTGCAAAGTTGCTCAGAAAGGAGTGGAGCGGCATAAATTCACCTCATGGGAGAACTGATGAAGGCGCTTTCGGGGCTAGGCTCCGGAGCATGATGCGCAAGCTCGCCTCGCAGATGCCCAGGAACACCGAGTCCTCGCCAGAGCCGTTGATCTTGAGCACCGTGAGCTTGATGGGGATCAACCGGCGGTCCTTGTGCATCATGAGCTGGACCCTGCAGCAGATGAGGAGTGGGAGGAGTGGGATCAGGGGGTGGGATGGCGTGCGTGAACGCACCGAGCTGATGGCGAATGCGGCAACAAGCTCGATTCCAGCGAGCCTCACCACGTGTGGTTCAGGGCGACGCTGCGGCCCGTCTTGACGTGGCTCTTGACAAACGACGCGTGCACGTCAGCCACCTGTGCGTGTGATTCGGTTTGCACCTGTCTTCGACGCGTTCCAACGGAACCGGCGCCCCACCGGCGTCGGGCACGTCACACAGCGGAGGCAGCTGCTCGATCCAAGCCACGCCCCAGACTGCTGGGCGCCGTCCCTCCCTCGCTGAGCTTTAAACCTGTGGTGGGAGGATCAAGCTGAGGCTCTTGCCCTTCAGGTCCCCTTTCGTGAAGCCCAGCAGGTCGAGGGCCGCCTGGTTGGTGATCTCGATGATGCTCTGGGCGTTGACCACAAACACGGCGCGGGTGGCCGAGGACGTCGCTGGCGCTGCACGCGCAAAGGGATTGAAGCACAGCCACACCACCTGACGTGCAGTGCCACATCAATTGATCATGGAGGGGAGCGCATGGGTCCAGTGGACGTGTCGTGCACCGCACCTGCGCTGCTCATGGCCTGTCGGATGACTGGGTCCGCCATGTCGAGCCCGCTCAAAGTGTCGTGGTTTCGTGCCTCCTCCTCGATTGAGTCCAGCCGGTCGGCCTCGCTGCGCGCCAGAAAACGGCCAGGGTGGTCTCAGGTGAGCAAGCAGACCGGCATCCGAGGGAGCATCAGCTCGCGAGCAGCATGCGGTGCACTCACGCAAACCAGCGCGCCGCCGCCCACGGGTCTTGCCGGACGTGCTCCAGGAACTGCGCGCCAGGCAACGTGAAAATGCAAAAATGTGTCAGCAAAAATGTGATGCAGGCCAGTGAGCGAGTGCGGTAGTGCGCGCTCTGAACGGCCCAATCGCGCACACACCTTGGCGTAGAGGCGCACCATCTTGACGTGCCCGGCGTGGCGTTCCAGCACTTGCCTGCGCGCAGCGTCACGCGACGTTTGTGTACGTGTGTGTGCTTTTTGCATCAACGGATCCGGGCCACGTGTGCGTTGTTTCCCGGCGGGTGCGACGGGTGTTCGGGTGGGCGGCGCTGCCAAGGCCATGTCACTCAGTGACTGAAAAAGAGAAGCGTCAAAGACATGCGCCGTCCACGTCCCAACAAGACACTTAGCGCACTCACTTGTACACGCGGTCCGCGTGCTTGACGGCGGCGTCCATGTCCCGCACTGCCATGGCCAGCGTGCGGAAGCGCACGCTGCTGTGCATCAGGGAGCCCCAAAAGTTGCGGATGGCCACCAGGGCGTCCTTGTGCACGCGCAGCGCCAGGCTGCGTGCACAAGGACGCAACATGCTTGGGCTTCACTGCTTGCCATCCGGCTGCACCACACCGGCATGAAAGGGCGTCGGATTCTGATGCGCCACTGCTGGCCCTCTAAACGCGCTCACCCGTAATTGCGTTGGAACTCGACGTACGAGACGAGGTCCGCGCTGTCCTGCGCCATGCCGCCCGCCGCCATCCTCTGGGCACGCTGCTGCTCCCTGGAGAACATGGCAAACCTGCACCCGGGAGCATGGGGTGGCTCGCTTGCATTCGTATACGTTGAGCTCTTGCCCCGCCGAGGTGTCCAAACGGATGTGAACCTCCCCCAAACACATACACACCTCATGAGGAAGCCAGCGTCCAGCTTGCGCGCGCTCTTGAGCGCGGCGTAGCCAGACTGCGACGAGCTCTGTACGTCTATGAGGAAGGAGGAGTAAAGGATGACCATGAAGGGGTCCTCTGGCAGTTGCGCCAGGCCGACCTGTGAGAAGGCATGATGGAGGAGGCGATTCACGGTTGGGGGCGCGCTGCGGGCGGTTGATGATGAGGAGACGTGCAGTCGCTGGCGCAAGAGGGCGCCTCACTCGCCTTGAGCACTGCCTCGGCCAGCATCACGTGCTGCGGGGACAGCTCGATCTTGTTCTTGCCCTTCCAGGTGCGGCAGCAGCGCGCCAGCACCTCGACAAAGCGGCTGTCTGCGAACTGGTAGACCTCCTTGGGATGGATGTGCGGCTTCCTGCGATTGGTGAGCAGTAGGAGCAAGGTGCGGAGGGTCCACGTGCTGGGACCTTGCACAGACATGCGTGCGCGCCTGATCACCCACGCCGTGCGCACACGCACATGAACTGCCGCAGGACGCTGGTGTTGAACCAGCGCAGCCGAAGCCATGAAAGCAGGTAGCCCAGCATGCCCATGGGCACGGTGGTCGCCCACATCACGATGGTCAGGCCCTGCACGCTGGCGTACGTCTGCTCGCTACTGTTGATGTCCCAGCCTGCACAACGTGTGCAAAGAGCCAAGCAGCAGCCCGGGCGGCGTGACGTTTCAGCGTGACCGGAAACAACAGCTGCACGAGCTTTTTCACCACAGGTCCTCACCCAGGTTGAAGGCAATCGCCGCATAGAGCAGGCAGCACCAGGTGACGGAAAGGTAGCTGCCCGTCCGCACGTGGTTGACCCATCCCACCAGCTGGGGCTGCCAGTACCACAGGAGCCACGTCAGCGTCATGGCCAGGCCACTCAGCACGACCGACTGCCACTTCTGCGGAGAGCATGGCGCGCGATGCATGTTGGGTGGAGGGCGTCAAAAAGTGCTGCCGCACCTTCCCTAAACCCCACCTGGGCGTTTTGCAACCCACCTGGGCGACGCACCTGGTTGTAGATGAAGACGGCGGAGCACGTCATCGGAAGCGGATCACAAAGGTCCAAAGCTCCACCCTGCAGCCATGGTGCAAGGAGGGAGGCAGAGGCTCTAGTGCCGCTTGCTTTGTCTCAGGGGAGCCGCTGGGCACCACTTCTTCCGCACTCTGTGTGCATCATGGCCAGGCGGTTGCTCGACCGGAAGTCCAATTCCAGCTCCCCGACGCAGAACATGCTGGCCAGGAAAAGGAAGAGCACGAGGGAGCAGACCGCCGCCACTACGTGGATGAGGTGTGGAAAGCTCCAGCAGTCTGCGCGCAGCACACCAGACGTGTCCCACACGTGTCCCGCGCATGGCAGTGGTGCTAGCGGCGCCATGCCCTTGCTGCGCGTGCGGGACTGCGAGTTGTGATGTTGTCACCTGCTTGCCAGAGAGGGTGTGTCTAGACGTGAAATTCAACACGCACACAACACACTGAGAGCCATTGCCATCACTCACAGACGTCTGGGTACTCTTGATTGTACCCCACGACGTCATCCGGCCGTCCATACGGTGCGCAGTCCAGGGCCATCAAGAAGAGCGACAGCGACGTGATGTCGAAGACCTGTGCGGGGGTCAAGCACACACAGCACGTGCAAGAGGCATGTCGCTTGGGTGTTGCTCAAGGTTTGGGTTGACCTGCTTGCCTGTCGCTGCCCAGCGTTTGCTCTCACCTGGAAGAAGATCTTGGCAAACCAGCGCAGCACGACGATGGGCCACACAAAGTCGAACTTGTTTTCGAAGAAGGACTTGGCGACCCACAGCGACAGCACCAGCGAGAGGGCCAGGCCGCCCACTAGCAGGTAGAAGCAAACCAAGAAGAACGTGTAGCCCTGCAAACGTGGGTGTGTGGCACCTCGTGCGGGGACGCTGGACGCTGAAGCGCGACCCGATCCCGCGGGGTGGTGGCTGTCGTGAGCAAGCTTGCGGCTGCTGATGCTGGCGCCGGCGCCAACCGGTTGGCGCACCCGAATCGAGTAGAACTGGTTGAGGGAGATGAAGGACAGGATCCGCCACCACGTCTGCGAGGACGGGATGTCAAAGTTGCTGGGCTGCACGACGAGGAGCCACAGCTGCAGCCAGTCCGCCAGCAGCCGGAAGATGATGAAGCCCGTGCTGTAAGCGGTCTTCTCCTTGCACACTGTGTGAGAGGTGACAATCGTGCAATCGTCTGTGATTGCTGCTGCGTCGCGATGCCTCCGTGTCCCGCTGCGCGCCCAGGGCCGCACCCCCGGCCCACGCAGGCACAGTCAGCACCTGTGTACATGACGCCCATGACTGCGGCGCTCAGCTGCTTGTCGTCCATGAACTCATCTGCGTCCACGAGGTCGGTCAAATGCCCCGCGTGATGATCAGCGCCCCATCAAAGGCGCGCGGCAACCCAAGAGCAAGAAACGCGAGAGACGTGACCATCAGTCGCGCGCCTGTCTCGCCGACATTCTTGGAGGCAAACACCCTGCGCAGCGTTGCAGTGCGTGCACGGCCGGTACGGCAAGTGGCGGCGAGTGGCGGCTGGCAGCTTCGCACCCCCCCAGCGCAGCGCAGCGCAAAAACCTCGCCCAAACGCGCACTCACCCGCTGCTCGCGACGCTATCAAGCGTGCTGCTGTTGTCGCTGGGTGGCCCCATCCCGGCTGGCGCTCAGACCGGGCGCTGCTGCTCCTGTGTGCGCCGCTGCTAGTCCTGAGCCCCAGCAGCGTGATCACCAGCTGCAGCCGGCTGTGCTAATTTTGAGCTGGATACGCCACGGCTGTTTGGATGTGTGGACGCCTGCACGCCGCCAAGGTCTCAAGGTTGGGCTTTCACATGGTAGCAATATGGCGTGAGTGACGCTGCTTCAGGAATCAACGCCTTCGGTGGTGGACGATGATTGCCACCAGAACATCGCTGCAGCTCTGAGAAGACCGTTCAAGGGTTCGCTGCCCTGGTGCGTCCGCCACGCCCACCGTGCGTCCAAAGCCTGCATTCGCGCTCAACCCCACTGCTGGCCACGAGGTTGCACAAGTCTACGTCGGGAAGTCGAAGGGAGGAAGAGGGGGAAACAGGAAGAGAGAGGGCAATCGAGAAGATCCGGCCGTCAGCGCTGAGCTGTGGGTGAGAGCTAGAAGAGACAAAAAGGAGGAAGGAAGAAAGGAAGAGAGGCAGAAGCTGCCAAAAGAGAAAAGAGGTCGTAAAAGAGGGAAGAGGAGAAAAGACCGACGTTCAACGAAGGCAATGAGGCAAGAGTTCCGGCACCACCGCCTGGGTGGTAACCAGTCATTCGCTGGCTGAGGTGGAACGGCGGGGGAGAGCCAGCCTGGGGCCGCC
>VFQP010005778.1_pt1 | contig 10568 bp, 12 predicted proteins | sample 3512351 | NCBI WGS metagenome assembly VFQP01 (sample SAMN10412372, study PRJNA504923) | tailings metagenome | isolation source: Relicate 1 Philex TSF1 revegetated site | place: Philippines: Tuba, Benguet | collected 2017-08-29
CCCCGGCATCGTGGGCCAAGCCGCCAACGCCGCGTCGCTGCTGCTGACCAACCCCGCCAGCGCGGCCGCCAACCTGGCCAAGGTGATGAGGGCCGCGCCACTCCCAGCCCAATTGAGAGCGCGCCCTCACCTCACGCGCACTTGACCATCGCCGTTCACTCCCGCGCACAACCTTGTCGTGGCGTGGTGTGGTGCGCAGGGCCTGGCGACGGCGGCGGGCCAGGTCAAGGGCGTGGTGCTCAGCGCCGCCAACCTCATCCCCAAGCCCAACGTGCGCGGCGTGGCCACGGCCGTGCTCACGTGGCTCAAGGGCGTGGCGGCCAAGGGCCTGCTGCCCGGGGGCCTGCTCCAGGGCGGGCCCCTGGGCGCAGGCGGCGCGCTGGGTGGCGTCGTCAGGAGCGTGCTCACGGCCTGGCTGTCCCCCGTCAAGCTGCGTGAGTGGGGAGTGGCGGTGGCGCCGCGGTGGGCCGGCGCATCCAGCTCTCTTGCCCTTTGTCCATCACCATACGTGAGACCTGTTGTGCTTGCTCCTGCGTGTGCCCGCTGCTGACGTGTGCAGTGCTGACGCCCGGCCCCAAGAGCCTGGGCCTCTTCAGGGACGCGCTGGGCGCGGCCGGTGTGGACGGCTCCGCGGTGGCTGCCGGCATCAGCGGCCCGTGACATGACTGTTGAGCTGCCGTCCCAACCCCTCGTGGCCGCTGCCGTTTCGCCGTGATGCTTTCCTGCCCAGCCGGTGACACCCCCGCTTGCCTGCTCTCGCCGTGACACCTCGTCGTCCCTGCCGCGTGTCCTCGTGCAACGGCCACGTCGTCTCCGTTCACCAGGGGGGCGATCTCTTGGTTTTGCATGAAAAGGCGGAGCAAAAGATTCAGTCGTGCGGCACAAGCCCTACCCTCTCGAGGCGACAAGCAACAAAACTGCCGGCGGGGGAAGCATCTTCCCCCAGCGCCACCCACAGCGCCGAGGAGAGAGAGGTGGTGCCGGACCGCCACGCATGCTGCTGTCCGGACAGGCACAGCCCCACACTTTCAGTCAGCGCAAGCTGCAGCACGCAGAGGCAGCCCGGCCGCGACGCGTCACCTCCCCTGCCCCTTCCGTCCCCACGCATTTCGCTATCCTCGGGAACGCTATCTCCAGGGCGCCTCAGAGGAGACCCTCCCCGTCCGGTCGTGCGTCAGCCGCCCTTCCCGCAAGGAGACAAATGGCACCCGCAGAGCGCCGCGCGCCCAGAGCAAACAGGTGCGGTCGTAGTATAAAGCGGGCGTCTGCGCCCCACGCCGATCCACCGTCCACGTGCCTGTGCGCCGCGCAAATGTACCTCCCCCAGCCACGCCTCTCGTCTAGGCGCCCGCACATCTCATCTCATCCGCGCGCGCGCCACCCGCGCGCCGCCGCCTCACGCCACCAGCATGGCCTCGTCCTCGGGCACCGCCGCGCCCACCACCGCCGCGCCGTCCAGCGCCATGCTGTGCGCGCGGCCGCCGCCCACCGCCACCTCCCCGCCGGCCGGCGCCTGGCCCTCCTCCAGGTCCACGGCCGAGTCGCTGTACACGTAAAACTTCTTGGGCGCCGTGAACTCGATGCCGTTGAAGTCGCAGGCGCCCGCCACCGTGTAGGCGCCGGCGTTGGGGAAGAGCAGCCAGTCGCCGTTGCGCAGCTCGGGCAGCACGTGATCCTTGTACACGCAGTCGGCCGAGTCGCACGTGGGGCCCCACAGCGTGCTCTTGAAGAGCTGCTGCTGCGCGCCGGGCGCCGGCTCGGGCAGCAGCGGCGAGCGCACCACGCGGTACTCGGGGTTCTGCCCGTCGTAAATGATGCAGTTGAACGAGCCGTACAGCCCGTCCGTGATCCAGTAGTCCTTCTTGACCTCGCCGTCGGGCGAGACGCGGTCGCGCTGGCCGTAGACGGGCGTCATGAGCGTGGCCGACGTCTCGGCAAAGTAGCGGCCCGGCTCGGCGATGACGCGCACGCCCATCTCCTGGGGGAAGTGCGCGGCGAGCGCCGCGTTGATCGTGTTGGCAATCTCGCCAAACATGACGTTGCCGTGCGCGTCGAAGCGGCCGGTGAAGCCGCCGCCGATGTCGAGCAACTCCATGTCAAAGCCCAGCGCCAGCGCCTGGTCAAAGATCTGCGTGGGGCGAGGCGGGCAGCAGGCACTCACACACAGCGAGCGTCAGGCGGCCGGCTGGCCAGGGCGCCGTGCGCCGCCCTTCCCCACAACCAGCGTGCATTCATCAGCGCGCGCCCGGCTGCCCCTCTGCCGCCCCCTCACCTTGCGGGCGTTGGCGATGGCGTCCGAAAAGGCCGCCAGGTTCTGGCAGGCCGAGCCCACGTGGAACGAGACGCCCACCACGTTGAGGCCCAGCTGCTTGGCCGTGGCGAGCAGCTGCGGCGCCTCGACCACGTCGGCGCCGTACTTGAGCCCCAGCGGCACGCGCGCCTCGGGGTCGTCGGCGCGGATGCGCAGCACGCACTTGAAGCCGGGGTGCAGCGCCGCAATCTTGTGCAGCTCCGACAGCGTGTCAAACGTCGTGTAGTCCACGCCGTGCTCCTGCAAAGGCCGAGGAGCAGGACGCAGGAGGCACGCGTCGGAAACGCCGCGGGGAGCGAGGGGAAACGGCAGCCAGAGGCAGCAAAAGGGACGCACGACGCACCTTGGCAAAGCGGAAGTCGGCGCCGCGCTTGCAGGGGTGCGCGAAGATGATGCGCGAGGGGTGCACGCCCATCTTGAGCATCATCTCCACCTCGCCCTTGGACGCGCAGTCAAAGCCCGTGCCCAGCGCGTTGAGCAGCTTGAGGATGCCGGGCTCGGGGTAGCACTTGACGGCGTAGAAGGGCGTCACGCGGGGCATGGCGGCGCGCCAGGCCTGCGGGCAGCACGCGCGTGCACAGGGGGGCGGCGGCGCGGGTCAATCACGGCTGGAGTTGGCTGCCACAGCCTTGGCCCCCCGCCACGGGGAGAGAGGAGCGCCGGGGAGCGTTTTGGGGGGCGGGTGGCTCCTCTCTCCCGTGGGAGAGGGGCCACAGAGCTGCTGGGCGCCGAGGGGGTTGGTTGCCACCGCCGTCCTGGGGGTACGGGGAGCGAGTGCGGGGGGCAGGCAGGGCATTGTGGGGTGGGGTGAGGAGGGGGGGGGAGCACCGCCGGGCGGCGGTGGAGCGAGTGGGTGTTGCGAGTGGTGGGGTGCGTATGGGGTCGTCAGGGGGAGGGGGGAGGCACACGGGGGGGGCTTGGTGGGGCGAGGCAGAGGGGCGGCCAAGGGGGGGCGCGGTTGGGCAGGCAGGCGCACGAGGGCAGCGTGGCGCGTTCGAGGTGTTGCGTCCTCGGCGGCGCGGGCACAGGTTGTTGGGGCGCAAAGCAACCACCCGCCCCGCAAACAGGCAATGGTGCAATCTGCAGCCCGGCGGCCAACCGGAGCCGCGACCCCACCGGCGGCGCGCCCTAGGGTGACCCGCCGCCTCACACCACCCAGAGCGGGCGGGCGAGGCGGGGGCCGCCCAGGGCGCGCCGGCACGGCGGCCGCGGCCAGTGCTAACTGCAGTGCGCCCACTGTTCCGTTTGGGGACCGGTAATGGTCCTTAGGCGGATGCAAAAGGAGGGGGTGCGGTGCGTTTGCGGTGGTGCTGGGACGCGAGGTGCGGCTTGAGGTGCGTGGCTTGCGCGCGGCGCGACATCCATCCGGGGGCCCCTAGACATGGACATTTGGGCACGCGTGTGGCCTAGCGCCACCCCAGAGCTCGAGCGCTGTCCCCGCGAGTCGAGAGGAGGAGGGTGCTTGGAAGGAGGGAAAAGAGACGCCCTAGACAGGGGAGGGGGTTGGAGGGGCCTACGCACGCACGCGGGAGGAGCGGGAGAAGGGCGTCAAGCAACGCGGGCAGGCAGGCACACAGCATCGGGCGAGCGGGCGCTGTTGGCGTGCAGCAAGCAAGAGGGCGGCGGCAACCTGCGGGGGGAAGGGCAAGCGGCGATTGGCTGGCGCTGCCGGCTGTGGCGTTCCGAGACACACAGAAAAGCAAGCTGGTCGTTGGCACAGGCACACTCGTCGTCGTTAGCTCGCGGCGGCGTTGGTTGCTCGTTGTTGTTGTTCGTCGTTCCCCACCATCCCGACCCCCATCCCCCCAGCGCCCCCCCCACCCAAACGGCGACGACGACGGGATGGACGTCCTCTGGAGCGCTTTTGGGGGGTTGTTGGAAACCATGGCGCCTAGGTGCGGTGCGCGGTGCAGGCGTGCGGTGCGCGTGCGTGGTGCAGGGGAGTGTGTGCGGGTGTGCGGTGCGGCGCGAGCGCTCAGCGGTGCAGCGTGGTTACCGGGGGTCCACCGCGCCGCGCGCCGTCCGTCGACGTGTCGGTGTGGAGTTGGTTGTTGCGGCGAGGAGGAGCGGAGAGGCGCCGTTGCCGTCGTGAGGAGAGGCGTGGGGAGGGGCGAGCGCGTGCTTTTGCAGAGGTGTGGCGAGCGCGGCGGTGCGAAACGCGGTGTGGGCGCGGTGCGTTGCGTTGGGCTGCGGCAAACGGGCAGCGCAGCAGGGTGCGCGCGGGGCGGGGGACGTGTGGGAGGGGCTGCTGTCGCTGCGCGGCGGGGCGGGCGGCGCCGCCCCTCTGCCCGCGCGGTTTGCAGCTGGCGCACGCAAGGAGTTTGGGCGGGCGCCGGACGGCGCGCGCGTGCCGAGGACGGGGGCATGCTCGTGCCGTGGTGCGGATCCGGGGCTCACCTGGAGGATCGTCGTTAGGGCACGGGAGACCAAACTCGGGCGGCGTTGAGCGGGTGGGTAGGGCGAGGCGAGGCGCGGTGGGCGGTAGCCGGGCGGAAGCTGACGGCTGGGCGCTGGCCCCGGTGCGGAGTGTGCGGAATGCGGCAAGGCAGGCGTGCAGCAGGCAGGAGAGGGAGGGGGCCTATGGAGGGAGACAACTTGCCTCTCGCACACGAGCACCACCACGCGGGCCGCCCCGGCCGTGCCGCACCGCCGTGCCCCTCCCCGGGCGGTCGGGTGCAACGTGGATGAGAGGGGGTGGGGAGGGGTCGGTCGGACGCAGCACGAGGGCCCCGCGCGTGTGTGCCGTGGCGTGTTGATGGTGGTGCGCGCGTTGCTGTGGGGGGGAGACTGCCCGCCGAGACCACCCACCAGCCCCCCCCTCTCCCTCCCCGCCAGGGCCCCAGGGGAGAGAAGGAGCAGGCGCCGCGGCGCGAGCTCCAGCCGCGCCCCGCTTGCCGGAGAGGGTTGCGTGGTAGTCGGGTAGGTCCTGTCGGCCTGTCGGCCTCCCCCGCGCGCGCGCCACGGCGGCACCGCGGCGCGGGCGGGGGAGCAGGCGCGAGTTCGTACACAAGCCATTACCTTGTACATGCGCAGCACGTTGGCCAGGTCAATCACGTAGAAGGTGTCGTCCAGCTGGTGGCGCACAATCTCCTTGCAGGCCTTGTCAATCATGCCCTGGAAGCCGCCTGCGCGCAGCGAGAGGGGACGAGCGAGAGGGGGCGGCAAACGTTGAGAGCGTGCTGGGCACAGCAGGGCGCGTCGAGGTTCACGTCATCGCGCTTGCTAGCTCAGCTGAGGGGCGGGTGACGTCGCCTCACGCACCGCTGCGGACGTGCTCGGCGCGGAGCTCGTGCAGCACGGCGGCCGCGGCCAGCTTGCCCGTCGCGCGCATCTGCCACGAGCGCAGCAGGTGCCGGGCGTCCACCCCGCCCGGCAGCGAGGGGCCGCGGTCCACCGGCTGCACGTCGTTGTCCAGCTCCACCGTCTCCTGGGCCTCCACCTTCTGCTCCAGGAGCGACGCAATGCCCAGCTGCGCAGCAAGGCACACAGGCACAGGAGGGTGAGAGGAAGCCGGGAGGCAACTGCCGCCCGTTGGGGGCCAAACACCTCTGTCCCCCGGCGCGGAACGAGCGCCGTTCGGCCGCGCGGGCGCGCGAGGGAGCCGCCAGGGGTGCGCCACGCCACGCCCTGCCCCTCGCGCGCGCCCAATTCGCCTGGCTGGCTGCGTCCCGGAGCGCCCGTTCGGCCCCCCCGCCACCCGCAACTCACGTTTGCGCGGGCGGCGTCGGCGCGCCAGCTGTTTTTGGCCAGCGTCGTGGCGATGGGCGACGAGCCGAAGAACGCCTCGGGGAAGGCGTCGACGCTGCCGCGGGGGAGCGAGCCGCAAGGGGCCAGCGGCGCCTCAAGGCTGCCGTGAAGGGGCCCTTGCACCAGACAATCAAGGCCAGCCGTGGGAGCGGGGGGAGCCATCTCTTGCGTGGAAGTCGTGGAGGTGCTGTTCGAGCGAACGAGCCTGCGAGCGAGCGTGTTGAGGACGAGAATGCGGAGGATTGCCGACACTGCGGGGCGGGATTCTGCTCTTGTACTCCGCGTCAGAGGGTCACGGCTCAAGGAGGCCCCCCGCGGCCCGCCCAACGAGAGAAGGGCGCCGCCCCACCCCCGAGCCAGTGGGAGGAGGGAGCCGTCGAGCAGCTGGTGACGGGCCCTGACAGGCTGCTTGCTGCCTGCTGGGGAGGAGAAGGGCCACGCATCCTTCCTGCTGCCTCCTGGCAGAAGGACGAGCCGCCACCGCCCCACCACAGTGCTGCCCCCCGCTGCGACGCTGCCGCCGGCCCGCTGCGCTCCACGCGAGCAGGGAGAGATCCTCGCCCCGCTGGGGACCCCCGCGCTGCTCGGCGGTGTAGTGCCTGCTCTGAGGCGAGATGCCCTCCGTTGCCCCCGACAACACCAGCTGCTGGCTGCGAGGGCGATGCTGCAGGCTGCTGGCGTGCGTGCGCTCCCACCGAGGCTGCAGGGGGCCGCCAGAGCGCTGCGTGTGGCTGCCAGAAGATCATATCCGCAGCTGCTCGCCTCTGCCTCCTCGCAACGCGCGTCCCGCAGCCCGAGCGGGCCAGCTGCAGCCGCTGCTGAAGGCTGCATCGCCGTCCCTGCCCCGTTGCCGCGCCGCGAGGCCCGCCGGTGCGGCGCCCGCAGGTCCTCCCACCCACACAACAACATCCCGGGGTGCCGCCTCACCGAGCTGCGGTGAACGAGCGTCCGAGGAGTCCTAGCGAATTCGTAGGACTCTGGACCAGGGCGAGACGCAGGGTACTCGCCAGCGTGTTGCCGCTGGGGGGGGGGAGGCGTGAGGGCACGGTGAGGTGCTGGGGAAGAGAAGAGCTGCCGCTGAACACGGGCTGCTTCGAGGGTCGGCGCAAGGGCCGGTCGCACGAGCGCTTGAGGCGCCGTTGGGTGTCCGAGGGTAAAAGTTTGTGGGCACACGGTGGTGGAGGCTGGTGCAGAATCGCGCATGGAGGCGATGGAGGCCCAGAAAGCAGAGAGGAGATCCGCGGAGGCCTCGCCTTACAGCACGCTCGCAGTAGTGCCAGCCTCACCACGCTGTGGTTCCCCCCCTGCCTGCGCACAGCCCCTGGGGACGGGCACACACCACGCGCACGCCTCGGACGAGCGCAGCAGCGGCAATGGCGACCGTGGGCCCCCTGCCACCGCCAGCAGAGGCACCGGGAGGAGTACCAGGAGGCCAGCAGCAGAACGGCAGCAGCAGGCCTCCTGACCCCGAGGTGCTCTCGCTGATCAACGAGCACCTGCCCAGCCTCGAGTCCATCACCCTGCTGCCCACGCTCAAGGTGCAGGGCGCAGAGAAAGGCACATTGGCGCGGAGCTCGCTGGGCGCAGCTCGCTTTGAGCTTCGAGCTGCGGGAACGACAGCTTTCACGGAGATCGTGAGGAGAGTGCAGCACGAGCTGCTGGCTGCTCGCTTGCACCTCTGCCTGCAGCTGGTGGACCTGACGTGCAACCGGCTGGCCTCCATCGACAGCCGGATCCTGGCGCTCACGGGTGCGCAGGCATGGCGCGACGCGCCCTGCGACAGCTGCCACTTCGTGCGGCGTGTCATTGTGGCTGCCGCACGGCGCCATCTCGTCTCCAATGACGCACTCGTACCGCACAGGGCTGGTCACGTTCAGCATGCGGCAGAACCTGCTGACGGACGTGGCGGCCGTGTCCAGCGCCGCGTTCAAGGAGTCGCTGCAGGACCTCGAGTTCAGGGACAACCAGCTCACGCAGGCACGCCGCGAACAGCACCTCCCTGCTCCTCCTCACGCACATGCCTCCCCGGGGGCGTTCCTCAGGCCCTGCTTCTCCGGGGGCCGCCCCTGCCGCCGCCGCGCAGATCCCGGACCTCTCTGGCTTCGGCCACCTGACACGCCTCGAGTTCTCCTACAACGAGGCGCGTGCGCGCGCGCGCCTTGTGCATGCCGCTGACGGCAGCGAGCCGCCCCCTCCACGCTCCCTTGTCCCCCCCCCCCTCGCGCCACCCACCCCCCACGCCCACCCGTGCAGATCCGGTCCATGGACCCGCTGGCGACGCTGCCGGCGGGCGTGCCGCTGGCCGAGCTGTACCTGGCGCAGAACAAGGTGCCTGCCATCACGCCGGCGCTCTCGCAGCTCACGGCGCTCACCACGCTCGAGCTGGGATCCAACAGGATACGCGCGGTGGGTGCGCCTCCACAGCCTGGCGGGCTGGACACGCTGCGGCGCGTGGGGCGGGCGCTGCAGCAGGACGAGTGGCGCGCGGCTCGTGTACGCAGGTTGAGCACTTGGGCGGGCAGGTCAACCTGCGGGAGCTGTGGCTGGGGCGCAACCGCATCGCCAAGATTGAGAACCTGGCGCACCTGACCAACCTCAGGCGCATCTCCATCCAGGTGCAGCGCGGCCGCGGCCCCTTGTCGGTGTCTGAGCCTCGCCACGCCGTGAAGCGGGAGGGGCCCTCTGCGCTGCGGGCCGGCGGGCGCCGCGCCAAGGCCCTTGCCGGCGCTTCTGCCATGCCATGGCCGCGCGCCTCACGCCTCCTCCCCGCTCGGCTTGGCTCGGCGCGGCGCGCAGAGCAACCGGCTGGAGAGCTGCCTGGGCCTGGAGGCCTGCACCAACCTGGAGGAGCTCTACCTCTCGCACAACGGCATCAAGCAGCTCGAGGTGAGCAGCACCAAGGGGCGTCACGCCACACGCACACACACTCGCGCGTGCCACCGCAGGCGCAGCGGTGCGCCAAAGGGGCTGGCGCAGCCGCTACAGGGGCAGGGAGGGCCATTGGCGGCAAGTCGCCGCGGCGTGTGGCGCGCGCGCGCGCGCGCAGGGCCTGAGCAGCTTGGCCCAGCTCAAGATCCTGGACGTGAGCTCCAACCTCATCACCAAGGTGCAGGGCCTCGAGGGGCTCACGCAGCTGGAGGACCTCTGGCTCAACGACAACAGTGCGTGGGGCGCCGCCGGCTCTGCCGCCCCTGTGCCGTTTTCGCGCAGGCGCTTGAGCAGGGTGCAGCGTCTGACCACGATGCCAATGCCCCTCGCGCCCTCCCTGCCTGGCGCAGGCATCGCCGACCTGGACGACGAGCTGGCGCAGGGGCTGCAGCCCGTCGCCGCCACGCTCACCACCATCTACCTCGAACACAACCCAGCGGTGCGCCTCTCACACTTGCAGCGCGGCGCGTTCTCCTGCGTTGCGGCCGCTCGCTCGCCCCGGCGGCGGGCGGAGTGGTGCGCGGCCTGGCGTTTGGCGTGAGCGTCGGCGGCGTGCGTTTGTGTGTGCGCGCGCAGGCCAAGCTTCCGAGCTACAAGCTGCGGATGAAGCAGCTGCTGCCCAACCTCAAGCAGCTGGACGCCAACTTCCTGTGACGCTTCGCTTGCTGCGTGGCGCTGGTGGCCGCCGCGATGCAGTGTGCAGCAGGTGGCAAAGGTGGGCGTGACTTGCCATTACAAAGCCTCTGCAACGCACAGCAATGCGCAGCCGCAAAGCATGCAGGCGAAGGTCGTGGCGCAGCAGCGGCAGCGTCCACATTTTCCCCCCTGGGCGCGAGAAAGCAACAGCCCGACCGCGCCGCGTCAGCGCCACACGTCACAGCGGCACGCGCGGCGTGCCCCCCGGCAGCAGCAGCACGCCCGTGATGGTCTTGGAGTCGACCCACACGCCGGCGCCGTTGGCCTCCTGCGCGCTGCAGCCAAAGAACTTGACCAGCGTGCTGCGGAAGGCGGCGCCCGGCCCGCGCTGGACGGCCTGCAGCTCTGCCGCCGCCGGCGCGCCGCCGCCCCCGCCCTGCCCTTCGCCGTCCAGGCGCCTCACGTCCAGGTGGTACAGGTGCCCCTCGTGGTGCGGCCGGGGCGACGCCTGCACCAGCCGCACGCTCTCCGCCACGCCCAGCAGCTGCATGGGCTCTCCCGTCGAGCCCTCAGGCTGCAGGAAGAGGAAGGAGCGGCCGGCGGGTAGGCTGGTGGCCGGGTCCAGGTGCTTGGGCATGCGGCCCACAAACTTGACCTCAAAGCTCGCCGGCAGCGCCGCGTGGTCGACGTAGGGCCGCTCCACGGGCCGACTGCCGCGCGCGCCGCGGGCCAGGATGGCGTTGGGCGAAGGCGACGTGCTGCTGACGCACCAGCGCAGCAGCGCCACGGGCGCGCTCACGGCGGCGGCGCCGCCGCCCAGGGCGCCGCTCGCGGCCTGCTTTGCACGTAGAAGGGAGTTGACGCGCCGCACCAGTGAGTTGCAGGTCCGCAGGCGGTGCGGGGGCGTTTGGGCGGACGCGGTGGGGGCGCACCTGAGGCAGCAGAG
>VFQP010005779.1_pt1 | contig 10566 bp, 7 predicted proteins | sample 3512351 | NCBI WGS metagenome assembly VFQP01 (sample SAMN10412372, study PRJNA504923) | tailings metagenome | isolation source: Relicate 1 Philex TSF1 revegetated site | place: Philippines: Tuba, Benguet | collected 2017-08-29
GCGTGGCAGCTCATGCTATTTGAGCTTTGGCTACAACTATCCCCAGAATCATACCCACCAAGATAATTCCGATAATAATGAATATTTGCCTAATTTGAATTCTCATTAAAGTGTAATAATAGATACCTGATTGCCGTAGCTTATGCCTTGGCTATTAATGGCGTATGCCCTAATATAATAGGCTGTTTTGGTTTCTAAACCTGTAACAGCACTACTAAACGAGCCTACCGAACCTTGTTTAAAAATCGTTCGGCTATTCTGAACCGTCGGATTAGGCGATTTTGACCAACAGTGCCCATATTCTGTCACCTCCGAACAGCCCAAAGTAGAGATTAGGCCATTGGCAATAGCATTGTTTATACCAATGTTCTCTATTAAGCCCGATACTACCGAAGGGGCTAGCTTACACGATGTAACATAAGTTACTTCTTCGCCATAGGCCACACCTTCGGTATTTTTGGCATAAGCCCTAATAATATATTTAGTATTGGTGTTTAAGTTTTTCATCAAACTCGAAAAACTCCCCAATTTTCCATTTCCAGTATTAATAGTACGCTGACTTGCAATCGTTGGGGTACTCAAAGCCCAACAATGCCCATACTCTATAATAGGCGATGCCCCTGCGGCATTGATGTTTCCCTGAATAGTTAGTGTACCTATACCTTCTTCGGCAATTGTACCCGTTGTAATTTCAGCTAATTGTTTTTTTAGTGTAGTAAATGTAATTTGATTCGAGTAGAAGGTTTTTAAGCCTATTTTAGCAAATCCCCTCACATAATAGGTTGTTGAAGGCATTAGGTTTGTCATCGTAGAAGAATATACTTCAAGAGGCGGCTGCCCCATATAGCTCACAAGCGAATCGCGGGTTGTAGGCTCACCTTTGGTATTCCAACAATGCCCGTAAGTATTGATAGAGGCATTTCCAATGTTAACAAACTCCGACGTAATCCTTGCTTCAAAATCTTTTACTACCCAATTAGGACGTATTGTCAAATCGGGGTATTCAAGGCGATTTTCTAAGTTGCAGCCTCCTAGCAGCAAGAGGAGCAAAATAACAGATACTTTTTTCAACATATACACTATGTTTCGTTTTACAAATCTACTCTGACAAAAATCTTGCCAAATACAAAAATCACGGATATTATCAGTTTTTATAACAATTTTCGTTGTTCATCACACAATTACTTATACAAAATATATAAATATTGTTAATATTCCAAAAGTATTTTGAATATAGAAATCCCTTTCAAAAAATCTCTAAAGGGCATAGCTGTAGTTTCACTTTTAGCGAAGAAAAGCATATATAATTGAGAGGATTACTTAGGAAGTTGATTTCACTAATTTACAACATATCTTCACAAAATAGCGAATAAAGTGTTTTTTTTAGCCCAACAAGCAACACTTTGCCCCTATCATTTGTCAAATAAATTATAAATCACAAACAGACAAATGGATATTATACTAATCTTACTTCAGACAACCTTATTAATCATGAGCATTTGTATCGTTTTTAGAGAATCTATCAACGGGTTTATAAAAGCATTTAGGGGCTATCGTAAGAAAGCCCATAATACACAAAATTATATCCCTAGCAAGCTCAATTCTGTTAAATAATTGATATATCATTGAATATCGGGGCTGTGTATCAATAATTTAGTCAAGATACTAAAACTAAATCGTACCTTTGTAGCCTGAAGAAAGCCCTGTCTGGGTTTTCACAAAAAATGAACTAATGATATTTGACGAATTAAGCATTATTGAGCCAATTTTAAAGGCACTCAAAAACGAGGGGTATTCACAACCTACCCCCATTCAAGAACAAGCCATTCCTATTATTCTACAAAGAAAAGATTTGTTGGGATGTGCTCAAACAGGAACAGGCAAAACAGCCGCATTTTCAATACCTCTCTTACAAATACTTACTGAAGATGCTCAGAAAGAGCGTAAAAATAATGCTATTAAAGCACTTATCTTAACGCCCACTCGCGAATTAGCAATTCAAATTGATGAAAGCTTGGCCGCTTATGGTAAATACACTCACCTTCGCCATCTTGTGATTTTTGGAGGTGTTCCTCAAAAATCACAAACCGATGCCCTCCAACGAGGTGTCGATATTTTGGTGGCTACGCCTGGTCGACTACTGGATTTGATGAGCCAGCAATATGTTAGTTTGCAGTATGTCAAAATATTGGTACTCGACGAAGCCGACCGTATGCTCGACATGGGTTTTGTGAACGATGTCAAGAAAATTATTACCAAATTACCTACCAAAAGGCAATCGTTGTTTTTCTCGGCTACGATGCCTCCTTCGATTCTTAATTTGGCGGGGGGAATTCTCGACAACCCCGAAAAAGTAGAAGTAACGCCTGTTTCTTCGACAGCCCAAACTATCAATCAATCGCTTTTTTATGTTGCCAAAAATGACAAAAAAGCTCTTTTGATTCATATTTTAAAAGATACAAATATCCGTTCGGCTTTGGTTTTTACTCGTACCAAGCACGGTGCCGACCGTATCGTAAAAGACCTTAGCAAGGTGGGAATTACTACCGAGGCTATTCACGGCAACAAGTCGCAGAATGCTCGTCAAAGAGCCTTAAACAACTTTAAGGATGGTAGTACTCGGATTTTGGTAGCTACTGATATTGCAGCGAGGGGTATCGATGTCGATAATCTCGCTTATGTGGTCAACTACGATTTACCGAATATTCCAGAAACCTACGTTCACCGTATTGGACGAACTGGCCGTGCTGGGGCAGCGGGTATTGCATTTTCGTTTTGTGATGCCGAAGAACAAGAGTTTTTGAGAGATATTCAAAAGCTGATTGACCTAAAAATTCCTGTAGACGAAAAGCATCCTTATCAGCTTTCAGAGTTGGAAATCCAAAAAGCGTCGATGATAACGGCTATCAAAAATACCAAATTGCCCCAAAAGCATTTGCCTATGTCGCCAGCGAATAAGCCGAAAAAAAACAATTTCAAAAAAACAGCTAAGCCAAAACCTAAATTGTCTTAGTGTAATTATAGTATTGAATTGTAGCCTGATCTACCTGTATTTTTGTTAATCAGCTCTTGAATTACAAAAAAGAATTCAGCAACTTGTAGAGTCATTCTATCGACTGATGACTTTATCCCAATTTCTATCATGAAAAAACTAATGATTCTATGGGTTGCGTTCTTTCTTCAAAATAGTTCGGCAATCTTTTCGCAAACTACTTCCGACAGCCTTCTGCCCATACGTGGTTTCTGTATTGCGGCTCCGCAGTCTAGTCAATTAGACAATTTTATCAAATTCATTAAAACAGAGCTTGCCCCTCGGCATGTCAACCGCCTGATACTTCGGGTTGATTACAATTACCAATTTGAGAGCCACCCCGAGCTACGCAACCCTCAAGCTCTTTCCAAAAAAGAAGTCAAGAAATTGGTAGCCGTTTGTCAAGACAACCAAATCGAACTAATTCCTCAAATCAATCTACTCGGTCATCAGTCATGGGCCAGCACTACCGAAAACTTGCTAAAAGTATATCCGCAGTTTGATGAAACACCTCATGTACAAATGCCCGAAAAATACGTTTGGCCCAACCCAGACGGCTTGTATTGCAAAAGCTACTGCCCTTTACACCCCGACCTCCACGCTATTGTTTGGGATTTGGTGGATGAAATATGCGATGTTTTTCAAGCCAAAGCTTTTCATGCAGGTATGGACGAGGTGTTTTATCTTGGCGATAGCAAATGCCCTCGCTGTAGTGGCCGAGACAAAGCAGAGCTTTTTGCAGGAGAAGTAAATTTGATTAGAAATCATTTAGCTCTCAAAAATCGGAAACTCTGGATTTGGGGCGACAGGCTTATCGACGGAAAAACTACGGGTATTGGCGAATGGGAAGCCAGCTACAACAACACCCACAGAGCCATTGATATGCTCTATAAAGACATTATTATATGCGACTGGCACTACGAACGTCCTGAGCAAACAGCGGTGTATTTTGCCAGCAAAGGTTTTAGTGTAATTACTTGTCCTTGGCGAGTACCACAAAACGCTATTCTACAAACACAGGATATGCGAAAATTTAGGCAATACGCCAACCCCGAAATGAAAGAACGGTATCTTGGTATGATGCAAACAATTTGGTCGGGAGCTGAATCGTTTATAAAAGAGTATTATGATACAAGTAATATTCAAGACCCTCAAAAATCACAAAAAGCTACATTTATTGGACTTTTCAATGAAATCAATCAAGTTAAATAAGAGGTTGTAGTTATAAAATGCTTGGTTATATATAAATTTGTGATAATGAAGTCGCTATCACTTTAGATATAGTAGTAGTATCTCAACAAGACAAAATACGATGAAGCCTTTTCCTACATATATCAAACAGAAAAGGCTTCCCCTAAATTCTCCACAATGAACCACATTTAATAAACACTTTTCCCATATTTGTTTTGTAGTATGAATACTCCACACATTTCCATTGCCTTATGCACCTATAAAGGTTCTAAATATATACAAGAGCAACTTGAAAGTATCCGAAATCAAAGCTTACAACCCTCTGAAATCATTATTTGCGACGATAGCTCGCCCGATAGTACTCTTGAGATTATCAACGCATTTGAGGCACCATTTCCAATCAAAGTTTATGTGAATAGCCCTGCATTAGGTACTATCAAAAATTTTGAAAAAGCAATTACTTTGTGTGAAGGCGACCTGATTTTTTTGTGCGACCAAGACGATTTTTGGCCCAGCAACAAGCTCGAAGTAATGGCAAACTACCTCCAAGAGAATCCCCAAACAATGGTACTTTTCTCGAATGCTTTATTGGTAGATGAACACCTCAATAGCCTCAATGATAACCTTTGGGAAAAAGTCCGTTTTAGACAACAACAGCAAGAACAATGGCGTGCTGGGGCATCGTTCGATATTCTTTTGGAAGGCAATAGGGTTACAGGTTGTGCCTTGGCTATCAGAAAAGTATTTGTTTCTCAAGTTTTGCCCTTTCCAGCACATATTAGCAATAAATTTATTCATGACGCATGGATAGCCCTTGTTGCCTCTATTACTAATTCTATTGATTTTATCAATGAAAATTTGGTATGGTATCGCCAGCATCCTTTACAACAGGTAGGAACAAGAGCACAGTTACCTCCTAAAAAAATTACGTTGAAAGATAGACTTACTAGACCTCAGTCAGAAAAAACAGCTCCGTTTCGGGAAAAAGCGGCCTATTATAAAAGTATTTTGGATTATATCAATGCTCATTTCAGCTATACTCCCGAGCAGCTGGCACCTCTTATTAGGGCATACAACCATTATAACTTACGAGCCGAGCTTCCGAGCAATCGACTTAAAAGGATTATTCCTGTTGTAAAAAATTACTTGAAAGGTAATTACCACCATTATTTAGACATCGAAGCCAATAAATACGGTATTTATTTGGCTATTTTGGGCGATTTACTAGAATAACAACTAGCTATACCTTATGATTTTAGCAGTAAACCTAGCGAACTAATTTACGATTTGAACGCTTATTTACTTGACAACAACTACCAAAATTCACCATTTACCATGCTTACTACTCATTTAGAAGATATACCAACGAGTGTTTCACTTCCTGTGATGGAGGCTTTTTATACGCTTCAAGGGGAAGGTTTTTATCAGGGAAAATCAGCTTATTTTATTCGCCTTGGGGGCTGCGACGTTGGCTGCCACTGGTGCGACGTAAAAGAATCATGGGATATTAATGCCCATCCCAAATACAGTATTCAGGAAATTGTAGAGCAGGCTGCCCAACACCCAGGCAAATTAGCCGTAGTAACTGGAGGCGAGCCACTGATGCACCATTTGGATGCCCTAACCGATGCCTTGCATGCCGCGGGTATTCAAACCAATATCGAAACTTCGGGCGTATGCGAGCAAGTAACGGGGCATTGGGATTGGATTTGTTTTTCTCCCAAAAAATTTAAAGCTCCTAATCCTGATATTTATACTAAAGCCCATGAATTAAAGGTTATTATTTATAACCAAAGCGACTTTGAGTGGGCCGAAAGCTTCGCTGAAAAAATGTCGCCCACGTGTATGCTTTATTTACAACCCGAATGGAGTAAAATGAATAGCATGCTTCCACAAATTATTGATTATATTAAGCAAAATCCAAAGTGGCGAATTTCGTTGCAAGTTCATAAATTTATGGATATTCCTTAATCCGTATCCAAAAATATTCAAGAGCCTGTCCTATGAACACATTGATTAGAAACCTAGTAAATTGTACTTTAACAAGTTTATTGTCCTTTGTTTTTTTTACTGTATCTGGACAGGTTACACTTTCTACCACCAACAAAAAGGCGATTAATGCTTATGAAAAGGGTATTACAGCCCTACAACAACGCAATATCGACGAGGCTTTTGGGCAATTTGAAGAGGCTATTGAACGCGACCGCCTTTTTGCCGAAGCCTATTACCAACTAGGTCGCCTGTACGAACAAAACAGGCAATTTGGCAATGCTTTGCTCAATTACGAAAAAAGCTTTAATGCTAACGACTCCACCACGGTGTCGGTAAATACCTTACAAAGTATTAGCTCGTTGTATCAACGAAAAGGCGATTATGAAAAGGCCCTTGTATACCTCGAAAAGCTAATAGCTCGCCTTCCTGCCAATAATTTATTGGCCAAACAAAAAGCACTGAAGGCATTGAACAATACGCAGTTTGCCCTTCATGCGGTTCAAAATCCTCTTAATTTTAATCCTGTTGTATTACCCAACGAAGTAAACCGCTTCGACTCACAGTATTTTCCTGTACTTACAGCCGACCGTGAAACGCTCGTTTTTACAGCACAAGACCACAACGACCACGACGAAAATCTCTATGTTTCTCAGTGGAAAAACAACCAATGGTCGTCGCCTAAAAGTATTTCTGAAAATATTAATTCACCCCAAAACGAAGGTACGGCTAGTATCTCGGCCGATGGCCGAACCTTGGTATTTACCTCATGCGATGGCCGACGAGGGCTAGGCAGTTGCGACTTATTTATTAGCCACAAAGAAGGCGATAATTGGGGTAAACCTATCAATATGGGGGCTGCTATCAATAGCAGCGAATGGGAATCGCAACCTTCGTTATCGGCCGATGGCCATACCCTTTATTTTGTTTCAGACCGACGTGGTAGTATTGGCAAACGTGATATATGGGTTAGCATACAGGATTCGGTAGGTAATTGGCAAAAAGCAACCAACCTTGGTAATGTTATTAATACCCCCGACGACGAACTGTCGCCCTTTATTCATGCCAATGGCACTACTCTGTTTTTTGCTTCGGAAGGACATACGGGCATGGGTGGCCTCGACTTGTTTATGGCTCAACGCCAAGGAAATAACTGGAAACAACCCGAAAATCTAGGATACCCCATCAATACACAAGACGACCAAGTGGCGTTGTATATTACCGCCGATGGACAAAAAGGATATTATTCACTAGAACAAGATTTGGGCGAACGTTACAAAAAAGCCAAAATTGTAGAGCTTACTTTGCCTACTGTACTTCAAGAAAAAATCCAAAAATCTACGTTTTTGAAAGGTATTGTTTATGATGCCAAAACCAACCAAAAGCTACAAGCTGATATTGAACTAGTTTCATTAAATCAAAAAAGTATTGTAGGTAAGTTTGCATCCGACAACCAAACCGGCGAATACACCACAGTACTCAATACTGAAGGGCAATATGCCATTTTTGTTAGTAGAAATGGCTATTTTTTTAAAAGTCTTAATTTTGACTTTATGAATCGCACTGCCCTAGACAAGGTGTTGGATATTGCCCTCGAACCAATTCAAAAAAATGCCAAGGAGGTTCTAAACAATATTTTCTTTGAGGTTGGTAAATGGGAGTTAAAACCCGAATCGACCCTAGAACTTGATAAACTGGTAACGTTACTCAAGGCCAATTCGCAATTAATGCTAGAAATATCAGGCCATACCGACGACGTAGGAAAGGATTCTGACAATTTGATATTATCTCAAAAAAGAGCTAAATCGGTCATGGATTACCTTGTTAGTAAAGGAATTAATCCCCTCAAAATCAAGGCAGAAGGGTACGGAGAGAGTCGTCCGTTTGTAGAAAATACATCGGAAGAAAATCGAAAACTTAACCGACGCATTGAAGTGAAGTTTTATTAATAATACGTTTGGAGAATAGTACAGGGTTACATTTGGAATCCTAAAAATACTATTTCCGAAATTGTTGTTGAAACAACCTAGCTTTACTCCTAAATATTAGAAGTAGGCTCAACACTTATTTATCTATTTTTAAGAACAAAGGCAAATACAAAATAATACCTATTAATGACATCATTAACCCTCCTATTGTGCCTATGCCAAGAGCAAACCAAAAAACTTCATTTTGTCCATAAATCAAAAATGGAATTAAGCCTACTACCGTTGAAAGTACCGTAAGGAAAATAGGAATAATTTTGTGATTATAGGCTTTGATATACAACTTAAACGGCTTTGTAGAAGGGTATAACTTTCGTAAATTATTGAACTCTGCAATAATAAAAATAGCGGCACACACTACATTGCCACTCAGTAAGATAAAAGAAGCATAGCCCCCTTGGTCAAAGTTAAAGTCGAACCAATAAAATGTTAGAAAAACACCAATAAACGAAATTGGTATTAGCATGATTAATGCCAAAGGCTGTAACAACGACTCAAAAATAATGGCACAAATGATATAAATTAGCACTATGACCAAGCCTATCAACCAATATTGCTTTTTGGCCTCATAGCTGTACCAATCATAGCCTATTTTTTTGGCGGTATAACCCAACGGAAGTACTGTTTTGAAATCAGCTAAGGTTTTATCTAAAAATTTATCTCCAAAATTTTGACTCCCAAAATACTCAAAACTTACCATTCTAAGATATTCCTGATTCTCTTTATGAATTTCAGAACTGATTTTTTGCTTGGTAGACTTGGCAAAATCAGCCAGTTTTACAGTAGTACTATCCATTTTTACCGACTGATTCATTAATGACCACACGTCAAAGTTTTTACTATCGTCTGGCACAACTTTAACCTGTTCGTATTCGCCATACATAAATTGATAAATATCTGGTCGTGAGCGTACATTTTGACGTTGTAAGTAATCGTACACTTCGGCATTGGTTCGTCCGTACAGGGCTAAATACTTGGGGTCGGTTTCTAATACATATTCGTATAGGCTTTTATTATTCCAAAAATCCATATTCCTATTGATATTTACCTCCTGAATTCTAGGATGTATTTCCAAGTGCTTCTTCAATATATTGGCTTGGCGTTCCAATTCATTATAATTATACCCGTGCATCATTACATTAAAAGTAGGCGTACTATTTTCGTCCAAATGCTGACTAAACCCTTGCCCTACGCCATAAATATCCCAATGGATACCGCTCATTTCGGTTGAAAGTACAATCATTTTATTTTTTAGGACATAAGGAAACGAACTACTTTCATATTCTGGTTTAAAATAAATAGCCATACTTCCACTCTGTCCATTATAAATCCGAGTAATAAATCGGTCTATTTCCTTAAATTGGCCTAAATAACTTTCTATTCGTAAATACAAATCATTCATTTGTTCGATAGTAGCCTGATTGGGCAATTCAGCATTGACATATAGACATGTACGTTCATTCTTTGTATAATAAGATTTTTCGTAAACATAGTTCACAAACAACCGCAAACTCCCTCCCAATACCTTATTAATCGTTGGTTGGATATTCTCTTGGTAATATTCATTTCCTAAGCTAGCATTATAATACCTTGCCCAAGGCTTTGAGTCGTCTATCTTACTGGGCAACATAAATACAGGCAAGCCAAAGGCAAGCAATATCAACACAAAGGATGTTCTGCGAAAACGCATAAGAAAAAGTACCACCCTTGTATACACTCGACTACCCCCAACAATTCTCCGCCGACTAGCACTATTCATAATCCGCTGATTTTCAGCAAAAAAACCTATTCTTTCTATCAATGCTGGAACAAAAAATAAGGCAATCACCAAGGATATTCCCAATACCACCATCATCACTATGGCAAAGTCTAACAAGTCTAATTTAGCCTCTTCGGGCAAAAACCAAATAATTGTCAACCCAGCAATAGTAGTTAAGGTAGCACCCAATAAGGCCATAAAAACACTTAGGTTTCTGTATCGGCGATAATGGTCAATCATAACAATTGTATTATCAATCAAAATACCCAAAGACGTTGTAATAGCAGCCAGAGAATACAGATGTATTTCGATTTTGAGGAAATAAAAGACAATAAACGATAAAGCCAAATTAATTACTAAACTCCATAAAATCACTATGGTATATCGCCAGCTACGGGTAGAAAGCCACACAAAAGCCAATAAAATCAAGATAGCCAAGCCCGACTGTACCCAGATTTTATCTAAGTTTTCTTTGATATATTCAGTTGCATCATATTCAATATTGGTTTGGTAGGTTGGCGGAAGTGTTTTTGAAATTTCTGCTAATTTTAATCGAATATCCTTGGACAAAGCCAGTTGGTTGGCTCCTATGTCGGCTTGTATAACCAGTG
>VFQP010005780.1_pt1 | contig 10564 bp, 8 predicted proteins | sample 3512351 | NCBI WGS metagenome assembly VFQP01 (sample SAMN10412372, study PRJNA504923) | tailings metagenome | isolation source: Relicate 1 Philex TSF1 revegetated site | place: Philippines: Tuba, Benguet | collected 2017-08-29
GGCCGATCAGCCGTCGCTTCCGGTAATGGCTCCATGGCCCTGCATTCCGGTACGGCTACCGCATATGAATCCTTTGCACTTCGTGGCCTTGCGACTGGTGCTTCGGCAACTTCGCTCACGGGAGAAGCCTCAGGAAACAATGCAATCTCGCTCGGAGGAACGGCCTCAGGAGAGAACTCGTTCTCACTTCGCGGCGTTGCGTCCGGCGAGAGCAGTGTCGCCATAGGTCAGTGGGCGAGAACCAATGGGTTTGCCGGCGCGGTCGTCATTGATGCCCGACCGGAACTCAACTCGACCGTCAACGCCAGACAAACCGGACACTTTGTGGTTCGAGCCAGCGGGTTCTATCTGGGAAATGTGCAACCCATCGGCGCCAATCCCACCGGCCAATTCCTTAGCACGAGCACCAACGCGTATCTCAGCACCGGCGGCAACTGGACCAACAGCTCCGACTCCACCAAGAAGTCCAACTTCCGCGCCGTCGACGGCGAGCAGGTGCTGAGCAAGTTGGCGTCGCTACCTGTCTACACCTGGCAGTACAAAGCCGAAGACAGCACGGTGCGTCATATGGGCCCCACGGCGCAGGCTTTCCGCAAGGCGTTTGGTCTCGGCGACAGTGAAACGGCTATTGGCACGGTGGACATCGATGGCGTGGCAGTGGCGGGTGTGAAGGCACTTGAGATCCGTACGAAGCAGCTCAAGGCGGAAACACAGGCACTGCGCGCGGAGAACGCGCAATTGGCCGAGCGGCTGGCGCAGCTCGAGTCGCTGGTGGCGCGTCTCACGGCCACGCCGCGGGAACGCTGATGACCGCCGACCAGATCGCCACGATCCGGTCGACCTGGAACCTGATGGGGGCCACCACCGATGCGGTGGCCCCGCTGTTCTACGACCGATTGTTCACGTTGGCCCCGGCACTGCGGCCCCTGTTTCCGACAGGCGACCTTTCGGGTCAGGCGGAGAAGCTGGGCCAGACCCTGGCCGTAGTGGTGAAGAGTCTCGACGACCTGCCACGTTTGGTGCCCGCACTCGAGGCGCTGGGTGCGCGACACGCGGGATACGGTGTGGAAGCCTGGCACTACGACGTTGTTGGGCAGGCGTTGCTGGAGACCTTTGCCGAGGTGCTGGGTGCGCACTTCACGCCAGCGGCGCGTGAAGCCTGGGCAGCGGCCTACACAACGCTGGCCGGCGTGATGGTCGCGGCCGGCGATGCAGCGGGCAGTTCGGCCAGTGTGGCCTGACATGACCGCAGAGCTCGATGCCACGTCGTCCATTCAAGCCCAATGTGAATGGCTGTGCGAAGGACTGGACAGCCTGTCGGGTCCCATGTGCGCCGCGTTCAGTGCGCGCATGTGGGCCCTGCAGGACGTGCTGGTGCGGCCGGTGGCTTTGCCCCAGGACGAACTCTGGTGGCAGGCCTGGTTCGACAAGCTGGTAACGCTGCTGCGCGCCGAGCCTGAAGACCCGATGTGTGTGGCGCTGGCGGTGGGCATCGCGCGCTGGGGACAGGCCAGCGGTGTGGACGAGGCCACGCAGCGACTGGCCATGGAGGCGCTGGGCTGGGCCTGTCGTGACGTACTGCCCGAGCGCACGCCGCCCGCGGTACTGGGCGCGATGGAGGTACGCGCGGCGTTGTTGCAACGGGTTTGGCCGCGGGTGGCGCGGGACGCCCCGCGGAGTCCCGCGGCCGAATGAATGACGTGGCCCACGAGGTGCTGGTGGAATCATCCGGTCTGGTGACTTCCGTTGCCGCGTTCGCCAGACGAGAATGGGACAGCCGTCGGGCCGCCGAGTGCCCGACCTCCCGTCCACCCATTGGCATGTATCGATTCATCACGTTCGGCGGATGCGCCGTGGTATCCGACGAAGGCGAGGTGCGCGGCGCGGCCACGCAGCAGCGGCGGCTGGCGCTGCTGGCCGTGCTGGCGCGCGCGGGCGAGCGCGGCGTGTCACGCACCCGTCTGCTGCAACTGTTCTGGCCCGACGAAGCCGATGAGGAGCGCCGACGCAAGGCACTCGCACAGGCGCTCTATGCGCTGCGCCGGGATCTGGGCGACGAGTCGGTCATTACCGGCACGCAGGATCTCAAGCTCGACGGCGAGTTGCTTCCGCACGACGTGGGACTGTTTGCGGAGCACCTCAAGCAGGGGCGTCATGCCGACGCGGTGGCGCTGTACACGGGCCCCTTCCTCGGCGGGTTTCACCTCGCGGGCGCCGCGGCGTTTGAGCGCTGGGCGGAAGAAGAGCGTCGTGTACTGGAGCGCGACTATCTGCGCGCGCTGGAAGCGTTGTCGGAGGCAGCCGAGCGTGCAGGGCGCACGAGTGATGCGGTGCGGTGGCGGCGCAAGGCGGCAGCGGTGGATCCGCTCGACTCGCGTGCGACGCTCGCGCTCATGCGTGCGCTGGTGGCGCACGGCGATGTGACGACGGCGATTCGTCAGGCGGCCATTCATGAGGCGCTCATTCAGGATGAGTTGGAGCTGCCGCCGGATCGGGAGGTGGTGGCGTACGCAAAGCAACTCAAAGAAAAGCAAACGGCGATAGCCGAACAGCAGGAAGCCATTGCGCCGGAAGCCGTGGTGTCGGGTGCCAAGGAGCAGGTACTGCAGTCGGAGTCGGGGTCGGGGTCGGGGTCGGGGCCTGATACTACCATTGCCGATACCGCAGTCGCTGGACCCACGGAAGCGCAACTGAACGAATACGCCTCGCTTCCTTCCCAGGGATGGCGCGCGAGTAGCTTCGCCATCAGTCGTAGGTCGCTCGCGCTGCTGGTTGTGCTCATGATTGCTGTGGTGGCGGCCGCGTTTCAGGTGCGCGACTTCCTGCACCACCGGCGCAGTGCGGTGACCGCCGACTCGCTGCGGCTCTTTGCGGTGGGCCGCATCATGGACTTCCGCGAGCAGCCGGCGGCACCGGCCGGCGCACTCACCGATCTGCTGGCCACCTCGCTGGCGCGCATTGACGGCCTGCAGGTGCTGAGCAACGCACGCATGCTGGAGATTCATGCGCGCATTGGCGGCAGTGAATCGCGAGATGTCTCGCGGGAAGCGGCGCATCAGGCGGGCGCAACCGATTTGCTGGAGGGCGGCATTCAGCCACTGGGCAACGGACGCATGCTGCTGGACTTGCGCCGCGTGTCGGTGGACAATGGTGCCATTGTCGGCGCGTGGCGCTTTGAGGGCGATGATCTCTTTGCGCTGGTGACATCGGCCACCACTGAACTGGCGCACGCTGTCGGCCGCCCAAGTATGGCGGGTGATTCGAGCAGCATGCCCACGCGCTCGCTCGTGGCCTACCGCTTCTACGAGGAGGGACTGCGTGCCTTCTCGCGCAGTGACCTGGCATCCGCCGAGCAGCTGTTGTCCGCTTCGGTGAAGGAAGATTCGCTGTTCGCCATGGCGGCGTTCAAGCTGTATCAAACGCGGGCGTTGCGTGGCGTCTTCCAACCCAACGAAGTGCTGGCGCGCGTGGTGCGCCTCGCCCGAGGCGCCAGTGATCGTGACCGGCTCATGATCACCGCCTACTGGGCGTTCACCACCGCACGTCCCGAGTTGCAGGCGCTGGCCGATACGCTGGCCATTCGCTATCCCGGTGAACCGGACGGCGCCTACTATCAGGCGGTGGCGCGCTTGCAGGACGGCGATTCGCCGGCGGCCATCGTGTCGCTCAAGCGCGTACTCGCGCTGGATTCGCTGTCGGGCAGTGCCACGCCGTACTGCCGTGCCTGCGACGCCATGGAGTCGCTGGTGTTTGCGTATCAATCGCTCGACAGTGTCAGCGCGGCGGAACGGGCGGCGCGCGAATGGGTTCGGGTGCAACCGGAGTCGGCACGGGCCTGGTCGGTACTCGCGGCATTTCTGCTGCACATGGACCGAGTGGACGAGGCCATCGAAGCCAATCAGCGCGTCACGCGTCTGACCGGCGACGGTGGAACAGCCAATGTGCTCTTCCCCGTGGTAGTGTATCTGCATGCAGGACAGCTGGACGATGCAGAACGCGCGTTGGACGACGCGGCACGCCGCGGTGCTGCGACAGGTTCGGTAATGGATCTGCGCATCATTCTTCGGCACCTGCAGGGACGGCTTTCGGACGCCGAGCGACTCGCGCAGGAATGGCTGCGTCCCGTGCCACGCGCGCAGCGCGGTGACAATGTCGGCCGTGTGGTCGATTGGCGACGCGCGGTCATGTGGCAGCAGCGCGGCGACGTGCCCACATCCCTCGCGCTGTGGGATTCGCTGTCACGATTCGCGGCGGGCGATGCCGATCCGGGTCAGGAGGCTCGCCTCAATGTGCAGCGCTGGGCCGTGGCAGCCAGCGTAGCCGCAGCCGCGCAGCGCGCCGATGTGGCGAAGCGCTGGGCCGACTCCTCGGAGGCGTGGAGCACGCGCGCGCCAACACGACGGGATCCTCGCACCGCCATGTGGGCGCGCGGCATGGCACTGGCCGCGGCTGGCGACACCGCCGGCGCCATTGTCACGCTGCAGCAGGCCATGTACTGGCCAGCGTTTGGTCTCCCACGACTCAACGCCGATCTGGCGCGCTTGCTGTTGGCGCGTGGGCGCTATGCCGAGGCCATTCCCGTCGCGCGCGGGGCACTGCGCGCGCCATTCGATTTGCGATCGAGTGTGGCCGACTTCACCACGTCACGCGTGCTGCTGGCACGCGCCTTTGAAGGTGCCGGTCAGCGTGACAGTGCTCTGGTGCACTGGCGCGTGGTGCAACGCAGTTGGCGCGGCGCCGATGCACCGCTGCGCGTATGGGCAGACAGTGCGGCGAGGCGCAACTAGGCCGAGTGCGATCTCAGGCGAGACCGTCCTGCTGCTGTCGCCTCGCCTGCTCGCGCCCAAGCCAGATAGCCACCACCAGCCACACCGCACTGAGCGGCGCGGCCAGCAACGAAATACTGCTCACCGCGAGCCCGGCCGCCGTGAGCCCCGCATAAGTCCAGGCCCCGATCTGATCGCCACCGCGATACACGAAGAGGTCGATGAAGTTCTTGGCCTTGTACTTGTCTTCGGGTGAGACGACCGTGAACAGCACCTCGCGGGCCGGACGGCCGAACGCGTATTCGCCGGCGCGCCGTGTCACCTGAAAAAGCACGAACACCGCCAACGTGCCCCAGGTGCCGAGCGCCGTGAAACCCACAAGGCTGAGCACCGGCATGATGGCCAGCGTGAGCCCCACCCCAATCCACTTGATCACGCGGCCGGTCACGAACAGCTGCGCGAGGATGGTGAGGGACTGCACCGCCGTGTCGATGGTGGCCAGAAACGCGGTGCGGGATTCGCGGTCGGCGTAACGCGCGCCCACGATCTCCGCCTGCTGGAAGTACAGTACCGTCGTGCCGATGGTGAACATCAGCATGTAGAGACAGATGCCCAGCAGATAGGGAGAACGCAGGACATGCGTGATGCCCGCAAACGAGGAGCCGCCGACGGGCTCATCGGCGGCGTCGCGGGCGCGGGTATCGGCGCGAAAGCTTGGCGGGAAGCGCCGCGAGGCCTGCACCGCACACTCCAGCAGCACCACGCTCATGAGCATGAGCACCGGCGTGCCCACACGCTCGGCCAGCTGCGAGGTGAGAAAGGCACCCGCGAGCGCGCCGAGCGTGCCACCGACACTGATGAACCCGAAGAGCCGCTTGGACTGCTCCGGATGGAAGGTGTCGGCCATGAATCCCCAGAACACCGAGGGGATGAACAGACTGTAAATGCTGGTGAGAATCCAGAACGCCGGTCCCAGCCACGGCTCCCACGACGCCGGTCCATAGCGGATGATGCCCGCGAAGACGAGCAGCAGCGCGATGAACACGCGGTACACGATGGGGATGAAACGCCGCACCGGCACGCGCGAGACCACGCTGGCGTACACCGGGTTCATCACCAGCGTCGTGATCAGGGTGCCGGTGAACAGCCACGGCAGTTGCCCGGTGCCCGCGGCCACACCGGCCGCATCCCGCACCGCCCGCAGAATGAAGTAGCTGGCCAGTGCGAAGAAGAAATACCCCGCGGCGAGGGCGGTGGCCCGCTCCTCGCCGCGTTCGATGGTGCCCAGACGATTCAGCCAACCCGCGTTCAATCCAGCGTTCAACGGGTGCGGCTCCGCTCTGCATGCCAGGCCGCCAGCACTTCCTTCTCACGCTCCGGCGAGATGCCTGCACGCAGCCGCTCCTGCTCGGCAGCCGGACGCGCATGATACCAGGTCATGGCATCGCGAACTGTGGTGGCCAGCGGACGGAAGGTGAGTCCCGCGGCCTTGGCCTTCTCGATGACCGACGTGCTGAAGGCCACCGTGCCCGCGCCGGTGAAGCTCCACACCGGCATCTCGGCCCACGAACGCACCTTGTTGGCGGTGAGGAAAGCCTCGGGCACCCAGGTGAACTGCGCGTCGTTGGCATAACAGGCCTTGATGCCATAGAGCAACTCGCCAATGCCACACACGGTGCGCGGCCCAACCGCGTTGAACACGCCGCCGGTGCGCGATTCTCCCAGCCGCACCATCCACTCCGTGAGATCGCGCGCGTCGATCCACTGCGCCGGATCATCCGGCTTGCCCGGCGCAAGAATCTCGCCGCCCTTCTCGATGCGCACCGGCCAGTAGGTGAAACGGTCGGTGAGATCGCCGGGGCCCACGATCAGACCGGGCCGCACAATGGTCGCGCCACTGCCAAAGGCTGCCTGCACGAGCTGCTCGCAGCGCACCTTCTTGTTGCCGTAGGGCGCGCTCGCCGCATCCGGACCCTCGAGCGGCGCAGGGTCCTGGGTGGGATGCGTTTCGTCGGGGAAGGAGCGGGTGAAGTCCTTGTACGCGGCCGTGCTGCTCACATACACGTACTGCTTCGCGTTGCCCTTGAGCACGGCGGTGGCGCCCAGCACCCACTGCGGATTGGTGGCGGGCAGGTCGTACACGACATCCCACTGCCGGCCCTTCAGGGCGTCGTGCCCGCCCGGTGCGTTGCGATCGCCGATGAGCTGCTCGGCCTTCGGGAACAGACCGGGCCGCGTGCGACCGCGATTGAACAGCGTGACCTCATGTCCGCGCTCGAGGGCGTGATTGACGAGATGCGGTCCGATGTAGCCGGTGCCGCCAAGCACGAGGATCTTCATGCGAGACCTGCGGCGATATCGTGGTTGTGCATCATGAGCGCGCCTTCCACTCGGCGAGCACGGCCTTCTCGCGGTCGGGAGGCAGCCCCACCTTGAGCGCCGCCTGCCGCTCGGGCGGCTGCGCGTGATAGTAGGTGAGCGTGTCGCGAGCCGTTTCTGCGAGCGGACGGAAGGTGAGCCCGGCCTTCACGGCCTTGCTCACATCCATGCGCGCCCAGCCCGCGCTGTTGCCACGCGGCGGCATCCACACCGGCAGGTCGGCGTAGGGCCGCAGCTTGCGCTCGAGCAGGAAGTCGGCGTCCACCCAGGTGAAGCGCGTATCGGCAGTGGTCACCGCCTTGCAGCCGTAGAGCATGCCGGCCATGGTGAGGCCCGAGGCCGGACCGACCACGTTGTAGATGCCGGTGGCGTTCTGTTCGCAGAGCCGCACCATGAACTCGGTGAGGTCACGCTGGTCCACAAAGGCCACCGGATCGTCGGGCGTGCCGGGCGCCAGCATTTCCCCACCCTGCTCCACGCGAATGGGCCAGTACGAGAAGCGATCGGTGAGATCGCCGGGCCCCACGATGAGTCCGGGGCGCACGATGAGCGTCTTGCTTTCCCCGAAGGTGGCCACGGCATCCATCTCGCCACGCACCTTGCGCGCGCCGTAGCTGGCGTCGCGCTCGGTGGCATCGGGCGCCGCCGGTGCATTGAGCAGGTCCGTGTCGGTCTCCGTGATGCCGATCTTGCCGCGATTGGCATAGGTGGACAGCGTGCTCACGAACACATACTTGCCGACGTTTGGCGCGAGCACGGCACCTGCCTCACGCACCCAGCGCGGCACCTGCACGGGATTGTCGATCACCACATCCCAGGTGCGCCCCTTGAGGGCCGCATAGCCGTTGGGCGCGTTGCGGTCGCCAATGAGTGTTTCGACGTTCCTGAACAGACCGGGATTGGTGCGGCCGCGATTGAACAGCGTGACCTGATGGCCACGCGACAGCGCGTACTGCACCTGATGCGGACCAATGAAGCCGGTGCCGCCGAGGATGAGAATGCGAAGGGCCACGGGAGGGATCGGAAGGAGGAAGCCGGAGGGGACGGCTGTGAGATGTCGGGCCTGCGTCAGCCGTTCTTCGCGTGCCAGGCGGCCAGCACGGCCTTTTCCTTCTCGGGCGCGATGCCGGCGCGGGCGCGCTCCTGTTCGGCGGCCGGACGTGTCTTGTACCAGTCGAGTGTGGCCTTTGCCGTGTCGGCCAATGGACGGCAGGTAAGCCCCGCAGCGTAGGCCTTGCGACAGTCGATGGCCATGAAGCCCGCCGTGGGTCCCTGGCCCGGCTGCCACACCGGCATCTCGCTCCACGCGCGCACCTGATGCTGCGCCAGGAAATCGGCGGGCACCCAGGTGAACTTCGCGTCGCTCGATGTCACCGACTTGATGCCGTACAGCATCTCGGCAATGGTCGTGGGCGACTTGGGGCCGGTGGCGTTGAAGGTGCCCGTGGTGCGCGTTTCACCCAGACGCACGATCCACTCGCTCAGGTCATGCGCGTCGATGTACTGCACCGGATCATTGGGCGTGCCGGGCGCCAGAATCTCGCCGCCCTTGTCGATGCGCACGGGCCAGTAGGAGAAGCGATCGCTGAGGTCACCGGGGCCCACGATGAGACCCGGCCGCACGATGGTGACCTTGTCCCTGCCGAACTGCGCCACGGCTTCCATTTCGCTGCGCACCTTGTTCGGGCCGTAGAACTGGCCGGCGCGATCAAAGGGCTTGTCGATGTCCGTGGGCTGGTGCAGCGGCCCGTTCTCGTCCATGCCCGGCTTCGAGTAGTCACTGAACACCGAGATGGTGGACACGAAGATGTACTGCCCCACGCGACCCTTGAGGGCTTCACCGGCGCCACGCACCCACTTGGGGTTGGTGGTGGGGTTGTCGATGACCAGGTCCCAGCTGCCCGACTTGAGCGCGGCGTGACCATCGGGCGCGTTGCGATCGCCCACGAGACGCGGCACGCCGGGGAAGAGATTCGAGTTGGTCTGGCCGCGATTGAACAGCGTGACCTGATGCTTGCGATCGAGCGCATACTGCACCTGATACGGCCCGATGAAGCCCGTGCCGCCGAGAATGAGAATACGCAGCGGCTTGGGCTGCGCGCTGCCCGTTTCGGGGCGATAGGCCGCGAGGCGCACGCCGTCGCTGCCGAAGGCGTTTGCCAGAGCCGGGAGGCCGAGGGAAAGGCCACCGCCAACGACGGCAGAAGTCTTGAGGAACGTACGGCGATCGAGCGTCACGGGGTGGGTCTCCGGTCGAGCTGTTGGATGGTGCGGGTGGAGGCAGGACGCGACTTCTGCAGTCGCGCGGCCACCGCTTCGGCACGGGTGAGCACACGCAGCACATTTTCGCCAAGCAGGCCGCGCAGCTCGGCGTCGGTCCAACCGCGCTTCACCAGTTCGGCGAGCAGGTCCGGATACTTGGACACGTCTTCGAGCCCCTGCACGGTCTCGGTGATGCCATCGAAGTCGCCGCCCAGGCCGACGTGTGCGGCGCCGGCCACCTGCCTGATGTGGTCGAGATGATCGGCGACATCGGCGATGGTGGCAACAGGACTGGGATGAGACGCGCGCCACGCGGCCACGGCGCGGAATTGCGCGTCGTTGTCCCCAGGTGCGGCCCGGGCCACGGAATCGCGCACCCGTCCCAGTTGCGCGGCGTAATCCGCCACGGCCTGCGACACGAAGCCGGGGACAAAGGTGACCATGACGACGCCGCCATTTTTCGGCAGCCGCGCGAGGATGGAGTCGGGCACGTTGCGCGGCACGTTGGCAAGCGCGCGCGCATTGGAGTGCGAGAAAATGACCGGCGCTTCGGTGACGTCGAGCGCGTCGCTCATGGTACCCGGCGAGACGTGCGAGAGATCGACCAGCATGCCGAGGCGGTTCATCTCGCGCACGACTTCCTTGCCGAACTCGGTGAGGCCGCCGTGTCGCGCCACGTCGGCGGCGGCATCGGCCCAGTCGAGCGTGACGTTGTGCGTGAGCGTCATGTAGCGCACGCCCAGCGCGTGATACGCCCGCAGCGCCCCCAGCGAGTTCTCGATGGCGTGACCACCTTCCATGCCGAGCAGCGACCCGATGCGTCCGGCGGCAAAGGCCTTGCGCACCTCGGCCGCCGTGGTGGCCGGCGTGAACACGTCGGGGTAGCGCGCGATGGTGCGGCGCGCGATGTCGATCTGTTCGAGTTGCACGCGCGCGTAGCCGCTGTCACGGATCTCGCCGGGGATGTACACCGACCAGAACTGCCCGCCCACACCACCGCGCCTGAGGCGCGCGATGTCGGTCATGCCCTTGGTGGTGCGGCGCAGGTCGTAGGCCACCACGTCGAGCGGCCGCTCTTTCTCCTCGCGCATGGCCCAGGGCAGGTCGTTGTGGCCATCGACGAGCGGCGTGCTGCGCAGCAGCCGACGCACATGCGC
>VFQP010005782.1_pt1 | contig 10563 bp, 12 predicted proteins | sample 3512351 | NCBI WGS metagenome assembly VFQP01 (sample SAMN10412372, study PRJNA504923) | tailings metagenome | isolation source: Relicate 1 Philex TSF1 revegetated site | place: Philippines: Tuba, Benguet | collected 2017-08-29
GTCGTCGTCGCATGGCATTCATGACATGGCGTCACGGTGCTGCAGCACGCTGATGAAGGAGCGCCAACGAGATCGGGTCAGGCAAATGTCCAGCAGGATCTTTGCAAGCGCGGGATCCCGGCGCCGGACGGCGCTCCGGGGAACGTGAGGGGCACACAGTGGCCCCGGGAACGGTAGGGCTGCGCCATGGCATGCCGCTCCTCCCGTGCTCCCGCGGCGTGCATCACACGTGCAGGCTGTCAGCGCACCAGGAGTGGTGGAGGCTGCAGATTGAGCAGCACGCCGACGAGGACGCCTTCTCGGCCATGCTCCGCTTCACCTGGCAGCAGGTGTGCGGGCCTTGGCTGTTTGCTGCGCCGGCGCAAAGCTCTGCTGTGGAGCATATCCGCTCGTCTCCCGCACATCCGGAGGCAGCCTCGTCACCGCGTGGCCACCAGCGTGGCACTCGTCCCGGGCGCATCGTGTTCTTGCACTGCGACGAGTCGTGTGGGTTCTTTCTCCGTCTCTCTTGTCCGTGGGTGCAGGTGGAGGGCAGGGTTGACGTGCCCTTTCCGTGTGATCCTGTTGTCCTGAGGTCAATCCTGTCCTGCTTCTTGCCCATGGGCGCAGGTGGAGGGCATCGTGGCGGGGTACAACGCCAAGGTGGACGACGACCCCCGGCTGGCGGCGCGCGGGCTGCAGCACCTGACCTTTGCCGACGCTGTGCTCATCAACAGCTTCGGTGCGTGGAGGCCTTGCGTGGCAGGGCCCACACCCGCCTGGCCGCGCGCTCTGAGGCGTGCCTGACCGGCCTGCCCACGCGTGGCTGTCGTGGCCGGTCAGGGCGTGAACCGGACCGTTTGGTGATGTGCTTGTCGTGAGTGCGCCGTGCCCATCGACGGCATCCCTCCCTCCCTCGCCCACCTGGACCTCCCAGACCTTGACCTGAAATCGTCCTTGACCTTGACTTACTGACTGCAGGCGACATGGATGACCTCTTGGTGATGGCAGACTCTGGGTACCTGACACCGCACGCGCCCCGCCCCGGCAGCGTCGCCGCCAAGGCCAAGCAAGTCAAGGCAGACGCCGCGGAAGGAGCGCGCGGCGGTGAGGACGGCGCCGTCGCCGCTGGGCGGCGGCGTGGCGCGGCGGTGCTGCACCCCGACTGGGCCCGCATGTCGCCGGCGGAGGCGCGCCGGCGCATCGCCAAGCGCGGGCACTGCTCCGCGCTCATCAAGGTGCGACGCATGGGGGCGGCTTAGGGCTTTGCTTGCGCTGCCTGCATGCTGGGGTGCGTCAGTGCCACGGCAGAACAGCAGGGCTCAGCGGTGAGGCGCCTGCCTCTCGTTGGAAACGAGGCCAAAGCGTCACGGCCACCAGGCAGCAGTGCGCTGATTGCGTCCCGGACGTCGTGTGTGGCCGGTCGCAGGTGACGAGCGACCTGTCAGACATCCTCATGGGCCACACCACCTGGTGGAGCTACTCCGCCCTCGTCCGCCTCTACAAGGTGCGCGAGGGCCGCATCCTTCATTCCGAGGACGCGGGACATATGCCGCCTCGCTGCTGGCGACCTGTACAGGGCAGGGCGCCGCGGTGAGGCGGCGTGGCGCAGCACAGCGCCCTGCACAGGTCGCCGGCCCGTGCCGCCTGGCGTTGCTGTGCCGTCCCCGTCGCGCACCGGCGGCCATGGCCATGAGATGCTGTGCCGTCCCTTGGTCCCGCAGCACGTGCGATGCGGTTGGTGAAGACGCCAGCTAACCCGCGTGCTGTGCCGGGCGCTCCTCACACGCGCAGCACTACCAGACGTCGCTCTCCCACCCCGCCGTGGCGGCGCAGCGCATCAGCTTCTCCTCCTACCCCGCCATGGTGAGGCCGAGGGCTCAGCTAGGGCTGAGCCCTTGGCACCGGCACACGAGCAACCAGGCCGCGGCACCAGAGCGCCCGCAGCGGTCCGTCGGGGGGCGTGGTTGCGCCTCGGGCCGGACCCCAACGGTTGTGCACTGGTGCGTTGCGCTAACCACGGGGTCGTTCGCGGCGCTGGTCCGTCCTGCGCCCATTCAACAACGTGCAGGTGCACAGCATGGACGACTTCATGATTGCGTCCAGCGGGCTGGTGCTGCTAGAGACGTCAAACGACGTGGTGAGCTTGACGAGGTGGTGCCGCGTGTGTCGGCGGGCCCCACACACATCCTGGCAGACGCGTGCACCACAGCGGCTTCCAGCAGCGCCGCCGCAAGTCCTCGAGGCCAAGCGCGTGCGGGTGTGCGTGGTTCAGTAGTTCCGGCTCCTGACGCGGCGCCGCACGTGCTTCTTGCGTGGCCGCCTGCCGCCTGCCCTGTGCATGCAGTACGACCTGTCGCTGTACGAGCTCTCCACCAGCCAGGTGCGCCGTTGGGCCGGTTGGGCGGTTGGCGGTTGGCGGTTCCCGTCGCCTTTGAGGAGCAAAGCGCGGCGGCGACAGGAAGGAGAGGCGCGCGCAACCGACGTGCGCACGCTGTGTTCGCGTTTGTGTGTGTGTGCCTTTGTTTTTTCATCTGTTTGAACGCCTCGGCGGGGCCAGAGGCCAGTGACGGGCATATCTGATGTGTGTGTGGGTGGGCCCGGTGCCGCAGGCGGCGCTGAGCTGGCAGCGCTTCCTGGCCGCCACCCTGATGGCGCGCGACGGCGCCGAGTGGGCCAAGGGCATCGGTACGAAGTCGAGTGGAACCTACAACAATCAATATATCGTGAGGGTTTTGGGGGGGGGGGGGCTTAGGGCTTGGCGGGTGCACGCCCGGGATGCCTTTCCTGCGCCGTTCACGTGGCGAATCGGCTCCGAGGCGGGGCCATGTTGAGCCCTAAGACTGTGCCCTAAGGGCTGGGCTCATGGCGGTTGGCTTGGCAGGTGGTTGACCTGAACAAGTTTGAGCCGCGTAAGGAGCTGTCGCCCGGGACGCTGACCGTGGTGGAGACGCTGCCGGGCGTCACGTTTTCGTCCGACACCACGGCGGAGCTGGAGCGGGGCTACTGGTGAGCAGGGTGGGAGGCGTGCGCTGTGCCTGAGCTGACGGCGGGTGGGGGGCGCTGGGCGGCGGGTGGCATTCACGTCCAACCGACCACGGCTACTGGTGAGGCTGAGCGCCTGTGCTGGACAGTCCCTCTCTTGCCATCCCCCAAAACCAGCTCCAGGTTGATCACCACCAGGAGCTCCTCTACCTTTTCCTGGCGCCTCGGCCGCCCGCCGCCCACGTGTCGCCTCTCACAGCAGTTCGAAGCCCTGGCCTGCTTGTTGGCTTCTTTCCTCCTCCCAGGCCAAGCTTCAACATTCCGTACTTTGGCGAGGTGACCAACAAGACGGGCCTGAGGGAGCTGCAGGTGAGCCGTTTCGTCGAGCCATGCCCACTCCTGCTCACCTGCACCCAGCCGCCAGCCCAGTGACTGCAGCAGTGAGCCAGCGGCTGCACGAGCAGCGCCACTGGGGCGCGGGAGCTGTCCGCAGCCTGCCGTGCGCGAAGCAAGCGTGGGACGCGTGAGCAAACGGGCGCGTGCGTGTGCCGCAGGCGGCGCTGCAAGCGCTGCGCGGAGGTCGCCGCAGCCTGCCGCGCGCGAAGCAAGCGTGGGGCGTGTGGGATGGGTCCGTGTGCGTACCCGCAGGCTGTGCTGCGCGCGCGTGGTCCCGAGTTTGAGGCCGTGGCCGACAGCCTGTCGTACCAGGTGGCGCCCCGCGCCAAGATCTTCCGCCGCGACGCAGGTGAGGGGCGCCACACGCCCGGGACGTTCCCTCTGGGGTGGAGTTGGAGCCGCCGCCAGCCCCGCAACCGCCGCACCCCCGCACTCACTGCCCCACTCGCTTCGGCGCAACTCCCAAGCGCGGTCGAATGCACCGCTCCCTTCCTTGGCAGTCCTCTGCGTCGTGCACCGAGGCGAGGGCGAGAGCGACGCCCCGCATGAGGGCGTACGTCCTGCGCCTTCCTTGTTGCCAACGCAGGCAACGTCAACTCGCTGGGCGATCTCAAGCGCCTGCTGCGCTCCAACGGCTGGACCGCCAGCGGCAAGAACGGTGAGGGCTAGTGAGAATTGAGCGCCAGTGAGCTGGGAGCAGCCTCTCAGGCACCCATCTCTGTGTGTGTGCGGCTTGCATCAACGGAACGGGCCACCGCCCGCGTCAGGCAGGAAGGATCAGCAGGGAGGAAGATTAGGCACCAGCCCAGGCCTTTGCGTCATTCGACTGCAAGCCGCGAGCGGCGGAACAGCAAAGCTGCGGCGCACCCCTGCTCTCTGTGCTGTTTTGCCATGCCGCGTGCCTTGCCCCCCTCCTGCTGACGCTGACGCTGGCTCCGCAGCGGACCCCTTCTCGCCGACGGTGTGGGACACTATCTGTGCGCGCGGAGACATTGACCCCGAGGACCCCGACGTGTATGGCTGCTACGACGCCAAGGTGAGCCATCCTGGTGGCTGCGGCGCTGCGGCGAGCCCCGCCTCGCTCCTGGACACCCTGTCTACCACCCTGGCCGGGTCAGCGCGCATCCAAAGTCACGTTGGTTGGCTTGCTGGGCCGCGTCTGCTGGGCTAACCCTGCGCAAAGCGATCACGCCGGCGCCGCAGCCGTAGAGGTCTCCCGGCGATGCGAGCCGAGCCTTCCTTCGCGGCGCGCGCTGCGCACGCTGCAGGTCACCAGCCACAAGATGGCGCTGGCCATGACGGCAGAGGCGGTCAACGGCCCGCCCTGGGACGGCGATGGCTCGCACAACGGCAAGCCGCCGTTTTCGTGGCGCGACTGGCCCGACGCGCCGCACGAGGGCATGATTGGGACGTACACGACCAAGTTTGAGCGCATGGAGCCCTAGTGGATCGTCCTGCTTGCTGGGCTCATTGGAGAAGGGACGGGGCGGCGCTTAGCTTGGGAGCGCACAGCCCGTGGCGTGTGCCGGGACGTCGTTGGCGGCAACGGCGACGCCCGCAAGCCCAGAATGGCAGGGGAGCATCATGAGGATGCCGGCGTGCGTGGTGGTCATCGTCATGTTGCCGGCAGAGCAATCTGGAAGCTTGTGTGCTTCGCGTTCCCCCCTGTGTGTTACGCTGTGCCTCCCTTTTGCGGTGTCTAGATTTTGCCTTGCGTGAACTCTCTTCTTTCCCACGTGCTTTCCTATGTGTCGCTCTGCTGCCGGCCACGAGTGAGCGCGGGTGAACCCACATTCCTCGGGGATGTGAGCGTCCCTGGTGGGTGTGCGCTTCCGGTGCTTTCTCTTGCCCCGTGCCTCGCCCTCATGTCGGCTCCAAAAGCCTCTCAAACTGCATGTCACAGCGCCTGTTGCTGTATCGCTTCTCCCGGCCTGCTTGACAGGCGCAAGCCGCATGCAAGCCCCACGTGTAGCGTCCCGTCGTTGAAGAGCTCCACAGCAGCAGCAGCAGCCACAAGCAGCAGCTAAGCAGCTCGTGCGCTCACAACGGCGCTGCAACGCTGTGAGGATCTCCTCTGCGCACCCCGCCCGACATTCGCGCCCGACATTCCGCTCGTCGAAAGATGGTCGAGCCGACGCCGTGGCCCGCGAGCAAGGTGCAGCCCTCGCCGTCGCCGCCCTACATGGCCTACGTGCTACGCAATCCGGAGCCGGTCGGGCCCGCGGGCCCTCCGCCAAGAGCGTCCGGGCCGCCCGCGTACAACCAGACCGAGCCCACGCTCAGGTTCAAGGAGACGCGCGGCGTCTACGAGCATTTTCACTCGCCATGCAACGAGCACAACAGGTTCCTGACAGAGGCCAAGTGAGTTGTTGAGCAACCTGTCGGGAGCGTGCCCCGCTGCATCACGCGGGCTTGATGCAGCGCTGCCGCACGTGCCGCCCGCAACACGCAGGGACTCGGACAGGGCCGCGTACAGGGACCTCCCGCGCATGAGCCCGCCGCCGTTCGACCGCTCAGGTGCGTCCCTGGTTCCCGCCCGCCCGGCAGTCAACGTCGCATTCGCTCTGTGCCGTGCGGCGGCAGGCTAAACGTGCGCCGCCGCAGGCCACAGCAAAGCACCGCTCTCAGAGGCGGTCCAGCGAACAGCACGGCGCGTGCTGCTGCCGCCGTCACTCAGAACCCTTGATGCGGCGGCGTTCAGGGACAGCGGGTGCCGACCCAAATCGCAGCACAACCTGGCCTGCTGGGCTGTGACAGCTCAGCCCACAACACCGCAAGGTCGCTGCCTTGCGCCCATGACGCCGGTGCGCAGGGCGCTCGAGCATCCGGCCGCAGTCGGCGGGCCCCCGCACACGCAGCGCCCGGCTGCGCAGCCGCAGCCCGTCCCCCTCCAAGCAGCTCGACCCGGCGCTGCTGGTCAACCGAAACGTCACCTCCACAGGTAGGCGCGCACCCGCAAGGTTTGCTTGCCGCTTCCGTCGGCGCCTGCTGTGCGCCGACAGGTGGCCAGCGCCGGCCGGACGACGCGGCGATGAATTCGCACCCCCGGCACACCAGCAACGCAGCAACGGAAGGACAGGTCGCGGAGTGGCGGCTTTACACAGCTCGGAACGTGTTTTGTGCGCCCGCAGGCTCGCCGTGCTTTGCCAGCAGCGTGGTGCTGCCGGCAGACCTGGAGCAAGGCTGCCCGCTGTACGACGTCGGCGCCGTTGGCGAGCAGACGTGGCGCGCGGCGCGCGTGCTGCCGTACGAGGTGCCCCCCTCGCTGCTGGGGCACGGCGAGGGCGGCCAGCGGCCCTTCCACCAGGTGCGTCCAGGGTTAACTTAGATGAACTCAGGCGCGCGTGCCACCCTGAACGGCGCTGCTGCTGGGGCACGTGAAAGGCGGCGTTGTGACCCGCCAGACAACAGGCAGGCAAAGGAGGGCAAGGATATCCTTGGGGACGGTGCAGCGGCCCCCGGGTCACATGCATCGGCGTCCAGGCGGGCGGGCTTTCCCGCGGCCACAGAAAACGCACGTGCCGCAGCCTCGTTGCTGATGCCCCTTGGCGGCAACTGTCTGGCTTGCTTTCTGTATGGTCTTCGCAGGATTATCGCCACTACAAGTACTTTGGCTTTGCTGGGAAGGGTGCCAAGACCTCCTGGGCCTGCAACCCCAAGCAGGCAGAGTGAGTGGTCAGCCTCCCGCCAGGGCTGTCCGGGGCCAGGGCTGCTTCCAAGGGGGGGGGCCTGCCAGGGCAGACGACCCTTAATGGCCCCAAGCTGCCGGCCCCCCATAGGCAACCGCTCGCTCCGGGGTGGCGGCAGGGCAGAGAACCCTCACGGTCCCCTCGGTAGCCGGGTCCGGCCGCTGAAGCCCTAAGCCCTAACGCCGCCCATGCGCGCAGGAGCTGGGTGCGCACGCGCCCCTCGGGCGCCACCGCCCGCCCCGCCTCGGCCAATCTGTCGGGCCGGCCGCAGCCCGCCGTGGCGCCGCGGCAGCCTGGACAGCCGCTCACGCCGCTCGAGGCCAAGCTGGTGGCGGCCTACCCGTGAGTGCTCCTAGGGCTTGGGTAGGGCTGGGAGCATGGCAGGGGAGACCCCGGCGCACCGCCCTGGCCGCCGCCCCGGGCCCGTGCGCCCCGCCCATGTCTGAATGCACTGAACGGGAGGCCGAGGGTGGGACGCTGAGCAGCTGCTCATGGGAAGCCGGACACAGAGAGCGAGAGTGCGGGTGACGCGTCTGCGCTCGGCCTGCATGCGCTGGGTCGTCCCAGCTGCCATCCGGCAGGGCACCAGGGGTCAGCGGCAGGCAAGACGAGGGCCTACCACCCCAGCCGTAGGAGTTGTTTGGGTACAAGAGGCGACTGGCGGAGCGGCTGGGCTGATTGCGTTGAACAAGACCGGCGCTGCGCTGCGCTGTGCTTGGCGCCGCGCAGGCAGCACGCGTACGCGGCGGAAAAGAAGAAACGCCCCGAGCCCGAGATCCTCGGTGAGTGCGCCTTCTGTCTCCCAAACAACCCTATGCACCTGCCATGCGCACCGCCCGCCTCCCCACCCACCAGCCTGTGCGCGTTGAGCTTTCAGTCTGGTGCAGCCACCTCCCGCACACTTGTGGACATGTCGGCCCAGGGCGTGCGACCGTTGCGTTGTAGCATCGTCCTCGTCGTCCTGCGCCGTGGACTGCTGCGCAGAGCCCTACACCGAGTACGTGTCGGTGGTGTCCCGCCAGCCGCTGGACCGCAAGAAGGAAGCCAAGGACAGGAGCCGCCACGACCGGGTAAGTGGGGGCACAGGGGAGAGAGAGCACCGCTTGCTCACACGCGTCCATGGGCGTCCCCAAGGGCGGCGGCGGCCGGCGGGGCCGGGTGTTGCGTTGATAGAACCGGCCTCTGCTCGCGGCATGGCAGCCAGGACCAGCGGCGAGGGAGCGGCTGGGTGTGCCTGCCCAGAGCATGCGGGCGCTAGGGCGCGAGCGGGGAAACAGCAGGGCCAGCACGCTCAGCACGGCACGGCGCGGGCCTTGCCGTGCACATCCCTCTTCTCCAGTCGTGCACACGCTGGCGTGGCCCCAGGCGCGTGCCGCACCGGCGACGTTGCTGCTGCGCCGCACTCTGTGGCGCAGGCGAGGGTGACGACGTACACGCAGCCCGTGCCGGGCGAGCTCACGCTGGTGGAGAACCCCAGCCCCAACCACGGCAGCATGTCGCCCTTCCACCAGCGGTGCGCCGATAATCTTTCCATCTGGCGTGCAGATACCGGTGCCTTGGGTCCGTCCCTTCGGGGTCCAATCAACCCACACGCACCGGCTTCGGTGCGGCCCGTGTCGCTTGGCCGCGGTGTGTGTGGCCACCGCCCAGCCTCCACACTCCCTGATGGCTCAGGGCTGGCTGGGTTGCGTGTGTGCGTGCTGCAGGTACTCGCACTACCGCAAGTACGGCTTCAGCGGCGCCGGCGCCACGTCGTCGTGGGCGCGCAACCCCAAGCTGGCCATCCTCTACGACGACTTTGCCGCGCGCTGACGGCCAGGAGGGTGCCAGGCGCCTCAGGCGCACACGCGCTGGTCCATCAGGAGGGTGCCCCCCCATCGCAGAGGCCTGCTGTATGCTCCCGGGCGCTCTCTGTTCGCCTGCACCCCGTCCGCGCATGTTGTTGTACACGGGGGGCGGCACCCCCCTGCACCCCTGCATCGGCTGCATGCGATGTTGATCACATTTTCACCGTTCACCTCCTCAGCATCGTGCAAAAGCTCTGCGGAGTGCTGCTGTTCTCCCCGTTGCGGTTGACGCCCACCACAAACCGCGCTCTGCGCGCGCGGCACATCCTTGAACGCCGCATGGCGGCGAGCGCGCACACACACTCTGAGGCCCACCGCCGCGCGCAGCGAAAAAGCTCGACGACGACGAGCCCGATGCCGCACCCAGAAGCGGCATCAAGGAGGACGCACCTCTGAGCTAGAATCAGAATGCTTCCAGCCACGATTTTGCTTCTGCTGCTGCTGGCCGGGCCTACGTTGACTGCGTCGTCAGCGCCCGCGCCGGTCACCTTGATCGCACACCTCACCGACCTGCACGTCTCCAAGTTCCACCACCTGGACCACGATACTGGCACAAGCCGTGTGGAGGACCTAGAGGTTCTTGGCGACCGCCTGCTCAGGTGCGCCGCTCCCTGGCGCGGGCTTTCGCCGCAGCCGCACACCCCTCGAGGAGATTCCCACGGCGATGCCGCGGCGGTGACCACGAGCGCAGTGTTGTGCGCTGCGGAGATGCGTTCTTGGCTGCGCGTGGCAAGGCAGTGTGTAGGTGCGGGAGGCGACCTCCCTGCCCGCGCGTGCACTCGCGTGTTCTGCGCTGCGCAGGCTCTGGCGCCCAGAGGCTGTCGTCATCACCGGCGACCTCACGGACGCCAAGACGCCCTCGGGGCAAGGCGTGCAGTTCATCGCCGAGTGGCGCGAGTACATGCGCGTGAGTGCGGGCGGCCCGAGGGACCCGTCGGGGAGGTAGGGACCAGGAAGCATCGCTCGAAGCACGGCGCCACCACCTCCAGGACCTTCGCGATTGACACTCTGTCAGAGGCAGGTGGCGGCGCCAGGCGGGCGTGGCGGTGGGAGGCCCACCGGCGGGGGCGCCTCGACAGGGCGGGCGGGGGCGCTGCCGGCACGCACTGTCGGGCCAGTGCGCTGCGCAGAGTGCGCACCTCTGCTTCTGACGCAGCCCTTGAGGGAGGCCACGATGCCTTACGGAGCGGCGTGCGCGAGCCCTGGCTTTTCTTCGCGTGCTGTGCGTGCTGTGCCGCGCAGGTGTGGCGCAAGCTGCAGGAGGCGCTGCCCGGCACCCAAATGCTCGACACGCGGGGCAACCACGACACGAACGATGTGTTGCGGTGCGCGCTGCGATGCGCCGGGGGGGCGGTGAGCTGGCCGCCGCCTCATTCCTGCGGCACGCCGCGCTGTCTGCTCGTCCTGCGTCGCGAGACGGCGCGCGCGGGCGAGGCGAGGCAAGCTCTCTGTGACGCGTGACGCGTGGGATTCTGCATCTGTTTGGACACCTCGGCGGGGCCGGAGCCCAGCTACCGGGCGTGTCAGATGTCTCGCAGCACCAAGGCAAGCGAGCCAAAGGCACACGCACGGGTGCAGAGACGCATTGCGGCTCAGCACCCATCAGGCATGTCCAACAGGCCCCGCAGCACAGGGCTCAGAGCACGGCACGACACGCGTGCCCATCG
>VFQP010005784.1_pt1 | contig 10561 bp, 11 predicted proteins | sample 3512351 | NCBI WGS metagenome assembly VFQP01 (sample SAMN10412372, study PRJNA504923) | tailings metagenome | isolation source: Relicate 1 Philex TSF1 revegetated site | place: Philippines: Tuba, Benguet | collected 2017-08-29
ATTCGCCACTGCTGGAGACGAAAAGAGGGTGCGAGGGAGAGGGAGAGCTTGCATCGACTGCACACGCGCTCGGAAGCATCGTGCAAGCATCGTTTCATCAGTCGTCGTGGCCCTGGTCACGCAGCCATGCCCGCCACTGCTCCTGCACGGCCAGCAAGATGGCCGCCGTGCGTCGGAGTGCGGCTTGCCTGGCCGTGGCGTCAGGGCAGTCCGCCAGGCGCGCGCTCATCTTGTCCGGGTGCCACCGCAGGCAGGCCTGCGGCAGGCAATGGCCAGGACTGGGTGGTGCGTTGCTGGCGGACCAACACGCCAGCGGTGTGGGCAGCGGCACGCCTGGTCAGGCCTCACCGTGCGGAGGGCCCGCTTCATCAGCAGGTGCTCCCGTTGCCGCGACAGCTCCTGCCCGAGGAACGCAGCCTCACGGCCCTCGGGCTGCTGCAGCCGCTGTCCCTCGTGGCGGGCCATCTCGTGCAGCAAGCCTGTGCGGCGCGACATGGGTGTGCTGTGGGGTGCACCAACTCGGCCCACGCAGCGCTGGGCCCAGCCCCACAGTCCGACGGCACTCCATCCTGTCCCTGACCTTCCACACATGGCGGCCAGGGGATGCGCTTCACGTCCAGCGGTGCCACGCTTGGCGGGCCCCATGCGTCGTGGTGCGCTGCCCACGCTGCGGCCACAGGGCTCTGCCCTGCGGAGGGCAGGCTGCTCGCTGCAGCCACGGACTGCGCGTGCTGCTGGTGCCTGCTGGCAGCCTCCCGCCACAGGGCCTCCAGCGTCGCGTTGAGCCTGAGAGGCGCTACGGGAGCGGGCAACCTCCCGGGGCGTCGCAGGGCAGCAGGGGCCGATGGCCTGGCCATCTGCTGCTGCAAGAACATCGTGTCGCTCGCCTCCCAGTCGTCGGAGAGCGCGTGTGCCATTCTCTGCGCGCCACCGCTCTCTGCGCAGCGCGCGTGGGCACCGAACCCCTGGTGGTGGCGCGGCCACTGCACGCAAGCCCTCCGCTGGTGCACAAGCGCACACACCCACACACACGCTCGTAGAGCTCGGTATGCTCAGCAAGTGCGGCCGCCTGTCCCAGGCCGCCAGGGCGTTCCGCACAGCCAGCCGCGCCGCTCGGCCTTGCTCCTCAGCGCCGCTCCCCGCCGCCCAGAGGTCGCGCGGTCCTCTGGAGCAGTCGAGGAGCAGCTCGTCTTCTTCTTCTTCGTCGTCGAGCTTTGGCGCAGCCGCTGCGATGCCGCTCTCGTACCCGCCTCCCATCGTGCTCAACCCGCCAAGCGGAGCAGCTCCCAGCGCCACCGTCATCTTCCTGCACGGGCTTGGGGACACGGGCCACGGGTGGTCTGAGATTGCCCCCGAGGTGCGCCGCTCACCCGGACATCCCGAGCGCAGGGTGAGCAGCCCTCCTGAGGACCAACGTAGACAGCTTCGCTGCTGCCACATTGGTGCTCCCTTTGCAGTTCCAAGCTGGCAAGCTGGGCCACGTGCGCTTCATCTTCCCGAACGCGCCGCGCCGGCCCATCACGCTCAACTTCGGGATGGCGATGCCCGGCTGGTGAGCTGCGCGGGCGTGAGCATGCTCCACATGGTGCTTAGCAGGCTCGCGAATGTATTCCATGGGACCATGTGGTCACTGGTGCGCGGTGCGCGGCCCCGGCTGCGAAGGTACGACATCGCCAGCCTCGAGGACATCAACCAGCAGGAGGACGACGAAGGCTTGAAGGAGAGCATGCGGTGAGAGTCTCATCCCTTGCACTGGTAGGGCGCTGGCAGGGTGGCGTGCGCTCGTGCGGCCCGCCTCACCCTTGACGTGCTCGCTCGCGGTGATGCACACCCTCACGCAGCTACATCGAGGATCTGGTGGCGAAGGAGTTGGCTTCCGGCATCCCATCCACACGCTGCGTGGTGGGCGGCTTCTCCCAGGGTGGCGCGGTGGCGCTGCTGATGCTGCGGTCCAAGACCAAGCTGGCGGCCATCGTCGGTGAGCGTGCCTGTGAGGCGCGACGCCTTTCTGTCAAAGCACCATCTTGCTCGCTGCTCAACAGCAGCACGCGTCGCTCCCGTCATGCACGTGCTGCGCACATGGCAGGTCTGAGCACGTACCTCCCGCTGGCTGGCGAGGCCGAGGTGCTGTCGGCAGAGAACAAGAGCACGCCTGTGCTTATGTGCCACGGCGACGCCGACAACGTGGTGAGGACAGCACGATGGAGACACGGTCCGGGGCATGGTGATGCCCATCGGGCTCTCGCACGCACACACCGCAAGCGCTCGCTCTTTGTGCTGGCGTGCAGGTGGCGTACCAGTTTGGCAGGGCTTCGCACAGCAAGCTGACCAGCTTGGGCGGGGACGTGGACTTTGCCACATACGCCGGCCTGCCTCACAGCGCGTCGCCGCGGGAGATCCAGGACGTGCAGGAGTTCCTGGCCAAGCACCTGCCCCCGCTCTAGCTTTTCGTTGCGGCGTGCGCACGTCCCGCGTGACACGACATTAACGTATTTGCCACAAGAGCAGTCACGCAAACACGTGGCCAGGCGGTGCTCCTAGGCCTTGGCATTCTGCACCCCTGGCGGCAGCAGTGCCCGGTCCAGGTTGCTGACGTCCTGCAGCAGGCCCACCGCCCCCAGCACCGCGTCCTCCTCGGCGCCCCCAGGCGAGACGGGCGGCTGCTCCTCGAGCGCAGAGATGTTGGTGCGCAGCCGGCGCTCCGTCTGCTCCAGCTGCGCCCTGCGTGGGCACACGCCATGCGCACACACCCCGCAAGTGTGCGCCGTGCGGACGGTGGGGCGCTGCCCGGTGCGGTCATCGCCGCGCGCGTGCCTCACCTGAGGCCAGGTATCTGGTCGAGCAGCCCTGCCAGTTGCTGCCTGAGTGGCCCCAGCGCCGGGTGCTTGCCCACGTCCCCCGCGCGGCCCGTGGAGCGCGGCGTGGCCATGAAGGCTGCAGGCGCGTGCCGCCACGCCAACGGTCAGGTGACCGCACTGCGCCACTTCACTTTGCGTATCCCACATCAAGCTTGCAGCGCCACACCTGGAACGTCCCCCAGCGGCGCCGTCAGCTGCTGCGCCTGGAGCGTGCCGGGGCACGCCGGGCGCTGGGCGGCCAGCTGCTGCCGTGCGGCGCGCTCCAGCGACTGCGGCACGCGGGCTTGCAGCTGCTGCACGCGCTGCGCCGCCTCCAGCATCTGCAAAAGGCCGCATGCGTGGTGAGGACATCGTCGTTGCTCTCCCTGCTTTGGCCGCACACAGGCGCCGCGCGGCACTCGTGGGCGCCGCAGCTGACCTTCGCACCTCTTGGCGGAGCTGCCATGCGTCCTGCACGCACGACCCAGCTGCGTCGTCAGGAGTCGCCTGCTTGGCCCTGCGCACGCACACGTGCGGGGCACCAGGGCGACGGTCTGCGGTGCGACAACAGCCAGCCCGCGCACCCCGCCATCCCCAGCATCACGAAAGCACCGCCACCGCACCCTGCGCAGGTGCCTTGAGCATCGCCAGCGCCTGTGTGGCCCTCCAAAAGGTGCAGGACGTCCTCCTGCGCGCCAAGAGCAGCTCTTCCTGACTGGTCTTGGCCTTGCGCGCGAAAGCGAGCTCGAAGCAGCGAGAGTCTGCAGCTCCCGTGGCTTACGCAGCGCTCTCGCAGCTGGTCCTTGAGCTGCTCGGAGAGCTGCAGCTCCGCTGCCACTTGGGCGCAGGCCGCCCTGAGCGTCTGCTCCACCAGCGCCAGGTCCGCGCGCTCCAGCTCCAACCCGGCAACCACCTGCACGTCCGCCATCCTTTTCGTGTTTGTTTATGGTTTCTCGCGCTTCCCCGCTGCACCTGTTGTTCAAATCGTACGGCACCTCCTGGCGCGGGCAGCACCATTCGCCCGTGCCTGCGAGCAGAGATCCGCCACCCAGCACTGATATCCACACTGCAGCCTGCGCTGAACGCGCCCCTGAGCGTCTCGTACAGTCCCCGCGAAGCCGGAGAGCATGCCGAAGGAGGAGCACGGAGCAGCAAGGAATGCTCGGCTAAAGGAGCCCTGAGACACCCTCGACGCCTCTTCGGCAGCAGGGTGCGTGCCGCCTGTCTGGCGCTTTGGAGGCCCTCTGTGCGAGAGGAGAGGAGCGAGCAGCGCTGGGCCTCTTTCAGCGCGACACAGGCATCATTGGGGAAGCGTCGTCGCCGTCCCAGCGCTCCTTGGCGCGCGGGTCCGTGCTGAGGGGGCGCTTTCGTGCCGCTGGCCGTGGCATCCAGGGCGCCGCGCAGAACATCAGCCGAGCGAAGCGTGCATCACAGCGTCGCAGTCGTGCTCTTGCCCGCTGCTAAGCACTCGCAGTGTGCAGCTCGGCGTGCAATGCATCTTTGACTCGAGTCAGCGCCAAGCCTGCACGAGCACGTCTGCGCCCACAGGTGCAGGATGGCTGGCGCACCGGGCTACCGGGCTGGCGGCGGTGGTGGTGGCGGCGGAGGAGCAGCGGCGGCGGGCGGCCTGCCGGGCGCGTGGCACGCCGGCCTCGCAGACGTCACGAGCGTGCTCGACGCGTCTGAACAGGCCGCAAACCAGCAGCAGGCGCGCAAGGCGGTGAGTACCTGCTGGTGTGTGCCGCACTGTGCATGGGCGCAAGCGAGGCGGCCGTGCTGACCCGGGCGTCCTCTCGGATGTCCACCGCCAGGTCTGGACGCCCGAGTACAAGCTCCGGCAGCAGCAGCAGCAGCACCACCAGCAGCAAGGGCGCAGCAAGCAGTTGAGCATGTCGACGCCGCTCAACACATCACCGGCCGCCTACGGGTTGACGGGCTACCAGGCGAGCCGGTGGCTCATGAGCCGCGAAGCGCCGCTCAACACGCTGCCGCCCTCCCTGTACGCCACGGCCAGCACAGCGCCCTTCACGTCACTCCTGCCGGGCTCCAAAGTCCGGCCTGGGCCGCACAACCTTGCCCCCATGGCAGCGCAGCAGCAGCAGCAGCAGCACGTGCGCCAGGCCACCGCATCAGGCCACGGCCTCATGCATATGGTGACCAGCACCTCGTCCATCAGCGGCACGCAGCGCAGCCCCCAGAACCGGTCACCCGCAAGCACTGCGCGCCATGGCTCCTACAGCCATGCAGAGGTGGGCAATTGCTCACACTGCTCGTCTGGACGCGCCGTGCATGCGCACCGTGCTTCCTCGTTCGCCACACCCCTTGCTCTGCCCCGTACATGGCGCTTGTCCCTCTCCCGCAGAAGGAGCTGGGGCGCGCAGGCGTGAGCCACGGCGGCAACCCCACCCAGCACCTCAACATCTCCTCTCACGTCATGGTGGGGGCCCTGGTGCCGCCGGGCAGTCCAGGCGTCCCCAGCCTCACCTCAGCCCTGGCGGCCCCACCCCGCAGCCCTCCCAGGCCCGTCATCATGGGGCACAGCGGCGGCACCCTGTCGTCCTCCTCGCACCGCTCCCCGGCCGGCACCAGGCCACCCGTCCACCAAGCCAGCCCCTCGCCTGCGGCGGCGCACCACCGGGCCGTGTCTCTGTACAGCACCACCCCGCAGCCGCAGCAGGCCGCCGGGCACTCGCCACAGTCGTCGCTGCCGTCGTCACCAGCGCTGCACGCCACGCGCGGCTCAGGCGCCGCGACACCCAGCGTGCCCCAGCCCACAGCCCAGGAGTCCTCGGCCCCGACCGTGGGTCCCACAGGGCCCAGCCCGCGGCAGCACCTGGGGCGCTCGAGGGGCGCCGGTGCTGGCCAGCAAGCCCAGCTGCAGCAGCTGCAGCAGCAGGGGCCCCCGGCTGCGCCCGTACTGCACGTGCAGGACCTCCCCTTGGCGGTGCAGGCCGAACCCTCGTCCGCCTCGTTCCGCGGCGCCGTCAGCCGCCCCTACGAGCCGGCGCCCCCTGCGGTGCGCTACCCCGCCTTCCTGGTCGGCACCCCTGCCGGCGCCAAGCCCCTGCCCACGTCCAGCAGCCCCGTCATGCGCACGCGCCTGACCCAGCCGCACGCACACGCGCGGGCGACCGCCGGCCAGCCCCCCGCGGGCGCCGCGCACGCGCTGGCCGCCAAGCAGTTGGGCGCCGCAGTGCTGTTGGAGCCCAGCCTGGCGGCCGTGGTGATGCAGGCAACGGACCGCGTGGCGGCCGCCGACGGCATCATGTCCGCCGGGCTGGGCGAGCCGCACCACGCGGGCTCGCTGCTCAGCGCCCTGCTGCCCAACCAGCTGCCCAGCATCTCGCCGGGCTTGGGTCTCACGGGACACCTGGCCGCGCTCAGGGCCCAACAGCAACAGCAGCAGCAGCAGCAGCAGCAACAGCAACAGCAACAGCAACAGCAACAGCAGCAGGCGTCGCAGGGCGCAGCTGCCGCGAGCCGGAGCCCCACGCCTCCCTCACCCACCGTGGGCCGCGCGGCAGCGTCGCCGTCGCCACCAGAGGCCATGCACAGCCACCCAGCGCCGGCGCCCGCGCCGGACCACGGCCTCCGGCGCGAGGCTCTCCACCCGCCCACGCCCGAGGACCAGCCTGCGCCGTCGGCGGCCGAGCAGCCGGGCCCCGCGGCGCAGCACCCCAGGCCCACGGTGCAGGAGGCGCTGCGGGGGCAGAGCCCTCACGTGGTGCGGGAGCAGGCGCGCGTGGCGCTGCAGCAAGAGCTGGGCCAGCTGGTGGACGCCGTGCAGGCGGACCTCAGCGTGCCTGTCGACGAGACGGAGCTGCAGCTCAAGGTCAGTCCGGGACTCAGCGGGACCCGGGTTGGACATGCCAGCCACGCAGTCGGCCATCCTGAGCAAACGCACTGCCTGACCTCACCCGTGTGCCGTGACGCCGCATGCAGACGCGCTACACGCACCACAAGCGCGGGCCGCTGCGGCCGCTGCAGCAGACGGCCGCCGAGCTGCAGGCACAGCACGTGGAGCTGGAGCTGGTGCCGCCGCAAGGCACAGCTTCGCCTCCTGAGTCACCGGCACAGACCCAACCGCCGCAGGCGCCTCAGCCGCTGCAGCTGCCCCCCAAGCCCTCGTCTCCTGGCCCTGCATCCTCCTCCACCGTGGCCCGCACGCCCATGTTTGACCGGCGCGTCGCACCCGCGGGCCTGGCGCCGGACGGCCAGCCCCAGCAACCCCAGCAAGCCAGTGGCGGGGCGGACGCGCTGGGCACACGCCTGCCGCCCACCATTGGCGTCGACATCCGCGAGGTGGACGAGATGGCCACGCAGCGCCTCAACGAGGCGCAGGCGGCGGCGGCGGCGGCCGCCGCAGCGGCCGCAGCGGCGGCGGCGGCGGCGGCACAGCAGCAGTTTGCGGACCGGCCCCCCACGCGCCAGGGCCTGGCCGAGGCTGTGGCTGCCGTGGGCGCCGCGTTGGTCAGCGCCGCCGGGCAGCTGCTCACGCCCAAGGGCGGCAAGGCACCGGGGCTGCCCACCGCTGCACCGTCGGGCGCGGTGCAGACGCTCGTGCTGTCCCCCGCGCTCCCCGCCGAGGACCAGCCGCCTGCAGCCGCTCAGGCCGCATCAGCGCCCCCGGCGGCGGTCAGCAGGTCAGGGCGCCAGCAGGAGCACGCCCCGTCCCGCGCGCTGCAGCACCAGGGCTCGGGCTCGGTCATAGAGCACCTGCTGGACGAGCTGGTGGGCGGCCTGCCTGAGCGGGGGCAGGGCGGGGGCGAGAGCAGCTGGAGCGGATGGCAGGCGCACTACCCGGGCAGCGCGCCGGGCTCAGCGAGGCGGGCGTCGGCGTCGCAGCGGCACGGCGGGCAAGCGGGCGCCACGGACGGAGCGCCAGGGGAGGGGCAGGTGCCCTCCAGCTCCTCCCCTCCCGCGGCCCAGGAGCTCAGCAAGCAGCCCAGCTCATCGGCTCTGCACCCGTTTTCCGCGCCCACGCCCATGCAGCGCGCCTCGACCACCGACGCCAACGAGGGAGAGGCCTGGTCGCCCGCGCACCAGGCCGCGGCGGCCGCGGCCAAGCAGCGGGGCGTCCTGGCGGCCGAGGAGGCCGACACGCACGTGTACGCCGGCAGCGCGTCTGGCGGGCGGCACGCGGGCAGCCTGTCGGAGCAGGCGCAGGCGGCGATCCGCGCGCGCCACCTGGGCGACGCCGGCACCGAGCGTGACGCCGACGACGCGTCCTTCACGGCGGGCATCTACAAGCAGCGCTCGAGCGCCGGCGCCATGAGCGGTCCTTCCTCGTACTACCCTGACGAGGACGACGAGGACGACGAGCTGGACCTGGACAGCTACAGCCAGGGCTACACCGAGGCGAGCCACGCGCTGCGTGGGCACGCACGCTACAGCAGCGAGGGCGACCTGGGCGGGGACGGGGAGGACGGGGAAATGCTGTCCGTCTCGGCATACGTGAGTGGGCTGTGGGCATGCGCACTGGCGTGGCGCAACCTGCAGTCTGCGGCCTGCCCTCACCGGACCTGTCGCTGGCTGTGCGCGCAGGGCATCACCCCGGCTCAGCCGCTGCTCAACAGCACCATGCCCTCCAAGCACTCGATGGCGTGGCGGTCGTCGTCGCAGTCGGCGGGCGGCGTCGGCACGGGAGCGCCCGGCAGCCCGCTCATCCTGCCGTTCAGCGACGACGGCGGCGGCGCCACGCGGTCGTCCTTGACGGCGGCGGCGAACCGCACCAACGCAGGCGCCGCCTTCTCGGCCAACGACGTCTTTGACGGCGGCGTGCGGCTGCTGAACCAGCGGTACGAGGTGCTGGACGTGGTGGGCGAGGGCGCCTACGGCATGGTGATGAAGTGCCGCGTGCGCGGTTCCGTCCCCGACCAGTGGGTCGCCGTGAAGGAGTTCAAGATCACGGTGCGTGCAAGCAGGGTCCCCCCTGGCAGTTGAGGGTGGGCCGCCCGCACCATGAGTGGCGCCCTCCTCATCTGCTCGTGTTCTTCGCGCCGGTGTCGATGCCTGCGCAGGACGACGACCCGGACGCTGAGGACGTGAAGCGCACGAGCCGCCGCGAGGTCTCCCTGCTGCGCACGCTGCAGCACCCGCACATCGTGGCCTGCCTGGACGACTTCCTGGTGCGGGACCGCCTCTTCATCGTCATGGAGTTTGTGCCGTGCAACCTGCTCGAGCTGCTCGAGGCCCAGCCCGGCGGCATGGACCGCGAGGCGGTGCGGCTCATCCTCTACCAGCTGTGCACGGCCATCACCTTCATCCACTCAAAGGTGGGTGTGATTCAGCAGAGGGTGGTCAGCGGTGACACACCTCGATGGGGCCACAGCCGCCGAGGTCTGTGCATCTCGTATCGACATCAACGGGCCACCTGCGCCCGCGTCAAGCACGAGAAAGGATCAGCAGCGAGACAGATTGGGCACTAGCCCAGGCCAGAGCAGGCGTCACCCAACACGAACCACACACGTCACGCACGGGAGCGCCCTCGCACGGGGTCACCCGCGCGCATGCAGAACGTGATTTACCGCGACATCAAGCCCGAGAACTTGCTGGTGGACGAGCAGGGGCGGCTCAAGCTGTGCGACTTTGGCTTTGCCCGCTTCATGGACGTGGCCCCTGGGGAGCGCCTCACAGACTACGTGGCCACGCGCTGGTGCGTGTGGTGGTGGGGTTTGCACCTGGCGCGCAGTGTTGGTTCACCGCGTGCGGCCACGCGACCTGGGCACTGAGGCACTGCTCCACGGCACCTTTCGTCCCTGGCAGGTACCGCGCGCCCGAGCTGCTCTTGGGGCCGCCGTTCCAGGACCCAGAGGACCCCGCGCAGACGGTGCAGTCTCAGTACGGGCCACCCGTGGACATGTGGGCCATTGGCTGCCTGATGGTGAGTGAGGTCGTGAGGCCCACCGTTTGACCCACACGCTGCTCGCTCGGCTGCCAAACGCGTGCCAACGTCCACTTTGCTCTGCGCGCGTGCCGCAGGGCGAGCTCATGGACGGCGAGCCGCTGTTCCCTGGCGACAGCGACCTGGACCAGCTGTACCGCATCCAGGCCATGCTGGGCGCCGTCACGCCCGAGCAGCAGGAGCTCTTCAACCGCAACCCCGTCAACGCCGGCATCGCCTTCAACATCAAGGACCCGCTCACGCTGGCGGTGCGGTACGAGGGCACGATGAACGAGGTGGAGCTGGACTTTATGGGCAGGCTGCTCACCGCGGACCCGGCCAAGCGCATGGACGGGGCCGAGGCGCTCAGGCACCCGTACCTCCGTGACCTGTGGGAGGCGGAGCAGGCCAAGGGCGAGTACACGGGGGGAGGCAGCCTGCTGCAGCAGCTGCGGACGCCGCCGACGCCGCGCTCGCCTCTGCTACCAGAGGCCGCTGGCACTGAGGAGGGCGCGGCTGGAGTGGACCCTGGAGGCGTCCCCGAGCCGGGAGATGCAGGGTCCTCACCATCCCTCTTGCCTGAGGGATCAGAGGACGCGTTTTGAGCGTGCGCTGGTGGTGGCGAGGGTCTCCCTCTTTTCCTCGTAGGTGTAGAACGGGCGGCGATGGGCTGCCCCGAGTTGGAGTAGCCTTGGTTTGCTGAACAAGGCTGCAAACGGTTGGGAGAGAGAGCGCTTGTATTGAGGTACAGGCCACGCACAGAGCACGCTCGCATGCAGCAGCCGTCGAGCCATCAGACTCGTTCAAGCAGGTCGCAAGACAGACAAACGACATGCCCGAC
>VFQP010005785.1_pt1 | contig 10560 bp, 9 predicted proteins | sample 3512351 | NCBI WGS metagenome assembly VFQP01 (sample SAMN10412372, study PRJNA504923) | tailings metagenome | isolation source: Relicate 1 Philex TSF1 revegetated site | place: Philippines: Tuba, Benguet | collected 2017-08-29
GGGGTCCGTTCCGTTGATGCAAGATGCGCTCACACACAGGCAGGGCAGGCCCCTCCCCCATTCACCTGCTGGTGAGCTCGTCCTTGGCAGACTTGTCAGTTTCCTCGCCTCGCCTGCCAGTCGAGGCCTCCTAACACAGGTAAGGAAGGCCTCCCACACCTCACCTGTTGGTGAGCTCGTCACTGAGGAGGCTCATGAACTTGCGCGGGGCGTACTTGGACACCCACAGCTGCTGCTGCTGCTGCTGCTCCTGCGCGTCGCCGCCGCCGGGGGACCCCGCGCCAGGGCTCTGCCGCCGCGCCCCCGCCGCCGCGCCGGGTTGCGGGCTGAGGAGGCGGGCGGCGGCGCCCTTGCCGTGCGCGGCGCCGGCGGGCGACGTCAGCGGCGGCAGCAGCCCCGCCTCCCCGCCTGCACGATTGCAAGTGAGGGAGCGTGCAAATCGACTAAACACCTGGCTCCGAGCACGTGTGCTCTTCGGCAGCTCCCATTGCGCCTGGCAACTCTGGCCTTGGACCCAAACGCACCCTGCTCCTCCTCTGCGGCCGCCAGCGCAAGCGCCGCCGCCTCACGGTCCCGCTGCGCCTGGACCCGCGCCGCCAGCCTGGCAGACTCCTCAATGGCCGCCTTGAGGTTGGCGTCGTTCACCTCCTGCGGCCGTTTCTCTCTTAGGGTTCAGCGTTAGGGTTGCGTACCATCATACCGCCCCGTGGAAGACCCTGGTGCGCATGCTCTCGCTGCGTCAAAGCCCTGAGGGCGCACCTGCATCATGGCGCTGATGGGGCGGGACAGCAGAGGCGTTGGCGCGCCGGCCGCCGCGCCCGCCGCGGCGCCACCTGCAGTGTACAAGCCGCAAACGAAGGCTTGGCCGTCCCGCCCCCTCACCGTGTGTCCCGCGCTCCCTCCGATGGCAGCGCTTCCTTTTCCCAACTCCAGAAATGATGAGCCAAAACGACAGAACCAGACGAGAAAGGCTGTGGCATTTGCACGCACCTGCCGAAGCGGCGCGAGCGCCCGCCAGAACCTGCTCCCACCCCATGACGCGCCTCGCCCGCCCGCCCACGCCGCCGCCCGCCGCCTCGGCCGCCGCCGGCCGCACCACTGCGCAGTAGACCCTCACGCCGCTCGACGCGCAAACCACCGGCATGCACTCGCCCTCCACGTCGCAGGCCAGCAGCCGCGGGGGCTGCGCTAGACGCTTCCGCGTTGGCGACTCCGGCGGCGCCATCGGCGCTGCAGTCGCCGGCGCCGCCGCCAGGGCGGCTGCTGCCGCCGCGCCCCGGCGCAGCAACGGCGCCCTCAACGCCGCCGCCGCCGCCGCCGCCCCACCACCGCCACTGCCGCCCAGCGCGCTCCCCTCCTCCTCCTCCGTGTCCGCGGCCGCGCCGCCGCCGCCGGCCATCCACGCCGGCCGCGCCCGCTGCTGCATGCCCGGCGTCGCCTCCGCCGCGCCGCCGCCGGCGCCGCGATCGGCCCGCTGCGGCCTCCACCCGCTGGCGCCCGTGCTGCCGCCGGTGCGCGCCGCACCGGCCGCGCCGCCGCCGCCGCCGCCGCCGCCGGCAGCCCTGCCCGCCGCGCCGCGGTCAAGGTCAACATCTCCACCGTCCAGGTACCGCTGAAGGTCCGCGTCGTCGTCGCCGTCGCCCTGGAGCTGCGACGCCTGCATGTACTGCTGGACCTCGGTCTCGTACTCCATCACCTGCAGTACGGAAACAGACGCAGGCGTCCACACACACGTGATGCAGTCTGCTGGCACTGGGTCGAGAACCGAGAGCTTGTTCAGGCAAGCGCCGAGCCTCAAGCCGAGCGCGCGCATGCTTGCTGCTCGCAGGGTGCATGGCTGTTAGGGCTGACCTCGTGCATGAGGTCCTCCATGTCGGCGTCGGCGTCGGCGTCGGGCAGAGGCGGCCGCGGCGGCGCCGGGGGCCGCGCCGCCGCCACAGCGCTGCGGCCGGTGGCTGGCAGGGCGCCTGCGAGCACATGAGTCACAGAGGTGTGCGCAGCTGAGTGGGCAAAGCCCGCTCACTGGGACGTCACGAGTGTGCCCGCTTGCGCTGACCTGGCGCGACGGCGTTGCTGCCCGCGCGGCCGGTGCCGCCGGATCGCTGCCCCGCCGCCTGCTGCACGACGCTGGAGGGAGGGGAGCCAGCGGCGGGCGCCTGGCGGGGCCGGGCGGCGGGGACAGGTGGTGCGCGCTGCGCGGCCGCCGTGGTGAGCTCCGTGCGCGCCTCCCCTTGGGAGTTGAGGAGGGCGAGCAGCGCCGCGTCGGTGTCGCCCGGCTCTGACCCTGCTGCAGCCAGCGCGCTGTTGGTGGTGGCGGGGGCGTGCGGCGCCGGGGCAGGGCCGCCGTCGTCAGCGCCGCCCAGCAGGAGCAGTCCCGCTGTGTCCTCCGTGCCGGCCAGCATGAATGCGTCGTCCGCCGGCGTCTGCTGCGTCTCGAGGATGGAGGCGGCGATGGCGGATGGCCGCACAGGCGCGGGCTCGTCTTCGGCGCTGCCGCCCATTAGCAGCAGGGCGGCCTCCTGCGTGTCCGCAGTCTCCATGAAGCACTGCTGCGTGTCCAGCACTGCGGCCACCACGTCTGCCGGCGCAAACTGCTGCTCTGCTGCTGCTGTGCCTTCGTGCTCCATCGCGTCGACCTGCTGCTGCGACGCTGCAGCAGCGGGCGAGCGCTGCGGCGATTCTCTCGACATCTTCCTTTCGCTCTCTGCTCGCTCGATCGCTTTGCTCTCTCGTGCCTTCTCGCACCCAAGTTGAAATTTCAAGACCTCGGTGCACGCGCAGCAGGCGGACTCTCACGCGCGAAAAGCAGCTGTTGCGAAGACAGCTCACACTGTACACCACGCAGAAGGAACCCCGCAAGGACCGTGTGTCACCGCAGCCGCACGCCGCAGCGCCTCTCCAGCTCGCCCTCGTCGCGGCAGTCGTAGCCGCGCTCGTACGCGCGCCCCAGCATGCCGGCAAAGTCGTGCGCCGCCTCGTCGTGGCCCACGGGCCCCGTCCGCTGCCGCGCCAGCATGCGCACCTGCGCATGCGCATTCACACGTGCACCCGCTTGCGTGCATCACCACCACCGCCCCGCGCACCTGCGCCACCGCCACAGGCCCCGCCACGCATGCACTGCTCGCTCTCACCTCCCACTCGCTCATCATGCGGTCGACCGAACGGCCGCTGATGGGGCAAACCACCAGGTCGTGCTCCGTGTCAATCACGCCCTCCCTGCGCAGCAACGACACGATCCCACCCGCCACCGCCTCAACACCCTGCGCACTGGCCCAAATCAGCTGGAAGGCTAGGAACAGAACTAGAAGGACAAAGCGCGCACCTGCAGGTGTTGTCGCAGAGGTGGATCCATCCGTACTCGCGGCAGCACCAGTACACGCCGCCAATCTCGTCCCACGTGAAGGCGTGCCGCCCCAGCTGCTCCAGCGGCGGGCGGCAGGCCTGCTGCCCCTCGTCCCAGGGCGCCGCCGCCGGCGCCGGGGCAGCAGGCGGCGGGCGGCGCGAGGAGGAGGCCGAGGAGGAGGAGGCGGCGCCGGCGGCGGGGGCCGGGGCGGCGTAGGCGCGGCGCGGCAGGCGCGACGACGGCCTCTGTTGCTGCTGCTGGCTTGGCCCTGGGTGCTGCTGCTGCTGCTGTTGCGGCGGCGGTGGCGGCACAGGCTGCGTCAGTCCTTGCTGTTCGGTTGAGAGCTGTTGCTGTGGCGCCTGCTGCACCCCAAGGTGGGAGAACAGCTGCCCGTCGCTGCCCAGGCCCGTCCCTGGCACGGCCTCGCCGACGGAGCCCACAGGTGGCTGGGCGCGCGGGGGAGGTGGGTCGCGGGGCTGCTGCTGCAGCGCCGGGGGCTCCTCCTGTTGCGCCTGCCCGGGCTGCTGCGGCGGCGGCACCGCCATCTGGCTGGGCTGCAACGCCGTGAGGGCGGAGGATGCGGAGCACCCTGACAGCGCAGAGCTGGCCGCCACCGGCGCCGCCGCTCCCTGCGGCGCGTGCGGCGGGGACAGGGCCACGTCGCAGGGCTGCGAGGGCGGAGCGACGGCGGCTGGCGCGACACCAGCCGCAGCGGCGTTGGCATGGTGCGGCGAGGGCGGCGAGGGCATGGGCTGGCTGCAGTGTGGTGGGGACATGGAGGGGCTGGGGAGGGTGGCGGCTGACGCGGCGTCTGCGCAGGGGCTGAGGGAGGGGAGCGGCGACCAGGAGGCGCCGTGCGCGGCGGAGGAGGAGGGGTGCGGCGGCGAGGGGCTGGGCGATGGCTCGGCGGCGTGCGCCGGCGGGTGGCGGCGGTGCGGCTGGTGCCAGTGGCGGGCGGGGCGGGGCGGCGGGAGGTGCGTCAGCGGGACGGCGTTGACGTTGCTGTTGGCCCGGCCAGCCGGCGGCGGAGGCGGCGGAGGCGGCGGCAAAGGCTGCGTTGGCAGGGAGGAGGCGGGCGGGGGCGAGGGGTGGGCGCCGCCGGCGTGCGGCGGCGAGGGGTGGCAGGGGTGCGGCGGGGACATGCGCGGCGAGGGATGGAACGCCCTGGCGGCGTGCATGGTGGCGGCGGAGGGTGGTTGTTGGGGTGGGGGGCAATCGGCGCGCGGGGCTTGGCCCAGCAGTACAGGCGGGTACTGCCGCCGCCACTGCGCGAGTTGCTCCTGCGTTGGTTTGGAGGTCAGAGGAGAAACGGTGAGGCGTGGAGTGGGAAGCAGAGCCGCGAGCATGAACCTGCCACTGCCGCGGCATCTGTCGCCGCGACGCGGTGCAAGTGCAAAAAGCGGGCGCTCACCTCCAGGGCGCCGAGCGGCACGTCCATGGGGTCGTCCATGAGCCCGCGCCCGAGGGTCTGCTGCCGCTTGGCGCGCTGCGGACACACCACGGCAAATGTGGAGGGAGAGAGTGCGTGAGACGCGAAGTGCCCTGGGCTGCGCGGCCCAAGCTTGGCGCAGCACGCGGCCTCCCGCGCCGCGGACGCCAACGACACCAGAAAGCGCCACGGGAGCGCCAGTCGCCGCTTCGCCACACACACCACTGCCGCCGCCCACTGCCCACCTGCATGTCCATGTACAGCCGCTGCATGGGGTCGTCGGCGGCGCCGCCGGCGCCCGCCGCGCCGCCCGCCGCGCCCAGGCCCAGGCTGCGCTCCATGGCGCTGCGCTCCTCCAGGTCTTTCTGTTGGTACATTGTCTGCGCAGGAGCAGGACATGGAGGGGGGGGGGGCGGTTGCCCCACAAGGGCCAGCGCGGGGTGCGATGCGCCCCGGTCGCCACCCGCGGCAGAGAGCCGGTGCCTGCCGGCTCCCACTGCCCTGCCACCCCGCACGTCTGGGGAGACTCTCCACACACGCACGCCACACCAAATGCCGCACGCACGCACGCACCTTCCACGAGGTTTGGCCCTGGCGCTGCTGCGGCTTGCCCCACCGCGCGCAGAAGAGCCGGCGCCACAGCACCTGCTCCTCACAGACGTGCTTGAGCAGCTTGCAGGCCAGGCACGCGCGGGCGAGGTCTTCGGCTGAGAGGCAGCCGCAGGCGCGGAGGAGCAGCTCTCGGGGCATCGACGAGAGGAGGTCCACTTGCTGCTGGCGCGCCTCCTTGGCGCCCTCCTCCTCGCGCTGGCCTGTGGTAGCCGCGACGACGCTGGACGCCTCCGGCTCCGGCTCTGCTGCAGCATCGTGGCCCCACTCGTCGGGGTCATCCCACTCTGCGTCAAGCGCCTCTGCCAAAGCTCTGGTGTCCTGGTCCTCGTCCGCCATCTCAAAATGAGCTCGCTCTGACAGCACCTCTGCACGCTGCGGCACGACCACATGCATGCGCCACGGTGGCGTGCGCCAGCACTTCACGGCTCGTTTGTTCCTGCGCCACGTATCGGATCGCGCACGATGGCGTCCGTCAGATGCCAGTGCGCGTGCTCTAGCCAGGCTCCGAGCGCCCAGCGCCACGCTCCAGGTGCACCCGGGCATGGGCACGTGGCCAGCTGCTTCGCACGAGCCGTCATTGGGGCGCGTGCCCGCGCAGCCAACGTGAGCGACCAGTGCATCATCACCCGCAGGCCCGGCGCTACGCGCTGCGCACCGGGCGGTGAGCTCTTGCGTCACCACAAGCGCCCAAGGACGTCCGCTCACGCCGGCCGCTGAACTCCAGGCAGCCCAGCCCCATCGGCATCGGCGAGCATGCAGCCGCCGCAGCCCACAAGCGGTGTGCCGCGCCTCCTCAGGTGCGCCAGTGGCGGCAGCGCTAGCCAGGACCTGACCGGCCGAGGCGCGCGCCCAGCTGAGCCTCCCCACACGGTGGTGAGCTGCACGCAGACAATGGGGGCGGCGGGGGCGGCACGGGCAAGGAGACGGTGGCGGCAGCGCCGCAGGCAGGAGGCGACTCTGACGCGGTCTACGTGCTCAAGCTCCTGGCCGTCAGCACCGCAGGTGAGCCCTCGCCGCACGACGTGCTGCTGTTCATTCTGGGTGTCCACAGTTTGGTTGGGGACGAGCGGCATCTCAGGGCAGGGAGCTCTCCTGGGCCGTCCTGGTGCATTCCCAGGAGGCAGCCACCACACGGGCACCGCCCCCACCCTCCCCGGCCTTGGCTGGTGCAGTCGTGGCAGCGGGGAAGCTGCAATGCTGCTGCTGCTGCGGTGCACGCAGTGGGCGCCGGCATCAAGTACGGGTCGCTGCTGACACCGCTGGCGTTTGAGCCCAACCCCGCGCTGGCGCTGGCCGTGGTGCTGGGCACGCCGATCGTGTACGGGGCCGCGCTGCTGCTCAGGAAGTGACCCCCTTCTCTCTGTGTGCTCTTACCCTGACCCTAGGGCGCCAACGATGGCGCCTCCCGCTTCGCCCGTGCGCCGCGATTCCCAGCTGAATCGCATCCCCAGCTTCAGCTGAAAAGGAGGAGCCTTGCGCAGAGGAGCCTTGCCCGCGGAGGTGAGGAGGCGCACGAGCGCGGCAGGACGAGCAGGATCAGTGGGCGCCTATCGGCGCTGCGCAAGCGGCAGATGGATGCGCTGTACGCGCGCGATCACAGCGATCAGGCAATGTGTGCTCTCTGGCGCCTGATCTCGAGGGTGCCCTTCCCCGCCAAGCGGAGTCGCTCTGGGCTGCGCGCGCAGACACGATGGCCCGTTCCACGACGCTCCTGATGCTCGCATTGGCGCTCGGATCCATCATCCCGGTCGCGCGCATCGCCACCGCGCAGCCTGCAGGTGCGCGCGGCGTGGAGGGGAGCGGGCCGGCCGGTGGGCGCAGGACGGCCTCTTAGAGCGCACAGCAGCAAGGAGATCGCATCGTGCATTGAGTGCAGTGCAGCGAGTGCATCAGCACCCCCTGGGTCCCATCACTGGGTGGGAGGACTGCACCACAGCCTGACCTTCCCAGGCCTGCCGCGCGCACGCCCGCGCCCCCACGCACATTCGCGCCCAGTCCTCTGCGTGTGCGCATCTTGCAGGCTCTCCCGCGACGGCGTGCGGCGCTGGCAAGCAAGTGTGCCCCTCCGGTGAGGAGGCGCCCGACTGGCCACCCCGCCGCGCCTGCGTCAGTTACTGCCAAGCCATTCGATCGCAGCCCGCACCTTGCACGCAAGCGCGCACGGCCGATGTCGCACAATGCTGCTCCTGGTGCTGTGCTCAATCGGCGCCTTGGACCTCTCGCCCGGCGGGTGCCCCTCCAATGCGTCGCGGTGCTCCCCCCAGGCTGCTGCGAGGGCCAGATGGCGGCGTGCAGCACCTTCCCCGACGACACCCCGCCCGCCGGCACCTGGTGCTACACCGCAACGGGCTCGGTGTCCGACGGCAACGGCACCTGCCAGCGCCTCTCCTTCCCCGTGCCTACGACCGACTCGTGCTGCCCCATCAGCGCGCCCTTCTACGGCGTCAGCGGCTGCTGGGGCCCCATCCCCGCCGGTGCGTGAGCGGCGGCCTGTGTTTGCTCACGTTGCCACGCGTCGTGACGTGCATCTGTTCAAGCGCCTCGGCGGGGCCGCAGCCGCGCTCGCGGGCGTACCAGATGCCTCGCACCGCAAGGGCAAACGAGCCAACCGTGCGCACGGGGGCAAAGGCACGCCGCCACGGGTGTGCTGTGCGCGGGTGGGCGGTCTGCCGCGGCGCACGGCAGCGGGCCGACGCGGACGGCGTGCGGGCGGCTCGCGCCACCGCGCGGCATGCGCCAGGGGTGGATGAGGCATCCAGGCACCAGGCCTCTTCAAAGCGTGCGTTGCGCAGGCAGAAGCCAGGCGCTGACGGCGCGCAGGGCTGGTGGGGGCGCGGGGCGGTCACGAGCGACGGCGTGCCTGCCCGCCTGCCACGCGTGACTCAGGTTCGGCGGCGGCGGCGTGCGGCTCCGGCAAGCAGGTCTGCCCCTCCGGTGAGCCCCCCACGCCGCGCCGCGCGCTCTGGCCGCGTACAGGGCTCACGCCTCCCTCCCGTATCCCACATCCCCAGCACACACACCCCTCGCGGCGCGCGCACACCCAACGCGCAACCGTCCGCCCTCACCTCGCGCGGCCCCCGCCCCTCGCCCGCAGGCTGCTGCGACGGCAACATGAAGCCCTGCGCCAACTTCACCGCTGGCGTGCCGCCCGCCGGCGTCTTTTGCTACGACGCCGGCGGCGCGGTCGCTTCGTCCTACAGCAACACCTCGGCGTGCAGCTCCGCCAGCTCGCCTGTGCCCGTCTCGTCCACCTTTTGCTGCCCCACCAACGCGCCCGTCTACGCCGGCGGCACCGCGTGCAAGTCGGGCGCCGGGCTGGCGCAGGCCACGGCCTGGCTGGTGGCGGCGGCGGCGGCGCTGGCCGTGCTGGTGGTGCAGATGTCGGCCTGAGGCGCGCGTGCTTTCGTGCGCGTGGTCGAGTTTGGCCGTGTGGCGGCAGGGGCGGCGGCGGCTGCGGCGGCGCTTGCCGGTTGTGCGAATATCGGGCTGAGGCGAGCCCTCACCCTCCATTCACGCTCAGCCGTCCCGGCTGAAGGTCAGCACCTGAGGAGGGCGTGCCGTCGCACGCACGTGTTGTGGCAATCTCGATGTTCAAGCGTTTAGCGGTGGTGGCCACAGGCTGCAGGGTCGCCCACCGGGAGCTAATCTAGAGCTAGAAGTGCGTGCAGGAACGGCTTGCATGGGTCAGGTCGAGCCGCTCAGGAACAGCAAGGGCAGTGTGGTAAAGTGGGCAGACAGTGATGTGTCGTGATCCCTGGTTTCGTGGGGCGGTTTTTCTTGTATCATTTCTCTTCCCGCCTGCACCCGGCTCACAGCCGCCCTCAACGCTCGGCACCTTGCCTCTCTTCACTGCGTCTCCAAGTGCCTTTTCTGCCTTCCTCGCGGCTCCCCCTCGGTGCCCAACGGCCCCGCCGCGCCACCCCTCGACCCTTCGCCTCTCCGTGCTTGCGTGGCCCAGAGGCCTCCTCTCGATCACCTCGCCTTGGCACCCCGTGGGCTTGGCACCCGTGCGTTCTGTCTTGTAGCTGGACGCGCGCTCACACGCGTTCGCTCGCGCACCTCATGTGGCTGACCGTTCTCACGCTCCACCCGCCTGCAAGCTGAGTGAATGACGCCGTTCGCCACTCTTGCAGCAGGACCCTCTCGCGCTCAAGGAACACGCCTGACAGCAGCAGAGGAAGCAAGAGGCTAGTGGTGGTCGCGCGAGGCCCGCCCGATGCCCGGGTTCCGCCCGTAGAGGAAGATGCTCAGGCCGGCGGCGCAGGCGGCCCCAAAGTACTCTGAGAAGACGTAGAGCACTGAGATGCCACCGTTGCATTGGAAGACCACGGCTGGGCCGATGGTACGCGCCGGGTTCAAGCTCGCGCCAGTGTACTGCCCGCCTGCGGCCGCCACGCACACAGCGGGTGGGGCGCCCATGGCTCCGCAGACACCACAGCGGCGGCCCGCGGTGCAGCCCACGCGCCGCGAGGGTGCACTGTGCGTGCTGTGGCAGGGTGCCCCTTGGCACCGGCGCAAGCAGGCACACGCGCTAGCGTGGCGCATCCCTCCCTCCGCACATCTGAGACGGCGACGGCGTGCAGCGACCCCGCCACGCCAGCGCCCTCCCACACACCGAACAGAACAGAAACGCACGAGTGCGCCTCTCCGCGCACCCGAGATGGCGGCGGCGTACGGCGACAGGCCGATGGCCAGCGGCGCCGTGTTTCCGTGTCCGGGCTTGGCCACCGCAGCCGCGTACACCTGCACAACACCACCACACGCACGCGGCAGAGAGCGGCCTCCTCACAACCTCCTTGGCGATCCCAACTGCGGCCGCCTGTATTCGCGTCATGCACGGAAATCGCTGCCGGACTGCGGCTGCTGCTGGCGCAGCCGCAGAGACAGAGAAGGTCAGGATCGGGCGCTGCCGCCAGCCACAGCCAAGGAAATTCGGTGGCCACACTCCAGCCACGCCTGGCGCCGCTCGCCCCGCTGCCCGCTGCCCACGCGCAACGCCCCACTGCTTCTGCCCCGTGCCGGGTGCGTGTCCCCTGCCGCGACGTCCGGCACGCCCCAATCGCACCGTCATGACGAGCAGGAAGGTCATCATGGTCTCCCAGCCAAACACGCCCCCATCAACGCACCGTCATGACGAGCAGGAAGGTCATCATGGTCTCCCAGCCAAACACGCCCC
>VFQP010005786.1_pt1 | contig 10557 bp, 19 predicted proteins | sample 3512351 | NCBI WGS metagenome assembly VFQP01 (sample SAMN10412372, study PRJNA504923) | tailings metagenome | isolation source: Relicate 1 Philex TSF1 revegetated site | place: Philippines: Tuba, Benguet | collected 2017-08-29
AACCAGATCACTTTCCGCGTACCCCTGTGCGCAGACAAAGCGATCATCAAGGATGCCGTCGAAGCCGTTTTCAAGGTGAAAGTGACGAAAGTCAACACGCTCACTCAGCTCGGTAAAACGAAGGTGTTCAAAGGCCGCAAAGCATTCCGCAGCGACAGCAAAAAAGCGATCGTGACCCTCGCAGAAGGTCAGCAGATCGACGTCGCGACCGGCGCTTAATAGGATCAAGAATAATAATAAGGACCGGGACAGCGAAGTGATGTTGTCCCCCGAAATTGAGGAAGATTAAAATGGCACTCAAAAAGTACCGTCCGACATCGCCCGGCATGCGCCAAATGGTGCGCGTAGACCGCAGCGAACTGTGGAAAGGCAAGCCCGAGAAATCCCTTCTCGACAAAGACCACAACAACAACAAAGCCGGCCGCAACCACAAAGGTCGCAAGACCATGTGGCACCGTGGCGGCGGTCACAAGCAGCGTTATCGTCTGATCGATTTCAAACGCCGCAAGTTCGACATGGAAGCTGTTGTTGAGCGTCTGGAGTACGATCCGAACCGCACGGCATGGATCGCGCTCGTGAAGTACACGGACGGCGAACTGGCTTACATCCTGGCGCCCCAGCGCCTTGCAGCAGGGGACAAAGTTGTCTCCGGCGAGCGCGCCGACATCCTGCCCGGCAACGCTATGCCGATCAAAAACATCCCCGTCGGTACGCTGGTTCACAACGTTGAACTGCATCCCGGCAAAGGTGGCCAGCTGGCGCGTTCCGCCGGTGCTTTCGTTCAGATCGTCGGCCGCGACAGCGGCATGACCCAGATCAAACTGGGTTCGGGCGAACTGCGCGTTGTGCGCGGCGAGTGCATGGCAACCGTCGGTTCCGTTTCCAACGCCGATCATTCCAACGTTGTCCTGGGTAAAGCAGGCCGCAAGCGTTGGATGGGCTGGAAGCCGGTCAACCGTGGTGTGGTCATGAACCCGATCGACCACCCGCATGGTGGTGGTGAAGGTAAATCCTCTGGTGGTCGTAACCCTGTTACGCCCTGGGGTAAACCGACCAAGGGCGCGAAAACCCGCAAGAACAAGGCAACGGATAAATACATTCTGCGCCGTCGTAAAAACAAACGTCTGGCGAAGTAAGACAGAAGGAGAAATACAGTGGCACGTTCCGTACGGAAAGGTCCTTTTATCGATGGCTATCTGCTGAAAAAAGCAGAAAAAGCTCGCGCGTCGACCCGTAATGAGGTTATCAAGACGTGGTCGCGTCGTTCCACCATTCTGCCGCAATTCATCGGACTGACGTTCGGTGTTTACAACGGCCAGAAATTCATCCCGGTCCTGGTAACGGACAACATGGTAGGTCACAAACTGGGCGAATTCGCTCCGACCCGCCAGTTCTCCGCCCACACGGCTGCCGGCGCTGACAAGACCGCGAAAAAAGGATAATTGAGAGATGTCTAAAGTAGGTAAAAAATCGCACCGCAAGGACAATGAAGCCATTGCCAAGGCGCGTTATATCAAGGGCAGCGAACGCAAGTTGAACTTGATTGCCCAGCTCATTCGCGGTAAAAGTGCGCAGCGCGCCCTCGTGGATCTTGAATTTGCCCGCCGCCGCATGGCTGTGGATGTCAAGAAAGTGCTGGAAGCTGCTATCGCCAACGCAGAAAACAACCATAACCTGGATGTTGACCGCCTGTTCGTGAAAGAGGCGACCGTTGGCCGCACCATGACCATGGGCCGTTTCCACGCCCGCGGCCGTGGCCGTAGCGCCGCTGTCCAGAAGCCGTTCAGCAACATCACGATCATTGTTGAAGAACGCGAAGAAGGCGAAACCAAGAAAAAGGTGAAAGCTGCCAAGAAAGCAGAAAAAGCCGAAGCTGGTGACAAGCCCGCGAAAAAATCCGGTGGTGCGAAAGCCGCCAAGAAACCCGCCGCGAAAGCAAAAGCTGCCGCTGGCGAAACCGCTACCGCAGAATAAGAAAGGCGCAGAAAAACATGGGTCAGAAGGTTAACCCGATTGGTCTGAGACTTGGTATTAACCGCACGTGGGACAGCCGCTGGTATGCGGGCAAGGACTACGCTGCGAAACTGCTGCAAGACATCAAGCTGCGCGAGTTTGTCATGGACAAGCTGAAGCAGGCGGGTGTTGCACGCGTGATCATCGAACGCGCGGCCAGCAAGACCAACGTGACGATCCACACGGCACGTCCGGGTGTGATTATCGGCAAAAAAGGCTCCGATATCGAAAAGCTGCGCAAGGATCTGTCGAAGTTCACGGGCGGCGAAGTCACCCTGAACATCGTCGAAATCCGCAAGCCCGAGCTGGATGCCCAGCTGGTCGCTGACGGTATCGCCCAGCAGCTGGAACGCCGCGTTTCGTTCCGCCGCGCCATGAAGCGTGCGGTACAATCCGCACTGCGCCTAGGTGCTGGTGGTATCCGTGTTACCTGCGCTGGCCGTTTGGCTGGTGCGGAAATCGCCCGTACGGAATGGTACCGCGAAGGCCGCGTTCCCCTGCACACGCTGCGTGCAGATGTGGACTACGCAACCTCCCGCGCGCTGACCACCTACGGCATCATCGGCGTAAAAGTCTGGATTTTCAAAGGTGAAATCCTGGGCCACGACCCGATGGCACGCGACAAGCGCCTGCAGGACCAACAGCCCACGCGCGCATAACTATCTGAAAAGATTGAATTAACAAGGAATACGACTATGTTGTCACCGAAGAAAATGAAATTCCGCAAGGCGTTCAAAGGGCGCATTCACGGCGTTGCTTCCTCCGGCCATTATCTGGCTTACGGCAGCTTCGGCCTGAAAGCCACGTCGCCTGAGCGTATTACGGCCCGCCAAATCGAGGCGGCCCGCCGTACAATTACGCGTCATATCAAGCGTCAAGGCCGTTTGTGGATCCGTATTTTCCCGGATGTGCCGGTATCGACCAAGCCGCTGGGCGCCCGCTTCGGTGGTGGTAAAGGTTCTCCGGAATTCTACGTAGCCCGCGTAAAACCCGGAAAAATTATGTTTGAGCTTGACGGGGTACCCCGTGAACTGGCAGAAGAGGCGTTCGAATTGGCGGCCGCGAAGCTCCCGATCAAAACCCGATTCGTCGCGCGCGACTAAGAGAAGTTAAGGTACAAGAAAATGAAAATCGCAGATCTGAGAGCAAAGTCGGCCGACGAGCTGAAGCAGGAGCTCCTGAACCTCCGTAAAGAGCAGTTCAACTTCCGCTTCCAGAAGACCACGGGCCAGCTGGAAAACACCGGCCGTGTACGTCTGGTACGCCGCGACATCGCGCGCGTGAAGACCGTTATCGCCGAAGCAGCGCAGGGCAAAACCCCGGCTGCAAAACCGGCTGCCAAAAAAGCAGCGAAAGCACCGGCAAAAGCCGCCAAGAAAAAAGAAACTAAGGAGTAATCAAGATGCCGCGTCGCGTGCTTGAAGGTAAAGTTGTTAGCAACAAATGCGATAAAACCGTAACGGTTCTGGTCGAGCGCAAAGTGCGCGACCCGCTGTACGGCAAGATCATCCGTCGTAGCGCGAAATACGCTGCCCACGATGAAACCAACGCTTGGAAAGTAGGGGATCTCGTTTCTATCGAGGAATGCCGTCCGCTGTCCAAATCGAAAACCTGGCGCGTCATCGGCGGTAAGGCGATGGGCGAAAGCCAGATGAAAACTGTTGACGACGCCGATCAAAAACGCGCTTCGGTCAAAAAGTCCAAGAAAGAAGAATAACAGGGTGGTCCTTGAAACCCCCCTGTTGAAATAGGAAAGGTCAAGATAATGATTCAGATGGAAACCACCCTCGACGTCGCTGACAACAGCGGCGCCCGCCGGGTTCAATGCATTAAGGTATTGGGCGGATCCAAACGCCGTACCGCCGGCATCGGCGACATCATCGTCGTATCCGTAAAAGACGCCATCCCCCGTGGTCGCGTTAAAAAAGGTACGGTCCACAAGGCCGTCATCGTCCGCACCTCCAAAGCCCTGAAACGCGAAGACGGCACCGTCATCCGCTTCGACCGCAATGCTGCCGTTCTGATCAACGCAGCAGGCGAGCCGATCGGCACGCGTATTTTTGGCCCCGTCACCCGTGAGCTGCGCGGCAAAAACTTCATGAAAATCATTTCGCTGGCGCCGGAGGTTCTGTAACCATGTCGAAACTTAAAGTCAAAAAAGGCGACAAAGTCGTCGTCCTGACCGGTAAAGACAAAGGCAAGACCGGCGAGATCAAAAAAGTACTGCCCGCTGACAACAAAGTTGTTGTTCAGGGCGTGAACGTTCAAACCAAACATCGCAAACCTTCCGCGACGAACGCTGGCGGCCTCGATAAAGTCGAGACCCCGATCCATGTGTCGAACGTTGCACTCGTCGATCCGAAAACGAGCAAAGCAACCCGCGTTGGTTACAAAACGGTAGGCGAGCGCAAAGTGCGCGTGGCCCGTCGCTCCGGCGAAGTGATTGATTAAGGGAGCATGAAATGACAGCCCGTCTCAAAAAAGTATACCTCGACCAAATCCGCACTGACCTGAAAAACAAATTCAGCTATCAGAACGACATGCAGATCCCGCGTCTGGACAAGATCGTGATCAACATGGGTGTCGGCGAAAACGCGCAGGACAGCAAGAAAATCCAGGGCGCACTCGCAGACATGACGGCGATCTCCGGCCAAAAGCCGCTGGTTACCCGTTCGCGCAAATCCATCGCGGCCTTCAAGCTGCGTGAAGACCTGCCGATCGGCTGCAAAGTCACCCTGCGTGGTCAGCGTATGTACGAATTCCTGGATCGCCTGATCACCATCGCCATGCCCCGTATCCGCGACTTCCGCGGCATTTCGGATCGCAGCTTCGATGGTAACGGTAACTATGCGTTTGGCGTGAAAGAGCAGATCATTTTCCCCGAGATCAACTTCGACAAAGTCGACACGATCCGCGGTATGGACATCATCATCTGCACGACCGCAAAAACCGATGAAGAGGCGAAAGCCCTGCTCGACGGCTTCAAAATGCCGTTCCGCAAACGCTAAGAAGGATTTAGAACAATGGCAAAACTGAGTTCTGTGAACAAAAACAACAACCGCAAAAAGCTGGTGAAAAAATACGCCGGCAAGTGGGCACGCCTGAAAGCAATCGCGGACGACGAAAGCCGCCCGGTTGACGAGCGTTTCGCTGCACGCCTGAAAATGGCGAAACTGCCGCGCAACTCTCACCCGACGCGTGTACGTAACCGCTGCGCCCTGACCGGCCGCGCACGTGGTAACTATCGTAAATTCGGCATTTCGCGCCTTATGCTGCGCGAACTGGCATCGCAGGGTATGATCCCCGGCGTGACGAAATCGAGCTGGTAAGGAGAAGCACACATGTTTATTAGCGATCCCATCGGCGACCTGCTGACCCGCATCCGTAACGGCCAGGCTGCACGCCTGTCGTCGGTTCATTGCCCGGCTTCCAAGCTGCGCGTCAACCTGCTTGAAGTACTGAAGCGCGAAGGTTACATCCGTGACTACGCAGTCTCCCAAAAAGACGGCGGCAAATCGGAGCTGAACATCGAGCTGAAATACTCGGAAGGCCAACCCGTGATCCGCGAAATCAAACGCGTATCCAAACCCGGCCGCCGCGTATATACGCAGATTAAAGACGTGCCGCGCGTTTACAACGGCCTCGGCATCTCCATTCTCTCCACCCCCCGCGGTGTACTTTCCGACCGCGAAGCGCGTGAAGCGAACGTGGGTGGCGAAGTTCTGTGCCGCGTATTCTAAGATAAGGTAGATGTAAAATGTCACGTATTGCAAAACATCCCATCCCGGTACCGGCAGGCGTCGAAGTCAAGCTTGCTGGCCGTAAACTGTCCGTCAAGGGCAAGAAGGGCGAACTGACGCTCGACATCTGCAACGACATCAACGCAGAAGTCAAAGACGGCACGGTTATCCTGAAAAAGTCCAACGAAGGCCGTCATGCCCGCAACATGTGGGGCACGACCAGCTCGCTCATCAAGGGCATGCTGAAAGGCGTTACGGACGGCTACTCCAAGCGCATGCTGATCGAAGGTGTGGGTTTCCGCGCCGCGCTGCAGGGCAAAGAGCTGGTTCTCCAGATCGGTTTCAGCCATGAAGTGCGCTATAAAGTGCCGGCTGGTATCGAAGTAAAAGTGCCGAAGCCGACGGAAATCGAAATTTCCGGTATCGACAAGCAAAAAGTCGGTCAGGTTGCCGCGGAGCTGTACCTGATGAAGCGTCCGGAGCCGTACAAAGGCAAAGGTATCAACTACGAAGGACGCCGCATCCTCCGTAAAGAAGGCAAGAAGAAGTAATCGAGGGTAAAATGGCTATCGTCCTGAAAAAACCGACCTCCAAGCAACGCCGCTCGTGGCGCGTTCGCAAGGTCATCAAAAAGGCCTCCGAGAAAAACCTGCGTCCGCGCCTGTCGGTGCATCGCACGGGTCAGCACATCTACGCCCAGATCATCGATGATGTACAGGGCGTAACGCTCGCGGCAGCATCGACGGTGGAAGCCGATCTGCGCAAGTCGCTCAAGAAAACGGCTGACAAGTCTGCAGCGGAAGCTGTTGGCAAGCTGGTTGCCGAGCGTGCGAAGAAAGCTGGCGTTGCCGAAGTTGCTTTCGACCGTGGTTCGTACTCGTTCCATGGCCGCGTCAAAGCTCTGGCAGAAGCTGCACGCGCAGCCGGCCTCTCGTTCTGATTTAGTAAAGGATATAGACAATGGCAAAAGCTGAAAAAGCTCCTAAAGGTCAAAGAGAGCCGCGCGAAAAGGATGCGGAGGCGGGTAGCGAAGTTGTTGAGCGTCTCGTCGCCATCAACCGCGTCGCCAAAACCGTCAAGGGCGGCCGCCGTATGGCGTTCGCAGCCCTGGTTGTGGTCGGTGACGGCCGTGGCCGCATCGGTGCAGGTTCGGGTAAGGCACGTGAAGTTCCCGAAGCGATCCGCAAGGCAACCGAGCAGGCCAAACGCAGCATGATCCGCGTTCCGCTGCGCGAAGGCCGCACGCTGCACCACGATGTTGAAGCACGCTTCGGCGGCGGCAGCATCCGTCTGCGCAGTGCTGTCCCCGGTACGGGTATCATCGCCGGCGGTCCGCTGCGCGCTGTATTCGAAGTGCTGGGCATCCAGGACGTTGTTGCGAAATCGCTCGGCTCCTCGAACCCCTACAACATGGTGAAGGCTGCGCTGACGGCCTTCCAAAAAATGGAAAGCCCCCGCATGGTGGCAGCACGCCGCGGCCGCCGCGTTAACGAAGTGCTGGGCCGCAAAGGCGATGTGAAGGAGCAAGCAGATGTCTGAAGCTAAAAAGCCCGCTGCTAAAAAAGCAGCACCGAAAAAGGCAGCGAAAGCAGCCGGCGGTAAAATGCTGAAAGTAACCCAGATCGCAAGCGGCGCTGGTCGTATCCAGTCGCAGCAGGCAACGCTGAAAGGTCTTGGCCTGAGCAAACTGAACCGCAGCAAACTGCTGCAGGATACGCCGGAAGTGCGTGGCATGATCAATGCCGTGCGCCATCTGGTTACGGTTGAAGAAGCCGCCTAAGCGTCTCTGGAAAGATAAGGAACACGACAATGAAACTCAATCAACTCAGAGACAACCCCGGCGCCCGCAAGCGCGCGACCCTGCTGGGCCGTGGTATCGGTTCGGGTAAAGGCAAGACCTCCGGCCGTGGTGTCAAAGGTCAGAAAGCCCGTACCGGCGTTGCGATCAAAGGCTTCGAGGGCGGTCAGATGCCCCTGATGCGCCGTATGCCGAAGCGTGGCTTTAACAACGTTAACGCCAAAAACTTCGCGATCATCAACCTGTCCTGCATCCAGAAGGGCATCGATAGCAAAAAGCTGTCCGCGTCCAAAACGGTTGACCTGGCAGCATTGATCGAAGCTGGCATCCTCAGCAAAGAGCAAGACGGCCTGAACCTGCTGGGTAAAGGCGAGCTGAAAACCAAAGTCACGATCGTTGCCACGCGCGCATCGAAGGCTGCGGTTGCTGCTGTTGAAAAAGCTGGCGGCAAGGTTGAACTGCTGCCCGTGAAAGAAAACAAACTGCTGAAAGGCAAGCTGCCCAAAAAAGAGCAGCGCCGCCAGGCAGCTGCGAAAGCGGCAGGCGCGAAGAAGTAATTTCGGCGCGCGCCCAACCGGCAAAGAATACACATAATCCAAAGGGGTCAAAGACATATACTTCAGAATGTCTTGACCCCTTTGTCTTTGACGGGCATATATTTACTTCGGTTTATATCCTAGCCATCCCCGCGGGCGTCGAGTCCGGCCGGATGTCCGGAGCAGGGGGCAGATGCCCCGCCACGGACTTGCGGTATTCAGGGTATGCGGGACCTCAGAGGGAACAATAAGAACATGGCCTCCGCCGTCGAGCAATTTACCAACAACCTCAACCTGGGCGCGTTTTCTAAAGCGCAGGAACTGAAGCAGCGTCTTTGGTTCATGCTGCTCGCGTTGTTGATCTACCGCGTGGGGACGCATATCCCGCTGCCGGGGATCGACCCTACGGTGTGGAATGATATTTTCAGCTCGAAATCGGGCGGCGTTCTGGACATGTTCAACATGTTCTCGGGCGGCGCGCTCGAGCGTATGTCGATTTTGGCGCTGAACATCATGCCTTACATCTCGGCATCGATCATCATGCAGCTGATGACGTCGATGAACCCCGCGTTGGAAGCGATGAAAAAAGAAGGCGAGGCGGGCCGTAAGCGCCTCAACCAGTATACGCGCTATGGCACGGTCATTCTGGCCGCTATTCAGGCCTATGGCCTTGCGGTGGGCCTTGAAAGCCTTGCCAGCTCCAGCGGCGCGTCTGCGGTGATCAACCCCGGTCTCTTCTTCCGCATTACGACCATCATTACGGTTGTGGGCGGTACGGTATTCCTGATGTGGCTGGGCGAGCAGATTTCCCAGCGCGGCGTCGGTAACGGTATTTCGCTGATCATCTTCTGCGGTATCGTCGCGGGTATTCCCTCGGCGGTGGCGAAGGTGCTCGAGCTGGCGCGCACGGGCGATATGTCTGCCATCGGCGTTGTGCTGATCATGGCGATGGTTGCGGTTGTGCTGACCTTCATCGTGTTCATGGAACGCGCGCAGCGCCGCGTTGTGGTGCAATATCCGAAACGCATGGTGGGCGGCAACCGTATGGCAGGGGGCGAGACGAGCCACATGCCGCTGAAGCTGAACACCGCCGGCGTGATCCCCGCGATCTTCGCATCGTCGCTGCTGCTGATGCCGCTTTCGGTTGTGCAGTTCATGGGCGTGGATGGTTCGGGCGTTGAGTGGCTGGATACGCTGACGACGCATCTGGGTCATGGCAAGCCTGCCTATATGGCGCTTTATGGCGGTCTCATCGTGTTCTTCGCGTTTTTCTATACCGCAATTGTTTTCAACCCCGATGAAACGGCAGACAACCTGCGCAAGTCGAACGGATTCATTCCGGGCATCCGCCCCGGCCATGCGACGGCGGAGTATCTGGACCGCATCCTGACCCGCATCACAGTGATCGGCGCGGCGTACCTGACGTTCGTGTGCCTGTTGCCCGAATTCCTGATCTCTCACTACGCGCTGCCTTTCGCGCTGGGCGGTACCAGCCTGCTCATCGCGGTGACGGTGCCGATGGATACGGTTGCGCAAATTCATTCGCACCTGATCGCGCATCAGTACGAAGGCCTTATCAAGAAATCGAAACTGAGAGGGAGCCGGAAATAATGACACAGCCGCTGCGCATGATTCTGATCGGACCGCCTGGCGCGGGTAAGGGGACGCAGGCGCGTCTGCTGACCGAGAAGCACAACGTTGTGGCGATCTCTGCGGGCGACCTGTTCCGCGCGCGTGTCAAAGATCCGAACGACCCGCTGGGCAACGAGATCAAACAGATTCTCGACGCCGGCAAACTGGTGCCCGACGAAATCACCATCCGCATGATCGCGGAGCGTCTGGATCAGCCGGACTGCAAGAACGGTTTCATCCTCGACGGTTTTCCGCGCAGCGTTGCGCAGGCCGAAGCGCTTGAGGATATGCTCGACAAAAAAGGCATCAAGCTGGATGCCGTCGTGCAGATGGAAGTAGACGACGACAAGCTCATCGAACGCATTTCCGGCCGCTTTACCTGCGGCGCGTGCGGCGAGGGGTATCACGACAAGTTCAAGCCGCCCCACGACCCCGCCACGTGCGATTCGTGCGGCAAGCATGATACGTTCACCCGTCGTTCCGACGACAACGCCGAAACGGTTCGCAGCCGTCTGGATACCTACCACAGCCAGACCGCCCCGATTCTCCCGTTCTACGAGAGACTCGGCAAGCTGAAAACCGTGGATGGCATGGCCGATATGGCCACCGTTACTGCCGAAATCGAGGCCGTTTTGTGCCGCGGCAAGGCTTGTGACAAACCTCAACCCCCGAAAATGGGTTGATTTTGCCCCTAAAAAGGCCGGGGGGGTTCAAAAAACGTCAGATTTGCCGGAAATAAGGTAAATATCGTGTTGACGTTTGTTTTGTGCCCCCTATAATGCGCGAGCTTTGCTCTTAATGGGGCAGAGTCGCAGTTTTTTATATATCTAACCCGGGA
>VFQP010005787.1_pt1 | contig 10556 bp, 7 predicted proteins | sample 3512351 | NCBI WGS metagenome assembly VFQP01 (sample SAMN10412372, study PRJNA504923) | tailings metagenome | isolation source: Relicate 1 Philex TSF1 revegetated site | place: Philippines: Tuba, Benguet | collected 2017-08-29
AGGATCTCGTAATGCAGGTGGGGGCCGGTGGAGCGGCCCGTCGTGCCGACATAGCCGATAATCTGGCCCTGCTTGACGCGGCTGCCGTTCTTGAGGCCGGCGCGGAAGCCGTTCATATGGGCATAAGCCGTTTGCAGGTCTTTGCGGTGGCGGATACGGATGTAATTGCCATAGCCGTTGACGGAGCCGATTTTGTCAATCGTGCCGTCACCCGCCGCATAAATGGGGGTGCCCCGCGGCGCGGCGAAGTCGATGCCTTTGTGCATCTTGCCATAGCCGAGAATGGGATGGCGGCGCATGCCAAAGCCGGAGCTGAGACGCGCACCGTCGATCGGTGTTCTCATCAGCGACTTTTTCGCCGACTGGCCTTTGGCATCATAGAAATCCGTATCGCCCGAAGGAGATGTGTACAAGTAGAACGGCATTTCGCGGCCGCCCAGCGACAGCTTGGCATAGACGATATTATTGCGGCCTGCGACAACGTCACCGCTGTCGGTTGCGAATTCTTCGTACATCACTTCGAACTTGTCACCCGGCTGGATGTCACGCTGGAAGTCGACGTTGAAGGAATACATTTTGATGAGGTCAAGAATGACGGCATCCGGCACCCCGCTCTTTTTAGCGGAAACATACAGGGAGTTGTCGATGGAGCCCTGTACGCCCTTGATGCTGCGGTAGATGGATTTTTCCTGCTGGTCCACGGTGTATTGGCCGTTTTCGGACAGATTCACCAGCACGGTGCTGATCTTGTCTTTTTGAATCTGCAGGCCACTGAATTTGGGGTCGGCGACGGACGGATCTTTGTGGAAGAAAACCGTGATTTCATGACCGGGGTTCAGCGCGCGGGGGTCGTACACTTTGCTCAAGGCCTGAATAGCATTGTATGCATCGGCGCGCGATACATCGTTGCGTACCAGCAGATCCATCAGCGTATCGCCGCGGCCCACGGCCAGTTTGCGCTCTGCCACGAACAGGTCGGTGCCCGCTTGCAGCAGGTTCTGGATGCCTTTTTGTATATAGGCCAGTTTTTCAGCAACGGCAGGGGGTACCTGATCGGGCGTGATTTCGGCAACGGCAGGGCCCTGCACTTGCTGCGGCTTGACGATCGGACGGTTTTCGCTGCGGGCGAAATCGCTCAGTTCATAAGTCGCAGGCGCGGGCGCGGCGCTGAAAACAGATTTCATGTTGCCCGGCACATTGCCCGGCACGTTTTCGATACCGGCGAAATGCTGTGCGCCATTCGGCGCAGGCGCAACGAATTCGGCAGAGGCGCTCTGCGGTGCGGTGGACGCAACAGATGCTTCGGGCGAAGACAGAAGAGAGAGAATGCCATAGACGGCAGCGATGGCGGCGACAGGCAGGACGAACTGGCGCAAACGGAAGCGGCGTTTGCGGAACATCCTGGTGCGCGGTGAATAAAACTGCTGCAAGGTATGAACCTTTGTGTTGTTTCTATGAAGTAGTCGGAGTGAACACCACCCGAGAGGTGATTTCAAGACTTGACTTATGCGCAAACCAACAAAGTTGCCGCTACATAATAAGACAGAATCTCTTTGTTAACAAAGCGTAAACTTTGAATTCCGTAACTTGTTCCGCGCCCGTTCAAAAAATATTCAGGCCATATGTTAAATAAATCATCCTGACCAAAAGAGTACGAACAGGCTTTACGTGACTTTATAAGATTGTGTAGGATGCGCGCATCACAGACCGCATCGCAAGGCGTCCATCCGGCGCAGGAAATAATAAAAATGAACGGCCAGCCCGAAGAAAAAGGTGAGAATATGACACATGCCAGCACGCTTATGAAAGGCAAACGCGGATTGATCATGGGCGTGGCCAATGACCGTTCCATCGCCTGGGGTATTGCGGAAACCGCGCACCAGCATGGTGCCGAACTGGCATTTACCTACCAAGGCGATGCGCTGGAAAAGCGCGTGCGCCCGCTGGCGGATGGCATCGGCTCTAAAATTGTGCTGCCGTGCGATGTGACGAATGCCGAAAGCATCGATGCGACGTTCAACCAGATTGAAAAAGAATGGGGCGGCCTTGATTTCGTTGTCCACGCCATCGCCTATTCCGACAAGAACGAGCTGGATGGCCTGTATCTCAACACGACGCGCGAAAATTTCGCCAAAACCATGGATATTTCCGTCTATTCCTTCACGGCCGTCGCGCAGCGCGCGGTGCCGCTGATGAAAAACGGCGGCAGCTTGCTGACCATGACCTATTACGGCGCCGAACGCGTGATGCCGCATTATAACGTCATGGGCGTGGCCAAGGCGGCATTGGAAGCTTCGGTGCGCTATCTCGCCAGCGACGTGGGGCCGCAGGGCATTCGCGTTAACGCTATTTCCGCAGGCCCCATCAAGACGCTGGCCGCAAGCGGTATCGGCGATTTCCGCTATATCCTGAAATGGAATGAATTGAACGCGCCGCTGCGCCGCAATGTCACCACGCAGGATGTCGGCGGTGCCGGCCTGTTCCTGCTCAGCGATCTGGGCGCGGGCGTGACGGGCGAAGTCATGTATGTCGATTCCGGTTATAACACCATCGGCATGGTGCAGGTTGACAGCGCCAAGCAAACGGCCGAGCTGCTGCAGGGTATCGGCGGTTAATCTAAGAGGGGCGCCATGTCCGCCAATCTTTTCGGCACGCTGTTTCGTTATATCACCTGGGGGGAAAGCCATGGCCCAGCCATCGGCTGCGTCATCGATGGCGCACCGCCGCTGGTGCCGATTTGCGAAGCCGATATCCAGCTTCATCTCGACCGCCGCAAGCCGGGACAGAATCGCTTCACGACCCAGCGCAAGGAATCGGACGAAGTCCGCATCCTGTCCGGCGTGTTTGATGGCGTCACCACGGGCACGCCTCTTTCGCTTTTGATCGAAAACACCGATGCGCGGTCGAAAGACTACGAAAACATCCGGCATAAATACCGCCCGGGTCATGCCGATTTCACGTACGACCAGAAATACGGCGTGCGCGATTACTGCGGCGGCGGCCGGTCTTCGGCGCGTGAAACCGCATCGCGCGTGGCGGCGGGGGCGGTGGCGCGTCTGGTTCTCAACCATGCGCTGGGACAAGACGTATTTATCCGCGGCGCTGTTGTGCAACTGGGGGGGATTGATATCGACCGCCGCGCATGGGATTGGGCACAGGTTGACCAAAACCCCTTTTTCTCGCCCGATGCAGGCGTTGTAAAAAAATGGGAGGCGGCGCTGGATGGCGCGCGCAAAGATCTCTCCAGCCTGGGGGCGATTGTCGAAGTGGTGGCCAGCGGTATTCCTGCCGGGCTTGGCGCGCCGGTGATTGATAAGCTCGATGCCGATCTTGCCAAGGCGATGATGAGCATCAATGCCGTGAAGGGCGTTGAAATCGGCGCCGGCTTCGGCGCGGCGCAGCTGCGCGGCGAAGTAAATGCCGATCAAATCCGCATGCAAGGCGATGTGCCGCATTTCCTCAGCAACCATGCAGGCGGCATTCTGGGCGGTATTTCAACGGGGCAGGATATTGTGGTGCGCATGGCGTTCAAGCCGACCAGTTCGCTGCCGCAGCCGCTGTTGACCATCGACGACGAAGGCCGCGAAACCGAGATCGCCACCAAAGGCCGTCATGACCCCTGCGTGGGCATTCGCGGCGTCCCCGTGGCCGAGGCCATGATGGCACTGACGCTGTGCGATCATTGGCTGCGGCACAAGGCGCAATGCCTTTAAGCGCTTCTGTGCGATTTTTGCAGGTTTGTTGAATATCAGAATCTTGGCGGGCGTTGTTCAAGCAGCCGAATCGTCTGTACCGCGTGCACAAAAATGCAGGTTTTTCAGTCACAAAGCCCAAAGCGGCATAGAGCCGGTTTCCGGAGTCAATTCTTCATGTGGCTGAAAATAAAGGAAAATTGTAAAAAGCCGGTGGTCTTGTAAAAAAGACTCGACTCTTATCCACAGAGAAACCACACTCTGACTCGAGGAAAAACACCGCCCAATATTTTGGCTACGGTGTCTCCCTTAATACTTCGCTTCGATGATTTTGCCCCATGTGCTTCGGCATGTGGGGCTTTTTTTATCGTGTGATGATGAGGTTGAATATATCGGCAATTTAAATGTCGTTCAATCATCAATCTTGGGTTAGTCTCATAAAAATTTACGTGCGGTTTTTAAAAAGGTGTTGACATGAGTGACCTGCCACAGCGACGCAAAGAAGATAAATTCATCTCGAAAGTAGGGCGGTTTTTCTATCGCTTCTTTTTCATGATCGGCATCGCCGCATTCATTTCGGTGGCCATGCTCTGCGTCACGCTGTCGCGCATGATGAACTATGCGCCGTCGTCGCTGCCGGATGAAATGGTGCTCGCCTTCGCGATCAAGTCGGATCTGATCGAAGTCGCCGGCCGTCCGTCGCTGACGCAGCCGTTGCTGCGTCCTGCAACCACGCTGCAGGATGTCGTCAGCGCGCTCGATCTTGCCGCGAAAGACAAGCGCGTGAAGGCGCTGGTCATCAAGATCGAAGACATGAAACTCAGCGCCGCGCAAATTCAGGAACTGCGTGACGCCGTAGCGCGCTTCCGCGCGTCGGGCAAGCGCGCCTATGTCTATGCGGATAGCTATGGCGGTTTTGGCGGCGGCATGGGCGATTATTATCTGGCCTCGATATTCGATGAAATCTGGATGCAGCCGGTCGGCATGGTATCGGTCGGCGGCATTTCGGCCGAAGTGCCGTTTGTGCACGATTTGCTGGATAAAATCGGCGTAGATACGCAGTTTACGCATCAGGGTATTTATAAATCCGCCCCCGAAAGCCTGACGGAACGCGGCATGACCGCCCCCCACCGCGAGATGATGGAAACGATCGTCGCCGACATGGCCGGGCAGATGGTGAACGGCGTTGCCGATGCGCGCGGCTGGCATCCGGAAGATTTCCGCAAGCTGGTCGATGCGTCGCCGTATGGCGAAAAGGACTCGCTGCGCCTCAAGCTGGTTGACCGCATCGGCTACTTTGACGAAATGGTGATGACGGCGCGCCGCGCGGCATCGACGCCGAAAGCCGCAACAGAAAAAGCGGCAGGCAAAAACCCCGCTGACGCAAAACCTGCCGATGCAAAAACCGGTGATGCGAACACGGCACAAGAAACGCAAGCGGGCGCAAAAGGTGAAACGGCCGAATACGCCCCCGGCGATGAAACCGCCGAAGCCGCCGCCGCCGGCAAAACCGAAGAGGCTGAAAAAGATAACGTGAAAGAAGCGGGCGAGCCGACGGCAGAGACCATCGCGCTTCTTGGTTATTCTTTCATCACCGAAACGCAAGAGCTGGGCAAAGGCGTGCGCGGTTTCATGTCCAAATTCACGCGCGGCGAAGCGCCGGCGTCCGAGCTGAACAAAAAAGACAAGATCGCGCTGATCTACGGCACGGGTGAAATCGTGCCGTTCAGTCCCACGGGCGCACGCGCGGCCTTTGGCGAATCGTCGATGGAGGCTGATAAAATCGTGCAGGCCTTCCGCAGCGTGCAGGCAGATCCGGGCGTGGCGGCGGTCGTTTTCCGCATCGATAGCCCCGGCGGCTCGGCCGAGGCATCGGAAACCATTCGCCGCGTCATTCAGGAAACGCGCCGCAAGGGTAAGCCCGTGGTGGTATCCATGGGCAGCTATGCCGCATCCGGCGGCTATTGGATTTCGGCACCTGCCGACAAGATTGTCGCGCAGCCGGGCACCCTGACGGGGTCGATCGGCGTGTTCGGCGGCAAGTTCGTGTTTAACCGTCTTTGGGAAAAACTGGGCGTCAGCTGGGACAGCGTGCGCGCCGGCGACAACGCGCAAATGTGGTCGTCCAACTCGCCCTTTACCTCTGCCCAGATGCAGAAGTTCGAGGCGCTGATGGCCGAAACCTACGAGGCCTTCCTCGACCGTGTTGCCGAAGGACGCAAGCTACCGCGCGATACCGTGAAGTCGCTGGCCGAAGGCCGCGTCTATACGGGCCGTCAGGCCAAAGAAAACGGTCTGGTCGATGACCTTGGCGGTATCGAGGTCGCCGTGAAACATGCCCGCGCGCTGGCGAAGATCAAGGACGGCGAAGACGTGCCGCTGGTGCGTTTCCCGCCGCGCAAATCGACGCTGGAGATGTTTATCTCCCTCGCGACCGAAGGCGCGTTGTTCCAGCCGCACTTCACCATCGGTGCCCGCGATATGCTGGGCGCGGCCGAAGAAGCGGCCGCCCGCGAAAACGCCGCCCTTCGCGCGCCGGACATGATCTTGCGCTAAGCGGCAAAGGCCAAAACGCATTTGCGGCGCGGGGCTGTTACAGCTGCCGCGCCGCAAGTGTTTTAGGCGTATATCAGGTGTTGTAGCGCGGTTTGCTGTTATCGGGGATCAGGCTTTTTTGCACTTCGGCCAGCATCAGGATGCTGACGGGCGAGATTTTCTGAAAGCCGAAGGGGTTCTTGCTGACGCTGCCGCCGCTTTGGGGGAAGAAACGCGGGTCGTCGCGCCAGATAATGTCATCCGCCTCGTTCGCATCGTCGAACATCGGCAGCTGCGCCAGAATGGCGGCGGGGATCGAATTGCGCGCGGCGCGGCTCTCGGCGGTCATATCTGCTTTGGGGGTTGCTTTCGCGGCGGTTGCAGCCGCTTCGGTTTTGGCGGCAGCGGCCAGCTGCGTATCGGCCTTGGCCATGCCGTCGCCGCCGAATTTCTTGTCGAAGAACGCATAGACTTCGTCCAGCGTGCGCGCCGCGCCGGTTTTTTGGTCATAGAATACGTTCTTGTTCGCCTTGGCGGCGGCGGGGAAAACCTCGGCGGCGATGGCATCGCCGTTGACTTCGCGGCTGTTCAGGAATTTGGCCGCGCCGCTGGCCCCCATGAAATGCGCGAAGTAAAGCTCGGTCGCGCCGACGTCGCCTTTGGTGTTTTTTTCCAGATGCGTCTGGTTTTCGGCCGTGAAGACACCGGCCATCAGGGCGGAAATCGCGGGATCGTTGCGCAGCGCCAGAATGTCGCGGCGGTCGCAATCGCTGGTGCAAACGGCTTTGCCGTTTTTCATTTCAATCTTGTCGGCATACTCGCCCAGGCCGAATTTGTCGCCGTGCTTCTTGACCATGTTCAGCCAGGTACTTTCGATAAACTGGTAAAGGCCGGTGGCGGAGGAGGTTTTCGCCTTGGCGGTCGGGTTAAAACTGCTCTCGGCAGACGCTTTTTGCATCAAAAAGGCAAAATCTGCCCCTGTGCGGCGCGAGGCGGTCTGCACCGCCTTTATCACGTCCTGTGAGGCAAGTTTTTGATATTTTTGAACAATATTGACGTTCGCGGTGCTGGATGCGGCTGTCATATCCTGAACTCCTTAACCCATAGCGGGGCTTTTGCCCTCTTCTGGAATATATCTTTGCAAACGGCGTGCCAGATGGACGCACGCCAGCCAAGCGCTGGGTAGGGGCTAGGATCGGCGGGGTAAATCCTTATAATTATGCCCAAGGTTTTATCAGGAGAGTGACCCATGGCCTATCAGGCGCCCGTCAAAGAAATGCGTTTCGTGCTCGACCATATCGCCCGCATGGGGGAGTTGTCGGCCATGCCTGGCTATGCCCATGCCACCCCCGATATGGTCGATGCGATTCTGGAAGAAGCCGCCCGCCTCGCGCGCGATGTCTGGTCGCCCACCAATAAAACCGGCGACCTGCAGACATCGAAACTCGTGGGCGACACGGTCAAAACGCCGGACGGGTTCAAGGACGCGTATAAACAATTCGCTGACGGCGGCTGGAACGCCTTTGTCTGCAACCCCGAACATGGCGGGCAGGGCTTGCCATGGTCGCTGGGCATGGCTGTCAATGAAATGTGGCAATCGGCGAACCTGGCGCTGAGCCTGTGCCCGCTGCTGACCGCCGCCGCGATCGAGGCGATTGAAAAGCACGGCACGCCCGATCAAAAACAAACCTATCTGTCCAAGCTGATTTCGGGCGCATGGACGGGCACCATGAATCTGACGGAGCCGCAGGCCGGCACCGACCTTGCCGCGATCCGCACCATGGCCAAGAAAAACGGCGATCATTATTTGATGAAGGGACAAAAAATCTTCATTACCTTCGGCGAACATGATTTCACGCCGAATATCATCCATCTGGTGCTGGCGCGCGTGGATGGCTTGCCCGAAGGCAACGACGGCCTCGGCCTGTTTATCGTGCCCAAGTTTTTGGTGAATGCGGATGGCAGCATCGGCGCGCGCAACGATGTGCGCGCGGTGTCGCTGGAACATAAACTCGGCATTCACGGGTCGCCTACCTGCGTCATGCAATACGGCGAACACGACGGCGCCATCGCCTATCTGGTCGGCGAAGAAGGCAAGGGTCTTCGCAACATGTTCACGATGATGAACAACGCGCGTATTTCGGTGGGGCTGCAAGGTGTGGCGCTGTCGGAAATGGCGTACCAGCGTGCGCTGGCCTATGCCAAAGACCGCACGCAATGCGCGCGCATGGGCGACAAATCGGGCAAGCGCGTGGCCATTATCGAACACGCCGATGTGCGCCGCATGCTGCTGAGCATGAAGGCCAATACCGAAGCGTCGCGCGCACTGGCGTACTATGCGGGCAGCATGCTCGACCGCATGCGTCAGGCTGAAACGCCGGAGCAGCGCGCCGCGGCCGAGCTGCGCGCCGATCTGATGACCCCGCTCGTCAAGGCATGGTCGACCGACCTTGCCCTCGACACCACTTCGGCGGGTGTGCAAATCCATGGCGGCATGGGCTTTATCGAAGAAACCGGCGCGGCGCAGTATTACCGCGATGCCCGTATCCTGCCGATTTACGAAGGCACTAACGGCATTCAGGCCAATGACCTTGTGTTCCGCAAGCTGCTGCGTGATGGCGGGGCAGAGGCGAAAAAGTTCATGGATGAAATCGATGCTTTCCTGCCCGCGCTGCAGGAAAAACCGAATGACGATCTGGACGCTATCCGGACGGGACTTGCAAACGCACTGGCCGAACTGCGCAAAACGACCGACTGGATGCTGGCAAATGTAAAGGCCAATACCGAAGCGGTCGCGGCGGGGGCTGTCAGCTACCAGCGGCAATTCGCGCTGGTCGCGGGCGGGTATATGATGGCACAGCTGGCGCATGCCGCAAATACGGCGCTATTCGAGGGCGGCGATGATGCGATGTTCCTGAATACGCGTCTGATCACCGCGCGGTTTTTTGCCGATGCGCTGCTGCCGCAGGTATACGGCCTCAGCACGCCTGTCATGGGCGGCAATGCTGCGGCGTGTCAAATCGCGAACGACCAGTTTTAAGCTATTTACAAGGCGCTATCCGTTGCCTAGCATGGCTACTGTGTCCTTGGCGGGATAGAGATGGCTGTGCATGTTCAACAACGGATATTGCATGCAGCACGAAAACGGTTTTGACTTTGTGTCCTATCCTTGCGCCTCCGGCAAGCCTGACGGGCTTGTCGTTATTTTGCCGGGTCATGCCAATCACCCCGTGATGTTCGACAAGCTCGCGCGCCAAATCCGCGACGAGCGCCCCCATACGGATATTGTGATTGTCAAAGCGCCCGTGCCCTTGAATGCCACCAAAGAGCATATCCGCCGCAACGGGGCGCGCGGCGCGGATGATTTGTATACGTGGCACAAGGTCAAAGGCAATGCAGGGGACGGCGCGAAGCTGGTGCTCAGCCATTTCTTTAACCGCGTGCAGGTGGTGGACGACCTGAACAAATTCACCGACGCGCAATTGCAGAAACGCGGACTGAAAGACGATAACCTCGTGCTGTTCGGCTTTTCGCTGGGCGGGGCGATTGCCGTGCAGATGGGCACGCGCAGGCATGACAAGGTGGCGGCGGTCATCAATCACTCTGGTCCCGTCTTCCCCATTATCGGCGCCAAATCGAAACCCGATACGCTGTTTGTCATGGGCGATAAAGATGACTTTTTTTATAACGGCAACGCCGATGTAAAACCCAAAGGCAAACTTAAGAAAGCGCTGAACGACGCGGTATCGCATGTTAGCCTGAATTTCGGCGACAGTTTGAAGCGCCTGCGCCGCGCCAAGCTGGATGTGGAAGAAAGGCTGGTGCCCGGCCTGGGCCATACCATCAACAAACATTCGTTTGATCCGGCGATGGATTACATGAAGCGTAAATTGAAACCCTGATAACCCCGCAACAAAAAAGCCCCGCAAACGCTGCGGGGCTTTTTGTATCGCGCGGGCGGTGATTATTTTTTCGGATGGCACGCGCCGCCGCAGCATTTTTTCTTGGGCGCTTCGGGCGCTTTCTGGTCGTTCGCGGGGGGTGCGGGCGGGGCAGGCGGCTGCACCGGCGCGGGGGTGTTGACTTTGTCGAAGGCCTGGCAGCATTTGCCTTTGCCGCTGCATTTACCGTTGCACATATCTGCTCTCCTTGGGAAAAAATTGAAACGCTGTCAGGCATGATGATACGCCGAACGACGGGGCTAATCCAGACGGTAAATACCGCCTGAAAGCGGCCGCGCGTGCCATGCGGCGGTGCGTCAGGGTTTTTCTTCGGGCGGCAGTCCCATGCGCACGGCCTCTGCGGCGGTTTTGGTTTTTGCATGGGTGC
>VFQP010005788.1_pt1 | contig 10551 bp, 8 predicted proteins | sample 3512351 | NCBI WGS metagenome assembly VFQP01 (sample SAMN10412372, study PRJNA504923) | tailings metagenome | isolation source: Relicate 1 Philex TSF1 revegetated site | place: Philippines: Tuba, Benguet | collected 2017-08-29
AGATATTAAACTTAGCAATATGGAATTATTTAGTGATGCAATTACCCGTAACTTATTGCCCAAAGATGGTATAGTGCAGTATTATGGCAAGATATTGTCAGGACAGGATGCTCATTTTTTTTACCAAAAACTTATGGATTCTATAGCATGGAAAAACGATGAAGCAGTTATTTTTGGCAAACACATTATTACCAAACGCAAAGTAGCTTGGTATGGCGATAGCCGTTATTCGTACACTTATTCTAATACAACCAAAGAGGCTTTGTTATGGACAAAAGAACTATTGATTTTGAAAAAATTGGTAGAGGAAATAACCCAAACTCATTATAACTCATGCCTGCTCAATTTGTATCATGATGGCAACGAAGGTATGGCATGGCATAGCGACGACGAAAAGGCATTGGGCAAAGATACCTCTATTGCATCGTTAAGTTTTGGTGCAACCCGTCGATTTTCGTTGAAGCACAAACAAACTCAAGAAACCCTATTTATCGATTTAGAAAGTGGTTCTTTGCTAGAAATGAAAGGTACAACCCAAACCCATTGGTTACATAGCTTGCCCAAAACCAAAAGGGTGTCGACCCCACGTATTAATCTTACCTTTAGGACTATGGTATTGCAAGGCGGGTAAAAGACGGTTTTGGCTTACCTCAACCGTCTGAAGGGGTATTAGTTGTTTTTAGCTCCAGCATCAATCCACTTTTTGATAACAGATAGCTGGCAATCAGTTAGTTTGCTTATTGGCGGCATGGCTGCATACCCACTCTGATAGGTCACAGAGCCATAAAGGCGTTTGTTGTCAACGTATGTTTTAATACTTGTATAGTTTTCTAAATTAACCCCACCCGAAATAGACCCCGTTTTGTGGCAACCAATACAGTTGGTAGTCAACAATGGCATAATTGTTTTAGAGAACGTTACATGTTGGGTATCTACTACTACCGCACAATTTACATTTTTTGCACCTTGCAAAATCCACTTAGCAATAACGTCGGTTTGTGTTTTGGATAATGCCTGTGCAGGTGGTGGCGGCATTCTTTCGTTGTCGGTACGAGTCATAAGGGTATAAATCTTACTTTTGCTAGGACTTCCTGCGGTAATACCTTTCTTTGTGATAGTGGCATACGAGGTTAGCTCATAGCCATCGGCACGAGTTTTGGCATCATGGCAGCCACTTGTGGCACAGTTACTAACAATAAATGGTAATACTTGCGTATTAAAGCAAATAGAATCGCCCTTAGAGGCATTGCTAGAGGTATTGCCACAGGTATTGGTATTTGCTGTGTTACTACTATCGCTAGCCGAGGTACTTCCCGTGTTGTTTTCGGTAGGATTTGTTGTTGTTGTATCGTTGGGCGAAGGGTCGCCTTTAATATTTTGGCAAGCTGGTATTGCAAGTAATAGTCCCAAACTTCCCAATAGCATGATTTGCTTCATGATTAAGGCTTTTTTAGGGTTAAAGAAAACTTGTTTTTTACGGCAATTGTTTCGGCTATTTTTTCAAATACCAATTTGGGAATCTCTATGTTGTGGTCGGCTAATTTTATGTCAAAATTGCACGCAATGTCCAGTTTATCAGATAATTTACTAATTTTAGCCTTAAAGACTTTGTCTTGTTTGACACCGTGTATTTCCAAGATACCCTTTACGGTTACTTCATAAGTTCCGTCTTTTTCTCCATCAATATTTTCTAAAAACTTTCCTTTAAAAGTACTTATGGGGTACTTCTCAGACTCCATATAGTTTTCATTAAAATGCTCTTCCATCAGTTTATTAGGAAACCGAAACGCTGCATTTTGTATCCTTACGGCAACATCTTTGGTGGCAATATTCAGTGCTGCCGAAACATTCTTGTTTTCAGCACTGATATTTTCCATAGGGGTTTCCGAAAAAAAGCTTGTAAAACCTGTATTGCCTATATATACCTGTCCAGAGATATTGATACTAGATAATGAGCTGATTAGTAATAGTATAATGAGGTTTTTCATTGTGTTATTGATGTTTTTTTTGAGCAGATTTATCAAAACTAAATACCCTTGAAATATTAAAACCATAGAATATATCCCCACTCGACCACTGTCCTGTTGTTTGGCCAATCAAAGCTTTTTCCATCATACCTTTTGAATTGGAAAGATGTAATTGAAAAACGTGTCCACCTGTTTCAATATCAAAACCCACCGAAAGGGCATTGGTAAATTGAGGGTCACGCAGGGGCGTATCACCAATTTGAGAAGGGGTATAATAATATTCGGCATTGAATGAGGTTCGTTTACTCAGCTTGAATCTACCGCCGATACCCAAGCTATAAAGCGTATTGGCATCTATGGGTGTTTCGGATTTGTTGCGGTGCAACACCGTAGGAGCAAGCTGCAAAGAAAGCTTTTCGCCAAATTTTCGTGCAATCAAAAGTTGGGTACAATAGCTTTGTCGTTCTACATTGTTGAAATACATTCTAGTGGGCGATGTAGGTTGTGTGGTAGTGTACCCTGCCACCAATACCGTAATGGTTACAGGCATTGATACGCTACCTGTTGACTGACGTAGCACTTTATACTTGGCATAATAGTCGTATACTTTTTCTGAGCTAGAACGCCCCAGCCCAATGGTGAGGCGATTGGTCAGCCCATATTCTAAGCCTAGCCGAATCGTAGATTGGTCTAAGCCAAAGAGTTCGGTAAAACCTGAGTTGACCGCTCCAAATCGGTGAGAAATCCTAAAATCTAAGTGTTTTTTGGCAATTGTTTCGACTGAGTGGCCACTCACCAAACGAGTAGATTTGAACGTTGCCGTTGTATAAATTGGAATATCGTTCTGTTCTTTGGAAAGTACATCTAATAAGTCATCTTGTGCAAAAGACATAGGATTTCCAGCGAGCCAAAGCCCGAATATGACTACCCAACGTTTCATAATGTAATTTTTTAAGCTTTTTGGTTAATAGAATACAAAAAACAGAATATTGGTAATTGGCTGATTACCAATGCTTAATTAGTAACAGTTAGCATATTGCCTGATATACTTACCTTAAATACCTTGATGCCACCTCGTCCATTACTGTTTTGTCCAACTCCAGCTTTATTGAATACAGCTCCATGTGCTGTACAGTAAAATTGATTATTGGTGAACATAATCTCTTTTCTTCCTTCATGGCTACAGGTTTGGGTTACGGCTACGTACTCGGTGGTACTTACTCGGGCTAGTACTACATTGTTTTGGCGAATATACCCACCCACGGTTTTTAATGGCGATGCAGCCGACGATGTTAGGTCGATACTCAACAATTCGCCTGTGGCATCGGGCGTAATAGCACTTTCATTTTGGCAAGAGCTCAATGATGCTCCTGTACAATAAACCGCTAATAAAGCAGCACCTTTGAACCCTAAATTTTTTAGGAATTCATTGCGTTTAATTTTTTCAGAATGATTCATCTTGTAATAGTGATTGGGGTTATGATATTTTATATACAAGATGAAATCATGCTAAAAGGGTTGGGTGTACCCAAAAAAAAATTAAAAATGCCATTTCAATCCTACCTTTAGGCCAAGGTTATGGACATAGGATTGTAGAGGTAAATCCCTTACAAAGCTATTGATAGTTTTGTTGTAATAAGGCTCTAACCACACAGAGGTATTATGTGATAAATCCATTTCGGCACCTATACCTAGGTTATAACTCCAAAACGATTGTGTATTACTAAACGAACCTAGTGTTGCATAAAAATCATGCCCGTCGGGTTCATAGATTTCTACTTGTAGTGCTTGTCGATACGGCATATTATAACTCAAACCCCCTATGCCGTATAGAGCAAGGTACTTTTGGTTACGATTGGTTTTTTTTAACTTCAACTGAAACACATTGTATTTGAGCGAAATAGGTATTTTAACAAAACTTACTTTATGTTCATCTTCCGACTCCAACGAAATCGTATTACCAATAGCTGGTATTGTTGTCATTTCGTCGTTTGGAATAGTAGCTACTCCAAAAACAGTTTTGTATAAATAGCTTACTTGACCATTGACAAGTTCGGCCTGAATCGGAAATTTTCGGATAGCACTTGCAAACTGAATACTGCTCCATTCTATACCAGTGCTAATGCTCAGCCTTGAATTGAGGTCGAAACTAGCCCTGAGTCCATAAGAGCTAGCTTTTTCTATCGTTTCGTTACCATAATTAAATGCTTCTGGCTCAGACCTGTACACGGTGAGGTCGCCCCATTCTGGGGAATAGAAGGCCGATATAGCCAAACGATTAATAAAAGGCGTTTTGCTAGACTGAGGCTTGGTAGCTGATACTGCTGCCACAGAAGTTTTTGGTATACCCATACTAGGCAGCCCAAAATGACTATTAAAGGGTATGTATGGATTACCTTCTTTGGCTGTAAGAATTTCCTCTTGAGATTCTACAGCAGTGCTAAGAGGGGGATTGGGGTCAGTTACTATATTTTTGGTATCTGAAGTAGAGTTTTTATCATTTGTTAAAGCGTTAAGGTTACGATTACCGATATTATGATTTTCAATTAGGTTATTGGGTACATTTTCGGGTGTTGTATGATTGTTTAGGTAAACATACTTTACGACATTACGACGAATCAATATGGTATCGTGTTGAATAGCTTGGCTATGTTGCCGAGTATAATCTATTGCTTTAGGCGAGACATCGGCCGTTTTTTTGAGAAATAACAGATACATTGCCCCTCCCAATAAAATTGTAACAAGGCTAGCATAAATACCCAGCCATTGGGTATATTTTTTGTACCGCAAAAGTTGCGTTTGTATGGCTAGTAGTCTGAGGTTTTCCCAAATTCCAGATGGAGGTGGTATGGAAATTCCGTCAATGGCAGACCTAAAAACCTTTCCTATTTCGTTTGATTCTTGATTGCTCATTGTATTTATTTTTTAATATCGTACATCATTTGTGAAACCCATTTTTGTAAAAGTTTTCTTGCATCAAATAAATTGGATTTGGAAGTTCCCTCAGAGATACCCAATTGACTAGCAATTTCGTGGTGTTTAAAACCCTCAAACTCATATAAGTTAAATATTAGACGATAAGTAGGAGGAAGCTTTTGTACCAACTCCAGCAATTCTTCTGCATGAATTCGGCTGAGGATTTCTTCTGCTGCCACAGGATGATGGCTGTCGTAGTCTGTAGGCAAATGGCCTAAACTTCGGTTATGGACATTCTTTCGGTAAAACTCTAAGGCTACGTTTACGATAATTCGCCGAATCCAACCTTCCAAAGAGCCTTCACCTTTAAATTGATCCAGGTGCTGGAACACTCGCATAAACCCTTCTTGTAGCAAGTCTTTGGCTTCTTCAAAATTTGATGAATAACGAACACAAACAACCATCATTTTTGAAGCATATTGATGATAGAGTGTGCTGTAGGCTTGTTCATCTCCTCTTAAACAACGCTTTATAATTTCAGATTGAGTTTTCAAATAAAGATGGTTTTTGTTTTATTATAAGCTAATTAAATGGCATTTTGGAGTAACTGATTGAAGGAATCGTGCCGAATAATGTTTGGTGGCTAAATAACTGATGGTTGAAGTTAAAAATCCAAATCTATTTTGCAGGATTACTTGTCATTAAGATGAAAATGATAAAAAATAGTTGGGTGTGTGAATGCTTTTTTGTAAAAATAAATTAAGGGATTGATTATTAGTGATTTAATAGCGGTTTTTTAGGGCTGTACTACTTTTTCTTGCCAGATGGCTAAGAATATTTTCTATTAAAAAGAAAAGATTAAAAGCGATATTTTGTAATATTGCCTATAGATTATGTAGATTTATAACAATCGACCAATACGCTTATCTATTAAAAACAGGCATTTTTTATGAATTTTATGAAAAACGGCTATTTGTTTGTTTGTTATTTTATTATAAAAGTGTATTTTTTTGTTTTTGTAGAAAAAACAGGTTGTTAAAATCAGCTTTATTATAGAAGTACTAAATAAAAATAGCTTGGTCATTCGTATTGTGAATACTGGGATAGTTTTGTAATTTCACCAACTCCTTTCTCAATGAAAAGCTACTTATCCCTAAAGATATAAATAAAACGACGTTACATACAGACCATGAACTTTATGCCCTGATACAGCAAGGCGACTCTTTTGCTTTCGACGAAATTTATGAAAGATATTGGGCCAAGTTGTATGCTTATGCCTACAATAGGCTTCGAGAAAAAGAGGTTTGTGAAGAGATTATTCAAGATGTATTTGTAGCCCTCTGGGCCAATCGTACCACTACTCAGATCACCAGCTCGCTTTCGGGCTATCTTTATCAGGCTGTCAAGTTTCAGATGCTCAATTTTATCAAATCTACTCGGGTACGGAGTAGCTATTTAGAGCATTTTCTTCATTTTAGAGAACAGCTATTTGACGATTCCAACAACGAACATATTGCAGTGAACGACCTACGAGCCATGCTTGAAAAAAGTATGGCCGATTTGCCCGAAAAGTGCCAAGAAGTATTTCGTCTTAGTCGTATTCAACACTTGAGTATTCAGGAAATAGCCCTTCGGTTAGATATTTCGCACAAAACAGTAGAAAATCATTTGACAAAAGCCCTCCGACATCTTAGAAATACCCTAGGTGATTTTCTGGTTTTGGGGCTTTTGTTTGAGTTTTTTTTCACCAAAATCTGCCAATAACAATTTTTTATTAAATTTTTTCCTTTTTGGAGTAGGTGTATTTCCCCACTGAATTTACTTCACTGTATAATAGATGCTACAATAATATTGGGGCAATATCCATATTCTCAAAATATTGTTTTATTCATCTATTGCTATCAATATGATTATGAAAGACTTAAAAATTATAGCACTCATTGAAAAGTATCAGCAAGGAAGCTGCACTCCTGCTGAACGAATACTAGTTGAAGAATGGTTAGAGTCTCTTGCCAATACAGAAGAAACCTTTGAAACGCTAAAACACACCGAACAAGATGCTATTAAACAAAAAATGCACCAAAATATTAAACAACAAATAGCAGCCGATGCTGTCCAGCCGATCAGACGATTTAACTGGAACAATATCATCAAAATTGCGGCATCGGTTGTGGTATTTGTAAGCGTATTGCTAGTAATAGGGCCGACAGGCTATGATATATTTGACTGGAAAAACGAAAGCCTAGAGGTGTCGTCGGTAGGAAAGACCCAAAAAATAATTCTTTCGGATGGTAGTATTATTTGGCTCAAAGGCAATAGTACCCTGACATATCCAGAGCATTTTGTTAATCAAAACCGAGAAGTGAGCCTGAAAGGCGAAGCTTTGTTTGAAGTGGCAAAAGACAGCCAACATCCTTTTATTGTTCATTCGGGAGGTATGGATACCCGTGTTGTAGGTACAAGTTTCAATATTAGACCTCTGGGGCAGCATATCGAAGTGGTAGTATTTACAGGAAAAGTAACGGTTTCGCTGGCCAATAGTAATCAACAACTGCTTATTCGGCCTTCTGAAAAAGCGATTTGTATGCCTACCGAAAAACAAATAAAGGCACAAGAAAATACCCGAAAAGATATATACCTAGCTGATACAGAATATAATATGAATTTTGAGGATGCTAAGATGAGCGAGATTTTATCTAAAATATCGGCCAAGTTTGATGTGTCGGTAGAGTTGACAGACAAAACCGTAGCAAATTGCCTCATTACTGCCGATTTTACAGACCAATCGTTGGTAAAAACCTTTGAGGTACTTTGCCAAATACTCAATGGCAGTTTTGTGATAGAAGGTAGCAAAGTGTACCTAAAAGCTGAGGGATGTGGTAGTAATTAAATCTAGTAGAAACTCTTTTTAACGTGAATATAATTGCCCTAAATGTAAAAATAAACGTCAACCTAAAACCAACATTATATTTGATGACCAACAACAACATTCAGTAAAAAAGGCAAGAGTGTTCCCAGCACTCCTGCCTATGCAAATTTCCATTTCATCACACCGTTTTTGAACGGTGGTGAGAAACTTTTGTCTTATTCCTCCATTTCAACAAGAATAAAACCCAATCAAAGGTATGATAGAAAATTATCGAATCAAAGACTTAACCCTAAGAATTATGCGGTTTACGATGTATCAAGCCATCATAATTATGGTTTTTACGGGAATCATTAATGCCCATGTTAATTTTGCACAAGGTGTTCTTAATCAAGGTGTTTCCATCAAAATTGAAAATGTTACACTCAAAACAGCTTTGAATCGCTTAGAAAAAGAGGCCAAAGTAAAGTTTGTGTACAGTAGTAGCCAAATTAATGTAAACCAAAGTGTAAGTATTAATTCGTCAAAAGAAGCACTAGGCAATCTGTTAGATATATTACTCAAGCCTATTGGTATTAAGTTTGCGGTTAAAGACGAACATCTTATTATCTTGTCTCGAACGGCAGTGGCTACTACAGGCTTAAATTTGCTTAGAGGCAATAGTGTAACCAATACAACAACCGACATAGAGCAAAAGGAAGACGTTACAGGTATTGTTACCTCTGCCGAAACTGGCGAACCCTTAATCGGGGTATCTGTAACTGCCAAAGGTACTCCATTTGGAACAATTACCGATGAAAAAGGACGTTTTCGTATTGTTGCCAAAAAAGGATATATCTTATTGTTTACTTATGTTGGCTACGAGTCCCATACGGTTGTTGTGGGAAATGCCACCGATATAAAAATTGCCTTAAAACCATCATTAAAAGCCCTCGATGAAGTAATTGTGATTGGCTATGGTACGTCGTCGAAAAGAATCAATACAGGTTCGGTAGGCTCTATTACATCGGCCGAAATTGCCAAACAGCCTGTTTCTAACGTATTGGCAGCTTTGCCAGGGCGTATTGCGGGTGCCCAAATCGCTCAAAACAATGGTCTGCCAGGAAGTGCCGTTCAGATACAGATTCGTGGGCAAGGCTCGCTTTCGTCGGGTACAATTCCGTTGTATGTTATTGATGGCGTACCTTTTACCAACTTCAACGGCGGCTTGCCAGCTACCGACAACCTCAATGCCTTTGGTACTTCTGGAGCAAACGGTGGGGTAAGTCCATTCAGTATGATTAATCCTGCCGATATAGAACGCATCGATATTTTGAAAGATGCCGACGCTACGTCAATTTATGGCTCACGTGGAGCCAATGGAGTTGTATTGATTACTACCAAAAGAGGGCAATCAGGCAAAACAAAATTTGACGTAAATGCCTCTACTGGTTTTAGCCAACTAAATCGCTTTATTCCTATGCTAAGTGCCGAGCAATATTACGATTTAAGAACGCAGGCTTTTAAAAATGATGGCGTTACTCCAAATACCAACAACGCTCCAGATTTGTTGGTTTGGGATAAAACCAAAACAACAGATTGGCAGAAGTATTTTTTGGGTGGAACAGGTAAAATCAATGATATTCAAACCACTCTTTCGGGTGGCGATGCCAATACTCGATTTTTGTTTAATGCAGGTTATAGAACAGAAACTACTATTTATCCAGGCGATTTTTCTAACAAAAGATTTAGCAGCCGTTTGAATTTAGACCATAATTCTAAAAATAAAAAACTAAATGTATCCTTTGCCGTAAGTTATTCAAAAGACAATACCAATCTGCCCCAAAGCGATGTAACTATGGTATATAACTTACCACCCAACTTGCCATTGTACGATGCTAATGGAAAATTATTTTGGTCGTCAAACTTTACCAATCCATTATCGAGCCTAATGCGGACTTACTCGTCCAATACAACCAATTTGATTAGTAATGCAAGCGTAAAATACCATGTATTCTCGGGCTTTAATATCAAGTCAAATTTTGGGTATACCATTACCGACCTCGACCAAAAAAACCTGACACCTGCGTCGGTATTGAACCCCGTGTCGAACCCAACAAGTAGTGCTGTATTTTCAGATACCAAAGCCCAAAACTATATTGTTGAGCCTACCGCAGAGTATACCAAAGAAATTGGTCAAGGCCGTTTGTTGGCTGTGGCAGGTGCAAGCTGGCAACACAATACATCGAATGGCTTTTATATCACTGGCTCTAATTATAGCAGCGAAGCATTGTTAAATACGCTTTCGGGAGCAGGTTTGCTTACTGCCAACTACAACAATATTGTAGAATACAAGTACAATGCAATTTTTGGTCGTGTCAATTATGATTGGAAAGGAAAATACTTTGCCAATGCAACTTTTCGTCGTGATGGTTCTTCTCGTTTTGGTTCAAACAATCGCTATGGCAACTTTGGAGCATTAGGTGCAGCATGGGTATTTAGCCAAGAAGAATTTGCTAAAAAATTGCCTGTTTTAAGCTTCGGTAAGCTAAGAGCTAGCTATGGTACTACAGGTAACGACCAGATTTCTAATTATTTGTATTTGCCTTTGTATAGTACTGGTACTACCTATTTGAGCAACCCCGTACTTACGCCTAATACATTGCCTAATGCCGATATTCAGTGGGAAACTACCAAAAAATTTGAAATAGCCCTAGAGTTAGGTTTCTTGAAAGACAATATCTTGTTGACAGCCAATTATTACAACAACCGTTCTAGCAATCAGATAGCGTATTTGCGTTTGCCAACTCAAACAGGCTATAA
>VFQP010005789.1_pt1 | contig 10549 bp, 11 predicted proteins | sample 3512351 | NCBI WGS metagenome assembly VFQP01 (sample SAMN10412372, study PRJNA504923) | tailings metagenome | isolation source: Relicate 1 Philex TSF1 revegetated site | place: Philippines: Tuba, Benguet | collected 2017-08-29
ATGGGATTTCTCAAGCGCCTGGATCGCTTCGAGCCCATTGCCGGCGACTCCGACCTGGAAGCCGCGCTTAGACAGGATGGCGAGAACGACACGCTGGTTAACGAGATTGTCTTCGACAAGAAGAATCTGCGGGGCGCGACCGTCTAGGCTGACCTGCTCCCCAGAAGTTCCAGGGCGCTCTACTTCGACGCGCTTGGAATGCTTGGCAACTTCCGCCGTCCATTGCACGGTGAACTTGCTGCCGCGACCGACTTCGCTCTCGACGTGGATTTTGCCACCGAACATCTCCACCAAACGGCGTGTGATGGCGAGGCCCAGGCCCGTACCGCCGAAGCGCCGGGTAATGCTGCCATCGGCTTGGGTGAACTTATCGAAGATGTGTTCGAGCTTGTCGGAGGGGATGCCTACGCCGGAGTCTTCCACAGTTAGCTCAATGCCTTGCTTGCCAGACGCGCCGTCGTCGACAGCCCGGAGGTGCACTTTGACGAAGCCGTTCTCGGTGAACTTGATGGCGTTGCCTAAGAGGTTGGCGAAGACCTGGCGCATCCGCATGGGATCGCCGTAAACGGTGTCGGCGATGCGCGGATCGATGCTGGCGCTGAGCTCGATGCTTTTTTGCTTGGCGCGGATGTGGTGGGTCTTAGCAGCTTCCTCTACGAGAGACTTCAGCCCGAAGGGGATGTTCTCGATCGTCATCTTGCCGCTTTCGATCTTCGAGAGGTCAAGGATGTCGTTCAAGAGGCCCAGGAGGGAATGCGCGCAACGCTGGGCGGTTTCGAGCTCTTCCCGCTGCTCGACGCTGAGGCGGCTTTCGAGAACGACGTCCAGCATGCCCAGGATGCCGTTCATGGGAGTGCGCAGTTCGTGCGACATGTTGGCAAGGAATTCGCTCTTGGCTTGGCTGGCCGCGAGAGCGCGTTCCATAGCTTCACGCAGGGCTTCGGTGCGTTGGGCGATGCGCGTTTCGAGCATTTCGCGGTGCTCTTCGATTTGACGGTCGCGTTCCTTCAGGGCTTGGATGGTGTCATTAAAGACTTCGCCCAAGAACTGGATTTCGTCGCCGGTTTGGGAGACCTGGATCTTTTCGAGCTGGCCCATCTGCACGCGCTTCATGCCGGCGGCGAGATTCTGCAGGGGCTTAGCCATGATGGTGGCCGTGAAGCGTCCGATGGCGAGAGCGACCACCAGCAGGATGCAGAGCATCAAGATGCCTTTGCCGAGGTCGAAGTGGGCGTTATTGATGTCGTAGCCGACGTTGACGAGGATGACCCAGAAGACGAGTATCGATGTGAAGATCGAGAACTTCGTGGCGAGATTGCGGGAAGGTACTGGTCTGGGCATCGAGTTGGCGAAGCTACACGCGGCCCTGACTAGGGCTTTTCCGCAGTCTTAGAATGCCACGTAGCGCCGAGAAAACCCATTCGGTAATCGCCTTAGTACGGTTCTAGGTGAAGCTAGGGTTGGTTGGCTTTGCTAGACTCCAAAACAGATGGGTGAATCGCGTCTTGCGACGAATCTTTGCGGAATTTCCCTAGAAAATCCAGTCTTGGCGGCGTCGGGAACCTTTGCTTACGGCATTGAGTTTGCAGAGTTGGTCGATTTGAATGCGATCGGCGGGATCGTGGTGAAGGGGTTGAGCCGGGCGCCGATAGACGGCAACAAGCCGCCACGGCTTTGGGAGACGGCCTCGGGCATGATGAACTCGATCGGCCTCCAGAATATCGGCGTGCGGGAGTTTGTCAAGACGAAGCTGCCGGGCCTGGCGAAATACCGCACGAAGATCTTCGCGAATGTTTTCGGGTATGAGCCGGAAGATTATTACGAGGTGATTGAGGTCTTGGAGGATACGCCGGGGATTGCGGCGTATGAATTGAATGTGTCGTGCCCGAATACGAAGCATGGAGGGATTTTCTTTTCGTCGGATCCGATTCTGTTGGGGCAGTTGGTGAGGGAGATACGAAATCGCGCCAAGCGGCCGTTGGTGGTGAAGCTGTCGCCTAATGTGGCAAAGATAGACCCGCTGGCGAGGGCGGCGGAGGAGGCCGGGGCGGATGCGATTTCGTTGATCAATACGGTGATCTCGCTGGCTGTGGATGCGCGGGCGAGAAAGGCTCGAATTGGCGCGGGATTTGGCGGATTGAGCGGGCCTGCGGTAAAGCCAATTGCGCTGCGGTTGGTTTATGAGGCGGCGCGGGCGGTGAAGATTCCGGTGATTGGACTGGGCGGGATTGCGACGGGGGAAGATGCGGCGGAGTTCCTGATTGCGGGAGCGAGCGCGGTGGAGGTGGGGACGGCGAGTTTTTGGGACCCGCAGGCGCCAGCGAGGATTGCGCGAGAACTTGATGCGTTTTTGCGGGAAGAAGGAGTCGCCAAAGCAAGCGATTTGATTGGGACACTGAAGTTATGAGAAGCGTAATTTCCACGGACGCCGCGCCGGCGGCAATTGGACCTTATTCGCAGGCGATCGTATACAACGGGATCGCATATTTGAGCGGGCAGATTCCGCTGGATCCGGCGACCGGCAAGATCGTCGAGGGGGGAATCGAGGAGCAGACTGTAAGGGTTTTGCAAAACCTGGGGGCGGTGTTAGAGGCTTGCGGGTCGAACTACTCCATGGTGCTGAAGACCACGATTTTCGTGAAGGACATGAACGACTTTGCGAAGGTGAATGAGGTGTACGGGCGGTATTTTGGAGCTAATCCGCCGGCGAGAGCGACGGTGGAAGCCGCTAGACTACCCCGCGATGTCAGAGTCGAGATTGAGGCGATCGCGGCGGTATTGCCGGGCTAGGGCTTCTTTGCCGGCTCGGTGGGCATGTCACCGTGGGAGGAGAATTGCTTCTGCGGCGGGTTGAGCTTGATTTGGATGGTGCGGTCTTCTTCGCTGACTTCGTAGGTCTGGCCGAAGGTTTGGTAGTTGCGGGCGATGACTTGAACGAGGATGTCGCCCTGCGGGATGGCGGGGATTTTGACCCAGCCTTCGCTGTTGGTGCGCATTTCCCAGTTGGTAGTCATCTTCTTGCCGAGCTTGGCGACACTGCGTCCTTTGACAAAACGGACAATGACAGCGGCACGATCGATGGGTTTGCCGAGATCGTTGGAGACCTCGATGCGGAGGTTGGTCATCGGAGTGTCCGCGAAGGCAGACAGGGCGGCGGCGGGCACGAGGATGAAGGTACGGCGATCCATCATGCTTCCATTCTAGGCAATATCGGGTAGCAGAAACTTGGCGGGCTTTCCGAGGTGCTGGGCGACAGCTTCGGCGGCTAGGTATCCGCCGCGCACGGCGCCTTCCATGGTGGCGGGCCAACCGGTTCTGGTCCAGTCGCCGGCCAGGAAGAAATTCGGGTATTGGGTGGTCGCGGTGGGGCGCAGGGCTTCGAGGCCGGGTTTGGCGCGGTAGGTGGCCTTTGGTTCCTTGACGACGTGTTGCTTGACGAGTTGGGCGTTGTTTACAGCGGGCAGGAATTCGGCGAGCTCCTTTAAGGCCATCTCGACGAGTTCTTTCGGGCTGTGGCGGAGGATCCTGTCGGCGGCACTGATGACGAGCATCAGGTACTTCCCTTCCCCTTTGTTGAAGAACCATTGGATCTGGCGTTCGAGGAGAGTGCCGTGGGGGAGATCGGTCACCGGACGGTCGAACCAGAGGTGGATGCCGATGATGGACGACGGGATGAAGGCGTCGTAGGCAATGGGCAGATCGGGGACAAGCGGCTGGAGTTTGTCGCTGGGTAGGGCACTGATTAGAGCGCGGGCCTCGTGCCATTGCCCGTTCGCTTCCAGGCGGGCGTTGGCGGGATCGAGGGCGGTGACCGGGGCTTTGGTGTGGAGCTTGGCGTTGGAAATGGATTGCGAGTAGAGTTGGCCAAGCGGAACTTTAGGGACGCCCATTTCGTAGGAGTTCGAAGCGGCGAGGAAACCAAGCCAGATGACCTGGAAGCCATGGGCGGCGGCCATGTCTTCGAGCTCCACGTTGATGGCACTGACTAAGACTTGGCGCCAAAAGCGTTCGATGACGCGATCGGTTTGGCCATGCACCTTGAGCCAATCGAGCATGGAGATTTGGTCCAGATCTCGTCGTGATTTGCGTTCGCGCATGACGGCGAGCATGGCTTGAGCGAGGGCGAATTTGTCGGCCCAGGAGAGCCACTGGGCGGCGGCGAAGGCGCCCGTGAAGTGAGCGGGGGCGGGGAGAATGCCGCGCTTCCACAGGCTAGTGCGGCCGCCGGGCTCGATGAAGTGGAATTCGCGATGGAACTCGATGGCGTGCTGGACACCCATGCGCTGGTAGAAGTTGAGGAGGTTGACGCAGCAGCGAAGGAGGATGTGCTGGCAGTTGTCGATTTCTTCTTCCGAGTTCGGGATCTGGTAAGAAGTGGCGCGGCCACCGGTGAAGGGTTTGGCTTCGAAGAGCTCGACCTCAAAACCATGTTGGGCTAAAGCGACTGCGGCGGCGAGCCCCGAAAGGCCGCCGCCGGCGATGATTACATCCATGTGGAGAGGAAAGAACTAGTTAGGCCAATGAGTGCGCACGGTTGCGTTTGCCGCCACCGGAGGAGCCGTTGATGATCACATAGGCCATCCAGGCGCAAAGGCCGTAAAAGAGAGCGTCCTGGAGAAAAGCTTCCATGAGTTGGTCTTTCTAGTATGGAGGCAGAAATCGTACCGGGCAACGCAATTTCGGGTCTATTTCGCACGATATCAGCCTAGTACTTTCTGGCTAATCCACTTAGGCCTTCACCGCAGTGCGACCGAGGAGGCGGATGGCATTCTCAATGAGGCGCAAGCCGGCTTTGCCTTCGAGAGTGAGCATGCTTTCGGGATGGAACTGAACGGCTTCTATAGGCAATTCCTTGTGGCGAACGCCCATGATGATGCCGTCAGCGGTTTCGGCCGTGATTTCGAGTTGTGCCGGCAAGGCGGCGCGGCGGGCGTAGAGCGAATGGTAGCGGCCGACTTTGATGGGGCTGGGAAGGCCTTCGAAGACGCCGAGGTTCTTGTGTTCGACCTCGGATTGCTTGCCGTGCATGGGGTAATCGAGAACGTCGAGGATGCCGCCGAAGGCTTCGACAATGCCTTGGAGGCCAAGGCAGACACCGAAGACGGGGATGCCACGGTCGGCGCAGTAGCGAACGGTGGAGGGAACGCCGAAATCGCTGGGGCGGCCAGGGCCGGGGGACATGAGGACGAGGCCGGGGTTGACCTTATCGATGAGCGAGAGGTCGAAGCCGGTGCGGTAGGTGACGACTTCGGCGCCAGCCTGGCGGGCGTAGTTGGCGAGAGTGTGGATGAAGCAGTCGTCGTTGTCGATGAGCATGAGCTTGACGGGCTCGTGCTTGGGTTGAGCAGCGTTGTCGGCTTCGGTGGGCTTGGGTTTGGGCGCAAGCGCGCGGAAGAAGCTGGTGGCCTTCAGGCGCGTTTCGGCTTCTTCGGCGGCGGGATCGGAATCGTATAACAGCGTGGCGCCGGCGGGGTATTTGGCGATGCCGTCCTTCAAGTGGACGGTGCGGATGAGGATGCCAGTGTTGATGTCGCCAGAGAGGCTGATCATGCCGATGGCGCCGCCGTACCAGCCGCGGGCGTTCTTTTCGAGGTTTTCGATGGCTTGGGCGGCAGCCTTCTTGGGCGCGCCGATCACGGTGACGGCCCACATGTGGGTTAGGAAGGCGTCGAGGGAATCGAAGCGCGGGTCGAGCGTGCCGGTGACGTGATCGACGGTGTGGAAGACGCCGGCGTAGCTTTCAATGAGGCGGCGGCCAATGACTTCGACAGTGCCGGGGAGACAGACGCGCGACTTATCGTTGCGGTCGACGTCGGTGCACATCGTGAGTTCGCTTTCTTCCTTGGCGCTGTTCAAAAGCTGCTTGATGTTTTCGGCGTCGACGAGAGGATCGCCCGTGCGGCGGGCGGTGCCGGAGATGGGACAGGTCTCGACTTTGTCGCCTTCGACGCGGACGAACATTTCGGGAGAAGCACCCACGAGTTGTTCGTCGCCGAATTGAATGAGGAACTCGTAGGGGCTGGGGCTGGCGACCTGGATGAGCTCGAAGAGACTGGAGGGCGTGTCGCTGTAGGGCGCGCTGAAGGTTTGGCGGAGGACAACTTCGTAGAAGTCGCCTTGCTTCATGCCTTCGCGGCACTTTTCGACCTTGGCCATGTACTCGGCGGGGTAGTGGTCGGCTTGGATATCGGCGGGCTTGCGTTTGCGGGGCTTGGCGATCTTTTCGGCATCACGGGGAAGGCCGGCGGTGGATTTGCCGTTGTGGGCGAAGTCGAAGCTGACGCGCTCGATGCTTTCCTTCTTGCGGTCCATCAGGTAGATTTCGTCGCAGAGGAAGAGTTGGAGGTCTTTGACGCCTTCGCGGGGTAGCTTCAATTCGATGGGGTCGAACTGGAAGAGGAGGTCGTAACCGAAGGCGCCGATGAGAGCGAGGTCCTTGACTTCGGGGTTGTAGAACTCTTCGATGAAGGCGCGCAGGATGGAGAAGGCGCTAGGTTGCTTAGAGCGTTCTTCTTCGCTGAAGAGCGCGGGGAGTGGCTTCAGGAGGCCGCGAAGGACTTGGGGCTCTTCCGTGAAGGCTTCCCAGTGAGGGTGCGTGCGCAGGAATTGCGCGAGCATGGCGAGAATGATCTCGCCTCGGCTGTTCAAGGCGCGGAATTCCATGTCGCGTCCGCGGCCGATGATCTCGACGGGCGGGGCGACGGTGGCGAAGTCCCAACGGGAGTAGCGGCCGGGGTATTCGTAGCCGGAGGAGAGGTAGGCGCCGCGTTTCTTGTCGAGTTCGCGCAGCCACTTGGCGAGGCCCTTGGAGTAAGGCAACTTCGCGGTCTTGCGGGTCACTACGATCCCGCTGCGGCTGGTGTATTCAAAGGGTGACATTTTAGGCTTCGGCTTGGCCGACGAGGATGATGGCTAGTTTGATACCGCCGAGGTCCGTGTAGAGGACCCAATCGTGTTCGCCCAGTTGGCGGATACCGGGCGTGAAGGACTCTTCTTCCTTCCAGAAGCTGTAAACGGCAGGGTGGGGCGTGCCGCTGGCTTTGCGGCTCATGTCCATGAGGGCGTTGAAATTGGGGGCGGCATCGAGATCTTTGTCTTCGGCCACAGGAGTGAGGAGCATGAAGTCGCGTTGCGGGGCGACGCCCTGGTGGTCGCCGTTTTGGGGGTAGTAGCTATAGCGAATGGTGTAGAGACCGGCCTTGATGGTTTGGCCGCGGCGGTCGCGATAGTTCGCTGGAAACTGGATGGCGCCCATGAAGGTGCCGTGGGCGACTTCAGGGAGACTCAGGAGCGGCTGGTCGCTCTTGGGACCGGTAGGGATCGGGCTGCGGAACCAGATTTCGCAGAGGGTCTTGCCGGTGCCGTCGAGGACCTTGACGCCTTCGGCCTTGACGGCGCTGGCGATGGCGGCGGGCGCGGGGCCGGACTTCTCTGTTTTGAAGCCATCGGCGGCGGAAGCGAGAAGGGACACTCCGAGCAAGAGGGCGGAAAGCTTCATGACACTTTCATTTTCGCATGCAGACTTGGTTTAGGCTGGAGCGATGAGGCTGCTTTGGCTCTTCGCGTTGGCCGGTTGCTTACAGGCGGAGAGCGATTTGCGCGTGGTGTTGGAGCAGTTCCGGCCGGTGTTTCGGATCTCGGCGGCGGATTGCGATGTGGCTCCGGCTTCGTTCGATGAGTCAGCGGCGCATCCAAAGGTAGTGGCGAAGGATGGGACGATTTACGCCTCGGCATTGGAGAAGAAGGCCGATTGGCTGGAAGTGCATTATTACCATCTGTGGGCGCGCGATTGCGGGAAGGGCGCGCATCCATTGGATGCCGAGCATGTTTCGGGGTTGTTGCAGCGGGTGGACGGCGAGTGGAAGGCCGTTTACTGGTATGCGGCGGCGCATGAGGACACGCCTTGCGATGTGAGCATGGCGGGGAGGGCGTCCTTTCTGGATGCAGAGCGCAGGGGGCCTTATGTTTGGGTTTCGCATGGGAAGCATGCCTCGTATTTGAGCGATGGGTCTTGCCGGGCGGGATGTGGGGCGGATAGTTGCGAGCGGACGAAAGAGTTGGTGGCGCGACCGTTGGTGCTGCTGAACTCCGAGGCGGCCTGGGTGCGGTCTTCGCGGTGGCCGTTGCGATTGAAGATGGAGAGCGATTTCAATGAGGCTTTGCTGGCAGCGTTGGCCGCGCCGGACTTGAACAAGCTAGTGGCGGCGAAGCCTTATTTGAAGCCGGCGCAGAAGTTCTTGGGCGCGGGGAATACGGGGATCGATGCGACGGGTGGGGCGGTGGGGACAGGGGCGAAGCATACGGATGGGTCGCTGGCGCTAGCGACGAAGAAGACGGGAGGAGCGCTGGGAACGGCTACGCGGAGCGTGAAGCGGTTCTTGGGGATGAAGTAGATCGGCTTTATAATTTGGACATGGTGATGGTGGAAGCGCCATTTACGACCGTGATCGAACGCGATGAGCGTGGGCGGCCCTGGGTGAAGGGGACGAACACGAAGGTGGCGGAGATTGTGATCGACAAGAATGCCTGGGGCATGAGCGCTGAGCAGATTCACGAAGAACATCCACATCTTTCTTTGCCTCATATTTATGCGGCATTTCAGTACTATTACGAGCACAAGGAAGAAATCGATAGGCAAATCGAAGAAGCCGAGCGCGAAGCGGAAGCGATTTGCGCACGGCAGCCAGAATCTGAAGTCGTGAAGAGATTGCGGGCGTTGAAGTACGGGAAGTGAAGGTTCGCTATCTTCTTGACGTCCACGTAAAAGGGCAAGTGGCCCGAGGGTTAGCGCAACGCGGAGTGGATGTCCTGACCGCGCAAGAAGATGGAAGCGATGAACTGGCGGATGAGTTGTTGCTCATGAGGGCAGCGGAACTCGGTAGGATCCTGATATCCCACGACAGAGATTTGACCCGCATAGCAGACGAGCTATTGCGATCCGCGGTTTCATTTGGCGGCGTCTTCTATTGCCATCAGAGCCGGCTTAGCCCAGGGGATCTAGTTCGGGAACTTGAGATGATCGCGTTGACAAGCGAACTGGAAGAGTGGAGGAACAGAATTCAGTTTCTTCCGCTTTAGTTGGCGGCGGCGCTGGCCATGGCGATGAAGTTGGCTTTGGTTTCGGCATTGCCGGGGCCGCCTTGGACCATGAAGACGCCGACGATTTGTTTTTTGGGGTCGATCCAGCCGTGGGTGCCGAAAGCGCCGCCGTGGCCGAAAGTGCCTAGCGACCAGAGTTGCGCGGCGCCGGGGTTCTTGGCGATGACTTCCCACGTGAGGCCGAAGGTGGCGCCGGTGTTGTGACCAGTTAGCAAGTCCCCGGTTTGGGTCATGGACATGGCTTCGACACTCGCGCGGGAGAGCAGGCGTTTGCCTTCGTAGGTGCCGCCATTGAGCATGGTTTGGTAGAAGCGGGAGAGGTCTTCGGCCGTGGAGTAAAGGCCGAACTCGGGGGCGGAGTAGGTGGCGCCGGCGCGGAGTTTGCGGGAGTCGCCTCCGAGAGTAGTGTGGCCGCAGGGGGCGAGGGCGTTATTGACGTTGCAATAGTTAACGACGATGCGGGATTTGCGTTCGGCGGGTTGGGCGTCCGGGAAGAAGAAGGTGTCGTTCATCTTGAGCGGGGTCAGTATGCGTTGGGCGATGAAGTCTTCGAACTTGAGGCCGCTCAGGTTTTCGACGATGCGGCCGAGTGTGGCGATTCCCATGTTGGAGTAGGACCACTTCGTACCGGGCTCAAAGAGCAGCGGCGTGGTGGCGTAGTATTTGATCGCCTCGCCCAAGGTGATCTTCATGGAGTAATACCATTCCATGTTTTCGCCGGGAGGGTTGGCGGCCAGGCCTGAGGTGTGCGTCATGAGGTGGCGGACGAGCATGCCCTGGTGGTGTTTGAATTCGGGGACGTACTTGCCGACGGGGTCGTGGAGGTTGAGCTTGCCTTCTTCGACGAGCATCATGATGGCGACGCCGGTGAAGGGCTTGGTCATTGACATGATCTGGAAGATAGAGTCCTTGCGCATGGGCTTGTTGTTTTCACGGTCGGCGATGCCAACGGCTTCGTGGTGGACGAGTTGGCCTTTCTCCAGGACGAGAGTGACCGTGCCGCTGATGACGCCACGCTCGACTTGCGATTGCATGCGAGGCTTGATGCGGGCGAGGGCGGCGGGGTCGGCGGCGTAGAGGGCAAGTGGGAGGAGGGCGAGAAGCGTGCGGAACATACTGTGACTTTGACTATTTGGCTTTTGACTTTGTCAAATTATCATGGAGAGCTTTGCGGCGTGGGGTGAAGAACCACCAAGGGTGGGCTTCGCCGGTGCGGGCCTGGTGGATGGCGGCCATGAAGGTATCGAGGACGCAAGGGTCTTGGCGCTGGCCGGTCTTCTTTTCGAGGCGGCGGTAGAGTGCGTAGGGCTCTTGGGCGGCGAGTGCTTCCACTGTTTTTATGCCAAGGAGTTCGAAGTCGCCCAGCATGGCGGGGCCGATGTTGCGGAGTTGGGCAAGAGGAGATTTGGCACGCTTCGGCATTGTAGTCCTATCGTAACCAGCGAGTGCT
>VFQP010005790.1_pt1 | contig 10549 bp, 5 predicted proteins | sample 3512351 | NCBI WGS metagenome assembly VFQP01 (sample SAMN10412372, study PRJNA504923) | tailings metagenome | isolation source: Relicate 1 Philex TSF1 revegetated site | place: Philippines: Tuba, Benguet | collected 2017-08-29
AGGCCCCGCCCACCCGCGGCGCCGTCATGCTGGGCATCCCCGGCGCCACGTGCGTGCGCGCACACGCCGAGTGCATGGGCCTGCTGGCGCTGGCGCTCATCCGCACACGCGCGGCGGCGCTTCCAGCTGCAAGATCCGGGCGCACGCCAGCGACGGCGCGGGCGCCGGCACAGGCCGCCTGGCCGCGCTGGTGTTGTGGCTCTGCGGCGGGTCGGGCGGCGGCGGCGCGTTTGGCGGCGAGCGTGCGCGCGCGCGCTTCTGGACGCTGCAGATGGTGGTGTGCACGCCGGTGCAGCAGCTGGCGCTCAACTTCATGACGCCGGCGGTGGGGCTGGCCGGCGGCGACGCGGGCCAGGAGCACATGCTCACCACGTTCATCGTCTCGCTGCTGCACGTGTCGGCGCTGTGGCCCGTGCTGCGGCTGGGCCTGCCCACCTTCAAGCTCTCCCTGGGCATTCGGCTCGCCATGTTTGTCACCATGGTGCGTGGCCACACGTGGCTTCCACCGTCAACGTATTGCACTGGAGGGGTGAGTGTGCACGTCCACGGGCTGGCCGCTTCACCGTTTGCCGTGCGCCAACGCGCTGCCTGCTGCCGCCGCCGCAGTTCTGCCTCTCGCACGAGTGCACGAGCCGGCCGCAGCTGGTGGGCCGCCTGGCCCTGCGGCTGCAGCTGCTGGCCAGCCTGACCTTTGCGGCGGGCCACGAGCTTGTGCACTGGGCGCCAAGGCTGGTACACCGCCACGTCGCCGTGCAGAAGCGCAGGAACCGCACCGGCCTGAGCAACCGGACCCGGTGAGAAGCTCTGCTGCGTTCTCGGTCGGCGTTTTCAGTTGTCTGCGCTAGGCAGCAGGAGCACACCCACCACCAGCTCACCTCACGCTCGAGTGGCCTTGCGCGTGTGGGCGCGCGCGCAGGGCGCTGCTGGCGCTGTTCCGCAACCAGGAGCACACGGCCAGGGTGCTGGCAGGCGCGCTGGTGCTGGCCATGGTGGCCGGCTCAGTCATGAGCGGCGCCGTGCACCGCCTGTGCGCCCTCATCGCGCTGGACGACACGCCGCTCATCAACGACCTGCTCCAGCGCCTGGCCAGGCTGGCCACCTCGGACGGCGCCCGCCCAGCAGCGCCCGGCGACGGCACTCACGAGGCCCTCAGCGACGTGCTGCCGGTGCCGGCCGCTGTCACGGGGCCTCTGGGCCTCGCCTTGCTGGTGGGGCTGTCGCTGGCGGCGCTGCAGGCGCTGGACGGCGTGACGGCCAGCGACGCGCAGCGGCGCACCTGGTGAGCTGAGGGAGGGTGCTGTGCCAAGCCTGGCGGGCTCGCTCCTGGTGGTGGTGGTGGTGGTGGTGGCGAGGCGCAACCGCGCGTGATTCGCGCGAACGTGGCCGGCCGCGCAGGTGGGAGGAGCAGTCGCGCGCTCTCGAGGGCGTGTCCTCGACGCGGCGCCTCGAGTCGCTCGACGTGCTCCAGCTCATCGAGGTGCTGCAGGAGGAGATGAGGGGGCTGTGGGCCGGCAACTGCGCGGGCATGACCTTCCTCGAGCGCGACGATTCCGCTCCGGGCGAGGAGGCAATCTGGGACACCACCGACCTGGACAGGGGCGTCGCGAGCGACTGGAACCTTGGGGAGCTGGCTGGGCGAGGGTCGCACGGCGCGTCGGGCGACGACGCGGCGGCGGAGCAGCGTCGCTACGTGGCGCGGACGGCGATGCTGGCGCTGCTCCCTGGCTGCATGCCGCCTGTCCCGGCGGCCGAGGACGTGGCGCTCCTGTCGAGGCTGGCGCTGCGCGCGGGGCGCGAGGCCGTTGCGGTGCACGACGTGTACGTCGCGGCTTCGCAGGCCAAGGGCGCCTGCACGTTGGACTCTGGGCCGGACGCCGCCAGCAGCGCGGACCCCGACGGCGACGTGCTGCTGCAGATGCACCGACGGCTGGTGCGTGGACGTCTCGAGGATCTCGGGCCCCTCCAGGGCGCACTCGCACCCGGAACTTCCTCACGTTTGTGCTCGACCCCGTGCGCGCATCGCCTGGCACGCGCAGCACGTAAACTCGCTGTCCATCCACCCCGTGGTCGTCAACGGCGAGGCGGTGGCGCTGCTGTGGGCCATGAGCCCCGAGCCGGACGCCCACGACGCCTTTTTCGTGCGCGCCATGCGGTCGCTGGCCTCGCAGCTCTCGTCGTCCATCCTGCTGGGCCAGCTCATCCAGGAGGCGCGCGCCGGCGAGATGATCATCGAGGACGTGATGCCGCGCGCCGTGGCGGCGCAGCTCAAGAAGCAGGTCAACCTCCAGCTGCGCCAGCAGCAGGGCGCCGCCGACAGGTCGCGCAGCGCCGGGCGCTACGGCTCGTTCGGCGGCGGGGCGCTCCAGCAGCCGCCGCAGCCGCAGGGCGCGTGGCCGGCGCCCATGCTGGGCACCCTCGCGCCGCCCATGCAGTTCACAATGCCGCACCCCAGCTCGGCCCAGGTGCTGCTGCCCAGCAGCCACGTGCTTATGAGCTCGCACCCCAGCCTCTACGCCATGGAGACCAGGAGCACGGTGGCGTGCGCGACGACGCCAGGCGCAGCGATCCACGAGGCCGACAGCTCAGCGTGCGCCAACATCGTCAGCGGCGGCTTTGCCGGGCCGTTTGGCACCGGGCCGGAGCCCGCCAACCAAGCGCTGGACGGCGCGGCGGCGGCCGTCGCCGGGGCGATCCAGCGCAACAGCGACAACGCCGCCGCCTCGTTTGACGCCGTGCCGCACGCCGGCGTGCGCTGGCCTGAGCAGCGCAAGAGCGCGCTGGGTTCCTTCTCGCCGGCGCCCAGCGCCGGCAGCGGCCCAGACCCCAAGACGCCCAAGTGGGCGCTGACGTTTGACGTGGCGGAGACGCCGGCGGCCACGCCGCTCGCCTCGGGCACGCCCTCCACGCCCGGCCATCTGGACGGCTGGAGCGGCATGGCTGCAGCAGGCTTGCTTGGAGGCGGGCGGGCAGAGCGGATCAAGTCCCTCACGGAAGCTGCTGCTGCAGCGGGCCCCCACTTTGCCACGCGCTCTGCGACGCCGTCCCAGTTCCCATCCGGCGCCACCACCCCAGCCGCCGCCCAGCTGCACCAGCCGCCCCACGCCCCGCTGTACGAGCCCCCGGGCCTGGCGGGCGCGTCCGCTGCTCCCAGCCACCTGGCGCGGGCCGTGCAGGCGGCCGCCGCCGCAGCGTCGAGCCTGGGGGTCAACACGCCGCGCTACGGCCCACGCGTGGCGCTCCCGTCCCCAGGGACCCCCGTCGACCGCCTCGCGGCAAACAGCTGCCCCTCGCCCGTCGCCGTCTCCCCCACGGGCTCGTCCGCCGCCTGCACGCCGGTGGCCGCCGGCCACAGCCAGCCCATCCACACGCTGCACCGCCCCTGGGGCGGGTCCCCCTCCCCCACGTCGCAGCCCAGCACATCTGCCGCCGGAGACGCCGCAGCGCCGCAGCGCACCCGCGCAGCCACGCCCTCGGGCCCCGGCCAGCACTGGGGCCTGGCCGGCGGGCCAGGCGCGTCGCTGGCCTCGAGCAGCAGCGAGCTGGGCGGGCCGCGCGGGGGAGCGCCGCCGCCGCGCGCCAGCCCGCGCAGCCAGAACGACGCCTTGGTGCCCACGGGGAGCGCCGGCAGCACGTCGTACCACGGTGACGGGTACACGGGCTCCTTCATGCTCCACACGGCCCCGCCGCGAACCGGCGTGCTGAGAGGCTACGCCTCGATAGACCTGTCGGCCTCGGCGCAACCCGTTGGTCCCCCGCACCACCACCACACGCACCACCACACGCACAACCACCACCACAGCGGGCGCCACCACGCACACGCGCCAGTCAGCGGCGGCGGCGGCGGCGGCGCGCAGCAGCCGGCCCCGGCGCTGCAGCAACCGCTGCCGCAGCTGCACCTGCCGCGCGACGAGCTCGTGTACAAGCAGTGGCACGCAGGCGTGAGCGTGCTGTTTGCCGACATTGTCTCGTACACGTCCATGAGCCAGGAGCTGGAGCCCGAGCAGGTTTGTGGGGCTTTGTGCATGGGACACATCGGCGGGGCCGGAGCCCAGTTACCGGGCGTATCAGATGTGCGTGCCTGCGCGCGCCGCCTCTGGTGCTCTGCCTGCCCACCGGCCGTGGCCGCGGTGCCTCACGCCCCCTCTTGTGCTCGCGCGCTGCCGCACCACCGTGCGGCGTGCGTTCACGCCCGCAGGTGATGGTGCTGCTGCACGAGCTCTTTTCCAAGTACGACGCGCTGTGCGTGCGGCACAACGTGTTCAAGGTGGAGACCATTGGAGGTGCGCGTGCACACGTGTGCGGGGGAGGGGCAAGGACATGGGCGGTGCTGAGCTTGCAGCGCGCCAGCACCCTCGAGGGGAGGACCTTGACGCTGATCATCCAAGGCACGCCGGCGTTGAGCCATGCGCCCTGCCACGCTTCCCTTCCTCGCGCAGACTGCTACATGGCGTGCACGGGCCTGCTGGAGGCCTCGCCCGTCCACGCGCACCAGCTGGTCGAGTTTGCCGTCGACATGCTAGCGGCGGCGGCGTCTGTACGCAACCCTCTGACGGGCGCGCCGCTGCAGGTGAGGATTGGGGTTGACGGGGGGGAGGGCGTGCAAGGGAAGAAGAGGGGGGGTCGTAGGGGCGTGTGGTGGGGCACGGTGACTCGCAGGCCGCGGGAGGGGCGTGCTCGGCGCACTGCGCGTGCATGAGGGTGGTGCTGCTCGGGGACGCGTGGCGTGGCCGCAGATCCGTGTGGGCATCAACAGTGGCCGCGTTATGAGCGGCATCGTGGGCACCACCCGAGGTGCGTGTGGGTGGGGCACTGGGAACGTTGCGTGGACTTCTGTCCGACGACCCCGCAGCCGCGCACGACTCTGACGCTAGTCCGTGCGTGTGCTGCTGGCCTTGCGCTGCTGCCTCGCAGCACGGTACTGCTTGTTCGGAGGTGAGCGGCCACCCCGCCCACTTTGCCCGCACTGATGAGGGGCGCCAGCCGGCTGTGGGCACGTGGCCAGCACACAAGCGCCCGACCTGCTGACTGCGGCGTGCATCGTTGGTGTGCCGGTGGCGTGCGCCGTGCGCAGACACGGTGAACACGGCGTCTCGCATGGAGAGCACGGGCGTGCCGAGCCTGGTGCAGATCAGCGACCACACGTACCGCCTGCTGGCCGGGTCGCCTCACGAGGCCTGGTGGGAGCACCGCGGGCAGGTAGAGATCAAGGTGAGGGCGGCGACGCTGAGCCTGCGGGGGCGCAAGGCTGGTGTTGGGGCTGGGAGCGGGGGCCTAGAGCGCGAACCTCGCCCCAAGCGACGTGACGCATGTGCGACGTGCTGCGCTGCGCCCGCAGGGCAAGGGGCCCATGGACACGTTCTTGCTCAAGCCCGTCGTGGTTGCGCACCTTTCCCTGCTGGGCCCCGCGGCGCCACAGGTGCCACAGGTGCCCGAGACCCAGAGCTCTGCTGCTTCGGTGGGCGGTGGGGCACTGCTCTGAGGGCGTTGCTGCCAGCCCGACAACGAGCATTCTCGCACCAGACTTGATCATTATCAGGCTTGATCCTGAGCATCTGCAGGGGAAGGGTCAAGGGTGCTGGGGGGAGGGGATTCACGCATCTGGCCATGGCGCGTTGACGTTGCCTTCCACACCCGGGTTCCACGCACAGTATTGTGCTCTCGCTTCTTCTCTTGACTGCTCAACCACATGGAAACCGTCACGCCTCGATTCAACATGACTGTCTGTCAACATGACTGGCTTTCCTGCTGTCTTCACCTCGACAACAAGGCACGGACCGTTTGTTCAGTGTCGCCCTGGGCTAAGCCTGCCACTGGTTCTCATGCTCGTGCACCAAGTGACATTGTCCTCTGCTTCTCTCGGGACCTTGCCCTTGAAGCTGTCGTCTGCACCGCGCGGCGGTACATCGATGCAGCTGAGGCCTCGCCATGCTGCCGCGCAGGATGGTGCGGCCTGCCGCAGCTTTTCCAGCATGCATGACGGAGAGACATGCTGCAACACTTGTTCGCCTCCGAGGAGCAGCCCACGCATCGAGGAGCACGCCCTCGCGGCGTGCATGCGGGTAGAGGTGGTGGACGCCTGCGCGCGCAGGAGAGTGTGAGGCAGGATGGGTGCAGCAGAGCCTATGGAGCCACCGCCAGCAAGTATAGGAGTAGCAGCACAGCAGCATGAGGACGTGCAGGCGTCAGAGGCGGCCTTGGCGCGAGCCGAGCTGCTGCTGGCCAACATCCGGCCAGGCGCGACCAGCCTGGAGCGGCGCTCGCAAATCACGCAGTACATGCAGTCAGTGGTGTCGATTTGCTTCTCGGACTGCAGCGCGCCAGTGCACCTGGTGGCGTTTGGCTCGGTGCCGCTCATGACCTTCCTGCCCGACGGGGACATCGACCTGTCCATCGTGAGCGCCGACGGCTCCCTCAGAGAGACGTGGGCCACGCGGCTCTTCAATTGGCTCGAGGAGGAGCAGCACAAGCCGGACGCAGCCTTCAAGGTCATGAACGTGCAGATCATCAACGCCGAGGTGCGGGCCCTGCTCAAGCGCCGCTGCGGCGCCTTGACGACAGCAGCAAGCGCGCCGCACCTCCCACTGGCGGCTGCGGGCCGGGGGGACGCCGCCGGCGCCCGCTCCCCCAGTGCGCGCGCGCACACGCGGCTCCACGCCCCCCAACTGCCCTGCCCTGCCAGGTCAAGCTGCTCAAGTGCCTGGTGGACAACATCGTGGTGGACATCTCCTACCACCAGGTGGGCGGCATCACGGCGCTGCGCTTCCTCGAAGAGGTGGACAAGCTCATCCCGGACCACATTTTCAAGAAGAGCATCATCCTGGTGAGGGAGGAGCAACCAGCTGACGAGCGCTTGCGCACGCGGCCCTCGGTGGTGCTGATCACGCGGGGCTCCGACAGCGACAGGGGACTGGGAATCTCTCCGGCGGGCGTGCTCCATATGCGCGCTCAAAACGCTGCAAGCAGCCACACCCAGCGGCGCGCGAGCAGTGTTGAACGGCATTCATTGGCGGGTGCCGGCGTGCCACCACATGTGCATGCCTTGCCCGCCCAGGTCAAGGCGTGGTGCTACTATGAGAGCCGGGTGCTGGGCGCGCACCACGGTCTCTTCTCCACCTACGCGCTAGAGGTGCTGGTGCTCTACGTCTTCAACCGCAACCACAAGCGCGTCAAGAGCCCCATCGAGGTGCGCCCCCGTTGAGGGGGCACCAGCCCGCGCGTGCGCGGGGGCCTTGGCAGGGGGCGAGGCGGCAGCCGCGCTGGGCACGTTGCTTGGGGGGATCGGGGGCCCCTGGTGGGCCGAGGTCAGCAAGCAGTGCACGGCGGCAGCAGGCAGGGTGGGACAGGAGGGGTGCCTGGAGCGGCAGCCCAGCGGGGAGGCGGCGGCACGCCCCGCGTGCTGGCGTTGCCCGCCGCGAGGTCGCGGGGCCTCGTGACGTGCCGGAGTCACGTCGTGCGCGCGTTGCTTGCGTGCGTGCTGCCGTCCCTCCGCAGGTGCTGTACCTGTTCCTGCTCGAGTGCAGCCGGTTTGACTGGGACAACTACTGCCTGTGCCTCAAGGGGCGCATCCCACTGGCCAGCTTCCCAGACTGCGTCGGTGCGTGCATCCGGCCCACCGGCCCGCAGAGTAGGGCCAGGGCTGGCGGGGAGGCGGTTTGTGGTGTGAGGCCTCGACTACATCGGTGCGTGCGCCCGGCCAGCGGCTACGGGAGGCTGGGGGTTGCGGGGAGGCGGTTTGTGGTGTGAGGCCTCGACTACATCGGTGCGTGCGCCCGGCCAGCGGCTACGGGAGGCTGGGGGTTGCGGGGAGGTGATTTATGATGTGAGGCCTCGACTAGGTCGGTGCGTGCGCCCGGCCAGCGGTCATGGGGAACGGGGCTTGCGCCTGCACCTCGCCAAGCACTGTCCTGTTGCAGCAGGCCAGGCCTCCGCTTAGAAAGAGGCGGGCGGGGAGGGAGCAGGGCCGCAAGAGGGGCCGGCAGGGCGGCCACGCGCACGCCGCGGCGGAGAGCGCTTGTTCTTCGCCATGTTTCCCGGCCACTCCCCACCTGGGCAAGGACGGTGCCGCAGTGCGCCCTCGCCGCCTCGGCAAGCGGCAAAAGCAAGCGCGTGCCCGTCCTGCCTGGCGCGTGGTGCCTGCCGCGCAGTGGAGCCGCTGCTGCCGCCGCAGCCGCTGCTGACGCCCGAGGTGGAGGCCGAGTGCGTGCGCAAGGCTAAGGAGCACGAGACGCGGCACGCCGACCCTCACACGGTGCGCCTTGGATACCCGACCTGACCTGACCTGACGTGACCTGACGCGATCCTTGATTTCGCGGGCTGCAGCACCATGTTGCGCATGCCAATGTCCAACGACGCGGGCGCGGTGCGCTGCCCCTGGGTAAGCCTGCCCATCGTCTCCCTCGTGCGCAGGGCGTGCCGCCCACGCCCACCATCGCCACCGCCGGCAGCGCCGCCGCCGCGCCGGCCGACGCCGCGGCGGCGTCGGCGGCAGGCGGCGTCCCCGCGCCCGCCACGCCGGGCGCCGGCGGCGCGGCCAACGGCGGCCCGGCGGCGCTGACGCCCGGCGCCGGCGCCGCGCTCGCTGCGCCGCCGGGCGGGGCGCGCGCGCCTCCCTCCTTTCTGGTGCGCAGCGTCAACATCCAGGACCCGCTGCAGCCCACCAACAACGTGGGGCGCTCCGTCACGCGCGGCAACATGCACCGCGTGCGGAGGGCGTTTGCGTTCGGCGCCACGCGGCTGGCGGCGGTGCTGGGCAAGGTGCGGGCGGGGCGCGCGGGCGGGGCCCGCCCTCACTTAGGGTCTCGCCATGACCGCTGCGCCCTTGGGCTCCTCCTCCATATGCCGAGCTCGAGGGTGGGGGTGTTGCCGTTCAACGCTTGCTGGGCGGCGAAGGGTGCCCTGGGGTCCCTTGGGAAAGGGAAGCAGATGCTGAGGGGAGGGTCACCTGGCGCTGCTTTGGGAGCGGGCTACATCATGTGTGCGCCTGACGGCGTGGGCCTGTGCGGTGGTGACGGTGCAGCGTGTTGTCGTCATCGCCGTCGCCGTGGCGCATGGTGTCACAATGCCGCCGCCCACCGGGAGGCGGCGGCCACTCGAGAGGCCGGGTCAGGCGAGAGCCCAAGTGCCGTGCCGCTCGCGCCGTGCTGGCGTGCTTGCAGGAGGGCGACGAGTGCGCGGCTGCGTTCGACGACTTTTTCCGCAACGTGTGGAGCGCGCTGCGGCCCAGCCGCCTGCACAAGCAGCACCAGGCGCACTCGCAGGTGCGTTCCGCGCTGGCAAGCACCTACTGTCTCGCCCCCCCGCCAGCGACGCATCGTCAACTCTGCAGCCAGCGCGAGCCTCTCCCATCTGCCGTGCCGCCGCTGTCCCCCCCCCCGCCGCACCCTGAGCACGCCCACTTGACGCCCCCGCTGCTCCCATGCGACGCGCCTATGCCCCGCAGCTGCAAGCCGCCCTCCGGGCGCAGGTCCAGGTGCAGCTCTACGGGGCCGCCGCGCCCGTGCTGCAGCCCCCGCCGGCGCCGCTGCCCTCCCCCGGCCCCGCCGCCGCCGGCGCGTCGCCCGCCTCCGCCTCCACTGCCGCGCAGCAGCAGCAGCAACAACAGCAAGCAAGCGGCGGCGCGGCGGCGGCGGCGCAGCAGCAGCAGCAGGCGGGGGCGCAGCAACCGCCGGCGTCGCCGGCGGCGCATCACTCCAGCCAGTCGCTGAGTCACCAGCAGCTGCAGCAGCAGCAGCAGCAGCAGCAGCAGCAGCAGCAGGCGGGCGGCAGCGTGGCGGCACCTGGCAGCAAGGAGGCGGCGTCGCTGCTCCAGCAGCAGCAGCAGCAGCACCAGCAGCAGGTGTCTGCCTTTTACCACAGCATCGTCCACAACATGCAGCAGGCGCTGCGGGGCCAGGGCCACGCGGCGGCGGCCGCCGCTGCCGCCGCCGCCATGCAGGGCGGCGCAAACCACCTCGGGGTTTACGGGGGCCGCTCGGCCGCCGGCGACCTGCACAGCCTCACATCGGCGGCCGCCGCCGCCGCCGCGAGCAGCGCCGCCGCCGCCGCAGCGCAGCAGCAGCAGCAGCAGCAACAGGCCTCTCAGGCTTCCAAGTCGCAGCAGCACCAGCAGCAGCAGCAGCAGCAGCAGCGGGCGAGGGGCGGGCGCGGGGCGGGCCCCGACAGCTTCTCCACGCCCTCCACGCCGCTGGGGGCGGCGGGCGGCGCGGGCGCGGCGCAGGCCGGCGGCGTGCTCCCCGGCACCTCGTCCGCCTCCGCCGCCGCCGCAGCGGCGGCGGGCAGCCGGGGCGCCTCCTCCTCCCAGCTCGGCACGGCGGGCGACGACGGTGCCGGCGCGGCCTCCGGCGGCGGCGCCGAGGACGCCGCGTCGGCGGCGGCGGCGCAGCAGTACCACCTCACCTACCACCAGATGCAGCAGTGGCAGCAGGCGGCGGCGGCGGCAGCAGCTGCTGCGGCGGCGGCGGCGGCCTCGGGCGGCGCGGCGGAGGGTTCTGTCTCGCACGGCTACCCGCTGGTCGTGCCGTCGCCGCCGGCGCTGGGGGCGGCGGGCAAT
>VFQP010005791.1_pt1 | contig 10543 bp, 12 predicted proteins | sample 3512351 | NCBI WGS metagenome assembly VFQP01 (sample SAMN10412372, study PRJNA504923) | tailings metagenome | isolation source: Relicate 1 Philex TSF1 revegetated site | place: Philippines: Tuba, Benguet | collected 2017-08-29
CGCCGCCACGCCGCCGCCGCCAGGCGCACACGCCACCAGCCACGCGCCCGCATCGCCCACCGCCTGTCCAGGCGTGGCCACACAACCGCCCCCGCCCCATGTGCCGCCCGCTGCTGCCACCGCGCCCGCCGGCGTCTCCATTCCACCCGGCTGCAGCCGCCCGCTTGGCCCCGCGCGCGCTTCCCATGCGGGCGTCCCCGCCGCCGCCCACGCCGCCGCCGCACCGCCCCCCAGGCCCAGCGCCTGCCCAAACGTGGGGCAGGGGCCGCTCGCTGCCTGATGCGCGTGGATGGAAGGAAGAGGAGGCGGGGCAGTGCCTTGGAGCCCTGGCACGGGGCCGCCAGAGACGAGCAAGGTGGCGGCGACGTCCTCCCGGCCAAGCAGGGCGTACGCCTCCGGGGGCCACGCTGCGCACGCCAAGGGTGAATGAAACAGGCGAGAGGAGAGCGACAGGAGGTCGACGGTGCAACCCTTGGCGTGGTTCACGCTGGAAGCGCGCTGGGAGAAGGAAAGGAAGGGAGGCGGGAAAGGAGGAAGGGAGGCGAAAGCAGTGTGGTCACCTGGCGGCGGGTCCTGGCGGCACCGCGCCATGAGCTCCAGCAGGGGCAGCGCCGCGTCGAGCGGCAACGTGTCGAGGTCCTGCCGCGTCCACCCGTGGCGCATCAGCGCCTCCGCCACGCGGCAGCCCAGCGCCCGCAGCCGTGTCGGCGTGTCGCCCCCGTCCCGCTCGCTTGTGGCGCCGCCGCGTTCGGGCCACGTGGCCGTCAGGCTGCAGAGCGCCACAGGCAAGCGGAGGGAACAGTGTGGCGGCCCACACGCCGACGATGCAGTGCAGGGGAGGTGGGCGGGAGGCGGGGCGTGCTCGGCGCGCACCTGTCGGCGCCCTCCTGCAGGAGGCCCATGCACTCGGCCACCACGAGGGTTCGGGGGAGCAGGTGGCCCGCGGCCCGCACCAGCTCCTCCAGCTGCGGCCCTGGCACACCCCATCTGCACGTAGGCGGGCACGCACACAGCGTGTACACCTCCTCTCGCACATTTGCCATTACGGGGAACACCACCGGTGGCTCCCTGCTGACAGGGCAATGCGACGCCGGGCGTTGACCTTGCGGCACGAGCTCGCAGGCGGCAGCGGCGGCGACGCAGCTCACTGCCGCCTGCTGCGTGACGCACGCTCACCGGTCCAGGAGGCTGAAAGCGCCGGTGGAAGCGGCGGCGAGGGCCGGGCCGCCATCGCCCGCGCCCATGGCGGCGGGGTCGGTTGCAAGCGAGGGCGTCATGGCGCCGTGGCCGTCGAGGAAGGCTGCGCCGAGGTCGCGCGCCAGGCGCCGCCACAGGGCGAGGGCGGCGGGGCCGTCCAGGCGCGCGGCGCAGCGCGCCACCAGCACGCCCAGCCGGCTGCGCGCCGGCCACCTGCGCACGTTGTGCCATACAGGTGAGCACACAACCGTCACTCGAGCTGTGGCCCAAACTCCGTGAGGTTGCCCCTTGCTTTGGAGGCGCGGAGCAAGGACGGCGGCGATGGGATGCCAAAGGAACGCACGCCAGCGCCACGCGCTCACCGTCGCACGTCGAGCCGCAGCTCGTCGTACAGCGCGCACAGCGCGCGCAGCACGCCGCCCCGCTGCGCCCACAGCGCGCCGCGCGCCGCCTCGACGGCCCCGCCGCCCGCCCCCCGCCCGCAATCGCCGTCCCGCGCCAGGCCCGCCCCGGCCCCCAGGGGCACACCGGGCGGCGCCACCGCCCGCGCCGCCCACGGGTAGCGCTCCGCGTCCACCCGCAACCGCCAGCTCCGAAACGGCGCCAGCCGGGCCGCAGCGCCCTGCAAGCCACCGCCAGTCTGCGACGGCGTGGCCGCCGAGCCGTTGGTCCCAAACCGGGGCTGGGTGGTGGTTTTGTTGGGTTGAACAGGCGAGTCGTGGGGTGGCGGCCGGGCCGCATGGGGCGAGGTGAGCGTAAGGGATGCCAGCCTGCGCGCGGCGACAAAGCCCGCGATGCCGTCGCGGTGGGCAGGGACGGCGCGGCGACGCACCCTCCCCGCAACGTCGAGGTGCGGAGGGCGCCGCCGGACGCCGCTCACCTCCACGCCTGCGGGGACTCGTTGGCGCCCCCGCCCGCCGGCGCGTCGGGGCGGCGCTGCTGCAGCGCCGCCGCCTGCTGCTGCTGCTGGTGTGGCGCAACCCCCTTGGATGACGACACAGGCGACGCGTGCGGGTGCGTTGCGGCGGCGAGCTTGGCTGCGCTGTGGCGTTGGTGGGGGTGCTGTTGGTCGTCGGGCGAGCGCGCGTCCGCCATCTCCATGTCGGAGTCGTCGCCGCCGCCATCCAGGCCCCCGTCCTCGCGCTCCATGTCGCCGCCGGCGCCCGCGCCGGGTGGGTGCTGCTGCCCTCGCGGCGGCGCGAGCGCGGCGTCCAGGAGCGCGCACAGCGCCGCCCACTCCTCGGACGGGACGCCGGCGTGCGACGCTGCGGCACGCCAGGCGCGACAGACGCCAGTGAGGAAGGGCACCTCTGCGTGACCAACAGGCTGCAGTGCGTTTGTGCAGCTCTCTCCCAAGCACATCGCCTGCACCGCCTGCACGCGCTGCACTGCGCCGCGCCGCGCACCTGGGTGGGCGTGCCAGGCGCGCAGCAGGCACGCTTTGGCGCGGCCCAGGGCCTCCTGCTGCTGCGCTGATGCTGATGCTGCTGCTTGGTCGGCGTCGGTGGAGGAGCTGCCGGGAAGGTGCACCAGCAGCTCTAGCACCCGCTCCGCCAGCCAGCAGCAGGGCGCCACCTCGAGCCGCGCTGGGCGCGCTGTGCCGCCGCCGCCCGCCAGCAGCACACTCGCGTCGTGTTCCGCCTGCTCTGCAGCTGCGCACGCCACCACCGCCGCCTCTGCGCCGCCCTCGTCGTCCTCCACGCCTGCCGGCGCTGGCAGCAGCGTCACGGCCTGCACTGGCGCTGCCGGCGGAGGGAGGGCGGCGGGGCCGGCGGCACGCAGCGCGCACAGCATTTGGGCGCCGCGGCAGAGCTGTAGCGTGCCGCCGGGCTGCAGCAGCAGCCAGTGCGAGGCCCAGCCGCCGCCGCGCAGCGGCGCCGCCGCCAGCGCCGGCCACAGCTGCGGCGCAGCGCCTGGACGGCCCGTCGCGTCCCTGCGCACACAGGTGTCGTACCGCTCTGACTCTCAAGCACTGCCCAGCACTCGGCACAGCACCCGGTATGAGATGGTCTGCTCACCCGCCGAGGAGCGGGAGGAGCACCAGCTGCTGCGAGGCGGGGCACAGCACGCCCAGCAGCGGGCCGCCGTCCAGGTCCCGCAGCGACAGCGCAGACACCGACCCGTCCACCACAAGCCCTGCGGCATCAACAAACACAGCGCCGCGCAGCGCTTGCGGTGGCGTTTGTTGCTTTTCCTTGCTCCTTTTCGTTGTGCACGCCTCTCCCTGGCGTCGCTGCCCATTGGTGAGCTGAACGCGGAACGCTTTGGCTTGCGCTGAGCACGCACACTTGTGAGCGGCACCTGCTGCCCTGCAACGCGTGCGGCGCCACGCGCTCCTCGCAGCAAAGCAAAGCACAGCGCAGGCGCGCCTCACCCTGGGCGCTGTGCTCCAGCAGCATGCGGCAGCCCAGGAAGGCCGTGGGCCGGCTGCGGGCGAGCGCCCCCAGCGGCGACAGCACGCTCTCCGGCGGCTGCACCCACCCCGTGCTGCCGCCCCGCCCGCCGCCGCCGCCGGCTGCCGGCCACTGGCCCCGCCCGCCCAGCGCCGCACTGCCCGGTGCGCCCCACGCGGCGCCGGCGGGAGACGCGCCCGCGACGCTGCGGCCCTCTCCGTGCACTGCTGCACGCCGTTGCTGCTGCTGCGCCGCTGCCGCCCAGGCGCTGGCGTGGAGGGCGGAGGAGCGCGGCCGGCTGTTGAACATGGCCGGGGACAGGTGCCCGGCGCGGGTGCGGGCCGCCAGCCTGCGCCCACACGCTCACCACCACGAAATGCCGTCCCTTTTCCCTGCCGCGGTGTTGAGGAGGAGTGGACACCACGCGGGACGCCGCCACTGGCAGGGAGACCCTCTCGCACAGCAGCGGCAGACCCACCTGGTGGAGGCGGGGCGAGAGGCCGAGTGCACGGCACCAGGGAAGCCCGGCGCGTGAGCGTCTGCCGCCGTGCCGCCCGCGTCCGGCGTCCCGTTCCGCCACGCGGACATGCCGGCGGCGGCGGGCGCGCCGGTCCACCCTGCCTGGCGGCCCGCCGGCCCCGTGACTGGCGTCCGCAGCTGCGCGCTGGCTCCGCCCGCCGTGGTGGACGGCAGGCCCTCGGTGGAGGGCTCACCTCGGGGCCAGGCCAGGGGTCCCCAGGCGCGGGCGGGGGGCGTCGGGAGCGGCGTGGGCCAGGGGCTGCGGCTGGCGGTGAGCAGGGCTGGGATCTCGGCGGGCAGGCCTGCCAGCTCCCCCAGGTCCTGACCAGGCGACAGCAGCTCTCGGCGGCACGCCACCCAGACGGCAAGGCGCTGCACGTCCTGTGAACACGCACGTAAAGCGAGAGAGGCCCCGCGCTCTCTGACCACAGGTAGAAGCACCGGCCGTGTCTTCGTCGTCGCATGGCATTCATGACATGGTGTCACGCCCGTGTCAGAGGTGGCGGTTGCGGCTTGCCAGTCCAGCTGGGCGTGCCCAAGTGCGATTGGTTGCGTCTTGGCAGCTCACCTTGTTGTAGGACAGGAGGAGAGGGCTGGTTGCGGAGGACCACAGCAGGAGCTCGCCGCACCAGCCTCCCAGCGTGGGCGGCTGGGTGGTGGCGGCGCCCGTGCGCAGCGCGCTGCCGCCGGTCCAGGGGCCGGTCGCGGGCAGCGCGCCCTCCAGCAGCACTGGGATCGGGGAGCTGGCGGGGTGTTCCAGCAGCTGCGTGGTGCCGCCGTGGTCCTGCGGCCAATGGTGTGCGCAGGGGAGGAGCCATGGTGGGTGCGCCCCGCACGCCGCGGTCGTGGGTGGAGAGCCGCTGGAGAGGGGCGCTCGCCTGCAGCAAGAGGCCGTGGGCGCAGGGCCAAGTTCGCGTCACGCCCGACGCTGGCGTGTCGAACACGTGCCCATCCTCTGTGCACGTCGTGATCCAGGCGCTCTGGACGACGCACAGCGCTGGGCTGCGCTCCGCCAGGCCGGGGAAGCACGCCCACACCGCCTGCGGGGGGCAGAGAGGCGTGCCGGCGCAGCAGCCCATGAACGTGCTGCTCCGCGGCGGTGGAGTTGCTGCTGCACGGAGCGTTTGAGCTGCGCGCCTGCTTGGCGGGCACTTCGAGCGAGTGCACCCTGCGGCTCGCTCCAGGCCGCAAGTCCTCCAGCCTGCGTGCGCAGAAAAAAGTCCACACTCTGCTCGCTCCACAGGGCGCTGTGGCTGCGTTTTGTTGGTGCACAGCCACCCGGCCGACGTACCTGCCTGGCTCGGCCCGCAGGCCTTCAGAACAGACGACCATGATGGGAAACACCGGCAGCTACCTATAGCACTTGCGCTGCGCCATCCTGCTGCCTCTGCAGCGACGTGAGCATGAGGGCGCAGCTGTCAAGCCCCTGCGGCCGCACCAGCTGCGCAGCACCCAGTGGACTCAGCAGCACTCAGGAGTGTGCCTTTTACGTGACCGGGAGCCATGGACGCTCAAGCCTTCACAATGTGGGGCTCCACTGCGGGAGGCCAGCCCGTGGAAGCTCAGGCAGAGCAGCGCCTGAGACAAGCGTCGCACGCGTTGCCGCTCTCTCGCGTGGATGAATCGCAGGGCGCTGGGCGAGCTGACGAACATGGTGCAGTGCCGGACGGGGCCGGTCGTGGAGCAAGCCAGCAAGCGCCAGGGCGGCGCGGCCACGGAGGCCGAGCGCGCGCGCCACAAGCAGCACCTTCGGTCCCTCAAGTCGAGCTGCGTGAACCTGGGGCAGAAGCTCATGTTCGCCGAAGGTGCGCGCGCGCTGTTGTTGCGCCCTTTCGCAGGTTCAAGCGCTCCTGCGCCGCGTGCACAGCAAGGTGCTGCTGTGGCTGTGTGCCTGCAGCCCTGGAGCAGTACCGGCCGGCCAGCGGCCAGGCGCTCAAGGCCGAGGCCGACAAGGTGGCGGCGGCGGTCGAGGCGGCCGAGGAGGAGCTCAAGGAGTGGAAGTCGGCGGCGCGCCAGGAGGAGCACCAGGTGCAGGCGGCGCTGGCCAGCGTCGAGGGCTGCCACAAGGAGTTCCAGGCCATGCTGGCCCGTATGCAGCTCAAGCTCGAGGCGCTGGCCAAGCAGGAGGCGGCGCAGCAGCACGCCCAAGGACTGCTGGACCAGGTGCTCGCCACGGCAAACGGCAAGGTGCGCGGGCGCGTCAGCGGTGATGCAGGCGCTGCGGCAGCAGGAACGGCGACGAGCCTGCAGCTCACACGCGTCTGCACGGCTCGCACCTCCCTGGCGGCACGGTGCCACCGGGGACCGACGCGGCCAGCAACGACGAGTTTGCAGCAGGGCGGCACGGCACGCACACGGGCAGCGCCATTGATGCAGCGCTGCACGCGCTGTGTGCGTGCCGGTGCCCCCCACGCTCCCCACGCGCCCCGCAGGAGCCAGCGAGCGACCAGCTGGCCGCCGAGGCGGCGCGCATGGCGCAGCTCGAGGCGCAGCTGGCGCAGGCGCACCAGCGGGCGCTGCAGGACAGCATGAACCTGGCGGCGGAGATGAGCCAGGTGGCCATCGTGCAGGAGGCCATCCACGAGCTGCAGCGGTCGGAGCAGGCAGAGGCGCACAAGGCCACCCAGGCGGACGCGTGAGTGCGACGTGGGGAGCGTTGGTCATCTGAGCAGGCACACCTGGGTGGCGCCTGCGCGCCGTGAGGGTGCTGCTGCTGGCGCGTGTCTCCTCTGCTGGCCAGAGACATGTGGCTGCTAGCCACGGATGCGCAGCTCGGCACAGCAGCTGTGCCCGCGTCCACCTGTCGCGCTCCTGCCTGCAGGTTGCGGCGCTGGAGCGAGTTCCTGGCAGGCGTGACGGGCGTGCGGCAGGCGTCCTGGGACGGCGCCACCAACTCGGCGACCGTCGTGCTGTGCGACGCCGACGGGGGCGCTAGCGGCTCGGCCCGGCAACAGGACGCCCAAGGTGCGGGTGCGGCCCAGAGGTTGGTGCAGGTTGTGGGCACGGACTGGCATGGAACGAAACAGGAGGCGTTGTCAACTTGACTTGCACGCAGGGGCGGAGGAGCACGAGCTGCACGTACGGCTGGACCCGGGCACGCGCACCGTCGTGAGCAGCGCCACGCTGTCACCGCCGTCGTTTGACGTGGCGCCGGCCGTGGTGGCGGCGAGGGCGCGCGGGCAGGACGGCCTCAGCGTGCTGGTGTCCCTGGTGGTGCAGCGGCTCGACGCCCTGCCATGATCCTGCGCTCGCCGACAGATGCAACTCTTGTGTTCGTGCGCCGTGCCCCTGCCGTGCTGCGGCCATGTAGACCAGCCCCGCTCCAGCAGTCTCCAGGAGTCTGGTCTGGATGTCTGCATATGAACGCGTTTGAGGCGTGGGTCGAGTCGCCTGATCATTTTGCCAGCGCGCCCCTGGTCGTCGCGCCGGCCCCGCAGGTCCGCAGCTGCTCTGCAGCCAGCGGTGCCCCACTGGGCCCCCCATCCACATGCAGCGCTGGTCCTTGCGGGCACTGCTGACGGCGCTGTGCTCACCTCCCGTGCTCTTACTGCCGTGCAGGTCGCACCCCCTCCTCAGCCTCCCGCCCCGCGCCCATCGGCGCCGGCTCAGACCCAGCCACAGCAGCAGCAGCGTCCATCGCAGCAGCCTGAGCAGCCTGCTGGTCCGCGAGCAGGCCCATCGCGTGAGGCGCGGAGCGCATCGACTCGTCGAAGCCGGCGCTCGAGTCGCGTGCCGGCCGCTGTTCCAGAGGCGGACGAGCTCGAGGACGAGGAGGAGGAGGAGGCCTACGTGCAGGCGCGGCGCGTGCGGTCCCACCTCGACGTGCTGATGCAGGTGCTTGTCGATGGAGGGGGAGGGGCTGGAGTGCAGGTGCCGGGAGAGCAGCTCGCAGCTTGATCATCGGCACCGATGGCTTACAGCACACCGTGTGGCGGTGATGCTGATAATGGTGCTCAGGCCTTCCTCAAGACCCAGGGCCGGCCGGCGGCGGCCACGTTTGAGCAGCCCAAGGGCGCCAACTCGCTGTTTGTCAAGCTCGTGTGCGTGCCCTCCTTCCTGGACACCAAGGCCATCATCAGGGGCGCGCAGGCGCTGGTCCTCAAGCTGTCCCAGCTGGCGGTGCTGCTCAGCGTCCTGATCGTGCCGGCGTGCCTGTGGCACCTGCGGGAGCTGGCACGGCCGCACGACGGGCAGCCCTGGGCGCAGACGGCAAGGGCAGTCGGCCCCACAGCCCTCGTCGACCTGCTCTTACTCCTGGGCGCCGAGGCCATCGTGGAGCGGTGGCGCAAGGCCAAGGCGGCGCGCGGCGCCGGCCTCCTGACCGCCGCCAACATCCAGCAGGTTGTGCGGGGCGCCCCGCCACCACCACCACCACCACCATCGCAGCGGGCGGCCGGCGCGGCGCCGGGTGGCGCCCCTGCGGCAGGCAGCAGCTCAACGCAGGCGGCCGACGCAAGCCACGCTGCTCCTCAGCAGGCGTCGGCGGCGGGGGAGGCGGCGAGCTCGGCGGCCGCCAGCTCCTCGCGGGCGGGCTCAGCGCCCTCTGCAGAGGCCAGCAGCAGCACCACGCAGGCGGCGGCTGGAGCTTCCGCTCCCGCTGCTGCTGTGACAGCGGCGGCGGCGGCGGCGGCGGCGGCGGCGGCACCTGGCAGCGCAGCGCCAGCGGCGGCGGCTGGGAGCAGACAGAGCCCCGCCGTGAGCGCGAGCGGCGCGGGCGCTCGGCCCTCGGCGGCGGCGGCCGGCGGGACCGACTGGGCGGCGGTGCGGCAGCTGGTGATCAAGCTCGAGTTCGAGGTGTTTGGCAACGAGCTCAACGCCGGCGTGCTGCCCAGCGACGTGCTGCCCTCGCGCGTGCACAAGCTGTGCGACGAGGTAGGCGTGGCCTTCCCGCCGGGCACCGCCACGCCCGCGGGCCTGCTTAGCCTGCTGGAGGACGTGCGGCGCGTGGTTGGCATTTGAGGTGTGGCCTGCCTCGCGGATTTTGGGATACACCGGACCTCTTGAGACAGAGGGCAATCGCGACCTGCAACCTGCCCCTCTGTGTTCGCATCACATCGGGCGTGGGTCGCTCTCCCTTGCAGCAGCGCGCCGCACGTCAGCAAAGATGCACGGGAAAGCACCAAAACGACGGGGAGCAGATGAGTGTCCTGCAAACGAGCGTGCGCGTGCCTCACGACCGCCACGTGTGTGTTGAGCGCCCCAGCTGTGGCGAATCGCGCTGTGGGGTTCCTGCGGGCCACGCCGGGTCCACCACCTGCCACCCAACCGTGCCCCCGAACTCTGAAAAAAGCAAAACAGCGGTCGTGTCTGGGCCCGCGCAAACACATCTGCCAGGAGGGGACGCGCTGCAAAACAGGTCCCCGAGGATCCTGATAGAGAGAGGTGTTGCTCCCGCGGCGCATGATCACGGCTCGCGGCCGCCACCCTGCAAAACGTCATGTGGGCCGGCCCCTCCCCCAGTCACCGCAACATTGGCGCGTGCATGGATACGTTGTCCAGGCGACGATGCTTTGCCCTAGAGGGAGAAACTCCGCAAAACCTTGGCCCCTCCTGATCCACCCTGCGTCCACGACTCGTCCCACGGCGTCACGTACGCGTGCCGAGGACGCGAGAAACGACGGCCACGGCACGCACGCGCATCCCAACCTCAACCCCTCTCAACACACGCTGACAGTCCGCAGCACGCGCACACACGCCACGCCGAGGGTCCCCGCCAACACTGCACACACCCGACCATCGCGGCGCGCGCGCGCGGCAAAGACTGCGCACGGGCTCCGCAGCCGACCGCTCCTAAACCGCAGGCCTGCCCTCACACCGCACGAGCTGCAGATGCTCCTGACTTGGGGATCACGCCCGCCCTCACTGTGGCGGCGGTGAGGAGGACACCGCCGCCGCGGGCGCCGCCGCCGCTGCTGCCGCCACGGGCGCCACGTGTTGCTGCGGCTGCTGCGGGGTAGGGCTGCCGCCTGCCGCCGCCTTGTCTCCCGCCGACGGTGGCCCAGGCGACGGCGACATGCCTAGCCGAATCAGCCGCTGCTGCAGCGCTGGGCTCCCGCGCGCCGCCGGCGAGGCGCCGCCCCCCGCCGCCGCCCCACCCACGCGGTGCAGGCCCAGCGGCAGCGGCGGCCGCAGGCCCTCCAGGGGGTCCCGCCGGTGCTGCGGCGGCGTGTGCTTGCTGTGGAGGAGCCCGTCGTCGTGCTGCTGCTGTAGCTGCACCGGCAGCGACAGAGGCGCCATGGGCGCCCGCGGCGCCGCTGCCGCCGCCACCCGCGTGCCGCCCTGCTGCAGCGCGTGCGAAGCGGGCGCCGCCGACGCCGACGCCGCCATCACCGCCGGCGCGGGCCGCGACGACACGCCGTGGTCGCCGCTCACCACGACGTGCTGCTGCTGCTGCTGCTGCTGCTGCTGCTGCTGCTGCTGCTGCTGCTGCTGCT
>VFQP010005793.1_pt1 | contig 10542 bp, 9 predicted proteins | sample 3512351 | NCBI WGS metagenome assembly VFQP01 (sample SAMN10412372, study PRJNA504923) | tailings metagenome | isolation source: Relicate 1 Philex TSF1 revegetated site | place: Philippines: Tuba, Benguet | collected 2017-08-29
GTCTCATTGCCTGGCTGCTGACGAGCATCACGCAGGCCGAGTGGACGGTGCTGCTGATCACGTTGGGCGTGGCGACGGGATTTTATGTGGTGGCGGCGCGGACGGGGAAGCCCACAACCTGACCATCTGGAACTGGAGGCAAGGACGGCATTGCAGGCATGCCGTTCTTGCCCCTCTCATTGCTGTACACGCAGAGTGTAAACGACAATCGATTCCACATCGTCTTGGTCTCTGCGGACGCCAACTGCGCGCATGCCGTCGACCGAAAGCAACTGGAAGCGCTCAGGCAACGTAGCGTCCGCCTTCCAACGTCCGTCGACTCCGTACACAGACCACGTTGTGGGAGTCGTCGGGAATGGCCGTTTCATCGGGATCGGACCCACCGGCACATAGGGGCCGACCCACAGATCACCGTTGCTGGCCGCGACGAACTCTCCGAACAAGGGCATGGTCTCAGAAAATGAAACCGTACTGCGCAGGCGCGCCACATAGGAGGCACCTTCAGGTCCGGGATTGGCCGCCGCCTCACTCGCGAAAAAGTATTCCTTGTCCATCGACCGCACCGGAGACGGCCGGATACCACGGCGCTCCGTTCGCGTGAGGTGCTTGCCGTCCGCAGAATAGCAATCAATGACATAGCGAGCGGTGTAGCCCACGCAAACCCTGCCACCTGCAACCGCAACGATGCTGGTAGCACCAAATACCGGCGTTCTCGCTCGCCCAGTGGGTCCACGTAACAAAAGCCGCTCATCGTAGCGAGCAATCAACCGACTGCTTCTCGCCGTCACAGCAAGCAATTGCATGCCAAGCATACGTGACTCACCGGGCTTGAGCGACGGCAATGTATCGAGCAACTTGCCGACAGAAAGAGTGTCGTTGAGGACACCGATGCGTTCGACCCGCCGCCCCGACGCATCTACGCCTCTGGGCAACACACGCACAAAATTGCCACGCAGGTCGAATACGGACGCTTTACCCGCGCCATCTTCAGCAACGACACCGGACGGTAGCCGCCATGCAACCCACAGGTCGCTGATTTCTCCGGGTCCCTGACCGACGCCTCCAACGGTCCGCAAATGCCGTCCATCTGGAACGCCGAAGACACGTAGTTGGCTCGACTTCCCATCTGCGACCATTAGGCGGTCTGCAGAAAGATAAAAGGCGCCCACCACGTCAATGAATTCGTAGGGCCCGTCGTCTCGTCCGGCACCGAGCACGAACGGTTGACCAGCCACGGCCAGAAGCCGTGCGGGCTTGTCTGATGCCTGGTATCGAGCCTCGCCCTGGACTATCGGCTGATGCATAGATGTGTATGCGAGTACACTTACCCCCTTAAGGAACATCCAAGCCAAGGTCTTATCGATCGGCATCGTAAGTTGACCACAGAGGTTAGCGTAGGAGCGCCTGGTCCACCTTCAGAAGCGATCGAAGGACCGGCGCGGGCGGGCGCCCTTGGATCAGGTAGCTTCCAACGATCAGGCTCGGTGAACGCACCACACCGATCTGATAAGCGAGCCGCAGGTCGGTTGCAAGCTGAGACTGCGCATCACGCCCAGCAGCACACTCCTTCAGCCGCATCGTTGGACCCCTTCCAAACAACGAGTCTACTGCGACCCAGTCGAGTCGTGTGGTCGAGAGACTGCCGATAGCAACGAGCCTGCCCACTGACTGGCCGATTGACAGTTGCCTTGTGCAGATCCCCAAGAGCGCAAGCTCTCGAGCAACCTCATCGTTGAGTGGAACATACCTGAGTTGAACGTAGTTGCCACGTGCATGCTCAGTCTTCTCGATGTCCAAGAGAAGCTGCCGAGAGTGCGGGCAAGTCAGGTCGACGAAAACGGTGGCGATAGAGGCTCGCTCAGTCCCCAAGAACGTCCGCAAGTCGCCGTCCGCGATTCTCGATCCGATAGAAGCGGCGATCGCCCTAGGGCTACGACGTTGAAACGCCGCGGCCCCAAGGCATAGAACGCACAGCGCTGCGACCCCGATTGCATAGTTGAGGAACTGCTTTCTCCCCAGCACTGAAGCCGCCTCGCGTTCTTAAGTGCTACTCGTCCATCTCGAGCACGCACTTTTTCTCCTCACAACGATTGCACTGAATGCTGCACCCACCGATTGTGACGCACTTGTTGTCATCACAACCGACCAGCGGAACCCCAGCACGTGCGGAATCTGCAGCAAGCGACGATCCTACGAGAGCTAGCATGGCGAGTATTGCGAGACGGACGCGCACGTTTCCCCCTTGTGGTTGTGGCTCTACGATTGAAGTCTCGTAGAGTGGTTGGCCTTTGCCGCAGAAGGAGTTTGCTGCAGCAGATATTTGGGCATCAAGAGCGACTTTGCGACAGCACTACGACCAACCTAGCGAGCTCGTGCGTTCGCCCTCAGAACATCTCAGCCAATGCGGACGGCTACTTTCTCGCTTGGCTGACGCAGGAACCAGTATAGCGCGGAGTAGAAGCCTGGCACAATGTTTATCCTCCCGTTCGGCCTTCGGTCGAAACTTCGACAGAATCTTTTCTCGGAAACAGCTTTAGCTACAATTGTGCTTGCTTGACAGAGCCGAGCGTTCAGCTTTACGCTTCTCGAGGCACCGGGGTAGTTCGTGTGCTACCCTGCGGTCGTTTCGCCGCAAGCAATTTGTGGGTACATAAATCAACAAGAGCAAGTGTTCATCCATGGAGTGACAACATGAAGATCGCCCTTGTTTGTGAGCATGACGAAGCTCCCACCATCTTGGAGCATATCAGGCGAGGCTTGGCTCATGAGAGAGTCCGCGCCACCGTTCGAGAACCTCAGTTGGATCCGACGATAGTGCACCTTAGGTGCATGAGCGAGGCCGTTGTTGGTATAGAATCCTGCATGCCGAATGTACTATTCGTTGCGGAGTCTAGCCTTGCCCTCGGGTCTCTCACGAGAGATCTGTCTAAGGTCGAATCCCATTTGCCGGGTTCATTGTTTGAATGGGATTCAGTCGTCATGCTAAAGAGCACACAATCAAGCATTTACAGCTGCATTGAAATGCTAGACGAAAGTCAGATCTGCAGGCTAAGCATTATAACTTGCTGTCTCTTGCAAGCCGAGGAAGCGAGCTTTGAGTTCGTTCGAGCTCTTTGCCAGGCAAGGACGAGCTTCCAAAGTAGAGCTTGTCGTCGCCAACCTTGGCACGACAGGTTCACGCTACTACCGACAGCCGCACGAAGGGTAGTTGAACGAGTCTTGGTGGAGCCGTCGAAATGGACCGTAAAGCGCCTTTGTGCTGAAATGCACGCTGAAAGGAGGACTATTGAAAGGTGGTTCAAAAGGGCTGGATTACCGTCTCCGGCAGGGCTTATTGCTTCCGTCCAAGCCGCAAGCTCCTCCGTTCGCCAAAAGAAGGCCTGGCCTCGAGAGAATTAGACCAGTGCCAATCGGCTCAACGTCGCGTGGCTGTACCTGAACCTGAAGTACGATCCGCTTTGGCAACCCAAGGCCATTCTTTCCTCGCGGTGCTGCTGTATGCCGGCTGCGCGGCGGCCACATTCATGCTGCGTCGGCGCGTCATTCGCCAGGAAGGCGCGGTATTTTTTCCGTGCCTGGTGGTCCGCTGGTGCCCATCATCACCATTTTCCTCATTGCCTGGCTGCTGACGAGTATTACGCAGGCCGAGTGGACGGTGCTGCTGATCACACTGGGTGTGGCGACGGGGTTTTATGTGGTGGCGGCGCGGAGCGGTACGAAGGCCGCAGCGTGACGCTTTAGTCGGGCTGCATGTCGATTCGCACTGCGGGTCGTGGCTCAACAAGGAAACACGACACGTAGTGCCTTGAGCGCACCTTCCCACCCATGCAGGCTTCGGGTGCTCGCTCTTCGGTAATCCCCCCACTTGTAGGGGACGCCAGAAGTGGAGCTATGCTGCGAGTGCCAGCTTCATTGCTGGCGTGATGCCACCCAAGGCCATATTGGGGCGTTCGTGGTTGTACGTCCAGAGCCAGCGGGTGGCCGCTGCTTGGACTTCGTCGATGGTGTCGAACACGTGTTGTGCGAGCCAGTCGTACCGCACGGTGCGGTTGTAGCGCTCGATGTAGGCGTTCTGTTGGGGCTGCCCCGGTTGAATGAAGTCCAAGTGAATGCCGCGGCCCTTCGCCCACTGTTGCACGGTCTCGCTGATGTACTCAGGGCCGTTGTCACAACGAATCACCGCCGGGACGCCGCGCCATTCGATCAGCTGATCGAGCGCACGCACGACCCGCACGGCGGGCAAAGAGAGATCGGCCTCGATGATCAGCCCTTCGCGATTGAAGTCGTCCAGGACGTTGAAGAGACGGAAGCTCCGCCCGTCCGCCAGTTGGTCATGCATGAAGTCCATCGACCAGACCGCGTTGGGCGCGGCCGGGACCGCCAAGGGTTGTGGTGTTTCGCGGACGAGGCGCTGCCGCGGTTTGATGCGCAGGTTCAGCTCGAGCGCCCGATAGACGCGGTACACCCGTTTGTGATTCCAGGCGAACCGCTTCACGTTCCGCAGGTAGAGGAAGCACAACCCGAAGCCCCAGGTGCGATACGTCGTCGTCAGGCGCACCAGCCAGTCCGCGACCTCGGCATCCTCGTCGACGCGACGGCCCTGGTGCCGGTAGCAGGTCTCACTGATGCCGAATGTTCGGCAGGCGTGCTGGATGGTGGTGCGCTCGGTTTCGACGGCGTGCCGGGGGGGCCCTCTGGGGCCAGCGCGCGACGCTGCGCTGGCCTCACCATTTTTTTGCGAGGGACTCCCGCAGCAGGTCCGCGCTCAGTTGCGCGTCGACATACAGCTTCTTCAGGCGCCGATTCTCCTCCTCGAGCTCCCTCATCCGCGTCATCAACGAAACATCCATGCCCCCGAACTTGGCGCGCCACTTGTAGAACGTGGCCGAGCTGATGCCATGGGTCCGGCAGAGCTCCGGCACCGGGATGCCGCCCTCCGCCTCCTTCAGGACCGCGATGATCTGGCTATCGGTAAACCGCGATGTCTTCATGGGAACCTCCTCGGATCAGTGTACGAGAAAAGTCCACTTTTGGCGACCGCTCTTTTCAGGGGGGATTACCCTTCCAGCGAAAGTGTGTAGAATGAAGAGCGGGTGTAAGGCCCCTGGGCGCGGTTCAGTAGCCATTGATGCCGACCATGATCGACCGATTTCGCAGTTATCATCTCAAGACTCTGTGGCCGGTAGTCACGCTCCTGTCAATCGTTCAGGCTGCGATGGCAGACGCCCAGCCAGTCGTGCCCAGAGCCCAAGGGCGCGCACTGTCGGTTCTGGTCATTGATGAGTCGGACCAACCGATTGAGGCGGCAGGTATTGAGTTGATCAGCGGACCACGTCGAATGAACGCACTGACGGACTCTGTTGGTATTGCCAGATTCTCCAACGTGGTGGGTGACTCAGTAGGTATTCTCGTTCGACTCATTGGGTTCTTCCCAGCTCGCATTAGCGCACGCCTTGCAGAACTGGGGGAGAATGTCACAGTATTCCTGAATCGGCAGCCCTATGGACTACGCGCAGTCGAAGTTCACGACAACTCGCCATCGTCAACGAGACTTGCGGACTTTGAGGCTCGACTGCGATCGCGGACGGCAAGCGCGTCAGTCACTCGTGCGGAAATCGAGCATCGTAATCCGGTACGACTCTCGCAGATGCTTCGAGGGATCTCTGGTCTGCGGATCGCCGACTCGCTTGGTTCGATGGTGGCGATCTCGACGCGCGGCATGAAGTCTGTGCCGGCCGGTAGCGGAATTGCGTTGGTCCCCTGTGTGTTGCGTGTCATGCTCGATGGAATCATCCTTCCGGCGCTTTCCGACATCGACAAAGTCGTTCCGCAGGACGTGCATGGGGTGGAGGTGTTTTTCGGGGCTGCCTCCATTCCTCCTTCGCTCGGCGGCATGCGATCCGACAACTGGTGTGGCCTCATTGCCATCTGGACGCGAAGCGCCGGGGGGTAGGAACTTCAGGCCAACCGGGCGTACCGGGACCCCACAGTTGGTCCCAGGCCTGAAACTCCTGGTCGTGTGCAGCCGTGCTAGAGGCCATGTCCTCGGCCGACGCACTCCAGCACGACGGCGCCCAACTCGACGCCTGCGTTCCCCGCATTCGCGCGGGTGATTCGCAGGCGTTCGAGCAGCTGTTCCGGGCGCTGCATGCGGCGTTGGTGGGCTTCGCGCTCCGTTACACGGGCGATACGGCGCGGGCGGAGGAAGTGGTGCAGGATGTGTTTCTTGCCATCTGGCAGGCCCGCGCGGAATGGGCACCGCATGGGTCGGTGCGGGGCTATTTGTTTGGCGCAGTACGCAATCGGGCGCTCAATGTGCGCCGCCGCGATGTGCTGGAGCAGGACTGGACGACCCAGGCCACACAGGCCGACACGCCGCCCCTGCACAGCTTGGCGGCCGACGCCGATGCCGATGCCGATGCCGATGCCGATGCCGATGCCGATGCCGATGCCGATGCCGAGGCGGAACAGGCGGAGCTGATTTCACTGGCGCAAGCCGCGCTGGATGCGCTGCCCGAGCGCTGCCGGCTGGTCATGCATCTGCGCTGGCGTGAGGGTCTGAGCTACGCGGAGATCGCCGAGGCCATGGGCATTGGCGTCAAAGGGGTGGAGAACCAGCTCTCGCGCGGCCTCAAGGCCGTGCGCGCCCGGGTGTTGGGGACCTGAACTGACCGGTTGTGGGGTTTTCCCGGCGCCGTGTGTCGTGCTGGTAACCCCATCAAACTGGCATGTCCTCAACGCAGTCTTCTCCCGAGTCTTCACCCCACGAGTTCGACACGGCGCTGTTGGACCGGTTTCTCGCCGGATCCGCCACGCCGGACGATCAGGCGCGTCTCGATACGTGGCTGGCGGCGGACCGGCGTCATGCCGCGTTGCTCAAGGCGCTGCGTGAGGCGCATGCTACCGCTAGCGCCACGACACCTGGCACTATGGCGGCTTTCGCCACGACGGCCTCTGCGACGGACGCTGCGTGGCAGGCCCTCCAAGCGCGAATGGGCAGCACAGGGGACAGCGTCACGAATGTCCGTCCACTTCACACCGCGCCCAGTGTGCGCCGCGCCGCGCGATCACGCGGCCTGCCCACCTGGTTGCGCGTGGCGGCGGTGCTGCTGGTAGGGGTGACAGGCGGCGTGCTGTGGCGAAACGCCACCGCCAGCCAGGAGTACACGGCGCCACTTGGACAGCGCATCAGCATGACACTCCCCGATGGCAGTCGCATGACCCTGGCCGGCGGCAGCTCCGCCCGCGTGCCACGATCGTTCGGGGCGGGCTCACGCGAAATCACGCTGCAGGGTGAAGGACACTTCGATGTGGTGCACGACACCACACAGCCGTTCCGCGTACGCGCCGGTAACGTACTGGCCGAGGATGTGGGCACGCGCTTCGTGGTGCGCGCCTGGCCGGAGGTGGGCGGTGTGGAAGTGGCGGTGGAGGAAGGCATCGTGGCGCTGGCGCAGGGCCATGCCGCACCCACACTGCTGCACGCCGGTGACCGCGGGCGCGTGACATCTGCAGGTCGTGTTGAGGTAAGCCAGGACGGCGCGGAGCGCGCCGCCTGGATTCGCGGCGAGTTTGTGTTTGACGGCACGGCGCTGTCCGAAGCCCTGCCTGCGCTTGCCAGATGGTACGGCGTCACCTTGACCGCCACGCCCGACATGCTGGAGCGCCGCGTCACCGGGCAGTTCGCTGCCCTGCCCCTTGATCCGATGCTCGAGTCACTCGCTCTGGCACTCAATGCGCAGCTCGTGCGCAACGGATCCACCATCACGTTCTCATCACGCTGATTCATGCGAATGCTGTCTTTGGCCATGGCGCTGCTGGCGTCAGGGCCGCTCGTTCACGCCCAGCCGGCTCCGGCCAACGCATCAGCACCGGCGTCGGTACGGACACCGGTCCCTTCACAAGCGTCGGGCTTCACGCCGCTTGAACACAGCAGCACCGCGCGCGGTCCACTGGCGATGCTGGTCAGCATAGAGGCCAAAGGTCAGTCCCGCCGCGACGTGCTGGCGGACATTGCCAGACAGGCCGCCCTGCCCTATGTGGCCGACCGGGCCCTGCCGGCGCTGACGGTACCGGTCACGCTCTCACTCCAGCGTGTGCCCGCGCGAACCGCCGTGCTGCGACTGCTCGAGGGCAGCAGCCTGCGTGCCGTCGTCAGCGCCAACGGCCAGGTGGTCATCGTCAACGACAGTACAAAGCGCCCGCAGGAGGACACCCTGACCGCCGTGCGCAGTGAGCGTGTGTCCGGGTTTGTACGAAGCCTCGCCACGGGCGAAGTGCTGCGGCGCGTGACGATTCTGGTGGACAACGAAGCCCAGGTGCGTCAGACCAACGAGGAAGGCTACTACGCCCTGGTGCTCTCGGTCGGCCCGCATCGGCTGCGCGTGCGTGCCATCGGCTACGCGCCCTTCGATACCACCATTCAGGTCACGACGCGGATGCAACTGGACCTTGCCCTGCGTACGCAGGAGTCCGTGCTCTCCGCCGTGCAGATCACCGGCGACCGCGACGAGCGGCCCGACCTCGATCCGCGCAGTCCGCAGATGAGTGTCATCAAGCTGGACATGCGCATCGCGCGCTCGGTGCCACCGGTACTGGGCGAAGTGGACCCCATTCGCACCCTGACGCTGCTGCCTGGCGTGACCACCACCACCGATGCGTCCACGGCCTTCTCGGTGCGTGGTGGTGGCGTGGATGAAAATCTCATCCTGCTCGATGAGTCCACCATCTACAACCCCTCGCACATCCTGGGCTTTCTCTCCACGTTCAACGCCGACGCCATCGACAACATCATGTTGTACAAGGGCGCCATTCCCTCGCGCTTCGGCGGTCGGCTTTCGTCGGTGGTGGATGTCCGCCAGCGCGACGGCAACCGCGAGGAGTTCGCCGGCGCAGCGTCCATTGGCCTGCTCTCCAGCCGCGGCATCATGGAGGGACCGTTGCCCGGTTCGCGTGGCTCATGGATGCTGGCCGCGCGGCGCTCGTATGCCGATGCCTTTCTCGCGGCCGCGTCCGACAGCTCGGTGCGCAATGCCGTGGCCTACTTCTACGATCTCAACGCCAAGGCCCACGTGCGCCTCGGCGAAACCGGCTCGTTCATCGCCTCAGGGTATATGGGCCGCGACAACTTCGGTCAGCCCAGTCAGGGGTTTGGTGTTGGCTGGGGCAACCGCGCCGCCACCCTGCGCTGGAATCAGGCCTGGCGCGGCCGTCTGTTCTCCAAGCTGACCGGCTCGTGGAGTGACTACGACTACCGTCTGCGCTTTCGCATCTTCGATTTCGAAACGGTGCGCTGGGTTGCCAACATCCAGAGTGCCGACTTCAAGCTCGACGAAACCTGGCAGATGACGGCGTCGCAGAAGCTGGAATTCGGCGCCGAATGGACGCGCAACATCTTTCGTCCGGGCGAGGTGTTCAACACCGGCGACTCATCGAGCTTCCTGCCGCTCAAGGTCGAGACGCGTTACGGCGTCACCCGCGCCGCCTACGTGGCCCACGATATCGAGCTGGGCTCGCGGTTCGGCATGCAGTACGGATTCCGCGTGGCGGACTTCGCCCGTCTGGGCAGCGCCACGCGTTACGAATACGGCCCCGGGGGCCCCGTGGTGTACAACCCCAGGCTCGGACGCTACGAGCCCGCTCCACTGCTCGACAGCAGCCGCGTGGCCTCAGGGGATCGCATGGCGTACTTCAGCGGCCTGGAGCCGCGGGCGTCCCTGCGCCTGTCGGTTGCGGACAATCACAGCATCAAGTTGAGCTACGCGCGCACCCAGCAGTTTCTGCAGCTCATCTCCAACACCAACTCGGTGTCGCCACTCGATGTCTGGGAGCCGGTTGGACCGTTCATCAAGCCGCGTGTCGCTGACCAATACGCACTGGGATGGTCCGCGCAGTGGCGCGGCCTCGAACTGAGTGCCGAGTCGTACTATCGCAGCGCAAAGAACGTCGTGGACTATGTCGACGGCGCCGACGTGTTGCTCAACCCCCGTCTCGAAACCATCCTGCTGCAGGGCATTGGTCGCTCGTACGGTCTTGAGCTCTTCGCGCGCCGCAATGTCGGTCGCCTGTCAGGCTGGGCAAGCTACACCCTGAGTCGCGCGGAGCAGCGCATTCGCGCGCCTGGTGAAGCCGGCGGGGGCATCAACAACGGCGACTGGTACCCCACGCCGTTTGACAAGACGCACAACCTCGCGCTCGTTGGCCTCTGGCAGTGGACGCCCAAGTGGAACGTCGGTGCGACCTTCACCATGGCCTCCGGCTTGCCGGTCACATTGCCGGGTGCGCGCTACTTCGTCGACGGCCTGCTCGTGCCGGAGTATGGCGCACGCAATGCCGCGCGTCTGCCCCTGTACCACCGCCTCGACCTGAGTGCGACGCGAAAGCTGGGCAAGGGTGAACTGCAGTTTGGCGTGCTCAACGCCTACAACCGCTTCAACGCACAGGCCCTGCGTGTGCGGCAGCGCTTCGACAATCCGCTGCAGTCCGAGGCCGTGCAGACCTCGATCTTCGGCCTGGTGCCGAGCATCAACTACGTCTTCAAGT
>VFQP010005794.1_pt1 | contig 10542 bp, 10 predicted proteins | sample 3512351 | NCBI WGS metagenome assembly VFQP01 (sample SAMN10412372, study PRJNA504923) | tailings metagenome | isolation source: Relicate 1 Philex TSF1 revegetated site | place: Philippines: Tuba, Benguet | collected 2017-08-29
CTTGTGGCCCACCACACGCGCATGGTTGCCTGGGTGCCGCAGGGAGTGGGGCATTGAGCGTCTGGTGTGCCTGGGCGGCTTCAGCAACCACCGCACCGAGTACGCCTGGGCGCCGCCTGCTGCTGCTGCAGCCGGCGAGGCGGCCCCCCCGCATTTGACTCTGGAGCTGGACGCCACGGGCTACGAGTGGGGCACGCTGTACGAGATTGAGTGCGAGACGGTGCGCGTGTTTGGGGGGTGGGCAGGAGGGGGCCTGCGTGACGAGGGGGCTGTGTGGCTCCGAGGGGGCGAGCCAGGCATGGATCGTGACCCCAAGCATTCACGAACAGCAGCGAACGTCTAGCGAACGTCAAACCGCACTGTTGGAGTCAGGCGTCCGAGGAGGGGGGAGCCGGCAAGATGAGCACCAGAGACGGAGGCAGAGGTCGACATGCCCCTCACATCGCGCTTCCTCTCCCTCCCTCCTCCCTGTGCAGACGGAGCCCGAGGCGGTGCGCGACCACCTCAAGCGGCTGCTCGACTCGCAGGGCGTCCCCTACTCGTACTCGGCCACCTCCAAGTTCGGTGAGGCGGCTCCTTGCTTTGGCTGAAGCTGGAGGGTCCCCTGCGAGCCGCAGCTGCCTCACGCATGACTGGCTGCCCTGCTCTCCTTCTCGCAGCCAACTTCATCAACAAGACGCTGCTCTAGCTCAGAGCATGCTGCGCTTGCTGGATGTTCCCTGGTGGCCAACCTGCAAGCATGCGTGTTTCCGGTTTGCTTTTGCACGGCAGACAGCAATCAAACGGGGGTGGCGGGAGCAGGTTTTCATGGCAAAAGTGCGTTCACCAGGTGCCGCGCAGTGTGGAGAGGGCCGCGCCGTCATCATGGCTCGAGAGTCGTGCGGCACGAGCAGGATTCAAGTCAGGCTGAACGGGGGTGGGGGGGGGTCACACGGTGATGGTGGTGGGGGAAGAGAGAGAGAGAGGTGCGCTTCAGCACTTCTCTCCTCTCTCGCGTGTGGTGCCCAACACACCCGACCGGGAAAGGGAGGCACAGGGGTGAGGGTGTCATGATGACACTCTCGCACCTCCGCCGCACACACGCAGGGTGCGGTGTACTACAGTTGCCCCCCTCCTGGCCCCCTCCTGTGCCACAGCCACACGCACGCCACACACACACGCAGGAGGGCACCCATGGGTGCATGGGAGGGAGGGAGGGAGCGAGCGAGCAGCAGACCCGCCTGCCCGCCCGCCCTGGCCCAACCCCAATCCCCCCGCCCTCCGCCCTCCGCACACTGACACAGACAAGAGGTGGTGGTGGGACAATAACGGGGGTCAAGGACAGGAGGTTCATACGCCCCTCCCGCCCTGCACGACCATGCTCTGGCCTCTGGAAAGAGGCGCTCGCACGCTCACGCGGCACACGGCACACGCACACAAGGCAGGTGAGGAGGCAGGCACACGCGAGTGCAAGTGGTTGTTGGTGAGCGTGAGGTGCACCCCCAAGGACTCTCCGTCAGCTCGTGCAAGCAGCAGTGCCCCGACTGCCGCGCACGCCTCGCCTCCTCCCCTCCCCTCCCCTCCTCCCTGGGCAGTGCGGTGTTTAGAAGGGGTCCGGTGCACTTGAGGAGAGGGCGCGGGCAGCAGCAAGCAGCTCCCGCACACACGCAGAGAGAGAGGGGTGCAGCAGCAGCAGAGTTTGTGCAGGGGTGGCAGCAGGTGCAGCGCCTCCTCCCGACAGCTGCTGCTTCCGTCACCCGGATGGGGCACGCACTGGGGTCAAACCACACGCAGGAGGGGGAGTGCGCACGCAACGCACGCTCAGACCAGCCCCCTCCATCCCACTCAAACTGGGCGGTCACACACACACAGTCGGTGCCTACGGCTGCTGCGGCTGCTCTGCATCAGAATCGGCGCCCCGCCGCCCCCCTCCTTGGAGGTGGGTGGAGAGGGGGCTGGGCTCTCCTCTCTGTGGGTCTAATCAGGGCGGCTCTCCTTCCTCTAAGGGGGAACGAGCGGAGAGGACAAATGGCGTGGAAGTGCCGCCCAAAGGGGACTGGCTCAAGGGGCGGGAAGCGTGGGCGCGCACAGCAGAAGCCGCGGCTCGGGGGCAAGGCAAGGGCTCTCTCAGGGGGGGGGAACAGCAGCGGGCCGCGCTAAGCAAGCCAAAGAGAGAGGGGGCCTGGCGGTTCGTGTGCCAAGGTAGGACACCCTGCTCCAACTCACGCCACGCTCTGCCGCACGCCTCCCGCTCGCAGCGGCCCCTCCCGCGCGCTCTGCTGCTGCTGCTGCCGGCTCCCCCCAGCAGGCTCCAGGTACTGGGACGCCTCTCCCGCCACGGATGGGTCCTCGCTCGAGGGCTCGTCCGCCCCGCACCCGTACATGTCTGGGGTGGTGGACATTGGCGCAGGCGACCCGCCCTCTGAGGAGGAGGAGGAGGAGGAGGAGCTGCCGCCACTGAGGTCTTGCGGCGGGAGGGTGGGCTCGCGCGATGAGCCTGGGCCCTGGGGCGCCCCTTGCCCTGGTGGGGAGGAGGAGGAGGAGGGCAGGGCGAGGGGCGCAACGGGCGCGGGGGAGGGCGAGGGCTGGGCGGTGAGGCCCAGGCACGCGTCCTCCAGCACCGCCACGCCCGCTGCTGCCGCAGCCGCCACGGTCACTGCGTCCCCCTGCCCGCTGCTGGCCGCCGAGCCGGCCCTGGAGGTGGAGGCGGTGCTGCTGCCGGGCAGCATCTGCAGCACGCTGGTGCTGCTCTGGTGGTGCCGGCTGCTGCCGCCGCCCAGGCGCGCGCGGGCGTGGCGGTGGTGGTGGTGGCCCTCCGTCCCTGGGTGGTGCTGCGCCGGCGGGCCGCCGACCTCAAACTTGGCAGGGTGGTGGTGGGCCAGGGTGGCGGCTGCCCTCCCCTCCTCCTCCTGCTCCTCCAGCTCCTCCTCCTCCTCCCGCTCGCTGGCCTCATCCTCCTCATCGCCAGACCCGCCGTCCGTTGAGCGGGCGGCAGCGGCTACCGGGCCCTCGCCGTCCCACCGCTGGTGGTTGCTGCCGCGCGACGCAAGGGCGGGGGAAGGGGCGTCTGGCTGCTGCTGTTGGCCTTGTGGCCCACCACACGCGCATGGTTGCCTGGGTGCCGCAGGGAGTGGGGCATTGAGCGTCTGGTGTGCCTGGGCGGCTTCAGCAACCACCGCACCGAGTACGCCTGGGCGCCGCCTGCTGCTGCTGCAGCCGGCGAGGCGGCCCCCCCGCATTTGACTCTGGAGCTGGACGCCACGGGCTACGAGTGGGGCACGCTGTACGAGATTGAGTGCGAGACGGTGCGCGTGTTTGGGGGGTGGGCAGGAGGGGGCCTGCGTGACGAGGGGGCTGTGTGGCTCCGAGGGGGCGAGCCAGGCATGGATCGTGACCCCAAGCATTCACGAACAGCAGCGAACGTCTAGCGAACGTCAAACCGCACTGTTGGAGTCAGGCGTCCGAGGAGGGGGGAGCCGGCAAGATGAGCACCAGAGACGGAGGCAGAGGTCGACATGCCCCTCACATCGCGCTTCCTCTCCCTCCCTCCTCCCTGTGCAGACGGAGCCCGAGGCGGTGCGCGACCACCTCAAGCGGCTGCTCGACTCGCAGGGCGTCCCCTACTCGTACTCGGCCACCTCCAAGTTCGGTGAGGCGGCTCCTTGCTTTGGCTGAAGCTGGAGGGTCCCCTGCGAGCCGCAGCTGCCTCACGCATGACTGGCTGCCCTGCTCTCCTTCTCGCAGCCAACTTCATCAACAAGACGCTGCTCTAGCTCAGAGCATGCTGCGCTTGCTGGATGTTCCCTGGTGGCCAACCTGCAAGCATGCGTGTTTCCGGTTTGCTTTTGCACGGCAGACAGCAATCAAACGGGGGTGGCGGGAGCAGGTTTTCATGGCAAAAGTGCGTTCACCAGGTGCCGCGCAGTGTGGAGAGGGCCGCGCCGTCATCATGGCTCGAGAGTCGTGCGGCACGAGCAGGATTCAAGTCAGGCTGAACGGGGGTGGGGGGGGGTCACACGGTGATGGTGGTGGGGGAAGAGAGAGAGAGAGGTGCGCTTCAGCACTTCTCTCCTCTCTCGCGTGTGGTGCCCAACACACCCGACCGGGAAAGGGAGGCACAGGGGTGAGGGTGTCATGATGACACTCTCGCACCTCCGCCGCACACACGCAGGGTGCGGTGTACTACAGTTGCCCCCCTCCTGGCCCCCTCCTGTGCCACAGCCACACGCACGCCACACACACACGCAGGAGGGCACCCATGGGTGCATGGGAGGGAGGGAGGGAGCGAGCGAGCAGCAGACCCGCCTGCCCGCCCGCCCTGGCCCAACCCCAATCCCCCCGCCCTCCGCCCTCCGCACACTGACACAGACAAGAGGTGGTGGTGGGACAATAACGGGGGTCAAGGACAGGAGGTTCATACGCCCCTCCCGCCCTGCACGACCATGCTCTGGCCTCTGGAAAGAGGCGCTCGCACGCTCACGCGGCACACGGCACACGCACACAAGGCAGGTGAGGAGGCAGGCACACGCGAGTGCAAGTGGTTGTTGGTGAGCGTGAGGTGCACCCCCAAGGACTCTCCGTCAGCTCGTGCAAGCAGCAGTGCCCCGACTGCCGCGCACGCCTCGCCTCCTCCCCTCCCCTCCCCTCCTCCCTGGGCAGTGCGGTGTTTAGAAGGGGTCCGGTGCACTTGAGGAGAGGGCGCGGGCAGCAGCAAGCAGCTCCCGCACACACGCAGAGAGAGAGGGGTGCAGCAGCAGCAGAGTTTGTGCAGGGGTGGCAGCAGGTGCAGCGCCTCCTCCCGACAGCTGCTGCTTCCGTCACCCGGATGGGGCACGCACTGGGGTCAAACCACACGCAGGAGGGGGAGTGCGCACGCAACGCACGCTCAGACCAGCCCCCTCCATCCCACTCAAACTGGGCGGTCACACACACACAGTCGGTGCCTACGGCTGCTGCGGCTGCTCTGCATCAGAATCGGCGCCCCGCCGCCCCCCTCCTTGGAGGTGGGTGGAGAGGGGGCTGGGCTCTCCTCTCTGTGGGTCTAATCAGGGCGGCTCTCCTTCCTCTAAGGGGGAACGAGCGGAGAGGACAAATGGCGTGGAAGTGCCGCCCAAAGGGGACTGGCTCAAGGGGCGGGAAGCGTGGGCGCGCACAGCAGAAGCCGCGGCTCGGGGGCAAGGCAAGGGCTCTCTCAGGGGGGGGGAACAGCAGCGGGCCGCGCTAAGCAAGCCAAAGAGAGAGGGGGCCTGGCGGTTCGTGTGCCAAGGTAGGACACCCTGCTCCAACTCACGCCACGCTCTGCCGCACGCCTCCCGCTCGCAGCGGCCCCTCCCGCGCGCTCTGCTGCTGCTGCTGCCGGCTCCCCCCAGCAGGCTCCAGGTACTGGGACGCCTCTCCCGCCACGGATGGGTCCTCGCTCGAGGGCTCGTCCGCCCCGCACCCGTACATGTCTGGGGTGGTGGACATTGGCGCAGGCGACCCGCCCTCTGAGGAGGAGGAGGAGGAGGAGGAGCTGCCGCCACTGAGGTCTTGCGGCGGGAGGGTGGGCTCGCGCGATGAGCCTGGGCCCTGGGGCGCCCCTTGCCCTGGTGGGGAGGAGGAGGAGGAGGGCAGGGCGAGGGGCGCAACGGGCGCGGGGGAGGGCGAGGGCTGGGCGGTGAGGCCCAGGCACGCGTCCTCCAGCACCGCCACGCCCGCTGCTGCCGCAGCCGCCACGGTCACTGCGTCCCCCTGCCCGCTGCTGGCCGCCGAGCCGGCCCTGGAGGTGGAGGCGGTGCTGCTGCCGGGCAGCATCTGCAGCACGCTGGTGCTGCTCTGGTGGTGCCGGCTGCTGCCGCCGCCCAGGCGCGCGCGGGCGTGGCGGTGGTGGTGGTGGCCCTCCGTCCCTGGGTGGTGCTGCGCCGGCGGGCCGCCGACCTCAAACTTGGCAGGGTGGTGGTGGGCCAGGGTGGCGGCTGCCCTCCCCTCCTCCTCCTGCTCCTCCAGCTCCTCCTCCTCCTCCCGCTCGCTGGCCTCATCCTCCTCATCGCCAGACCCGCCGTCCGTTGAGCGGGCGGCAGCGGCTACCGGGCCCTCGCCGTCCCACCGCTGGTGGTTGCTGCCGCGCGACGCAAGGGCGGGGGAAGGGGCGTCTGGCTGCTGCTGCTGCTGCTGGGGAGGCGCCTCCGCGCTGGTGGTGGTGGTGGTGGTGGTGGGCGTGCCCGCCTCCGAGGACACGGCGTCCGTGGACGAGGGCGGGGAGGCGCTCGCGGTGGTGGTGGCTGTGGCTGTCGCTGTGGCCGTGGTGGCCGCCGCCGCAGCTGCCACGTTGGCGTTGGAGGTGGGCGCCACGGCGAGCAGCGGCGGCGGCGCGGCGGGCACGCGCGGCAGCGGCGGCGGCGGCGGCTCAAAGCTGCGCACCACCACTCGCCGGTCCAGGCCCGCCGAGGCCACGCGGTGCTGGTCCATGGCCACGGCCCACACGCGGTCCTCGTGGGTGAGCCACTCGTTGACCAGGGAGCCGCGCCGCAGGTCCCACAGGCACACGCGCCCGTCCCACGTGCCGCTCACCTGCGATGCGTCACACGCATTGCGGCAGCATGGTTCGGGTTGAGTTGCTGGGCTCCCACGCCGGTATACATCGCCCACCCCGCCGCACTGGACTCACCAGCCGGTCGCCGGAGAACTCGAAGGCGTGCAGCGGCGTGCCGTGCCGCAGCACGTGCCGGCAGCGCCCCGAGCGCATGTCCCACACGCGCACGTCGCCGTTGAGCGCCGCCGAGGCCAGCGTGCGCGCGTCAAACTGGTGCGCGTGCACCTCGTCCGTGTGCCCCTCGAGCAGGTGCAGCCGCGCGCCCCTGCACCGCCATATGCACCATACGCGAGCCGCGGCGCCACGTGTTAAGCATCGCCGCGCACGGGGGAACCACTCAAGTTGTTGTTGAGGTGGTCACAGACAGCAGCAACAGCAACGAGGGGACTCACGTGGCGAGGTCCCAGACGCGGACGTTGCGGTCGCCGCAGCCGGCCACCAGCCGGTTGATGGCGCCCTTTTCGAACGAGAGGCTGTTGGCAAACATCATGTCGGCGTCGCCCACCGTCATGGCCAGCCGCCACGAGTTGCGCGACACGTCCCAGAGCTGGATGCGGCTGAGCGGCTCGATCGAGGTGCTGGCGCACAGGCCGCCTTGCACCTGCGCACGGTGGGCAGTGTGTGTGGGGGGGGGGGAGCGGTGAGGCGCTCAATCTGAGCTCAGGCTGCCGAGTATTGCGGGCCCCAAGGCTGTGGCTCCAGAGAGAGAGAAGAGATGCGGGGTCAACCAACTAATTACCCACCTGGATGGCCGAGATGGCCTTGCCCTCGTCCAGCGCGGCGTCCATCACGCGCACGTGGTTGCTGCCGTCCACCACCACGCTGCGCCCGTCCAGCACCGCCACGGCGTTGCGCTGCCGAGCAGCAGCCGCCGCCGCCGCCGCCGCCTGCTGCTGCCCCGCCGCCGCCGCCGCCGACGACGCGCCCGCGGCGCCCCCGTTGCTGCTGCCGCCTCCTGCGTAGGGGGACGAGGCCATCGCGCCGGCGGCGGCCAGGCGGCGCGCGGCGGCGGCCCCCGCCGAGGAGCCGCGCTGCTCCATCGCGCGGCGCTCAAACTCCTGCACCACGTTGTCCACGCCCGTCGACAGCATCTCTGCGGCCAGACGTGGTGGAAGCGGTCAGCTCAATTTGGGGCACGTGTGTGGTGTTAGAGAGAGAGAGAGGGTGCGTTGCCCTCCTCACCCTCTAGGCCGTCGAGGTCCCAGAGCAGCAGGCGGCCAAACTCGGTGCCGGCCACCAGTTGGCGCCCCTCGCCGTCCATGTGGATGCACCGCACCGACGACTCGGGGTCCTGCTCATCATGAGGAGGGTGTGGTGAGGGCACAGGCACACAGGTGAGGGAGGAAGAGGAGGGGAGGGGCAAGAGGGGTGGGCCCGGCGCGCGCGAGCGAGTACTACTTGGCGGTGTGCGAGGGCGCACCTCCATGACGACGTTGTTGCCCGTGGTGGAGTCCCAGTACCGCACCGTGTAGTCGTCTGCACGCAAGGGGTGCAGGGGGGTGGCGAGATGGGTCGCACGCCCCCGGCCCCTAATGATGATTATTGCGCCCGCACGGGCGAGGAGACAAGAAGAGAGAGAGCGGCGCCTCACCCGAGCCAGATGCGATGCGGTGGAGGTTGGGCTCGTACACCATGCACCAGATGGGGCCCATGTGCCCGCGCAGCACCAGCCGGCTGCTGCCGCTCGGCACGTCCCACACCCTGCACAGGCCGCAGGGCGAGTGGACGCAAAGCGCAGCTCGCGCCCACCTCACGGCCCGGGCCCCTCAGGCTGCCGCTCAGGCTGCCCGGCCCTCCCGCCCAGCCCGCCGCACCGCTGCCTGCCCCTCAACCCCACCAGCAGGCGCACCTGATGCTGCAGTCCGAGTGGCTGATGCTGCCCGAGCACGACACGAGCGTGTCCCCGTGCAGCTGCATGCACCGGATCAGGTCGCTGTGCCCCTGCAGCACCTGCACCCACGTGCTGCGCCCCGCCGACCAGTTGCTCTCCTCCTCTGCAGTCGTGCAGGCAGGCGCAGGGCAAGCAAGCGCGCGCCCCTCTTGGTGCAATGGCGGCCTCTGCGTTTGTTCGTCCAAAACCACCACCACCAGTAGCGGCGACAGCAGCGCCCCCCCCCCCTCGCACCCTGCCCCACATGTACACGCACCGAGCGACTGGCGGAAGGCGCTGCGCCAGCTGCCCCCTCCACCGCCCTCGCCGCTGGCGCTCCCACCGCCGGCGCCGTCTGCGTCAGCCGGTGAGAGCAGCGCCCGCTGCCGCGACCGCCCCGCCGCCGGCCCAGCGCCGGCGTCTCCCGCCGGCTGCTGCTGCTGCGGCGGCTGGGCGGGCGCGGGGGATTGAGGCGGGGGGAGGGCCGCAGGCGGCGGCGGGCGCGAGTGGCCGCCGGGCGTCAGCGCCGCGCCGCCACTACCGCCGTTGTGCGCCGCGCCCCCCGCTCCTGGTGGAAGGCGCGCGTCCTCCGCAGGCGGCGGGTGCAGCACAATAGTGGTCGGGTGGCCCACCGGCCCAAGTGCGGGTGGCGGCACCACCACTCCCGCGCCTCCTCCTCCACCTGCTGCTGCTGACCCTCCACCTCTGAGCGCAGCGCTGAGCAGCGAGGGGGCCCTGGCCAGTGGGCCGCCCAAGCCTCGTACGCCCCCTCCGCCTCCGCCGCCGCGCAGCCCGTGCAGCAGCTGCGCGTTGAAGGCCTGCGCCGCAGCAGCGCCCGCCGCTCCAACATGCAGGGCGCCAGCCGGAAATCTGCTGCTGCTCCTCATCCCGCCCCCTCCGGGGAGGAGCGCCTGCAGCAGGATTCGCCAGGCGCCAGGAGCGGAGAGTTGCGGCGTCACGGACCAGCGTTGCGTTCCCAGCAGCGAGCCGCCCGCTGGATGCTGGCCGCCTGCCCGTGCGCTCGCTCGCGCGCGCCTGACGAGGGGGAGGCAAAAGGCGGACCGAAGTGCCTCACCTCACGGAGCGGGTCGACCTGCACCTGCAGCGCGCAGCCGCCCATCTCGTTCGAGGAGAGCCTGCTGCTGCTCCGCTGCTCCGCCAGCCGCTCCTGCGCACGCAGGGCGAAAAGGCGCAGGGTGCTGCTGCTCTCGGCGCGCCCTCTCACGCGCTCGGGCCCCCCCCTCTTCCGCGGCGCGCCGAGCCGCCCCGCAGCTGCTCTGAGCTCGTGGCCAATCGTGAGGCCCGACGCCGCTCGCTTCGCCCTCCCGCAGGTGCAGCGTGAGGTGCAGCGTGCGCCAAGATGGCCCAGATATCTGGCCAGCCCCGAAGTATCTTTGTTCTTCGAGCGGCCACACGCCTCCGCGACAGGCTCACCAGCAGCAGCGCGCGCCAGAGGTGGTCCGAGGCGACCAGGTCCCTCAGCAGCGTGCTGGTCGCCGCCACCGACAGCAGGGTGCGCCAGTCCAGACGGCTCAACACAGTCAGCCATATGTCTGCGGAGAGCAGGTCCTCCGCCGCGCGGGGGACGTGCACGTCCTGCTGCGCGTCGCCCTGCTGCTGCTGCTGCTGCTGCTGCTGCTGCGCCGCTGCCGCCTGCTGCGCCTCCAAAAGGGCGGCCTCCTCCTGCGGCAGCCGATTGGGAGGCCCAGGCCCCTCCTCCATACGCGTCGTCCCGACTCGCCAAGTAGTAAGGCTCTGAATCAGCTGCGTGTGCTCTCTCTCTCGCTGCTCGCTCACTTGCTCTGCGGCGCCTGCGCGTCGCTTGGTGGTTCGCGCAGATATCGCATGGCGCGGGTTGGGACGAACTCGCAGGAGGCAAGAGGAGGCCTGCTGGGGGCCTCGTCAAGGTGGCAGCAACAAGCTGGTGATGAGGCCCAGCTGGGTGGTGGCGTGTTGGGTGGTCAGGACCGGGGGTCCGCAGTGGGCGGACGCGCGCTGCCATTGGGTTGCTGCACCATCAGCAGCACCATGAGCAGCACCATCACAAGCCCTCCTGTGGGAGGCGCAGAGCCTGCACCTCAGCCGCCGGCGCGACGATTGTGGCGCAGGTGCATGCGGGGCG
>VFQP010005795.1_pt1 | contig 10540 bp, 10 predicted proteins | sample 3512351 | NCBI WGS metagenome assembly VFQP01 (sample SAMN10412372, study PRJNA504923) | tailings metagenome | isolation source: Relicate 1 Philex TSF1 revegetated site | place: Philippines: Tuba, Benguet | collected 2017-08-29
GGTGTTGGGGGATGGCGGTCAGATTCGCGTGAAACGAAAGTACCAGACCTCGTGAGCTAGGGAGTTTAAGCGCTAGTTATTATGGCATAAAAGGCGTATGTTCTGAATAAGGTGCGCAATCTGGCAATCACCGGGTAATCACGATGGAGTTGCATCAACTACGGGATCAGGAGGTACGGTCGGTGCGTATTCGAGAATGATTGCGACGACGTCGCTCCAAGACCGCTGGACCTTTTCAGAACAATAGATGCGAAGCGGTGCCGCTCAGCCGACGCGGTTTCTCTCGGCGCTGTGGCGCATCGCCCGTCTAAGTTCAGACGGTAAAGCAGTGCCTGAAGGACGATCCCGTGGGTGAGTGTCGACTGTTCCATCATTCGTAATGATGGGGTCACAGGTTCGAGTCCTGTAAGCGGCACCATTTTTTCCACATACTTTCAATAGTTTGATTGAGCGATCGGCAGTCAAATCGTGCTTACATTTTTCGATGGTCATGGCATTGTAAGCAGTTTGTAAGCGCGGCGGATCGACGCAAATTTGCGACCATTCGCTTCACACCCTCACGTTGGGTATAGTTGATGGTCGCAAACCTTTTGAACTCGGCATGCGGTTCTCCGACTGTGCTCCGTTACCAGCGCCGCATCCAGCACTACATCGGCTTGGCGCTTTCGGCTGTGTCGCCGACATCCTGCCAGGCGATCTGGGTCACGAGCCCAGGCACCGGCGCATAGCCCCGCGCGCGCCAGAAGCCATCGAGCGGGCGATAGTCCGCGGGGCGGGCGGGATGATCGTCGGGCCGGACCACTGCGGCGAACATCGATCCCGCGGCACCCGCGGCACGGGCTGCTTGCTCGCGCGCGTCGAAAAAGGCGTGACCCAGACCCTTTCCCCGATAATCGGGCAGCAGAACCGATTCCCCGAAGTAGAACAGCTCGCTGGCGTCGATCCCGGCCGCCTCGATCGGGCCGAGGAACCCGGAAGATTGCCCCGCCAGCGGCGACGCGGTGGCGGCGCCCACCAGTGTGTCGCCGGAAAACGCGCCGACGATCACCGCGCCCGGCGTTGCGGCGAACTCGGCCAGATACTTCGCCTCGTAGGCCTCGCTACCGTCATAAAGATAGGGCCAGGCACGGAAAACGGTTATCCGCAGCGCTGCCAGCGGGGCAATCGCTGCATCCAGTTCAGGTCCGCTTAGGACTTCGAGACGCGGGCTCATCCCGAGACCTGGCGTGTCCAGTCGCCGAGGTTGTAGTAGACGGTGACGCGGCTGATCAGCCCGCCGGTTAGCTCGAAAAAGGCCCCCGCTGGCAGGACGTAACGTTGGCCCCTTGCTTCGGGCAGGCCCTCGTCGGTCGCGAGATATTCCCCATGCACCACGAATTCCGCAGCCGCGCGGTCGCCATCTTCGCCGACCATGACGGCAATATCGGTGAGGCGTTCGCGATAGCACTTGTCCATGTGCGCGAGAAAATCCGCGAACGCGGCCTTGCCCTCCTGACGACCGCCCTGGTTGATGTCGTGGACCACGTCGTTGCCCAATAACCCGAGCATGCCGGCATGGTCGTCGGCATTGAAGGCGGCATAGTACTTGGTGATCAGCATGCGGGTTGCAGCGGCAGACATGTCTGTTGAACTCCTGAGGTTTGGTCAGCCCGCGTCGCTGTGACCGGTTTCGTCGACGGCGTTGAACTCGGTTGCCCGGCTTTGCGGCGGAACGGCATTGCCTCGTGCAAGCAGATCGACCGCATCGGCCGCGATCGGCAAGAGGTGCGAGCGATGGTCCGCGATGATCGCCTGCTTCATCCGCGGATCCCAGAACTTGGCGACGTGATCGACAGTCGCGCGGACGGCAGCCTCGTGTCCGCGAATCTCCAGGTTCCGCGCGATCTGGTCGATCATGTAGCGCAGGCGACCGATATCCATCGCTATTCCGCCGCTTCCGCGTGGCTTTCGATGCGGCGCGCACGCTCGCTCAGTTCGGCGTAGTCCTCCTGCCAGTCGGTCGGGCCGTTCGATGGCGTGACCTGCACCGCAGTCACCTTGTATTCGGGGCAATTGGTGGCCCAGTCGGAAAACTCGGTGGTGACGACGTTGGCCTGCGTCTGCGGATGGTGGAAGGTGGTATAGACGACGCCGGGCGCGACCTTGTCGGTCACCAGCACGCGCAGCGTAGTCTCGCCGGTGCGGCTGGCGAGACGGGTCCAGTCCCCGCTCTTGAGGCCCCGGTTCTCCGCGTCGGTCGGGTGCATTTCGAGCAGGTCCTCCGGATGCCAGGCGACGTTGTCGGTGCGCCGGGTCTGCGCGCCGACATTGTAGTGCGAGAGGATCCGCCCCGTGGTGAGCAGCAAAGGATAGCGCGGGCCGGTGCGCTCGTCGGTGGGAACGTAGTCGGTAACGACGAACTTGCCTTTTCCACTCGCAAACCCGTCGATATGCATCACCGGCGCGCCGTCCGGAAAGGTCTCGTTGACGGGCCATTGCAGCGACCCAGCTTCGTCGAGCCGCGTAAAGGAGACCCCGGCAAAGCTGGGCGTCAGCCGCGCGATCTCGTCCATGATCTCGCTCGCGTGCGTGTAGCCCCACGCCAGCCCCATCGCGTTGGCGAGCGCCTGGGTAACCTGCCAGTCCTCCATTCCGTTGGCGGGCTCCATCACCTTGCGCACCGGCTGGATACGGCGCTCGGCATTGGTGAAGGTGCCGTTCTTCTCGAGGAAGGTCGAACCCGGCAGGAAGACGTGCGCGTAGTTCGCGGTCTCATTGAGGAACAGGTCGTGGACGATCACGCAGTCCATCGCCGCCAGCCCCGCCGCGACATGGCGCGTGTTGGGATCGGACTGGAGGATGTCCTCGCCCTGGATGTAGATCGCGCGGAAAGAACCGTCGATCGCGGCGTCGAGCATGTTGGGGATGCGCAGGCCCGGCTCGGGATCGAGCGGCACGCCCCAGTCCGCCTCGAACAGAGCGCGGGCTTCCGCATCCGCGACATGGCGATAGCCCGACAGTTCGTGCGGGAAGCTACCCATGTCGCAGGCGCCCTGCACGTTGTTCTGGCCGCGCAGCGGGTTCACGCCGACGCCGGGGCGGCCGATATTGCCGGTCGCCATCGCCAGGTTGGCGACCGCCATGACGGTACTGGAACCCTGCGAATGCTCGGTGACGCCGAGGCCGTAGTAGATCGCGCCGTTGCCGCCAGTGGCGAACAGCCGCGCGGCGGCACGCAGGTCGGCTGCGGGGACGCGGGTCACGGACTCCAGCACCTCGGGGCTGTGGCGGTCGTCCGATACGAAGGCAGCCCAGTCGCGGTACTCGTCCCAGTCGCAGCGTTCGCGCACGAACGCCTCGTCGGCCAAGCGCTCGGTCACGATGACATGCGCCATCGCGGTCAGGACGGCGACGTTGGTGCCGGGCTGGAGAGGCAGGTGATGCGCCGCCTCGACATGCGGCGAGCGGACCAGGTCGATCCGGCGCGGGTCGATGACGATCAGCCTGGCGCCCTGCCTCAGCCTCCGCTTCATCCGGCTGGCGAACACCGGGTGCGCATCGGTAGGGTTGGCACCGATCACCAGGATCACGTCGGCGTGCATGACGCTGTCGAAGTCCTGCGTGCCCGCGCTCGTGCCGAAGGTGGTCTTGAGGCCGTAACCGGTTGGCGAGTGGCACACGCGGGCGCAGGTATCGACGTTGTTGGTCCCGAACCCGGCGCGGACCAGCTTCTGGACGAGGAAGGTCTCCTCGTTGGTGCAGCGCGACGAGGTGATGCCGCCCAGCGCGCTCGCGCCGCTCTCGGCCTTTATGCGGTTGAGACGGTCGGCGGCGAAGCCGAGCGCCTCGTCCCACGACACCTCACGCCAGGGCTCCTCGATGCTCTCGCGGATCATCGGCGAGAGGATCCGGTCCTGGTGGTTGGCATAGCCCCAGGCGAACCGGCCCTTGACGCACGAGTGGCCGCGATTGGCCTTGCCATCCTTCCACGGCACCATGCGGACCAGTTGCTCGCCGCGCATCTCCGCGCGGAAGGTGCAGCCGACGCCGCAATAGGCGCAGGTGGTGACGACGCTGCGCTCCGGCTTGCCAATGGCCTTGACCGCCTTCTCGTTCAGGGTCGCTGTGGGGCAAGCCTGGACACAGGCGCCGCAGCTGACGCATTCCGAACTCAGGAAATCGTCGCCGGCCTGGCCCGCGCTGACCATCGAGGCGAACCCGCGCCCGTCGATGGTCAGCGCGAAAGTGCCCTGCACCTCGTCGCACGCACGCACGCAGCGCGAGCAGGCGATGCACTTGGATGGGTCGAAATCGAAGTAGGGATTGGAACTATCGGTCGCCAGCCCGAGATGGTTCTCGCCCGCGTAGCCGTAGCGCACATCGCGCAAGCCCACTGCCGCCGCCTGGTCCTGCAACTCGCAGTCGTTGTTGGCGCTGCACGTCAGGCAGTCGAGCGGGTGATCGGAGATGTACAGCTCCATCACCCCCTTGCGCAGCTTTTCGAGCCGCGGCGTCTGGGTGCGCACGACCATGCCTTCGGCCACCGGCGTGGTGCAGCTCGCAGGCGTACCTCGAGCGCCATCGATCTCGACCAGGCACAGGCGGCACGAGCCGAACGCCGCCATGTTGTCGGTCGCGCAGAGCTTGGGAATGTTGCCGCCGACGAGCGCGGCAGCGCGCATCACGCTGGTCCCGGCAGGCACCGTCACGCCGCGCCCGTCGATGCTGACGGTCACTTGGGTTTCGCTGATCGCTTCAGGTGTCCCGAAATCGGCTTGCGGCTCATAGCCCATGGCGTTTCTCCGCTGCTGCAAGGTCGGCCGGTGTGTTTATATTCGCCGGCTCGCTCGCCGAATGCACGGGCCGGGCTCCAATCGAGGCGGCAAAAGCGAGCATCGAATGGCGGCCCGTACCCGCCAGCATATCGGAAATCCGCCCAAATGCACTGGAGGGCCACAGCCCGATGACCGGCTGCTCCATGAGGTAAGCTGGAGCGGGTGAAAGTACGTTCGGCAAGTCTTCCGGCATGTCTAAAGAGTCGACGCCGCAGGTCAGCACTTCCGAGTGACCGTTCGCCTCAGCGAAACGGAGCGCCGCCGCAATGCCGCCCAGCGGGCCCAGGCCGGGACGCGGCCAGTCGGGCAGCGTCCGGACCGGCGCCGTCTCGCGGCCGACCACGACGACCGTGTCGCACCACTGGCCGAGCGCCCGAATCGTATGCTCCAGCAGCGGAACGCCGCCGAGCTCGGCCAGCGCCTTGTCGCTGCCGAAGCGGCTCGACTGTCCGCCTGCAAGCACCGCGCCCATCATACGGCCGCTCCTGACGGGCTGGCCACGAGCATCGTATCGCCCCGGGCCAGCGCGATGAGCGTCAGCCCGGCGTCTCGCGCGCGCTCGACCGCCAGACTGGTGGGGGCGGAGATCGCCACCAGCGTGGGGCAGCCAGCGCGAACGGCCTTTTCAACCAGTTCGTAACTGCACCGGGCGGTCACGAGGATGAAGCCCGATCGCGCGGCGATGTTCCGAAGCGCGAGGGCACCGATCAGCTTGTCGAGCGCGTTGTGGCGTCCGACGTCCTCGCGCACCTGTTCGATCGCGCCGTCGCCAGCGCAGAAAGCCGCCGCATGCATGGCGCCGGTGCGGGATCCTGCGGCCTGATGCGCGTCGAGTGCGAGCAGGGCCCGCTCGATCGCGCTCGGCGCCACCGGCGGCGAGACGGGCAGCCGCGGCAGCGGGCGCAGGACCTGGGCGATGCTTTCGAGCCCGCACAGCCCGCAGCTCCCTTCGCTCACCCGCAGCCGGACGCGCTCGTGCAATGGTGCGGCGCGTTCCTGGGCGAGTGTCAGGCGCAGGATGATGCCGTGCTCGACCTCGGCGACGTCCAGCTCGCGTAGCTCGTCCGCCTGCTCGATCATCCCTTCGGACAGGGCGAACCCGGTGGCATAATCGGCCAGATCGCACGGCGTCGCCATCATCACCGCGTAGGCCACGCCGTTGACCTCGATCGCCACCGGGCATTCGGCAGCCAGCGCGCGCTCTATCGCATGGCGCGCGCCGTCGTAGCGGACCTCGTCGAACAGCGCAGGGATCGTCGCGTTCATGCGCCGAAATCCCCGGGCCAGTGCTTCAGGGCGCTACGCACAGGATAGGGCGTGAACCCGCCGAGCGCGCACAGCGAGCCGAACTGCATCGTCTCGCACAGGTCGTCGAGCAGCTCCATGTCGGCAGCGCGGCTGCGCCCGGTCTTGGGAGCGTTGTGCATCTGCGGCAGCGCCTCGACGGCGTCGGCATCGCACCCGCCGGAACGAATGCGGTCGATCAGTTCGACGCCGCGCACCGCGCCGATCCGGCACGGCGTGCACTTGCCACAGCTTTCCGCGGCGCAGAACTGGAAGGCGAAACGGGCAAGCGCGCCCATGTCGGCGGTGTCGTCGAACACCACGATCCCGCCGTGGCCGATCAGCGCGTCCGCGGCGGAGTAGGCCTCGTAGTCGAAAACGATGTCGAACTGGTCGGGGTGGATATAGGCGCCGAGCGGCCCGCCGACCTGGACGGCCTTGACCGGTCGACCCGAAGCCGTCCCGCCACCGATGTCATGGACCAGTTCGCGCAGGGTGATCCCGAATGCGGTCTCGTAAAGGCCGCCGTGCCTGATATTCCCGGCGAGCTGGATCGGCATGGTCCCTTTCGACCGCGCGAACCCCAAAGCGCCGTAAGCGCTCGCGCCACCTTCGGCGAGAATGTGCGGGACAGCCGCCAGCGTCAGCACGTTGTTGACCACCGTGGGGCAGCCGAACAGCCCGGCGATCGCAGGCAGCGGCGGCTTGGCGCGCACTTCCCCCCGCTTGCCCTCGAGGCTGTTGAGGAGCGACGTCTCCTCGCCGCAGACATAGGCCCCGGCGCCTACGCGCACTTCGATCTCGAACGGCGCGATGACCTGCGGGCAAGCCGCGATTGCCGCCTCCAGCTTGGCGATCGCGTGCGGGTATTCGCTGCGTACGTAGATGAACCCCTTGCGCGCACCCACGGCCAGGCCCGCGATGGCCATGCCCTCGATCAACGCGAACGGATCGCCCTCCATCAGCATGCGATCGGCAAAGGTGCCGCTGTCGCCTTCGTCGGCATTGCAGACGATGTACTTGCGGGGACCCGTCGCCTCGGCGACCGTGCGCCACTTGATCCCGGCGGGAAAGCCCGCCCCGCCGCGGCCGCGCAGGCCCGAGGCAATGACTTCGTCCACGATCTGGGGTGGCGAGAGATGCTTCGCACGGCGCAGACCGGCCCACCCGCCGGTCGCGGCGTAATCGTCCGTGCTCAGCGGCCTCGTTCGGCCTGCGCGGGCGAACGTCAGGCGGTGCTGCCCGGCAATGAAGGGATGGTCCGCGATCCGCCCGATCGACTTGTCGCTGGTGCCCGCCACGATCGCGGCGACATCGGCAGCGGCAACCGGGCCGAAGCCCTCGCCCGCGATCTCGACCAGCGGCTCGAGCCAGTGCATCCCCCAGCTCGATACCCGCTCGACCGTCCAGCCATGACGCTTGAACGCATCCGCGATCTCGTCCGCCCCGCATGCCAAGGCCAGCGCGTCGTCCGAAATGCGCGCTGTCGTCATGCCGAACGCACCAGTTCGACCAGCGCGGCCTCGTCGAGCCGGGCGTGGACCCGATCGCCGACCCGCGCGCTGGGTCCGGCGCTGCACAAGCCGAGGCAATAGACCGTGCCCAGCCGCACACGATCGCCCGCAGCGGCTTCGGCTGCCGACACCAGCGCCTCGACCCCGCGCGCCTGGCATGCTTCCGCCCGGCAGATCTGCACCAGCGGTCGCGGATCGGGTTCGGCGGTGAAATCGTGATAGAAGCTGACCACGCCGTGCACCTCGGCCCGGCTCAGGTTCAGCGCCTGCGCGATGACCCGCTCCGCCTCGGCATCGACGCAGCCGAACGCCCGCTGCACCGCGTGAAGAATCGGCAGCAACGGCCCTTCGATTGCGGCGTTGCTGGCGCAGATTTCGGCAATGCGCTCGGCCCGGGTCATGGCGAAATCAGGTCCTTCAGAGGCGCTGCGGGATCGGCGAGCTTTGCCACATCCGGCGCACTCCGTGTTTCGACAAGCTTGCGGCCCTGGACGTAGTCCTTGACGGCATTGACGCAGTCAAGCGCGATCACCCGGCCACCTTTCAGGTAGATCACCGAGAAACTGCGCCTCGCCGGAGCGCCGCGCAGCACGGTCTGATCGTGACCGACGGAGAGCCCGACGGTCTGGAGTTTGAGGTCGTACTGGTTGGACCAGAACCACGGGGTTGCCGCATAGGGCGCGGGCATCCCGCAGATGGCCTTGGCGGCAGTGGTTGCCATGTCGTTGGCGTTCTGGACGGATTCCAGCCGGATGACGGCGCCGTCCGCGAAAGCATTTGCGTGCGCGGCGCAATCGCCGATCGCGTAAATGGCGGGAAGCGAGGTCCGGCAGAAGGAATCCACCTCGACGCCGTTGTGCACGGGCGCTCCGGCAGCGATCAGGGGCGCGACCGCAGGCACGATGCCGATCCCGACGATGACCATATCCGCGGGCAAGACCGTGCCATCGGCGAGCCTCACTCCCGTCACGGTCACCGCGCCTTCGATGCATTCGACCGCGATGCCGGTGCGCAAGTCGACGCCATGCGCGCGATGCTCGGCTTCGTAGAAGGCCGACAGCTCCTCTCCCGCAACGCGCGCGAGGACGCGCGGCAAGGCTTCGAGCAGGGTCACCTCGACGCCGAGCTTGGTCAGCACGGCGGCAGCCTCGAGGCCGATATAGCCACCGCCGATGACCACCGCACGCCGTGCGCCGGCGTCGAGCTCGCGCATCAACTGGTCGACATCGGCCCGCGTACGGACCGCGTGAACTCCTGCGAGATCGCTACCGCCGCACTCAAGGCGGCGCGCGTCGCCACCGGCAGCCCAGATCAGGTGTGCGTAGGAAATTCGCGTACCGTCATCGAGCGCCACTGTCCTGGCGTGCGCATCGATCGACGTAACGGTTTGCCCCAGGAGCAGATCAACCTTCTTCTCGGCCCACATTGCTGCCGGACGCAGGAGGAGCCGTTCGAAGGGCTTCTCCCGGGCGAGGTATTCCTTCGAGAGCGGGGGCCGCTCGTAGGGGAGTTCAGGCTCCCGGCCGACGATGACGACGGTTCCCTCGAAGCCGTGCTGACGCAGCGCCAGGGCGGCCTGCGCTCCGCCGTGACCGCCGCCGACGATGACGACATCGAACGACCGCGCCGGTCCGTTCACCCCAACCGCTCCGCATGCCACCGCACATGCTCGGCCATGAAGCTGGCGATGAAGTAGTACGAGTGGTCGTACCCCGCCTGGAGCCGGATTGTCGCGTCCATGCCCGCGGACTGGCACGTTTCCGCCAGCCGGTGGGTGCGCAGTTGCTCGACGAGGAACTGGTCGGCGGTGCCCTGGTCGACCAGCACGTGCGGGTGGCGCGCACCGTCTTCGATCAGGGCGCAGGTGTCGTATTCGCGCCATGATGCGCGATCGCCACCGTCTCTTGGGCCGAGGTATTTGCCGAGCGCCTTTTCGCCCCACGGCACCTCGCTTGGGGCCACGATCGGGCTGAACGCGCTGATGCTGCGGAAGCGATCGGGATTCCGCAAGCCGATGGTCAGCGCGCCGTGGCCGCCCATGCTGTGCCCGGTGATGCCCTGCCGCGCCATGTCGGCCATCGGGAGGTTAGCCGCGACGACCTCGGGCAGCTCGCGCTCGATGTAGCTGCGCATCCGGTAGTGCTTCGCCCACGGTTCCTGCACCGCATCGACATAGAACCCCGCGCCCTTGCCGAAGTCGTAGCCGTCCTCGTCGGGCACGTCGTCACCGCGCGGGGAGGTATCCGGGGCGACGAAGATCACGCCATGTTCGGCGCAGGCCGCGCGGTATTCGCCCTTCTCCATCACGTTGGCGTGGGTGCAGGTGAGGCCCGAGAGATACCACAGCACCGGCAGCGTGGCGCTCGGTGCATGCGGCGGGACGTAGACCGCGAAGGTCATCGCGGTGCCGGTCTCCGCCGACTGGTGGGTGTAGACGCCCTGCGTGCCGCCGTGGGCGCGGTTGATCGAGACCACTTCCATTAGAAGACGACCACGCTCCTGATGCTTTTGCCCTCATGCATCAGGTCGAACGCGGTGTTGATCTCGTCGAGGCCCATGACGTGGGTGATCATCGGGTCGATTTCGATCTTGCCGGTCATGTACATGTCGACGATCTTGGGCACGTCGGTCCGCCCCTTGGCCCCGCCGAACGCGGTGCCGCGCCAGTTGCGGCCCGTCACGAGCTGGAACGGGCGCGTCGCGATCTCCTTGCCCGCTTCCGCCACGCCGATGATCACGCTGGTGCCCCAGCCACGGTGGCAGGCCTCCAGCGCGGTGCGCATGATCTCGGTGTTGCCGGTGGCATCGAAGGTGTAGTCCGCCCCGCCGTCGGTCATCGCGACGATCGCCGCGACCACATCCTCGCGGCTCATGCCCTTGGTGTTGAGGAAATGGGTCATGCCGAACTTGCGGCCCCATTCCTCGCGG
>VFQP010005796.1_pt1 | contig 10540 bp, 18 predicted proteins | sample 3512351 | NCBI WGS metagenome assembly VFQP01 (sample SAMN10412372, study PRJNA504923) | tailings metagenome | isolation source: Relicate 1 Philex TSF1 revegetated site | place: Philippines: Tuba, Benguet | collected 2017-08-29
ACACACACACACACACACACACACACACACACACACACACACACACACACACCAGGGCCTCACATGTCGACTCAAATGGGCCCTCTTACATCGCTGGTGGTATGGTTTTGGTGCAGCAGCAGTGATTGCAGGTGACAAGGGGTACATACTACTGCAGCTTCTCACCAGTTGTATACGAACATACCTTGATATTGGATTTACTATTTGGTTTGCTGTGCTGACCTCTGTGTGGCGATTGACAGGTACGGTGATGAGAGGGTGTTTGTGTGTTGGGGAAAGGGTTGTTGTCGCTGTGCTGATGGTGATGTGATGATGGTGATGTGCAGGTACAGCCCACTACTTGCAAGTTGTACAACACCAAACATCATGATACATGCAGTACAGCACTACAAATACTGGACAAGAACAATACTGAACAATAATTACTGTGCCACATCAGACTCACCCTGGCACACAGGCACCCCAGGGGTTCCCCCCAGCCACAGGTTGGTGTGGTATGAAGCTGCTGTGCAAATCACAACCACACTCTTGGGGGAACTCTTGGGGCGGTTTTTACAGGCCAAGTTTTTCGATACAGACGTACCATGGTGCTGGGCGCAGGTGAGAGGGTGTGGTGATGGTGTATGTAGTGTGTGTGTGCAAAGTATGTGTGTAATGTATGTGTGTAATAATACCTGTACACCACCGGTACTGTACGGATGTGTGTGCTTCACCACTTTACATACTACTACCATACCACCACTGCAGATACGGCATGGGTGGTGGTCCTTTGCTGTGCACTCACTGTGGATGGCTGCTGCGTTGTATACAAATTCACGATATGTGTGGGCACTGTTTTGCCCCCGTGACTATGGTGCGCCCCGGGGGGTGCTGTGGGAGTATTGCGAGCGGCCACCATACAAGTCTGTGACGCTTGATTGGGCGCTGTTGGCGCCTAGGAATGCCGAGTTTTCATGAATAGTCTCCTACACTGGTCATGAATAGTCTCCTACACTGGTCATGAATAGTCTCCTACACTGGTCGGTGGGGGCGGATGGTGTGTGTCGAGCAGTTGGCCATGTGCAATTGATTTTCATGTTTTTTTCTCATGTTGATTGCTCACGTACATACCGCAACCGGTTATTCCTAAACCTTAATTCGTCTAGCGTGAACAGACAGCCACCAAACAGCCATCCTCACCATCAAGATGGCTGCTAGACGCATAACACACTGCATATTCGGTACGTGTTTTGTATTGTATCGTTGCATCTGACAACTGCACACTCATCTAGGTGGTGTTGCCTTGCACAAACTTGATTCAATCCACCATCCACCCACCATCACTAGACATGGACGGCCTCCTCCTTGACACTGAAAAGTTCTACACTGTAGTCAGCCAGGAGATTGCCAGTCGCTATGGCAAGGAATTCACTTGGTATATGATTCTCAACAGAGGATGTTTGTACACCACCCCACGTACACCACCTCACACATACACCACCTCACACATACACCACCTCACACACACACACCACCTCACACACACACACCACCTCACACATACACCACAGGGAAATCAAGTCCAAGCAAATGGGCAAAAAGGCACTAGAATCATGTCGCATCTTTGTAGAGGAACTGGGGCTTGAGGGACGCCTCACCCCCGAGCAGCTCCTGGTAGATAGGGAAGATGCACTCGATGCCCTTTTTCCCTCTGCACAACTGCTCCCGGGTGTCGAACGCCTGCTGCGACATTTGCATGCACACAAGATACCCATGGCACTGGCAACAGGGTCCAATAGGCGGCATTTTGGTGTGTTGCAGGGGGGGATGGGTGTGCTGTGTTGTTTGTTGTATTGAATGTTGTTGGCATGGAGTGGAGTGGTGTCATGCATTCACACACGATCGCAGGGTTGCCATCACACCCATGACCCCCCAACACCTTCCCAGAACTTAAAACAACCAACCACAAGCCCCTGTTTTCCGTGTTTGATCACATAATCACGGGTGACGAGGTAACCAGAGGCAAACCAGACCCGGAACTGTTCAACAAGGCAGCGGCAGGCTTCACAAACAACCCCCTGTCCTCCCCTGCTGCGTGTTTGGTGTTTGAGGACGCCCCCTCTGGTGTGCAAGCAGCCAAACGTGCCGGGATGGGGGTGGTGATGGTTCCGGATGACAATCTTGCAGCAGAGTTGAGGGAGGGGGCGGATGAGGTGTTGATCAGCTTGGTTGACTTTGTGCCAGAGGCATGGGGGCTGCCACCATTTGATGCTTGATTGTATGCATGGTTGTGATTATACACATGTGCATGTCTATTTGGTGATGCCATAATAATATGTTTTGTGTTACAAGAGTACTCGCTAACGAGTGTGTAATGGAGCAACAATCAACGGGAATATAAAAAGAATATGCACATGTGAGACCATCATCATCATTTGTCATGCTGATTTATTTCCTGGTTGTATCAAGTATCATCATATGCACATTTTTTATCATGTTTCATGCTCATTTCATGCTCATTTCATCATGCACCTTTCATCATGCACCTTTCATCATGCACCTTTCACCATGCACTAACTATACCACCACACCCTTTTATCCCACCTCACACCCCACCACTCACACTGCGTAGTGGGTGCAGGTGAGCAGCATACGCACCAGCACTCTGCACTGGCGGTAGCACTGTCACCACATTGTGGTGATAGCTATCCCATATGGTAGGATACGTGATGCCATCCCCTGGTATACCTGGCGGGTGGGGCAGCAGCCACTGGAAGAAATGTGGTCCACAGATTGCATGTAGGTTTTTGTATGCACCCAGGTCATATGGGTGGGAATAGGTGCCACCATGCCTGGGAGGAGGGTAGGCAAGCAGGGTGTGGGGGGAGTAAGCAAGATAGCCATGGGTCACATGATAAACACAATCGCGACTCCACACAACCAGCACACACCACCACTACCACACACAACCACCACCACACACCACCACCACAATTACACATACTTGGCGGCTCGTATTCGTGCAGTCACACCCTCTTGATACTCTATCGTCGTTTTGTTGTGCACCATCAAATACACATTCCACAAAAACAGCAACGTCAACCCCAATGCCAAAGGCAGCAGCAGCACCAAGCACACCAACTGTGCTATGGTTTGCGTCGGTGTCCACTGATGTTGCTGCAAGAGGGGCTTGGTGGTGGTGGCTGTGCTGGTTGATGTCGAGTGTGTGTGTTGCCCAAGGACGCCACGTTGTTGGAGCTGTACGTAAGTGGCCATGGTGAGTAGGGACAAGCAATGCAATGCAGCAGCAGTGATATCTGTGTGTGGGGAATAATCTCTGTCGATATCTATTTACATGTGTGTTGTTCAGTGGATACATGCTGTGTGTGTGTATCGGGTTGCATATACAAATGTGCTGCTGCTGTTGCTGTCGCACATTGAGTTCACAATGGATGGCGTTGTTCATGAGATATCCACCATGCATTGTGTATTCACAAGGTACACCCATCCTCCACCATCCCACGTACACATCAAAAACAACATAAACACTCTATAATTTGCAGCACCAATGCAGTTGTTCATCCATGGGCAATGATGATCCTGGGGTGTGTGTGGGAGGAAGCAATGCAGGTCAACGCAAAAAGGTCACACAGATTGGACGCAACCACCATGTTGACATGGAGGCAACACATTAGAGCACAACAGTCAAAACACATGTGTGCATCGCTGATACCACATCATCATTACCATGCGTAGCACGCAGCGTTTGCATATCTTGCAGTGATGTGTACGGGCTGGTTTGCCGTTGTGACATTTTTGGCACACACGCTGCCTCCCACTCTGTGAGATGGGAAGGAAATGCGCGCGGTGACGTCACGGCCTGCACATGTGGGCAGAACATCAACAGCACAGCAAGTACACTACCGTCTTTTTCACCTCCACCACAGCCTCAGCATCACTGTTGTGGGTCCACTTGTCAGGAACTCTGTGTGTTGATCGAAACATACACAAGTTCACACGCACATGTTGAACAGTCACCAATCGATCTCTCTCCAGTATACATACCTGCCAGGGTCGGCGATGACACACGTTATAAAGCAATACAATGCTGCCACGGTGGTGCATGTCAGCAAAAGGCAGTGTGACATGCCAGGCACGCTCACTTCCAGCCATGGTACAACCTGTTTTCAATTTGCATACTTATTACACATGTAATGACACCGACACCTGTATCACACGTACTGTGAGGAAACAAGTTGTATAGTAAATCAACAAGATGAGCCCGCTGATGAGCACCACCGTGTGATTTATTCGTGTTAAAGCACGCTGCATGGCAAATATGGCACAAGCACACAAGCGGAACAGAAAAAAAAACATCAAAAAAAACATCATCAACATTATGCTTGGAAACAAACACCACTGCACACCACTCCACACCACCACCACTGGTGGCCAAAAGAACATCAAATACGCATGGGGGTACGTCGGCAGCCTGTGCAAGCCCCCACGCCTGCACTTTCCTTGCTTCCCTCACCAAAGTCATAAAAATGCAAAGTGCCATTGCGACCGGTGACCAGCAGGGTGTCGACCATGTCTGCAGAGAATGTGGGCGAATCAGTGTACATACAGCTGAGCATGGGACATGGGCGGACCACAGGCCTGCCAGCCCCTCCTCCATTTGCAGTACGAAGGCGGTACCAATCCCTGTCGCTCATCATTGGAATCCTCCATACAAGGCAACATTCCATATCTATCGTCCCTGCTGCCACCAGTACATTCCTACCATCATCTGAAAGCCTGGGTTGGCCGTTGGTCTCCCCAAAGATGTGCTCGCCACCAAAACCCTCCTCATCAGCCAACAAGGTTTGCTCATGTGCATCCCACACCACCAGTTGATACTCATGAAAGCCCTCTTCATGTACACAACCACATTCCGAGCATGGGACGGGATCGCCCACGCTCCCAAACACTACAGTATGCCCAGATGCATCCATGTACATCGTTTTCTTAGGAAGGTCCACTGAAAACACACAGGTCCCTTGACGGGTCATTGCACGTGTGCTTCTTTGTGTATGCATTGCCGTCATCATCCGCAGGTCCAACAGGCGCATCTGTGGTTGCTCATAACACTCGTTATCGCACCCCAGTACAATACTCTGCACGTGGTGTATGCTGGGGACCTGCATGGTGCGTGTGCCCTCATGCACAGCGTATGCACCCATCAAGTATGGGCCGTATGTGTCTGGCACACGATAGTGAATGGCAGGGTTGGTGTTGGGGGACATGCGAGTGTCGTAGAGAAGCACATGCTCGTATCGCTTGGTTGCCAGCACAAGGTTGGGGGAAAACAGGTGGGTACTTTGAGGGCGGGTGGCGAGTGGTGGGCGGGGGATCCAGTTGTTGGGTGTTGCATCCTGTAGTTGTGGTAGGGAGGGGTGTAGCACACACACATATCTGTGCAAACTCACATCCACCCACCAGCAACGCACATGAGCAGGGGCCCATGCCAGTTCCTCCACCCACACGTTCCTGCCAGTGTGCAAATCCTGCACATGCATGTGGTGGCGCTCGTCATACCACACAAGCGTATCGGCTGCTGTGTCCATTGAACTACCGATGTACTGCACAGAACAGCCCCCGTGCTGCCGCAGGCGCTGACCCTGTAAATTCCTGTTGATGATACGTGAGCGGCGCTTGATGAACGATGTAGCACGTATACAAGCACAGCATATATGTAGCATGCACACCCAGCATGCACACAAATGCATAGACAAATATTCAAGGCACATACCAAACACACACAAAGCCACGGTCATCGAGGGACGCCACAACACGATGCTGACGGTTGATGACCACACGGCGCACATTGTTCTCAATTTCATCATCTTCGTCATCTTCCAAATCATCACGGTCATAATACTCACTTGACCAGCACTTGAAGTGGTTGTCTTTCATCAAATTGCGCTGTGCCTTGAGACGCCACTCAAGCAGTGACTCTGTGCTTGACACGACCTCAGGGTCGTCGGGGGGTAGGATCATATCCTTGTGGTCCCAGTGATAGTGCTTGAGCTGCCAATTGTGGGCTGTGGGGGGCTGTGAGACAAAGCCAAATTCGCTCCACACCTTGCTGAAATTGTACACATCCTCTTCACTTGGCAAGTGCATAGCAATCTGTTTGTGTGGGGGGGGTTGTTGACAAGATTTTAAGAGGTTGAGGGGCATTGATGCAGCGCAAGAGAAAGAGACCTTGTCGATGACATTTTGGGGCAAACTGATCAGCGGATTGTCGTTGCGTTCTGTCCGAGCATCCATCTTGTTATTATTTGCGAGTGTTGTCCGAGTATGTTGTTCCTACAATCCATCTGCGTGCAATCCCAAGAAAACAGGGATACTTTGGGGTGAAGCATTTCGTGCACGAGGTCCGCGTTGTTGCAGCGCGTGACAACCATACATCACCCCACAGTGTGCACAATGAGTTGGTTGCCGACCACCAGTAGTGACAATGCTTGAGGTGAAAGAAAGAAAAGGAAATCAAACGAGAAATAATACACATGCGAGCACACACAAACAGGGGTCTTGGAAATCACAACGTGGGTCCACCTTGGGGTGGGACCAGAAAAAATGAACTTCCTTGCCAAAACAAAAATGGCGTCAACATCAAAATCAATGTATAGCACAAAGCCACCCTGCCCTTGTTATGGGCAGTCCACCACCCACACCACGCTTCTTTCACCCCAGCACGTTGACTGCATCCAGTATCCCCGCAACAGCCAGCCCAATCACCAGCACCCCAAACACCACCAAAAACGCATAATTCGTCGGTGGGTTGCGTCGCAGGCTGAAATCAGGTTGTGCCAGGATGCTATTGTCCGCCAACCCCTCTGGTGCATCCGCCACCGACACCACGGGCTGTGCAGCAGCAGCAATTGCCGCAGCAGCTTCCTGTGGGTCGACTGGCTGCAGGGACACCGCAGGTGCCAATGGCTCTGGGTTGCCACTGAACAAATACTGCCCAAACAAGTGAATCTGTTCCTCCTCTGTGACGCCATTGCCCAAGGCAAAGTCCAGTGCCTCAACAAGCAGGGAGATACCCACTCGCTTCCCGTTGCCAAAGGTGATAAACTGCTCCCCACCTGCGGTGTTGGATACCCACTGTTGTGTGGGGATGAGTTTCAGGGCAGGCATGGCGTCTTGCTCAGCCACAGTGGCAACTGCTTGTACAACAGCTGGGTTTGTTTGTGCCAGGTAGGAATCGTACGACTCGATGACAGGATAGGGGTCGTGGGTCGGGTCAGGGGGTGGGCCATGCTCGGCAGCCATGGCAGCATTGTGGACGGCGTCGACAGTGGGGGCGGTGCTGCGGATACGTAGCTGGAGGCTGCCGATGGTGACGGTGCGCCCCAGTGTGGATGCGCTTGCAAGCTGGGTGGGTGAGTGTGTTTGTTGAAGGCAGGGGGTGGTTCTATCCAATATGCATACGAATCTCCACAGATGTGTGCTGTTGGTTGCATACCCATGCATGCACAACCACATACAACCAAGTACGACCACCCACCCGCAAACACCATACCTCGCCTGTGGTGTGTCGCGACAACATGCCAGTGGGGCGTCGTGAGAGACTGTCGGGCTCCACATGATGCACAGTGGGGTAGCGTGCAGTGCCATAGGAGCTCATGGGTGTCATGGCATTCTGCTGGTGCAACCCCCCCGCTCCATAAGTGCCACGGGGAGACATGGTGGTACATCGGGGGGACCCTGGTTGGGGCCCTGTTGCCGGCATGTCGGCCGAGGGGGGTGTGCGCTCCCCCACGTGTTTGGCAAGGCGGTGGAAGAGTGTGGTAATCTCTCTGAGGTCTGTTGAGGGGAGCCGGGGTGGGGCCGCAGGTACCATGGTGGAGGGGATGCGTGAGAGTTCTTCTCTGGTCAGACCAACCCCCACACGACCAAAATTGCATGCCACATCCTGGGTAGGTGGTTGGTGTGTGGAAACATAACATCGTGCCAGGGATGGTTGCACATTTTACCCCCCCCCACCCCCATGCTCTCCATTGTAAGCCCCATCACAACACCCAACAACACACACCTGTTCTTCTGCAGCCATGATGCGAGAGGGGTAGGATGCTTCATTTGCTATCGGAACCACCACTGATCCAGCCGTGGTGGGCCCCACACCCACACCAAGGGACCCCTGTCGAGAGGTGGTCTGTTGGCGCTGTTGTGTGGAGCGGGTGCGCACAGGAGGGAGTGTGGCGGAGAGGCGAGAGCCCCCCTGTTCGAGGGGCCCTGCGGGGAGAGACTCTGCTGGTGCTGGGAGATGATCGCCTGTGGAAAGGGGGAGAGCATGTGGTGACACATGTGCAATGGGAGGAATGGTATGTTCAACAACACATGCATGTACACATGTATAATCACACACACACCATAAACACACACACAGACACAACACAGGCAAAAAGCAACCAAAACACCAACAACACACCACCCCATCAGCATACCAGTGCTTGGCATACTCTCAACATCAGTGCTTGGTGGCGGTGCACTAAACGCCTGCTGTGGCACCATCCTTGGAGGTGTCCCACTGGCCGCTGCTGCCATGACAACTGTTGGCACCCGACTGAGTGCAGCCCCCACTGTCCCTGCCACCCCCACTGTGTTCTCCGCCACGTTGGGAAGCTTCCACACCACCTTCCACCCGGTTTGCGTATACACACGCGGCAGCAGGGTGGAGATTGGGGGCCAGATAAGCAGCAGGGTGAGGACTGTCCACAATGCGGCTGCTGCATTGCCCAATCCCTGTCGCAGATCGAGTCGGCCCAGTGCTAGGTAGACTATGACAAAGGTAATGGCAGCAATGCTCGCTGCATAGTAGAATATAAATGGCCATACACAGGCGAGGGTGTCTCGAAATTGCTTCCACTTGCTGACGGCTTGCTTGTCCTTGCGGGTGACGGCAAAGCCGATTTCGATGCGAGCCAGCCAGCGGAGGATGGGGAGCTCTGTGCGGAGCACACGCCAGATGGCCTTGCAGTGGTTGGGGCTGATCCATACCTGAGAGAGGTTTTTTTTGGGGGGGGGGGGGGTTGTGTGAGGTGTGGAGGTGTGTGAGGTGCGTGTGTGTGTTGAGAAAGAGATCACACATATGTATGTATATCAGTCACACATATGTTTGTGAGTCACACATCACGTACCGCTTGTTGGGAGGTGCGCCACAGTGCATGTAAGCCCGTGTAAGAGTCTAGAAACGCCCACAACAGCGTGATACGATTGGACAAGTAGAATGCAAGGAATGCTGCCACAAACTCCCATACTTGACCCTCTTGAAGAAGAATAGGGGAGACACCTGTATGTGTGTAAGGTGTGTGAGGTGTGTGAAGTGTGCATGTGTGAGGCGTAAGGTGTGAGATGCATGTGCATGAGAAAGAGCAAAATCATGAATGTCATGCTCTCAACCAAAAACACTCCCAAGTACCATACCCTCAATACCTCTGCAACACACCCCCACACCCAAAAACCCACCACCACCATCGTCATCATACCGGAAAACATGTACACAATTGGTACAAAGCTCACAAACACAATGCCAATGGCTAAAAAGTGACTGGCACAGCTGTCATAAAACAACAGCGACTGTGCGTGTGTCAGTCCTGGGATAACAAGGGGGTTGTTGCGAATGAAGATCTGTATGGCGCCCATTGCCCAGCGGAGACGCTGTACAAAGGTAGAGGGGACGTCATCAGGGGACATGCCATAGGTGAGGTGATCATCAAGGTACCTGCAGTGAGGGGGGGAGGTGGGAGGTTGTGAAAGAAGAGTAGAACGAGGAACCAATGCACAACACACCAATCCCTCCTCAACCCTACCACCCACCCACATACATGGTTGCAAAGCCACTCATCAGTAGGTGCATGGCAGTATTGAAGTCTTCTGTGATGCTCCCATATGACTGCCCACCAATAGACGTCAACACATCGCGCCGAAACACCACACCAGTGCCAGCACAAGGGGTGGCGCCCAGGCCATCTCGACCCTTGAGCATTGGGCCATAGAAGAACGAGTTGAGGTGAAACATGGGGTCACTGGATTCCACATTCCAAAAATCCTGTGTGTGATTTTTTGTTTTTTGTAACATACATGAGAAACACACTACATGACCCCTCCACCCCCCCCCACCCCCCAAAATCATCAACACATCATCCATAACAAACAGCATACCTGAGGCGTCTGCAAAAACCCAACCTTGTCCTTGGGCACCCACTGTCCACCTTGTTGCTCATACATGTGGCCAATAGTGCGCACAAGAAAGTCTGGGTGTACGAGCATGTCACAATCCAACACGAGCACATAATCACCACGGGCCACACCACCCTTGAGGAGGGCATGGTTGATATTGCCCGCCTTGGCGTGATGAGGGACACCTTGTACCTGGGTGTGAGTGTGGGTATGAGGGTGTGTGGGCATGAGGGTGTGTGAGCATGAGGGTGTGTGAGCATGAGGGTGTGTGCACATGAGGTATACAAAATGCTCAATCGATGTCCATGCACCACCCTTCCCACCCAGCCCC
>VFQP010005797.1_pt1 | contig 10538 bp, 16 predicted proteins | sample 3512351 | NCBI WGS metagenome assembly VFQP01 (sample SAMN10412372, study PRJNA504923) | tailings metagenome | isolation source: Relicate 1 Philex TSF1 revegetated site | place: Philippines: Tuba, Benguet | collected 2017-08-29
GGTGTACATGGAAGAGTGGGACGAGAAGTATGTTCAAGTATAGTACATACTTTACACAAGCACACATATACACTCTTGCACATGAAATTGTTGTGTTACAGCATCCTCCTTTACACATATACGTGAATGTGCACATGAATGTACACAAATACATGCATGTACACATACACATGCACACGCATGCACACACGTATACACACACGCAAACAAACACCTCTACACGTATACACGCCTATACACACACACCATCAACCCCCCTATAGGTTGAATTTTTACGACCAATGACTGCAGCCATCCTCTCAGAGCGTCGCATCACACGTCCATTTGGTATATGTGGTGGTGGGGATGCACAACCAGGCCTGAATTTGCTGATCAAGGTGTGTACCGGGGGTTGGGGGTGTATACTTGTGGTTGGGGGTACGTGTGGAGGAATACGTGTGTGTGTGTGTGTGTGTGTTTCTCTCCCTCATTATGCACACACAAAGACACAAACACGCACAAACACGCACACAGGTGGATGGCAGGACGGTCAACCTTGGAGCAAAGGCCATAGTCAACGTACAAGGTGGTGACCGCATACGCATCCTCACCCCTGGTGGTGGTGGATATGGCGTACCACATGGTGCTCACAAAGAAAAAGGACATCATGTTGATGACAGGGATGGTGGGAAACAGCTGGGTGGGCATGCAGAGGGTGAGTGGAGTGCCCCTGTGCGCATGAGTGGGTCTGTGATGCAGTACAAAGCACAACAGGAGAGCGCGTAAGGGGGAGGAGAGCTGGGTGTCGATGGGTGATGGCACCTCATGGAGGGACATACAGGAGGGACATACTGGGGACATATCACAATGCATCAAACGTACTGGGGAGTCCTCTCACTGCATTAAACAGTAGGTCTTTGAGAGAGAGTATTTACGTTGTACTTTTTTGTTCAACCACACAGGGAACCACGTAGTTGACCGTTATCTTCATTATATAGCAACATCATTTACATTCTTTGTGCGTGCATGTTGTAAGTAGAGTGGTTGTTGCTGTTTGTACCTAGAGAGGTCGTAACTGTTTGTTACTGAGCCCAGTAGCCCCGGGACCACACATCAGTCTGTAGTGTATACAAATTCAATTGCTATCAATATGCACACACACACACACAGACACACAGACACACAGACACACACACACAGACACATGAGAGCTGCTACAGGTGATGATGAAGTTGTGTCAGGGCCTTCAACACCTCCACCACCTGTTGAGAACCATGAGGTCCACGTGTGTGTGTGTGTATGGTATCATGCATTCACCACACACACAAACAACACCCACCTCTGGGTAGTGTGCAGCAAGCACGTGAAAGTGTGACATGGTCAACACCAGCAGCTGACATGCCGTCACCGCCACAGCATGCATTTCGCGCACATGTCCCACACCCTGGAGCAATGCATGCTCCCCAAAGTGGTCACCTTCTCCCAACATGACGTGTTGCCGATGTTGATGCATTGTAGGGTGTGCTCCTGGGTGTGCTGCTGTGTCATGGTTGGCCTCGTGTGCAACGCCTTGCATGCGTGTAGAGGGTTGGTGTGTAGAAGGTTGGTGTGTGGAAAGTTCCTGTAGTATGTCACTGTCCACCAGAGGGTGCACCAGACGCCGTCCCAATCGCTGCAGACGCTTACGAGGGGTGTTTTTGGTGGTGGTATTCGAATTATCACCTGGTGCCGTTTCAACGTGTATGCTTGTTTTTCTGCTGGGTGGATGTGATGCACCGCTAGGTATATCACTGCGAGAGGGTTTCTTCGCATGCAGCATGTTGTTGTTATCCACAGCCACACATGCTTTGTCATCATCCTTGTCATCATTGCCAAAATCCTTGTCAGCATCATTCTCATCATCCCCTCCCTCTATTCCGGCACGCCCCTCTATTCTGGGACCCCCCTCTGTTCCCCCACCCTCTATTCCGGCACCACCCTCTATTCCGGGACCCTCTGTTGCCCCCCAGTCGAGGCGCACAGTGCCCGCATGAATGAAAAACATCTCTGCAGCAATGCTTCCCTGTTCGAATATGGTGTCCCCTGGTGCATACCACGCAGGTACCAGTCGGGATACAAGCTCTCGTGTGGCAGCCGCACTGTGTTGTGTGTTGGCATTTGTGTTTTGTTGTGGTGATGTTGGTATGGGATGTTGGTATGGTGATGTTGGTATGGTGAGTGGCAGGGAGTGCATGGATGGTGGTTGGCATGGCATATGTATGGACGACACACAAAGGGGGAGGACAAGCAACAAAAACTATCCAACAACAATGTTTCCCCTCAAGTCCCCTCTCTTTTCATTCCCATTTCCTTTTCATTCCTCCCTCCTTTTTCTCCCCTCTCGCTTCATTTCCCTCTCTTTCACACACCTAATGAGTTTAAATAACGCTGCATGATGTACAAGGTCCCTGTGAATGTGCATTCGCAAATCTGTTTGCACAGTGGGGTTGATGTCATGGAGCAGAATGGATTCGGGCAGCATGCGGGTCGCCATCCAATGAACGGTCAACGTGAGGTCAACCTTGCGGCGGTGCTCCTTGGGAAGACCTCGCGCTTTTCCATAATCCTATGTTGTGTGGGGGGGTGTGGGGGTGGGTGTTGTGGGTGTTGTTTCAGGTGGTGATGATGATAATGTGTGTGGTGTGGTGGTGGTGTTTTTACATGCCACAACATTCCCACTGACCCATCACACCACCTTGTGCACGTACCACCCACCCCCACACCGCCACAAAGTACACACAACACCCACACCCAACCACCATCACAAAGCACACAACCTACCTTCCACATTTGTAGCTTGTCAGTGTACACAGCGCCAGTGACATCAGCCTTTTTCAACAAATAGGTGATATACCCAAACAGACTCAGAAACAACACTGTGCCAAGCAGAGACAGCAGCACATACATGATCATATCACCAGGCACCATGGGGGGGTGCATCCAGGTGCCAATGGACAGCATGCAGGCAAGGGCACGCAACAGCGCTGCTGCATACTGTGGTGTGTGTGTGTGTGTGTGTGTGTGTGTGTGTTTGGCGGGGGGGGTGGGTGTATGGTTGCGGTGGGATAAAGTCGTGTGCGGAATAAGTATGCAGGTTGATTTGATGCACTGTATATAGGTGTAATAAGGGAGGTCAATGGTCAATGGTCACAGTGTGGGGAACACATGCTTCTCTTTGCATACACACTAGTCCACTGCATGTTCAATGGTGAGTAAAACCCACTTTTCACACACTTGTACTTGTGGGTCAGCCTCTACAATACCAAGTTCTGCCATCCATTGACCGCGCGCCAAGGGGTATGCACTGGTCAAACCAACCACAACCTGCATCATGGTGGTGGTGTTTGGTGTTATATGTACGAGTATATGTACATAATGGTGTCCGTACGCCATAAAAACATTCAGTTGGTGTTGTCTCATGAGAGATTCTCCCATGTATCCTTTTCATGTTGACCACATACACAGATGATGACCACATACACAGATGATGACCACATACACAGAGGATGACCACATACACACGGATACCTGGGTACATGCAGCCAAGTGAAGAAACAGGAGAATGAAAAAGGCAAGCTTGGCAATGCGCAACTGAAATGTGTTGATGGGTAACAGCTCTTCCCACCTGTAGAATGTGTATGGGTGGGGTTCAGGGTGAGGATGGAGGGGGAGAAAGGCAGTGGTCAATGTTGTGTCATATGAGTAGGTGATGGAAGAATGACAAGTCAAACAATCCCCCATGTCTGAGTCAAACTCCATATCTATGATCTGCGCGTAGTATATTATGTGATTGTATGATGATGGTCAACTGCATGACAACGGTCAACCCCATGACATGCCCAGCATCATCCCACAGCACCACCACCGCATGTTGCCCCCCTCCCCCTCCCCCGCACGTCACGCACCGTCCAAGGTTGGTCAACGTGTGTGGAAGTTTGACCAGGCGTATCATGTTGGGGGCCCTCACAGCCACCGCAGCAGGCCCCTGCAGCTGTGAGGCAACAGCAACAGCAGACAATGGAAATGCGGATATGATGTCGAGGGGGAGCCAATGCTGTATGTAGGTGGTACGGACAATGCGTCGGTCCATGATGACACGCCCGTTTTCCAACAGACCTGATGTTGTCATGGAGAGTATGGGTGTGTGTTTTTGGGTGGGTGTGTTTATGGTTGTGGGTGGTTGTGGGTGGTTGTAGGTGTGTGGGTGTATGTGGGTGTGGGTGTATGATTTTTTGAGGTAGTGGGTAGCATGGTTGTGGTGGGCTGTACTTAGTTTCATGTACACTTGCGTGTCGTCACTGTACACACGCTTGTCTACAGAACGCAACCCTCGTCACTGTACACACGCTTGCCTACACAACGCAACCCTCCACCCACACAGATACACAAACACGAACACACACAAACCAGACACACAAACAACGCACAGTCAACACAAGATACCTGTATTCAGGTTGACCACGATATCAAGCACGAATATCAGTGACAGGAGCAAATCCAACCCCAACCATGACCCAGGGCGGGTGCTACCAAAGGTGACTTGTATAGGAATTACAAAACACACATAGAGCATTGCTAATGCCATACTTATGTCCCAATGATACCTAGGCAGGTGGGGGTGAAAGAGGAGGGGTGGTGCGTATATGTGTGTGCATGTGTTTGTGCAAAAGCAAAACATAACAAACAATTCTCAACCGACCACAAACAGCCCACCATCACCCACCGAAATGTGGAGGTTGGTTTGATTGCGACCATGGGTGTGCTAGATACCTGAGACACACCAGGGTTGAGTAACTGGGGCTCATAGGAATCACCTGTGTGTATGTTGGTGTGTGTTGTGATTTACTCAATGTGTGTGTGTGTGTGTGTGTGTTTGTGAATGGTGTACATTGTAATTTACTGTGTGTGTGGTTGTACAATCGTACATATGTGGTACCCATGATTCACACCCATGTACCTAACAATGATTTCAGAAACCCTGTCTTCCTGCGTGTGTCCATGTCAGGCATACCCCCTACATCTTGCAGTGCCTCAAACAACTGTGAGAGGATGCGTAGTGTGTGTGCAGTGTATAGGGTGTAGGGTGTAGGTGGGTATTTGTGTATTTGTGTATCGGTGTATTTGTGTATTTGTGTGTGTATAGTTGAGTGTATAGTGCATAGTGTATGTTTGTGTGTAGTATATGTTTGTGTGTAGTATGTATGTGTGTGTATATGTATATGTATGTGTATTTGTGTGCATGCACATGTAGAAAACCACACTGAATCACACACAAACAAATACACGCTCAACCACACACCAATTGTTCCACAGAGTAGCTCACATTCCCACTCTCCAATGACAACCTTGCCTTCCTGTTCCCCACCACCACACCACCCCCACCACCCTCGTCCATCCACTCGTCCACCGACCCACCGCCATGTGTGGCAGTGGTGGTACGCCGACTGTGACGCAAACTCGCCTCAGCAAGTGTTATTGTTTTGCTTGATACACATTGATGCATGACTGACCTAGTGGACCGCAAGTGCCCGTATATGTTGTTGTTATGCCCATCTGTTTTGTTGTTGTTGTTGCTGCTGCTGCTGTTGTTATTATCATTGTTGTTATTATTATTGTTGTTGTTATTGTTATTGTTGTTATTATTGTAATTGTTGTCATTATTGTTGTCATTAGTAATGATGGTGCTGCGTACACTGCCTGCTCTACTACGTGGGAGGGGGTTGGGTGAAATTTCAGTGCGCATAGCGGTGCCCTCTTGCCATGATGTGACATGCTGGGCAAGGGAGTGGCAGAGGATGGCACGGGAGGTGTCATCCTGGGGGGGTTATTGTGTTGTGTTGTGTTGGGTGGTGTTTTGAGTGGTGTTGTGTTGTGTGGTGTGCTGTGGTGTGGTCTTGAACGAAGAGAGTTCTGATGTCATCTGATACCCAATATGCAAACGTGGATGGGCACAAGAAACCATGAACACACACCCATGCACACCAACACACACACACACACACAAACAAGACACACACACAAATAAACAAACAAATCACACATACCAGTGGTTGTTGTTCATCCGCAGGCATCTCTGTTCGTGGTGGACCATGTGCAGCCTCCACACAGGCTTGAAGGGGTTGCTGCTGCGGTACAATTGTGCAGTGTGATGCCTCGTATGGGTGTGTTTGTATGAGTGGGTGTGTTTGTGTGGGTGGGGTTATCTGCAATCCACCAGTTTCGTCCATCACCATATCCCTGTGTGTTTTGTGCAGGAAAACCATGCAGTGTGTTTGTGAAAACAGGCTGTGGACATGCAACAGTAAAACCATGCAGTGTGTTTGAGAAAACAGGCTGTGGACATGCAACACCACACCCTACAACACCACACCCTACAACACCACATCCTACAACACCACACCCTACAACACCACATCCTACAACACCACACCCTACACTGCAAGCACATCACACCTCAACACATGCAGCATGTCCCTCCAGCTCTGTCGTTGGTCAACATGCCTGGTCAACGTTTCCGTGCGACGTGCTAAATTCCCACCGGCAGCACTCTGTTGACCAGCAGCACTCTGTTGACCACCATCATGTTGACCATCATGCTGTTGACCACCTCCAATGCTCCCTGGCTGCACATGCCCCCCACCAGGCTGCATGTGCACACTTTGATTTCGCAATACGCACACACTTTGATCACGCATACTCATTCTCCCTCCTGATGTGTTTTGCTGCATCAACGATGCAATGGTATTTTGGTTGATGATGCTCCCGCTGTGTGTGCGTTGACTGGATGATGGTGTGGGTGTGTGCAGCTGGGTGTGTGAGGGGTGTGGCTGCATGGAGCTACTACTAGTAGTGTGCTCATGCATCCTGTTTGAGGTGTAATTGGGGTGTAGGTGTGGAATAGGATGAATGTACACGTGTAGCTCAACACATACAAAGACATATACTTTGTACAACACAGCAAACACACAGAATGTACCGTAGTGATGTTGGATTGAGTGCATGCACAGGTGGGGCTGCTGTGAGATGATTGCTGTTCGTGGGTGCTGCCACATCCATCCCCGCTGCTGGGGATGCCGACCCATCACCAATGCTCCCCTGTCGATGGTTGAAGCTGGGCACCGCAGCGGCGTGCATGGCAGTGGGGGTAGTGGAGGCAAGAGGGCCACGCATGGAGCTGTTGGACGCCAAAGAGGGGGTGGGGAGGGGGGTGCGTAGTGCACGAATCTGTGATGGGCGGGTGTTTTGGTGTGTTGTGCTTGATGTTGTTGTTGTTGTGCTTGGTAAATGTTAGCCAAAGTGGTTACCTTGTTTTCTTCAAGAATGTCATCGTCAACAATGCGGTTGAGCCTGCATACAAAGAGAGTGATCATGATCAGCAGTATGTTCCACATGTGTGCCACCCACACACCCACACACGCACCGTTTAAACATGCCAGCAGCACGCGCCACAGTGAGCGTCGTTGAAAGGCTTGGCTGTGGATCTGCCATTGTTATTTTGACGAGTGTTTTTTCACCACAGATGATCAGTTGTGTATGATGTCCCGCGATGTCCCATAGGAGACAAATCATACGCTTGCCATTATGGAGTGTATCACACTGCGGTGTGTTTGTGGGTGTTATATACTGAAATAAGGACCTTTACTTAGTTTTTCGTACCACAAGAAAGGCACCCCAATTCACAACCCTCAGAAATGTACCACCGGTGGTGCAGCACTGATTACAAGCCTCACATACGCCTGCAACATCAAATCCAGACGAAATCCCGTCCGTGTTCACGACCATCAACCACACGCATGTCATTATCATCATCCCAACCCACTCCCCCACAAGACTTTGCATACACCCACTTATGGTATTCCACCACAGACAACAACAAAACACACATTGCAGAATGCAAGATGACGGGCTTTGAGTTTCAAGCATACGCACTCGCTGGTCAGTGGATCAAAAAACTCGCCCAACAAGTGGGACACAACCCTGTGGTGGACGTTGTTTTCACTGAACTCCAACCCGGTTTTGACAACCCATGGCACACAGCCCCATCCACGCAGCTCGTCATAACCCTCAGCGGCACGTGGTATGTGAAAACAAGCGGAGACGGAGTGCGGCGGGATTGTGAACCCGGGCATGTGCTGTTTCAGGACAATTGCCGTATCGAGGGTGCTGACAGGCAGCCTGAGCATTATTCTGGCAATGATGGTGATGTGCCATGCAGGCAAATGATTGTACAGCTTGATTTGGAGCCCAAGCCTGATGCCCCGGGGTGGCTGAGTGGTGGGTGAGCGGGAGGAGGGAAAAAAGAGGTGGGAAAGTAAGGGGAGTGGTGTAGAAACGTGGCTGGCATGTGTAATGTTGATTGTGTTTGCTGCTGCATGGTTGTTTGTACATTGATACTACTTGATGTTTGTTTTGACAAGAACGATGTTGTTGTTTTTCATTTTACTTGTTGTGCTTGACATTGCAACACAACCAACTCATCCGTCAACCAAAAGCAGCAACAGCAGGAAACAAAAGTATAATTGCAAAAGAATACGTGTGTCAAGGAACACTGGCAGCCAACAGCAACTCACAGCTGTGCACACACGGTATGTTTTAAAAAAACAAAAAGCACAGAATAATGCTCTGTACGCAGCTATTGTGTGCAATAATGTGCAATAACAACGACACAATAACAACACAGTACCAGTCAACAGCAAAAAGAACAACACCAATTTCACACCAATTTCAAAATCCTACATCACTTCACACCGTTACTTTTGTTATTATTATTTTATGATTAGTGACCACCCCCCCGGCCACCACCCCCCCGTGTGGTACCGCTCCCTGTGCTTCGCTGCACTGCATCCAGCACCCCACCCCGGCTCCCAGGGACCACCAACGACATGCCCCGCCTGGTCCCTGATACACTGCGCCCACTGGGTGTACCCGTTGTGCCCAGGGCCCCCGAGTGTGACTTGGCATGATGGGAGGGGCCGGTCACCACGGTCGGCATGGTGGTCAACTGCGGTGTTCCCGGGGTGGAAGAGGACCATGCAGCATGAGAGGAAGAAACATGAGGGGAAGGTGGCACCACATGAGGGGAAGAAACAGGAGGGGAAGAAACATCAGGAAATCGACCAATCTGCAGGGCTGTGCTGCTTGAACGTTTTGCATCGGGAGTGGATGGTGTGGTGGTTGCAGTCTTGGGTCGTTTGATGGTTGTTTGCGGGGTGGTTTGCGGGGCTGTATCAGTGGCGGGTATGGTAGTGGATAGGGGTGGGGGTGGGTCGGTGGGATGCAGGGCGCGGATTGCAGGGCTATGCTGGGGTGATGTCGGTGTGATGACATGCTGTGGTGTGTGTTGGTGGAGGGTGAGAGAGGTGCTGGTACACCATGGTACAAGCAAGTTGAGTACATGACTGCTTGTGCTCTTCAAGGGCAACAAATCATACAGCATTGAGGGACACCACACCACAACCACAACCACAGAATGAAGAGGTACCACACCACAATCACAACTACAAACACAACCACACACTCTACCTTGGCAGACACAGGGGACATGAGTTTGGGGGGGGCCTTCTGGGGCCCTTGCACTGCAGGCAACAGCTGCGGCAATCCCACCCCGGGGGACTGCCTCGAAAACGAAGGAAAAGACAAACATGAAGAGGAGGAGGAGGAGGCACCACTACCATGCACCCCACTGGAATGCAGCTGTGGCTTTGTGGTGGTAGTATTGGTCAGGCCTTGCTGCGGGGACGCTGCACCATGTGCTCCGCCACGTGTGCTGTGTGTGTCTGCAGTGGATGGCAATACTCGTTCAACAGATCGGTCAACAGAGTCGTACCAAACACCACCGGCGCTGTTTTTACCCCCTGGGGCCCCTCCAACACGAATGAGGGGCCCCTGTGCTTCCTGTCGAGCATCCACTATGAGTTGAATCTGCTGTCGCGCAGCCCCACGAGCATCCATGTGGCTGTTGTTGTTGTTGTTGTTGTTGTTGTTGTTGTTGTTGTTGTTGTTGTTGTTGTTGTCGTGTGGGGGGTTGTCCCGTTTGGGGGCGGGGGTCTGGGAAGGTGCCATGGAAGGCGTGCTGTGTGTTTCGACTGCAAAAACGATTTCCTGGGTTGTGCTGGTGGTGGGGGACTCTACCGCACGACGAGAGCACGTATCTGTGGTTCGTGCAGGTATGTGTGTGGGGGGGCGGGGGGGCACACCGTGCACCATCAACACACAACATACACCATCAAAGCACACAACCAATCAACACACACCATGCACCATAAAAACACACACCAAGCACCATCAACACACACCTGGTTCCAGCATGGCTTTGAGTGTGGTCACCGGATTATGTAACAAATGTTTGACTGTGGAACTCGCTGTCTTGAAAAACACACGCAAGCTACTGCTACTGCTACTGCTACTACTACTGCTTTCCACTTGCTGTTGCTGGTCATCAATAGTAATGGTGGTGGTGGGGAGCGTGGTGGGGAGCGTGGTGGGGAGCGTGGTGGGGAGCGTGGTGGGGAGCGTGGTGG
>VFQP010005798.1_pt1 | contig 10537 bp, 8 predicted proteins | sample 3512351 | NCBI WGS metagenome assembly VFQP01 (sample SAMN10412372, study PRJNA504923) | tailings metagenome | isolation source: Relicate 1 Philex TSF1 revegetated site | place: Philippines: Tuba, Benguet | collected 2017-08-29
ACACAGGTGGATCGTGTCCGTGAGTTGACTCGATTCAAAGAGCTCTGCTGGCTGGATCGTTTTGATAGCCTGGTCCCTATTGCGCTGGCATTTGGCTTATTTGGCCTGGGCGAGCTGCTCAGTCAGTATGCGCCTGGATTGCAGACAAATGGCTGGCAGCTATTGGTGTGGGGATTTGTCGTGTCTACGATTGCTTTGTATCACGCCACATTTTGCGTCAACTCGCTGGCCCATGTCTGGGGCAGCCGTCGTTATGCCACACGTGACCACAGCCGTAACAATTTGCTGATCGCTATTTTCACCCTGGGCGAAGGCTGGCATAACAATCACCACCATTTTCCGGGCTCAGCCAAACAGGGGTTTTATTGGTGGGAGATTGATTTCACCTACTATGGCTTAAAGGTGCTGGAGGCCATGGGACTCATCTGGAACCTCAAGCAAGTGCCGGTCGACGTGCGTGATCAACGTGCGGTAGAAAGGCCTTAATCCATGGGGTTGAATATCGCAATCATCGGTGGCGGCATTGCTGGTAACACCCTTGCCTACCATTTGCATCAACAGCACCAGATTACCCTGTTTGAAGCCAATGACTATATTGGCGGACATACGCATACCCACCAGGTAGAAGTTGGTGGCGAAACCCATGCAGTAGACACCGGTTTTATTGTTTTCAATGATAAAACCTACCCGCAATTTGAACACCTGCTGCGTGAAGCTGGCGTTGCCTGGCGTGATAGCAGCATGAGTTTCAGCGTGCGTAACGAGTTAACCGGCCTTGAGTACAATGGCACCACGCTTAACAGCCTGTTTGCGCAGCGGCGAAATTTACTCTCCCCGGCGTTTTACCGCATGGTGCGCGATATCCTGCGCTTTAACAAACAGTCTCTCAGCCTGTTAGCCCCTGGGACAGAAATTGCACTCGGCGAATATTTGCAACAGCATGGATATTCCCGGCAATTTATCCGCGATTACATTATCCCTATGGGTGCAGCTATCTGGTCTACCGATGCCGAGCAAATGCTGCAATTTCCTGCGCGCTTTTTTGTGCGGTTTTTTCACCACCATGGCATGCTCACTATAGATCAGCGGCCCCAATGGCGGACCATCGTTGGCGGTTCTGCGGCCTATCTGCAAAAGCTAACGGCTGGTTACCGTGATCGCATACAGCTCAATTGTCCGGTGGCGTCAGTGCAGCGGCATGCACAAGGCGTGACGCTAAACACCAAAAACGGCCAGTCGCTCACGTTTGACTATGTGTTTTTTGCCTGCCATAGCGATGAAGCCCTGCGTATTCTGTGCGTGGAGGCGACTGCTGCCGAGTCTGACATCCTGGCCGCGATTCCTTACCAGGATAATACGGTGTATCTGCATACCGATGCGCGTTTGATGCCCAAGCGCAAGCTTGCCTGGGCGGCGTGGAATTACCATGTTACGCCGAGCCCGAGTGGCAAGGTACAAGTCACCTACAATATGAATATTCTGCAAGGCATACAATCCGCTGAGCCTTTACTGGTCACACTCAACTATACCGATGCGATTGATCCGGCCAAAATCATCAAAAAATTGCATTATCGGCATCCGCTTTATACTCTGCAAGGCGCGCGTGCGCAGGCCAGACATGCCGATATCAGCGGCCACAACCGCACAGGCTACGCCGGTGCCTACTGGCGCAACGGATTTCATGAAGACGGCGTCGTCAGTGCATTGGCTGCCATTGATCACTTCAAGGTGGCGATGCGATGACTGTCCCAGGCATGCCTCAACGAGTAACGCATAGCGCCATCTACACCGGATGGGTCAGCCATCAGCGTTTGCAGCCCAGGCTACATGGCTTTAAATACCGCTTATTCATGCTCTACCTAGATTTGGAAGAGTTGCCATTGTTGTTTGAAAGCAATCAATTATGGTCATATCTTAAACCGAACTTAGCTTACTTTAGACGTGAGGATTATTTAGGCCCCACTGACAAACCACTGGATCTTTGTGTGCGTGACCTGGTTGAGCAACACACCGGCCAACGACCTTTAGGGCGCATAGGTTTGCTCACCCATGGCCGTTATTGGGGCATTTGCTTTAACCCGGTCAGTTTTTATTACTGCCACGATCAGGCTGGTGAGTTACAGGCAATTGTCAGTCATATCACCAATACACCGTGGAAAGCGCAATTTGCTTATGTGCATGATGTGAAGCAAGACCGGTCACTGTTATTTGAACTACAAAAAAGCTTTCATGTGTCGCCTTTTATGCCTATGGATATTCAATATCAATGGCAGTTTTCACCGCCTGATGCGACGCTCAGTGTCCATATGCAAAGTTGGCAGCAAGCGCAGGCCATGTTTTATGCCACATTAAAACTGCAACGCCAGCCCTGGCAAGCCAGCACGTTGAACAGGCTGTTGTTCAGTTATCCATGGATGACCCTGAAAGTCATTGTGGCGATCTACTGGCAAGCACTACGCCTATGGCTTAAAAGAATTCCTTTTTATGCACACCCTGACCAGCATTCCCGTTTTGGAGACTGACCATGAAGTCTGAACTTTCTTCGACTCCCATCATCATGGATACACTGACCGCACCGCTCAAATCTAAAAGCCGTGCCAGATGGGTAGCCACATTGGCCAAATCGCAAGTGCTCAAACGTCTGGCATGCTTGAAAGTGGGCCAACTCACGGTGATTGATGGCATTGAGAAATATGTGTTTGGTCAAGCATCGACACAAGCACCTGTCGCAACCATCACCATTTTGGATTCACGCTTTTATGGTGAAATTGCCTTCGGTGGCAGTATTGGCGCCGGTGAGGCTTATATGCTGGGTTACTGGCAGGCGGATTCACTCACCAATGTCATTCGCTTGATGGTGCTGAATCAAGCAGTGACTGATACGTTGGAAGGCGGCTATCAGTGGCTGAGCAAACCGCTACTCAAGCTTTTTCATTGGCTGAATAGTAATAGCGAAGCTGGAAGCCAAAAAAATATTGCGGCGCATTATGACCTGGGTAACGATTTGTTCAAGCTGTTTCTGGATCCGAGCATGATGTATTCGTCGGCGATTTTTGATACAGAGGCGACGACACTGCAAGCAGCGTCAGCACGTAAGTTACAGGTCATTTGCGACAAGTTGCAACTGACCGCTCATGATCATGTGCTTGAAATAGGCACTGGCTGGGGCGGGTTTGCTATTTATGCTACCAAACACTATGGATGCAGAGTCACCACCACGACCATTTCTGAGCAACAATATGTGTTGGCAAAAGCACACATTGCCGCTGAGGGCTTACAGGCGCAGATTACGCTGCTCAAGCAAGATTACCGGCAATTGCAAGGGCAGTATGACAAGCTGGTTTCGATTGAGATGATAGAAGCTGTCGGGCACCAGTATTACGATACTTATTTTAGTAAGGTCAGCCAACTGCTAAAGCCTGATGGCGTGGCTTTGATTCAGGCCATCACCATTGCCGACCAGCGTTATGACAGTGCGATTCGTTCGGAAGCCTTTATCCAGCGCTATATTTTCCCGGGCTCTAACATCCCCTCCAATACTGCCATGCTGGCGAGTATGACCCGTAGCAGCGATTTGCGATTAGTGGATTTGCAGGATATCGGCCTACACTACGCCACTACCTTGCGCCACTGGCGGGAGAATTTTTTTGCCAATATAGAAGCAGTGAGAAAATTGGGCTATAGCGAAGTGTTTATTCGCATGTGGGATTTTTATTTAAGTTATTGTGAGGGAGGATTTGCCGAGTGTGCGCTGGGTGATGTGCATCTGTTACTGGCAAAACCTGATTACCGGATCAAGCAGCGCGTGTAACGCTATTGTGTGCGTGATAAACTTGCGGCCATGAGCACGCATGCAGTATTGGAGTGGCGGGATGGCCTGCCCTACTCCACACAATTCGATGATGTTTATTTCTCAGTCAACCCGGATTATCCACAGCATGGGCTGGCTGAAACGCGTCATGTCTTTCTACAACACAACCAGTTGCAGGCCAGATGGCAGCAATTGCCGACCGACCGCCCCAGCCATTTTGTGATTGTTGAAACCGGCTTTGGCAGTGGCCTCAACTTCTTGGCAGCCTTGCAATTGTGGCAACAAACAGCCCCTGCCGCAGCCCATTTACACTTTGTCAGTATTGAAATTGCGCCATTTACCTTGCAAGACCTGCAGATGGCGCATGCACATTTCCCAGAGCTCGCTGCCATGAGCCAGGCTTTATGCCAGCAATATCATTTGCTGCAACCAGGCATTAATCAGCTGGAACTACCTGCATTCTCTGCTAGTTTGACCTTGCATATCGGCGATAGTCAGCAGATATTACCGCAGCTACAACTGCAGGCTGATGCCTGGTTTCTGGATGGATTTGCCCCGGCGAAAAACCCTCAAATGTGGCAGCCTTATTTATTTGAATGTATGGCCAGATGCGCCCATGCCGGGACCACATTTGCTACGTTTACCAGTGCGGGACTGGTCAAGCGCGGTTTGCAAGCGGTTGGCTTTCAGGTTGAAAAAACACGCGGATTTGGCAAAAAACGTGAAATGTTATGCGGCGCATGGCCGTTATCCGAACAGTCCGCTGCAGCATTGCCTAAAGTGGCGATTATTGGGGCCGGTATTGCTGGATGTAGTACCGCCTGGCAGTTAGCCGGTTTAGGCTGCGAGGTGCATGTGTTTGAACGTGCCGCGCAGATTGCCAATGGCGCTTCTGGCAATCCCCGAGGCATGCTCTACCCCAGGCTGAATGCCGAAAAACCGCAAAATGATCAATTGGCATGGCGCAGCTATAGTTTTAGTGTGCGGCATTATGCTAGCCTTGATTTGGGTGAAGAGGCTTTTCAAGTCTGTGGTTTGTTACAGCTGGGGAGTAACCCGCGCGAGCATAAGCGGGTACAAAAAGTGGCCAGCCGCTATGCAGCATTAGGCTTGTTGCAACAACTCGATGCGGCCCAGGCCAGTGTGCAGGCTGGGGTTAGTCTGACGCATGATTGCCTGTACTTTGCTGCGGGTGCCTGGGTGAATCCTGCCACAGCCTGTGCGCGAATGATGGACCATGCCAATATTACGCTGCATCTGCAGCAGGATATTCGTCAATTGTCTCTACAAAAACAAGGTTGGCAGCTGAGTCATCAGGCTGGCGCAATCAATGACTACTTTGATGCTGTGATTGTCTGCAATGCGGCAGACGCGGCCAAGCTATTGCCAGATAGTGGCATGTGGCTGAATCCGGTGCGCGGCCAGATGGGCATGATTGCCGGGCAACCATCTATGCAGGCCCTCAAGGTCGTGTTATGTGGCGATGGTTATTTGACGCCCTTGTTTAAAGGTCAGCATGCGATGGGGGCTACTTTTGCCCCGGGTGATTGTAGCACCGAGGTGCGCGAGCAGGATAACTTGAGTAACCTCGACATGGTGGGCAAGTTAAGTCCGCATTTTGATCATGTCAGCGCCGCAGACGTGACTTATGCGCGCGCATCGTCCAGGTGCGGTTCGCCGGACTATTTGCCTTATGTCGGGCCTGTGCTGCCGACAGCAACGTTGAATGCACAAGAGGCGGCTATTAGCGATTTTGCAGCATTACCTGCGCCGCAAGGTTTATATGTGCATGTCGCGCATGGCAGCAAAGGCCTGATGACAGCGCCTTATTGTGGCGCCATGCTGGCCAGGCGCTTGCTAAGCGATTTTGGCACCCAGTTGCCGCAACTGACAGAAGACAGTTTTTGGGCGGGTTTGCATCCGCAGCGTCATTTATTCAAGCAACTGGGTTGGAAGTCATTGCTCAATCCCTTCAATGATCAGGCATCAGCATGAATGACAGCATTCAGCAGTTAAAGCAGCAATTGGCGCGCACGCCACAAGATCCTGAGCTGTATTATGAACTGGGGCGACACTACCTGGCACTTAAGCAAGCCGATGAAGCTGAGCAGGCATTTCTTCAGGCATTACGTTGGGCGCCGGATCATCCGCAAATATTGATGCAACTCGGCAACGTCGCCAGTTTGCGCGGGAATGAGGCTGCCGCTGCGCAATATTTCAGGCAATCCTTGGCACAAGATGTGCAACAGGCCGATGTACATTTCAACCTGGCGAATAGCCTGCGCAAGCTGGGTGAGAATGCCCTGGCGATTCAACATTACAAGGATGCCCTGGCTCTGGCGCCTGACGATGCCGAGTGTCACAACAACCTGGGCAATGCTTACCGTGAACAAGGCCAGCTGGATTTAGCCGTAGCGGCGTATGCACAGGCGATCAAGCTGGATCCTCACCTGCTACATGCCAAAGTGCACTGGATTCATCAAAAACAACATATGGCAGACTGGCAAGGGCTGGATACTGCCATTGCCGAGGTGCGTGCTGCATTAACGCACAATCCCCAGGCGCAGATTCCGCCGTTTGCGTTTTTGGCGATGCCGGGTACCACAGCGACAGAGCAACTGGCATGCGCAAGCAATTGGGCACAGTTGCATTATGGCCATATCCAGCCCCTGGCAGCTTCTCCACAGGCTAGCCAAACAGTCAATCAGCAGCGCATCAAAGTCGCCTACCTGTCTTCTGATTTCCGCCGTCACCCACTGGCTTATTTAGTCACGGATGTGATTGCTGCGCATGATTCACACCAGTTTGAAGTATTTTTATATAGCAACAGCAAAGACGACCACTCAGATGAGCGTCTCGCCTTGTTTGCCGCAGCCAATCACTGGGTAGATATCACCAGCATGACAGACGCTGCAGTCGCTTCACATATGCAGCGCATGGGGATAGATGTCCTGGTTGATTTAACGGGCTATACGCAAAATAGCCGTAGCGGCGTCGCCGCCTACCACCCTGCCTGCACCCACATTAATTGGCTGGGCTATCCCGGCAGTATGGGCCTGGTAAATGGCAGGCCATTATTTGATGCCATTATTGTAGATAACACCTTGAACGCCGTGGCGTTGGCCGAACAGCCCGTGGTGTTGCCATGTTACCAGGCGAATAATGCACAACGCCCTATGGCTGAGGCTGGTACACGCGAACAGCATGGCTTGCCTGCACAGGGTTTTGTGTTTTGTTGCTTGAACCAGAGTTTTAAAATCACACCGGATGTGTTTACTGGCTGGATGCGTATTCTGCAGCAAGTGCCAGATAGTGTTTTGTGGCTATTGCAATGTAACCAGTGGGCCACACGGCATCTGCAACAGCAGGCGCAAGCCGCTGGCATTACTGCCGATCGATTGGTGTTTGCGCCACGCACCAACATTGCGCAGCATATTGCCAGGCAGCAACATGCCGACCTGATGCTGGATACTGCGCCTTATAACGCGCATACCACCGCCAGTGATGCTTTATGGCAAGGGATTCCCCTGCTCACGGTGGCTGGCGACACGTTCCCGGCCAGGGTCAGTGCCAGTTTGCTCAAACATATCGGGCTGGATGAATGCATTTGTGCCGACTGGGCGACGCTTGAACAGCGCGCTATCACTTTGGCGCATGATGCAAGCGCACTGGCATTGCTCAAGTCCAAAGTGAAAAGCCAGGCTGGTGTGCTGTTTGAGCCGCACACATTCTGCCTGCAACTGGAGCAGGCTTATCGGCAATTGCTGTCTCGCGCTTAGTCAGACTTGCCAACGCTGACCGACAAGATGCCTGCGGCAATAATGCAACAGCCGCCTATCATTTCCATCGCTGACATTGTTTCGTGTGCCAGGAAATAGGCTGCAACCGCTGCAACAATCAACTCAGTCATAAACAAGACGGATGCCTGAATCGCCGGAATTTTAGTCACGCCATATTGCACTAGCAAGGTCGCTGAAACCAGCAATAAGGCAATCACCAATAGCGTGATTGCCACTTGTGAAGTGAAGAGTGATGCCGTCATAAATGCAAGACCAGCGATGCCAGATTGCCAGAATAATACCAATAGGGATAAGCCAAAGACACCCAGCCACACCAGCATGCCTTTAGCTGCAATTGTCAAATGCGTAGAAAAGCGGGTCATGACATTGGTTAAAGAAAAGCCTATGCCGGCAGAGAGCGCCAGCCAGTCCGAGGTGGATTGCGGCCAGGGCCATATCCACTCACCATTGGTCAACATTAAGACTGCGCCTAATAACGATAATGCAATGGCCAGCAGTTGCGGTTGATGCCAGGGCTCATGCAGCCAGACTCTCGCCAGTAACAAGGTCCACAGTGGCGACAAGTAAAATAGCAGCATCACCCGCATGACTTCACCGTCAATAATCGCCAGCACATAGGCCAAGTTGGTCCAGCCTGCAATCAGGCTCAACCAATAGGCAGAGGCCGGGACTTGCAGGATGCATGTGAATCGCCGCCAAAACAGCATGCCACCTATCAGCAACGCCAGGCTATAACTCAATAAACTGGACTGCACACCAGACAAGCCGATATCGTTGAGCAAGCGGTAGGGATACCAGATAACACCCCAGCACAACGCACCATAGATCAATGCTGCTGAGGCCGTATATTTTTGCCCGGAAGCTTTTTGTTTATGTGACAGGCTCACTTATAATACACACCTATGAATCCAAATTTAAACCTACTCCAGCCTTATCCTTTTCAACGCTTGCGCGATCTGTTTCAAGGCCTGACGCCTAATCCGGCGTTTAGCCCTGTCAATCTGTCGATTGGTGAGCCTAAACACGCCACACCGAGTATCATTAGTGGCACACTCGCCAGCAACCTGGGGGGATTGGCCAGTTATCCTACCACAATCGGGATCCCTGCCCTGCGCGAAGCGATTAATCAGTGGTTACAACGTCGCTATAGCATACCGGCACTCAATATCGATAAAGCGATTCTGCCGGTCAATGGCAGTCGAGAGGCCTTGTTTGCGTTTGCGCAAGCGGTGGTGGATACCAGTGTTGCCCAGCAACCAGTCGTGATTTCGCCTAACCCGTTTTACCAGATTTATGAAGGTGCCGCCTTTTTGGCCGGTGCGCAACCCTACTTTATCAACACCACGCCAGACAACGACTTTGTCATGGACCTGACACAAGCGCCGATGGACATCCTCAAGCGTACACAACTAGTGTTTGTATGCAGCCCGGGTAACCCGTCCGGCAAGGTCATGGATATCCAGGCTTGGAAAACCCTGTTTGAACTGTCTGACCAATATGGGTTTGTCATTGCGTCGGATGAGTGTTACTCAGAAATCTATTTTGATGAAAATAACCCACCAGTAGGTGCCTTGCAGGCTGCGCATCAGCTTGGGCGCGACTTTAGCCGTGTCGTCATGTTCAGCTCGCTGTCCAAGCGATCAAACGTACCAGGCATGCGCTCGGGTTTTGTAGCGGGCGATGCTGATATTGTTGAAAAGTTTGCCTTGTATCGCACCTATCATGGCTGCGCCATGAACCCGGCCGTGCAGGCAGCCAGTGTCGTCGCCTGGAATGATGAGACGCATGTGATTCATAATCGTGCGTTATACAGTGAAAAATTCAGCGCTGTGACGCCCTTGTTGCAACAGGTATGGCCACACACACAATTGCCAGATGCCGCGTTCTATCTATGGATTAATACGCAACAAGACGATACAGCCGTTGCCCGGCAGCTATATCAGGAATTAAATATCACAGTGTTGCCAGGCTCTTTCCTGGCACGTGAGGCGCATGGCCTTAACCCTGGCAAGGGCTTTATTCGCATGGCGTTGGTGGCGTCGACAGACGAAACCATTGCCGCCGCGCAAAGGATTAAAGGCTACCTTAAGTAGCGCATGCGTTTGCGTTAAAAACAAAAAAGCCGGTTGCAAATGCAAACCGGCTTTTTTGTTGCAAGCAAAAATTAAGCAAATTTTCTGCGAGCGATCAAACCAATGATACCTAAACCAACCAGCATCAAAGCGTTGCTTTCTGGTTCTGGTACTGGCACGGTTTCGTGTGCAGTAAATGTCAGTTTGTTTGACAAGGTCACATTCAATGCACCAGGGTTAAATTTAAACTGGTAGTCATTGCCAGCCATCAGGTCAACAAACGTAAACGTCGTTGTTGAGCCAAACGTCAAAGCTGGAATGCTATACGAAGTAATCAGTGTACTAGTTGAATCATACAGGCTAAAACTAGAGCCAACGCCAATGCCTAACAAGGCTTTAAAGTCTACAGTGACTGTAGAGTCAGAGCTCAGGTCAAACGTGTAAACATCAGGCAACCAGAATGCGCCAACTTGCAGCAATGATTGCTCGACGACTGGACCTGCATTCAGGTCGCCCAAGTCAGTCACGTTTGTTGTTGCAAACGCCTGCTGGGAGAAACTGATGGCGGACACCAACGCCATAGATCCCAAAATATTAGATACTTTCATACCCTCTCCTCAATTAAAAAAAACAATAAACCTTTAATTAGGCTGAATGTGATTTACGCAATGACACCAGGCCCATCATGGTCAGGCCAACCAGCATCAACAGACCCAAATCTGGTTCTGGCACTGGAGTACTCACATTAAAGCTCAAATAATATTGACCGCCACTAAAGCCATCTGCTGAGCCAGTCACACGTAACTGGTACAGGCCTGGGGTCAGGATGGATGGCGTAGTCACCAAATTGTTGT
>VFQP010005799.1_pt1 | contig 10536 bp, 10 predicted proteins | sample 3512351 | NCBI WGS metagenome assembly VFQP01 (sample SAMN10412372, study PRJNA504923) | tailings metagenome | isolation source: Relicate 1 Philex TSF1 revegetated site | place: Philippines: Tuba, Benguet | collected 2017-08-29
TGCTGAAGCCGTGCATGGCCTCCTTGTCGCCGTTGCGCGCCTTGATGAGCGTCTCGGACGGGAACATCTGCACAAGGCACGCACACGCACGCGGTGAGTGGAATTTGGTCGGAGGGATCATCGCCGCCGTGCGTGCTGGGCGTCCCCGCATCCTCCCTTTCCCACAGGCGCGTGCACGCTCTCCCCCCCAGGTTGCACCGGAAACAAACAGCCTCGCTGCTCACCTGCGTGCCCATGCCCAGCATCTTGGCCGTCTCCTTGCCAATCAGCAGGTGGTCGCCCGTGATCATCTTGACCTCAATGCCCTGCGCATGGATTGCCATGCGGGGCGGCGTGCAGCCGTGTGCCGCCTCGTCGCTCAAACGACCAAAGCCCAGGTGGTGGTGCAGGTGGGCCCGCCGGGCTGCATGCAGTGCCCTCGCCATCGCCCCACCGTCCCCCCTCCGCGGGCTGAGCGAACAAGGCCAATGCAGCGAGGGGCTGTAGCGCCGCCAGGAGCCGCGACGCTGCCGCCGTCGCGCTCCCACCCTGTCGCTGCCAACAAGCGAGTGGCGGCGTGAAGGCGCGGCGCGCACCTGGGCGTGGCAGCGCTCAATCGTCTCCTTGGTGTCGTGGCGCGGCGGGTCGAACATGGGCAGCAGCGCCACCATCTCCCACTTGGAGTTGGGGTCGGCGATGCCGTCGCCCTGCGCGCGCGCGGCACACGCCGGGCCCAGCGCGGCAGGCGGCGCTAATCATCAGGGGTGGCTCGCACACCTGCGGACAGCGCTCTAGGCTCACGCTGCCCAAGGCCACCACGCTCCGTTCCAAGGCCGGGCAGAGCGCTACGCGTCCGCGGGGCTGCTGCCCCTGCTGCCCCAGAGGAGGAGCGCGGCGGGGCGCACCTCGGCGCGGGCCAGGCCCAGCGAGCGGAAGCCGCGGTTGGCAAACTCAATCATCTTGGCGTTGACCGAGTCGCCAATGTCGTCCTTGTTCCAGGCCTTGGCCAGCACCACCTGTGAGGGGGGGAGAGTACGACGCGTCGCGCCACGCCACGCCACGCGCCGTCAGACCCTGGGGCGAAGAGCGCAGGCGGGGCCGGTGCCCCCATCGCCGTGCATGCGCGAGCCGCCGCTGCGGCACGTGCGTCCCTGACCACATGCTCCGCGCGCACGTGGCTCTCTCGCTCCTCCCCCTGGCCCCCTCGGCGCGTTTCCGGTGGGTACAGGCGCGCTGGCTCCGCGCGCGCCCCCAGAGCCGCGCGTGCCCAGGCAGGCCGCACCTGGGGCGAGCCCTTGAGCAGGCGGAAGATCTGGCCCGTGGCGTTCTCCTGCACCGTGGCGGCCGTGTACTTGTCCACCGGGTTGAAGGGCACGAACTTGAGCAGCTTGTACTGCTCCTTGAGCTGCTTCTGCGGGCCACCAAGGAAATGAGCCGCGAGGGAACGCCAGGGCACACACGGTGAGAGGACGCCGCAGCCGGTGCGCGCGCTCAGCTAAGCATTGGTGCTCGGTGCTTGCGCACTGCGTGCCGCCGCGACCGCAGGCCCGCAAGGAGTGGCCAGCCGGAGCGGAACAGCACCCCGCCCCTGCCCCGCCCCGCCCGTGCGCGCGTCGCCTCACCGCCTCGGGGTAGGACTCAAAGAGCACCATGTCAATGGGCTCCTCGGTGATGGTGTTTGCCGACAGCGCCGCCATCTTCATGGCGTCCGTGATGGAGTACCCGCTGAGGTTCATGACGCTCTGCGTCTCGATCGACAGCTTGTTGAGCGTCAGCGTGCCCGTCTTGTCCGAGCAGAGGATGTCCATGCCAGCCATCTCCTCCACCGCCGACATGCGCGCCACGATGGCGCCCTCCTTGGCCAGCTTGAAGGCGCCCAGCGCCAGCGTGACGGACAGCACGGTGGGCATGGCGATGGGGATGCCGCCGACGATGATGACGAGCATGTTGACCAGCGTGGGGCAGCCCTCTGCGCGTGAGGGGCGCACGCGCGGGCGGCGGCGACGTGCGCGCACGCGGCGGGCGGCGGGGAGAAACCGTCACCGGCCGCGAAGCTGCGGCGGGGCTGAGGGCGTTCTGAGGGCGCAAGGGCCCTTCCGCAGAGAGAGGGGAGGGAAGCCAAAGCGCGCACCCTCGCCGGCCTCGCACGAGTGGCCGTAGTGCCCAAACTGCACGGCGAGCTCGATGACGACCCAGACGCCAATGGTGATAAGGCAGCAGGCGCCGATCTTCTTCATCACGATCTGCGCGTGTGCGCCGCAGAGCGCGCAGATCCAGACCCGGTGAAAACGGTTCCGTTCCGTGCCCGCTGAGGGGACTGGCATCTCCCCGCCCGCGGCCACCCGCCCACAGACACCACCACCACAGCGGCACTGCGTGTGCGCACGCACCTGCAGGTTGGCCTCGTTGTGCGTGCCCGAGATGAGCGCGGCGGCGCGGCCGAAGAACGTGTTGATGCCCGTGGCGTACACGACGGCGTGGCGCTCGCCCTGCTTGATGGTGGAGCCCGAGAAGGCGACGGCGCCGGTGAACTTCTTGGCGGGGATGGACTCGCCCGTCAGCGCGGCCTGGTCAATCTGCAGGGCCAGTTTGGGGGGCGCAGCAGCACAGCGAGGGTGCCCCCCCGGTGAGTGCAGACGAGCGTTGCTGGTGCCGCTCCGCTGGCCGAGAGGTGCGCGCCAGGCGCGTTCAGGAATCTGCGCGTTCAGGGTGCGCACGTACCTGCATGGGCACCTCCTCGCCCTGGCCGCCGCCCTCCTCTGGCAGGATCTTGCAGTCGGCGGGCACGATGTCGCCCAGGCGGATGATGATGACGTCTCCCGGCACCAGGTGCACCGCCTCCATGTTTTTGACCTCCTTGTTGCGCACCACCTTGCACTTTGGCGCCAGGGCCGCCGCCAGCGCCTGCGTTGCGCCGCGGCGTGGGTGGGGAAGGAGCCAGTGAACGAGGTGAGCGCTGGTGGCAAGGGGCGCGTCGCCCGGCTGGCTGGTGCGGCTCGTGCGACCCTCCCCGGCGAGCGGCCCCGCACCTTGATGGCCTTGTCGGCGTTGGACTCCTCCACGTACGAGATGGTGGCGTTGACGAGCAGCAGCGCGACGATGAGCGCAAAGTCGGCGTAGTCGAGCAGCGCGATGGCGATGATGGCCGCCACCTCCATGGCCCACGAGAGCGGGTTCCACATGTATCCGAGGAACACCAGGATGGGGTTGCGCGTGCTCTCGGGCAGCTTGTTGGGGCCGTACTCGGCGAGGCGCTTGGTCGCCTCGTCCTCCGTCAGGCCGTGCACCGTCGTCTGCGCGGCGCGCGGCGATCCAGCCCAGATGACGGCGAGTCGTCTTCCTGCCTCAGGACAGGCTCGCCGCGCCTGGTCTCCGGCGGGGGAGCAAGCACCTAGACGAGAGAGAGGGCGCTGCGTGCTTTCGACCGTGCTATCGTGCGCGTCTGCGGCTGCTCTACGCGCTGCGCTGAGGCTCTACGGCGTCGCCAAATGCACGGCATGGCGGGCGATGTCCCGCCGCCGCGAAGCTCCCCCCCGGCTCTCACGTTCAGAATCTTGAGCGCCTCCTCCAGGCCGATCTTCTCAAAGTCGACCTCATCGCCGCCGCCCTCCTTGACCTCCACCTTCACCTCTGCGCGGCGCCAGCAGGCGAGAGCGCTCAGGGCCGCATGTTGGTCACCGAGCTCACGGCCCAGGAAGGCGAGGAACAACGATGCGCTGCCACTCGCGCTGCAACAGATGACTGCTGATGCAGCGCTGCGGCGTGTGCCCGTGGCGCGATGCGGCAGATGCTGCTCCTTGCGGCAGCAATGGGGCAACGGGCTGCACGCAGCTGCACGGGCACCTGCGCAGCACCTCTGATGACGGTAGCTGTGCCTGCAGCACGCTCGTGCGGCTCGGCGCCGCTCGCTCGCTGTGTGCTCGCCGGTGAAGGCTGGTCAAGGTCGATGGCGATCGCAAGAAAGAGGCCCCACAGGGCCCTGCACCGCAAGGAGGTGCGCGCGCCCTTGCCACGCACCAGATGCGTCAGGCATCCTGCTGGCTGGTGGCGGCAGCAGCGCCCTGCTGGTCCTGCTGGAAAAAGTTGTCCTCCCGAGCTCGAACAACTTTACGCGCCGAGCCTCGCTGGAGCAAAGAGAGAGAAGGGGCAAGGGAAAGAAGAAGCTGCGCTGCGCTGCGCTCGTGTGTGCAGGCGCTCTGCTCCCTCTGCTGCGAGGGACTCGACGTCTGCATGGGAGTGTGTAGACTCTCGGCAAGGGTGCGCAGATTGTCGCTGCCGCGCAGCGCCAGACACCATTGGTGACGTCATGTTGGATAGTAAGTTGACGTCGCGCACACGTGCAGAGCGCTGCTGCTTGGGAGCAAGCGAGGCGTGAGCGAGCGAGCGCGAACAACCGACGCGTCCGCGTGTAAGAGAGGCAGTGCCAGAGACGCGCGCATCGCCCTGCCCGCGCTCAGGCCTGAGCGCCCTTTGTGAGCGCGCTCCTGATGGCGTCGCAGCGATGCTGGCGCTGCGAGAAGGCCGAGCGCCAGCTGCGCCGGCAGCGGGATGTCCGCGTCGTGCGGGCACCGTTGATGGCAGCGTCGCAGTGAGCTCACTGCAGCAGCAGTTGCTGGGGTGCCAGCAGGGAGCAGCAGGTGTGGCGGCAGCAGGCGCGACAGCAGTGGGCGGGCCAGACGTCGCAGGCGGCCGGATCGTCTTGCTCACTGTGCACAAGCCAGGAGGAGGCCTCTCCCACTGGCTGCTGTGGTTGGCGAGTGCGGTGCGAGGAAAGGCACGCTGGCGCGCTTGGTAGCCGCCTGCATCAGCCGCCACCTGCGCCCGGGCCTGCCACGCCACAACATCGACGCATAACGCCACCCGCACGCCACCACACGGCGCTGGCCGCTCTTACCTCCGTCCCTGGTGTCCGCCGGCCGTTCGACCCCCCACCACCTGCTTGGCAAGCTGCTCTGGCCCCCATCCCTCGCCTGCACCCTAGCCCGCATCGACTGCTCGCCTCCGCTGGAGCCGCGCCACCCTCGCTTGTTGACCGCTGCGCTGACGACCCCTGGGCCGCCGGCACCTCGCAAAAGCCCCACCCACACGTGGCGCTGGCGCTGCGCACCCGCCAACCCACACACGCGCGCCCCCCCCAACCACGCACACACCTGCGTCTGCTGTGCTGGCGCCGCCTGCTGCGCTCCGTCGCCGCCCCGCCGTCGGTCGCCGCCTGCACCTGCGTGGACAGCACCTGCGCCACATCCCTGCAGCCGCCAGCAGCCTGCCAAACCACAACCACTTGCTGCTGCTTTCGTGCTGCTGTGGATGAGCCTGTGCTGCGAAGCGGCGCGTGTGGCTTCTGCGCGCGAGCGCGACCTGTTCCCCCCGGCTGCTAAACGCATCCCTCGCCACGCCAGCACCGCACAGAAGGCGTGCTGCAGCTGCGCTGCCACTGCGCCATGCTGCTGCTGCCGCTCCCTGCTGCATGCTCTCGTCGTTCGGCGAGCGAGACGACCCTGCCGCCGCGACGACGACCTGCGGAACATGCCCCTCGACGCAGCCTGGCGACGTCGCTGACGCCGCTCGCTGCCCGTGCTGCTGCCCGCCTGTGCTGCTGCTGCTGGGGGCCCTCGGCCCAAAAGTACTGCTGCTGCCAAGGGGAGGCCGAAGAGAGGGCGTGCCGGCCAGGTGCCGAACTGCATTACAAGCGTCGCTCACGGCTGAAACAGAGCGTCCGGCGCCCCACGCGCACACTGCTGGGCAGGGCAGTCCATCCAGAGGCGCTCCGCTGCAGCGGCGATCTCCGCTGCTCTAGACGCGGCTGGGGTAGAGGAAGACGCGGACGGAACCGCCGAGGCTGATGGGGGGCAGGTTGCTGCGGAACTTGGCCTTGACGGTGCCCGTGTTCCCGTGCGCGCGCGTCACCTTGCCCCAGATGGCGCGGAAGTACGTGCCCTGCTTGAGCGTCTTGGCCTTGTAGATGTAGGCGATGCGCTTGCCCAGGTACCACTCGACCTCCTTGCGCGTCACCACGCCGTCGATTTTCAACAGCGCCGTGTGGTTGTATTGGTTCGCCTTGGAGCGCTTGTACCCAAGGATCTGGCCCTTGACGTACAGGCGCACGCTCTCGCCCGCGACCTTGGAGCCTGGCATTCTCGCTGCTGGGGAGGGAAAGGGCGAAGCCGAGCCGTGCGACTTGCCGACGATGGACGGGGGGCTTACCCAACCCTAACCATGCAAAGTCATTCACGGAGCAAGCGGCTGCTGCTGCTGCTGCCGCAGGCGGCGCTGGTCCCGCTCGGCCTGCCTGTCCGCCTGCAGCTGGCCGGACGGCCCGGCGTCCGACGCCGCCGACGTGGACGCCGCGCCCGGGCTGGGCAGCGCGGCCGCCGACGCGCCGGGCGAGGGGCCGCCGGGGCCACCAGGAGCCCGGGAGGTGGCGGCGGCGGGGTCGGGCCGCGCCGGGCGGGGCGCCGACTGCGTGCCGCTGACGCGCTCGCTGGCGCCGGCGCCCTGCTCCGCGCCCGGCCGCTCGCGGTCCACCGACTGGGCCCTGCGGCGAGGCGACGCAGAGGGGACGGCGGCCACGTGTCGATGCCGTGGTGTGCCCCTAACCCCCCTGGCGCCAGCCCCATCTCCACGCGCCCGCACCTGAAGGAGCCCTCGTGCGAGGGCGTGAGGCTGCGGCGGCGGTCAATGTTCTTCTGTGCCTGCTCAAACAGCGAGGTGCGGCGCTCCCGGACCTGCTTGAGGCCCGCCGACATGGCGCCGCCCTTCTTGTTGGCCTGCAACAGCCTTACGTGAACACGGCATGTCAACGCGCGCCCGCCCAAGCTTGCTCAACGCTGCTTTGCCGCGCGTGCACGCCACGCACGCACCATGTGCTCGGCCATGGCCGACTGGCGCATCTCGCTCTTGCGCGCCTCCTCCAGGTTGAACTGGAAGCGCTCCAGCGACTTGTACAGGTTGTCACCCATCTGGCGCGTCAGCCCGCCCAGCTCCTGCGGCGACCGCAACAACGACAACAAGGTCCCAACTCTGTTAGACCCAGCCCGGCGGCGCCTCTTCTTCCGCCCCCGTCGCACAGGTCCACGTGCGGCGCACAGGGCAAGAGCGGGGCCAGGCGCGAGGCAAAGGCGCACCCGGAAGAGCATCTGCAGGCGGAGGTGCACGCATCCAGCGCCGACGCTGGCGATGTAGGGCCCCGACTCCTGCCGCTTGGTCACGTCGGTGGCGTAGCCCAGGTCGGCCAGGTCGTCGTCCAGCCGCGGCGCCATGCCCAGGTAGTGCGCTACGCGTGACCACCCAGCCAACAGCCAACACTGGTGCACTAGTGACGCGCTGACGTCCCGCACCTCAGCCACCTGACAGGCTGCGCCGCACTCCCGCCAGCGCGGGCGCGTGGCCGCAGGCGGGCGCCAGCCCTGTGGGCTGGGCGCGGGCGGAGCTTGCAAGCGGGCGAGTCTGGCGTCGCCCGACGTGCGAGGCGGCTCACCAAAGACGTTGCGGCTGTTGAGCTTGTGCGCCTCGACGGGGTACCACGTGCGCAGCGTCAGGTGGTGCGGGCCCGGCGTGTTGGGCAGCGGGCACAGCGCGTACGACAGGAACGTGTCCTTGCGCGCCGCGTCGTCGCGCGAGTACACCATGAGCAGCAGGCTCGGCCAGCCCTGCAAGCCAGCACGCGTGGTGTGGTGCCAAGTGGCCCGCTGCATCGCCAGCGCGGAGCACGCCGCGCACACCAGCCTGCCTGCGGGGAAGCCGCACGAATCTCCTCCCTTTCCCGCACCACCTCCTCCTCTCCAAACAGACGCGCGCACCTCGAGCTTTTGAGTGGTGAGGTGCACGTCGATGGGGTGCTCCCACGCCACAAAGGCGTCGTCGCGCCCGGCGGCGCTGCACACGTGCGTGCAGCCCTGCTCGGCGCCGCGCACGACGGCCCAGGACTTTACTCCCTCGTACACGAGCCGCCAGCGGCATGACAGCGCCGGGTGCGCCAGCGGGAAGTCCGTGGCGCCCACCAGCTCGCCAATCACGTGCACGTCGCTCTTGACCACCTTGGGCCGCTCCACGCGCCGGCCGCGGTCCTGCAAGCGCACCACACGCGCACGAGCTCCGGCGCCACTGACTCTCACACGCTGGCCTAGGCTCACTCTGCCGCGCAGCTGTTCCTCAAGACGATGCACGTGCGCACGCACGGGCACAATGCTGGCCCCGCCCGTGTGCACACTGGCCAATGGCGGCGCCAGGGGCATGCGCCCACTCCTGTGCCACCCGCCCGCCGCTCACGTCTCTGTAGACGTCCTTGACGGCCTTGGAGCTGCGCTCGCTGCCGCTGTCCCGCACCGAGCCCCGCGCCAGCGCGCGCGCCGCCAGTCTGCAAGGGAAAAGTCGAAGTCGCAAACGCAACAGAGGCGAGAGCGGTGCGCACGCCGCCCGTGGCCGCCGTCGGCCCGCACGCGGGACACGGCACGTGAACCTCACCTGCCGCCATAGTGCTGGTCGCTGCTGCGCATGGAGGGGCCCACCGAGCGGGCGGGGGACTGCAGCATGGACGACTGCAGCGAGGGTGCCGCGCCGCCGCCAGCGCCGAGCTCCAGGCGCCGGCGGGCCAGGCGCGACTCGCGAGGGTTGACGGGCTCCTGGTTGCTCTGGAGCAGCGGCGGCGCCTGGGCGCCTGGTGGGCCGTCGGAGCCAGCGGCTGAGCTCGTGCCGGCGCGTCCCGCCCTGCAAATGGGAGTGGGGACACGGGGGGCGTGTGCGCAGCAATGCGTCGTGCGCAGGCGAGGGCAGCAGCAGGGTGCAGAAAGCGCTGCAGGGTGAACGCGCTCACTGGCTGCTGAGCTCTGGCCGGAACGTCTGCTGCTGCGGCTGCTGTCCTGCTGCGCCGCTTGTCGTGGCGCCCGTGCCGCTGAGGCGCTGCGGCAGCGCTGCTGCTGCGGGAGGAGGCATGCTTGAGGCAGGCTGCGGCGCGGCGTTGAACTGTCTCAGCGAGACCTCCGTGCCTGCCGCTGAGCTGGTGATGGACGAGGCGCCGCCGCCCGTCCCCGTCGCCCCGCTGCCCGGGCGCTCAGGGGGTGAAGCCGCGCTCATGCTGGCAAACAGAGTGGCGCCGGAGAGAGTGAAGGAGAGGTGGAAGAGGAACGCACAACGCAAAACGCTCGTGCGAGCTGGCGCTGGCTGCTGCCGCGGATTTTCAAACGGGAAAACGCCGACAGACAGACGGCGGAGCGCGAGACTGTGCGTGTCCTTGGAGAGTGCTGCGACACGTGTCGTTGTTCGCAACAGCGTCTCTGTTGCAGCGAGCAGAGGTCCTCAAGCGAGGCATTGAAGGCAAATCGTCCAGCAGATCTCGTCTGGCTGCGCTAGCGCAGCAGTCGCTCTTTCCTAATCCTACAGTGCCACACGCGCACACGCGCACACACGGAGCTCCAGCTGGGAGCTCAGCACCCCACCCCCACACGACGACGAGCCACAGCACACGCGCCCGCTGAAAGAGCGCAAACTACCGGCGGTCCGCCGTGCCCTTTGGCCGCTTGCCGCTGAACAAGTGCTTGGGCATCTTTGTCTGGATGACGCGGTCCGCCTCGCCCGCCTGCACAACGGTGGGGTTGGTCGCGCGCGGCAGGCAGCATGATGAGTTCGCCCTACCGCGTGCGCGCGCCCCCGCATCCCCCCCCCCTCCCGCCCTCCTGCCTCCTCCCCTCACCTTGGCCATCTTGTTGCGGAGGCGCTGCGCCTTGTCCGCCATCTTGAGCGCCTTGTTGCGCATGACGGCGTCCTTGAGCCCAGAGTTGGACTTGGGCTCGGCCAAGGACTGCGACCGGCCCCGCGACATGGACCTGCGCACGCACACAACCACCACGCACCCAGCACAGATCCCCACGTGACCCACCACCGCCACAGCCGTCCCTGTCGCTCAACGCCCAGAACAGTGTGCCCCGCCCGGCCCTGGGCGGGGAGAGGTGGGCGTGGCGCCCCAGCTTCAAGGCAGCGCACCTGGACTTGGAGCTGTGCACGCGCTTCTTGGCCGGCCGCTCGCCGTCCTCCATGTCCTCGTCGCCGCCGCCGCCCGCGCGGCTCTTTGACCGCTCGCGCTTGCGCCCGCGGCTCTCGCTGCGCGCCCGCCGCACCGCCAGCTCCGTGTCGATGCCCATGGCGCCCAGGCTCGCCTGCGGCCATCACGCCCAAAGCAGCGGCGCGCGCGTGCGCAACGCACAAGGGAACCGCTCGTCCAAGCGCGAACGCTGGCGCCCTGCACCCGAATCACAGCAAGCGCAGCGGCCGCAGCCTGGCGCAGCCTGCGTGCGCCGTGGCCGGCGCACCTTGAGGTTGGTGGTGGTGCGCTTGCGCTCCCCGTCAGCCGTCTTTGGCAGCATGGCCTGCCGTCCCGCCGCGCCCTTCTTCATGCGGTGCGCCAGCACGATCTGCTTCTTCTTGAGCCGGATGCCCTTGAGCTGCTCCCGCTGCTCCTCGGTCAGCTCCTCGCCCACCTCCATCTCGGCCTCGGCCATCTCCTCGGCGTGCTGCCTCTGCGGTCACGACGAAGGGGAGGCGAGCGCACGGCTTTAGTGGCAC